>OFEK01001790.1_pt1 | contig 13245 bp, 10 predicted proteins | sample 1521131 | NCBI WGS metagenome assembly OFEK01 (sample SAMN05720209, study PRJEB24109) | activated sludge metagenome | isolation source: Anaerobic digester | place: China | collected 2015-12-16
CCGTGCAGATGTTGATGCCCCTGCCCCTGAACCTGGGCGCCATATCAGTCACCACGGCACTTTATTTTCTGCCCGGCGGCCAGTCAACACAGAATACGGGCGTCGAAGCGGATATAAAACTGCCCGCCTGGTTTATTCTCGACGATTTTGGCGAGAAGTCGCTCGACTACCCGCTTCCGGCTCAGGCAATTACGAGTTTCCTCAGCCTCCGGGGAAGCCAGACACTTTTGTGGAAACCTGTAAATCGGTACATGATCACGGAACTGGCCGCGAGATCCAAAACGAGGGTCGCCAAAGACGAGAAATTTGCCGAGATTATCAAAAGCAATAAAGAGGCGGCGGGCAAGAATGGTTTAATCAGACTTGCTGATTTGCGCAAGGAAATGGACAAGAAAAACGGCGACACTAAAAAGGACGAAACACTCACCGAGGCCAGGCAGAAAGCCCGCGAGCGGTATGCTCCTTTCGTGAATGAAAGCGTCAATGTTCTGCTTGATATGGTGACAATGGATTCAGCCCCGACAGCGCCTGCTTCCACGCAAACTGAAGCAGCTTCACGGCGTTTTTAAACGGCACGGCGGCTCTATACCCCATTGGATTTTATGCTGGGCAATAACATTCGTTTTGATGCCGGGACGAAAAAGAACCAGATACCAGAACAAGGGGTTGCAACCCCTTGTTCTACACAGAGTTTATCATCAACGGGGAAAAGAGACCGCATCTCCGTCGGCATCCCGCCATACGGCAAAGGTTTCACGATATTCCCTTATCCTGTCATAACTCAATTTCGCCGTGTGCGTGCAGGGAATATCCGCCTGTTGAAAAAGGATATTTCCCAGGGGGTCAATGACGGCCGAATCGCCGCTGTAAGCAATCTCGTATGCCGTCTTCTGCTTGAAAAAAAAAAAGACAACATAGACCTGGTTTTCCACAGCCCTCGCCGGCATTAAAAGCTTCCAGTGCGGAGCGCGCCTGGCCGGCCAGTTGGCGACAAAGACGGCTACGTCATACTCGTTGGCGATATTCCGCACCCAGACGGGGAAGCGCAGGTCATAGCAGATGAAAGTACGCAGCTTCCAGCCTTTTACCTCGACGGTGAGATGACCGTTTCCCGGTGAAAACACCTTATGCTCGCCCGCCATGCGAAAGAGATGTTTTTTGTCATAGGTCGCCAGTCCGCCGTCCGGTTGCGCCCAGAGGAGCCGGTTAAAATATTTCCCGCCTTCCTCGATAATCACGCTCCCCAGAATATGGGCATTCTTTTGCCTTGATTTATGAACTATCCAGGAGACCGCAGAGCCGCTCATGGGCTCAGCCACTTTTGATGCGTTCATGGTGAAGCCGGTGGTAAATGTCTCCGGAAGGATAATGACATCGGTTGCTTCAGAAATGTCATTTATTTTTTTGTCAAATGCCGCCAGGTTGGCGGCGATGTCCTCCCAGACCAGTTGTGTCTGGATCAATGTAACTGTCAAATCTTGCATAATTTCTCCGCAGCTTTAATCAGGGTTTCATCTTTTTTGGCAAAACAGAACCGCAGCGTCTTGTGGTCATCTCCCCGGGAGTAAAAAACCGAGGGAGGAATAGCCGCCACTCCATATTCCGTCGTCATCCTCCTGGCAAAATCAATATCATTCTCATCGCTTATGGATTCATAGGAAAGCATCTGGAAATATGTCCCCCGGCAGGGCAGAGGCTTAAACCGGGAGTCCGCAATCAGGGATAAAAACAGATCCCGTCTTTCCTGGTAGAAATTCGCCAGAGTAAGATACTTTTCCTTCTTCTCCATGAATTCGGCATAGGCCCACTGGATCGGGGTATTGGAAGCATAGGTTACAAACTGGTGGACTCTTTGAAATTCCTCCGAAAGCTGCCTGGGGGCCAGACAATAGCCCAGTTTCCAGCCGGTGGTGCTGAAGGTTTTGCCGAAAGAGCTGATAACGAAGCTCCGCTGAGCGAGATCCGGATACCTGGTGATGCTTTCGTGACGATTGCCGTCAAACACGATATGTTCATAAACTTCATCGGAAATGATAAGGATATTCGTATCGGCAACAACATCCGCGAGGGCCGCCATATCTTCGGGACCAAGTACTGTTCCGGTCGGATTGTGGGGTGAATTCAAGATCATAAGTTTTGTCTTTGCGGTTATCGCATCCTGCACTTCATTCCAGTCAATATGGTAGTCCGGATATTTCAAGGCCACATAAACCGGTATGCCGCCGGAAAGCAGTACATCGGGGGCATAGGCATCATAGGCCGGCTCGAACAGGACAACTTCATCTCCGCGATTCACCGCACAGCTGATGGCGGAAAAGATGGCCTCCGTCGCCCCGGAGGTAACGGTGATTTCCGTCTCCGGATCGTAAGACGCCCCGTAAAGCTCTTCTGTTTTTTCCGCAATGCGCCGCCTTAAAACCGGAACTCCCTGCATGGGGGCATATTGATTATACCCCAGCTCCATGTATTTGCGGACCAGATCACAAAGTTCCGGGTCTACGTCAAAATCGGGAAAGCCCTGGGAGAGATTGACGGCTCCCGTATCGCCCGCCAGTTTGGACATCACGGCAAAAATCGTAACGCCGACATTCGGTAGTTTGGAACTAAGCGTAATCATTCCGCTTTATCCTTTCTTTGAAGATGGTTAGCAGATTATGTCATTTCGAAGCGAAGCAAGAAATCCATGTCCCGAATGTAGATGAGGGATCTTCAAAATTCCTCACATATGTTCGGAATGTCAATTACGGCAATTATGACACAACCTCGTCTTCGCGGAGGAGCGAAGCAACTGGGCAATCTCTTTAATATCATTAAGATCAAGAGATTGCTTCACTTCGTTCGCAATGACATATGTGCCGTTTTTCCAAAGTCTCGTTCGCCGAATATTACAACTTCTCTAACACAATTCAAACCGCAGCGGTTACCATTTTCTTAAATCTTAACATTTTCAGCAAATTTCAAGAATCATAAAAGTCGTCCCGAATATTCCCGGATTGGCCGCGGTTTCGCCGTTCTTCCAATTCAGATCGTATTTCGCAACAGCCTTTTCACGACCCGCAAATTTTTCCGATCATCCTCTTCCGACTTTTTGGGAGTTTCCATTATAAAAGGAAGCGTTGATAATCGGGGGTGGTTAAGTAAGAGACGAAAACTCTTCCGGCCGATAAGCCCCTGACCGATATGATCGTGCCGGTCGACGCCGGCGCCGCAGGTTGCTTTGGCATCGTTCAGATGAATCAGCCGGAGGCGCTCCCATCCCAGATATACTTCGAATTCCGCCAGGGTATCGGCAATGCCCGCGGCCGTGGCCAGATCGTAGCCCGCCCCCCAGGCATGGGCAGTGTCGAAGCAGATGCCGATGCGATCCTGATTTTCGATCATGTCCATGATGCGGGCAAGGTGCGGAAAACGCGATCCAACCTCAGTGCCCTGGCCGGCCGTGTTTTCCAGGAGCAGCAGCGGTTTTCCGGCAGTGTTGCCGCCGACCCGGTTAATCGCTGCAGCCACGCGGGAAAACGCCTCTTCTTCCGAGAAACTTCCCCGGTGCCCCACATGCAGGACAAGATATTCCGCTCCAAGCTGTCCGGCCCGTTCGAGCTCATCTCTCAGCATGGCCACAGAACGCTCGTAAAGAGTATCATCCGGTGAGGCTAAATTCGGCAGGTAGGGCATGTGAACAACTAGGGGATCGATGCCGTAATCGGCCAGCTTAGAACGGAATATTGCCGCTTCGTCAGGATCGATGGCCCGGGGCGGGGCCCAGCCCCGGGGATTTCTGGTGAATATCTGCATGGTCCGGCAACCGAGCCTTCGGGCTTTTTCTGCAGCCGCCACAAACCCTTCACTGATGGAGATATGAAAACCAAGACGAGTCATTGATCGCTTGGACCGTCACCTCAGGAACGGCCGGAAATGCTCGATATTCAGCTTTCTCCCGGCCACGGCCCGCCCGATTCTCTGAAGATCTGTTATATTTTCTACGGAATCAAGTTTCTGTACATTTTCGGGATTGATATCGGCAAGCCCCAGGGCGGCAAGTCCTTCCGCCGTCAGCTCCGCATTGTATCTCATGTAGGTAAAGAGCTTCGCGGGCAGCGGACCTTTTTTGCCGATCATGCTTTCCACCTCGCGGTCTATGAGATCACCGGACAGGCACTTGCCAAAGGCGCGACAGAGAAAGTCCTGTTCGTTCAGGGCGGCAAACATGAGAGCCGAAGGAATGGAAGCCGCGTTGTAAAAGAGGTTCATTTCATCGGGCACGAGGTTTTCGTTGGCTTTGGCGTTCGTTCCGGTGCCGACGGAAACGATCAGCATTTTATCCTCGCCCGTGGGCCATTGCATATTGTATGGTTCCAGAGTCGCCATGAGAAAAGCCATGAAGGCAGGATTATTGTAAGTAGTTACCCCGCCGTCGACGAAAATGAACTCACGTTCGCCCAGCTTGATGACTTCGGGCGGGAAATAGACCGGAGCGGCGGTGCTGGCCCGTACCAGCTGCCAGAGGGGAATGTTCAGATTGCAGTCTTTACGCGAAGTATCATTGTACTTTGCCCGGGGGTTGTTGGACAAAGGCCAGGGTGAATCCGTCGTGGCGTTGCGCATGACGATCAAAAGGAGGGTTTTCAGTTTGTCGCTGCCAAAGGTTGTGTCGGACCCGACAACCTCCCGCAGCATGTCCGACAGTTTTTCGTCTTCATACTTATAGCGGAACCTCTTCAGAATGAAGGCCTTATCGAACATTTCCTTGCCGCTGCCGATATAAAACTCCCGGATTTTGGCCACGGGCATCCCCAGCGATATGCACGTCGCGATAATCGCCCCCGTGCTGGTACCGGCAACGTAATCAAAATAATCGGCAAGCACGAAGTCTTCACGTCCCAGAGCATTCCGCAGCATCTCCTCGATCCCGGCCAGAATCTCGACAGTCATCATCCCGCGTATCCCGCCGCCGTCAAGCGCCAGAATTTTCCTTGGCCCGTCCGCATTAATCCTGTCTCTGTATGACATGGCATTTCCTCCTTGTTTTTTTCAACAACGGAAATCATCGCAACAGCACGTCGCTCTAGCCCTGCAAATGTTTCAGAGGTGAATTCGCCAGAAGAGTCTTCCATTTGTCGAGCCGCAGTTGTGTGCGTTCTATCCAGTCCGGAGAGCAGACATTCCTTGCTTCCCGCTCCCATTGGGCAGCCTTTGCATCATCTTGAAGTCCCACAGCCGCCTCCCACATGGTCGCAAATATCCAATACCGGTCGGATTCGGTTGCCGGTCCATTACTCAGGGCTCTATGGCAGATTTTAAGCAACTCACGCAGTACCCGGCGGGCCTGAATGAAATCGGCGATTGCTTCGGCATATTCACCGGCTTTGTCCTGCAGCGCCGCGCGGACATTCAGCAGAATCGCCAGATTGATTCCGCTGTAATTGACCTGATTCAAATAATGCCCTCTTTCCTGAACACCAACCTTCAGCCAATATCCTCTTTCATAGGCTCCGATGGATTCCTCCAGGTGGGACGGGTCATTAGTGATTTCCCAGAGATGTTTGTGCACCGCTCCCCAAAGCCCGAGTACTTCGGGATCATTAGTGCTTTCGGGATTAAGCGTCTTGAGAATTGAACGGGCTTCTTCCAGTGCGGTCTTCTCGTCCGGTTGCCTGCTCTTGTACGTTGCCAGCACCAGTTGCTCCACCAAATACTCATCATGCGGACGTTTTTCACGCATCATTTGCAACAGAGTCTTCGCCAAAGAAAAATCCCGGTTCTTCTTTGCTTCATTGACCGCATCGAAGAGCACTTTTAAGCTTTGTTCAGACTGATCAGGCAAACCGGATGCCGACGCTGCCTGTGGTAATTTTTCCGCTGCTGTTTCTTCAACAGGCGGACGCAGGTTGCTCAGAAAGGTGTAGATGGGACTGTCCGTTTTTTGCGAGGCCACAATCTCTTGAATGGCTTCCTTCAGCTCTTCCTTGAAGCGTCGAGCTTCGCTGACGCCGATATCCTCACCCAGATGCTTATAACGGCGAATGACAATATGGCTGAAATCGAATGGATTTTTGAACTTCTCTTCAGCAACGATGATGGTCGCGTAGGGCCGGAGACCATACCGGACTCCCAATTCATATGCGGCATTAACATTGTAAGTGGACAAATCGGCGATGACGAGATCCGCATGAAGAATCTGCTCATACATGGGAACATCGATTGTTCCGGAATGAACAATTTCGTCTGCCCGCAGGCATTGCAGGCCTGCCTCTTCCACGGCTTCCTTGATCACTTGATACGACGCATCAAGATTCAGTTTACGGCCGTCCGTCAAATCAGTCTTCTCACCGAAACCTTGAACAACCAGGCATGTTTTCTTTTCCTGCATATCATCCGGCTGGGGCATAAGATTATCCACCGATTGTTTTTTGATATTTGATTTTGCTAAAGAACCTGCTTTTTCAAGAAATAAGTGTAGAGAAGGCAGCCTTGTCTGTCAAGAAAATCTTGGCCGCGGAGATTACCTTGACATCGAAGATTAATTTTTATTATACTTTTTGCCGATAAAAGAAATTGAATATCTGAGGAGGATTCTTTTATGAAAAGGAAATTAATTGCATTTTTAGTGATTTTCGCCCTGATCACGAGTGCGGCGCCAGCCATGGCCAGAGACATCGATGAAGCAGATATTATTGCGGATGCGTTGTTTGTAAGACCGGTGAGTTTAGCCGCCACTGTGGTAGGTTCTGTGATATTCGTCGTTGCCTTACCATTTTCCATTCCCTCCGGCAGTGTAGAAACAGTTGGACAAGAAATCGTCGTGGCTCCCGCCAAGTACACTTTCGTCCGACCGTTGGGTGATTTCGACTATAACCCATAAAGGGCAGCGCATAGCAGCCATTAGCTGAAATAACTTGTTATTTCAGTTTTTTATTCGATTTTCACAAAAAGCTGCATTACGGTCTATACTTTCAGGGTATAGATAAATAAATTTTTCGATGTATTTATTTTAGGAAACAAATCGCTTATAGTGCCTTAAAATCGGATGGTAGTAATTGCTCCATACCTGTTCATATTGAAGAGATAAATTGTTGTAAAAAAAGCAAGTAGATTTGATCGTAGAACAATTGAAGTTCTTTAAGAAAGTAGAATTAATCGAGATTCTGCGATGCGCGTATAGAGTCTGTTCTCCTGGATGTTAACAAAAATTTAAGCGCAGGGTCTTTGTGGTGATTATCACCCCTAAAAGGCCAAGTATTAAACAATGAACTCCAGGTTGAAAGAAAAGACGGCATAGGCGGGTCTCGTTAAGTCCCTCGCCAGAGAATATAATTCTTAGCGGGGGTTTTTTTTGACCGCCCAGTCCTTCAGCCGACAGACGCTTTTCAGTAGAATCGAATATTCCCGGTTATTTTAACTTGAAATCTACTCTGCTCATCTTCGCCTTTTCTTTTTTCTCCGCGGCCAGTTGCTTCGGCTCGACAACAAAAATCCGGCCGGACTCTATTTCACCGGATTTCAGAATCAACTCTTTTACACTTTGTGCGCGCCGTATGGCCAGTTGGCGCAAATCACTGTCCGTCACGGCAACATTGGTAATCATTAATTTTTCCATTTCTTCTTTCGGCAGTTTTTTCTGCAATCCCAGTGCTGTACGTGGTTTGGGAAACTTTTCGGCGTCGTAAGCCTTCTTCAGATATTTGTCGTATTCAGCCGGAGATACAAAAACCTCTTCAGCGGATTTTTCCTGTTCCGCCCTGGACAAGGTTTCTTTAATTTTTTGCGCCCTGATTTTGCGATTAACAGTGACTTTTTTCAGGCCTTCCCGGTCATTTTCCGGATCAACATACCCTTCAATATCCAGTTTCAGCTGCGGTCTCTCGCTGAGGGCTTTGACAAGCGCGTCTACTTTTTTAAGATTTTCTTCAGCAACCCTGGAGCTGCCGTAATCGAACTCGACAAAACTCAATTCCTCGCCGCCGCCGGTAATCGATGACAGGAGGGCAAAGGGAGCGGTAAGGGCCTTGGTGATGAGATTCACTATTATCTGCCAGATGATCGGCCAGACCCTGAACTTCGGATCGTCCAGGCTTCCGGAAACCGGTATATCCAGATTAATCCGGCCGTTGCGGTCGGTAAGAAGCGAAACTGCCAGCCGCACCGGGGCCTTGACGGCATCCGGGCTTTCCACTTTGTCGCCAAGGGTTAATTGATCAAAGAAAATCTTGTTTTTCGCATCGAGTTTTCTCTTGTCGATCAGATATTCCACGGAAAAAGTAAGTTTTCCCTTCGTAATCGGGTGGCCGAGATATTTGCTCGAATAAGGCGTAACCGGACTCAGCTCGATATTGCGGAAATCAACTTTTACATCGGCATATAGGTCTTTTATCAGGGGATTGATTTTGCCTTTTATTTCCACCGGAGAGCCATGGCCAAAATTACCCTTCAGGTTAACAGTGGCGCGGGATATTTTTTCCGTGGAAAGCCCTTTAACACTGCCACCCATATTCAGCATCCGGACGGAATAATTGGGTTTAATAAAGCGATCCCGGAAATCAATGGTGCCACCTTGAAATGTTACCGTACCGATTTTAATATTTTTAGCTATTTCCTCCTGTTTGCCTGTTTGTTTTTCCTTTTCTTTCTTTTTTGGATCGGCCTGCGCCGTCGCCTGTGCTTGGACCGCTTTCTTCTCTCCGGTATTGAAAATGTTTTGCAAATTCAGAGTGCCGTCGGGATTAATAATAATGCGGACAAAAAAATCCGTCAGCGAAATGCCTTTGATGTCGAGGAAAAAGGGATTGTAGCCGGCCTGCAGCGACTCAAAATAGAGCTGTTTCCATTTGAGAAAATCGTTGGCATATAATTCATCCACAACGGCAAAATCGGATACGTATATCTTTCCGGCATATTTTACCTTGGGCGGTTCTTTACCTTTTGCGGTCAGAGAAAATTTCCCGGCAGTCGAAACAGCCCCCTGCTTAACGCTTGCTTTAAGCAGATCGGCAACATAAGGCTGGAAAGTCCGGATGGCGATATTTTTTACGTCCAGGTTAAGGTCAGCGGATAATGGTTCAACACCGATCTGCCCTTTGGCGGCAACACTCCCTTTGTTTTCTACATTCAGGAACAGATCAACATCGCCCTTCGCATCCTTGGCAGTGGAAAACTTTTTGGCGTTGAGCTTAAGCGGCGCAATTTGGAAAACCGTTTTTTGGGCAGGGACGGCATCCGTGAGTGTTAAATTGACCACTTCCAGCTGAAAATCATCAATTACAAGTTTCAGCGGTTTTTCCTCTTTTTTTTCTTTTTTGGGCGTCTCCACCAGCTTGAGCAAATTAATTTCTCCGGCCTTGTTTCGCTGCACGGCCAGCTCAATGCCCTTGGCGGAAACGCCGGCCAGATGAATATCAGACTTGAGCGGCAGGGCCTCGGCTATGGTGCAATTCAGCACCGGCAGCCGCAGGATTTTCTCATTTTGCAGGGAATCAATAACAACTTTCTTCAGCGCCAGATCGCCTGCTATCTTAATGGCCGGCTGCTTACCTTTTTGCATAATAAAATTGATTTGCAGCTTTGTATCCAGTTTGGCCGCGTTCATTTTGAAATTCATTTTCACCGGAACGTACTGCAAATAAAAAGGTATATCCAGATCGCTGATATTTATATCAAATACTGTTTCGCGGGAATCGAGAAAGGGCTTTGTCTTTCCCTTAAGCTCAAAAGGACGTCCGTTGATATTTGCCGAAAATTTCGGCTCTACATAATTCTTTACATAGTGCTCCATATTGGATATTGCCGGTATGGACAGATTCATATTGCGGACTGTGTGGCTGGTTTTTTTAGGGGTATCCTGAAAATCAATGCTGCCGTCGATGATCTGAATATTGCTGAGGGAAAAATAGAAAGGTTTGGACTCCGCCGCCGGTTTTTTTTCTCCCTTGGGCAGCAAATCGGAAAAATTGTAGACATTACCTTCTCTGCGGATGATGTTGATGTATGGGCGGGTAAGTTTTACTTCTTCCAGAATTAATTTCCCCTGGAAAAGCGAGGACACTCCGTAAAGATTGACATACAATTCCTCGAAGGCGACAAAATTTTTCGACGATGCGGCAGGTTCGCTGATTTTAAAGCCCCGGACAGTCAAGGATAGAGTGTAAGGATTGATACTGATTTTTTCGACGGATACCTGCCGGTGCAAAGTGGCGGTCATTTTTTTGATTAAAACAGGCTTAATAACCGCAGGCAGAATCAAAAAACCGATGATGCTCACAAGAACAAAAAAAACAGCCAGACCGATTAAGATTTTCTTCCACAGCGCCATAAAATAATCCTCCCAATTATTAAATTGCGCGGCGATTTCAGTTCACTCTTCGCCTAGTGCTTCGAGGTCTGCCAGATCTTTTTTCCGGCCGGTTGCGCGTTTGTTGGCTATGTATTGTTCCCTGCCCAGAAAAAAAACGGGAACATTACCATATAGACCTTCCTGTTTGCCTTTGTCGGCTTCTTCCCATGCAACCCCTGTTATGGCGGTCATAATGTCAATACGGATAGGGGGATACCCCAACTGAACTACGGAGCCGGGTTTTTGAAAGTCATCACTAGTCAGATTTAAAGAACCGAAACCGAAATCGGTTAAGGCCGATAATATTTTTTGCGCGTTTTCGGAAGATGGATTCACAAAAATATCAATGTCACCGGTAAAACGAGGTGCACCATAAAAGGCCAGAGCATACGAGCCGACAATAATGTATTCCACCTTATGCTCGTTGAATAACTCGAGCAACTCTTTGAAGTCTTTTTGAACTTCCATAATATTGCTCCCTCAAATAATCAACGGCGGCAATGCGTTCCTCCGCGGGAAGGCTCATCCAGTAAGAAATATCTTCCTTGATGGATTCAGGGTTATGGAGATGTGTTTTCCGGACAACTTTCTTTATTGTACCCATGATTAACTTTTACCATAAAAACATGCGTATTAACAGAGGACAATATATTTTGCGGCTGGAGCAATCATGTTTAGAGAACTTTGAACAACTACTCATTTGTCCTGCTACTCTTCCTGCAGACAGCAAGAGCATACCTGCTCCCAAGTGTCCGGCGGTGAATCTGAAGATGCCTGGTAAAGCGACATTTTCTTCACTGTCACCGGGCCGCAAAGCGTATTCCCAATTTCCGCCACGATCCTTTCTCTGTCGATTGCCGGTAGATTACCATAGACGAGACTCAGGTGCGGTCTGTATTCCGTATGCAGTGATACCGGAAACAAGTAGGACGCTGCGGCATGTGCCCTTACTATGGCCGGATCCCGCGCCACACTCAGGAATACACACCGAAAGTATGAAGTGGAATGCGCCGGTTTCTCCAACCGCAACTCTAATGTTCCCATGATCTTTGCAAGTTGCGACGCCATATGCCGTAATCCGGCAAGAGAACCCTGCAGACTGCTAATCAACGTAATGTGGGGTTCGAAGGGCGGAGTCGAATACATTTCACTGTAATGGTGAATTGTCTCTTTCAACAAATTGTATGCTTCACCTGAAGGAATCAGCCAGAAAGCATACTTTCCTTTGTTCATTGTCTCTCCTCAAACTACTCCCTTTTCCGGGGATACAACACATCAGGTCGTTGCCCAAATGGTTATCTCTTTGGAGCGGCCATTGAAAGTGTTTTGTCATAAACTCCGGCGAAGCAAAAGCTGTAGCTGTAGCTGTAGCTGTAGGGTTGATGAAGCGTAGCGCATCCACCCTGATAAGTTTTAATGAGTGGAACCGCTGTGTTTGTCCCACCCTACGAACTATACCGCCTTTTTCAGGAGAAATATGTGTTGCGTCCCCGGAATACCGCTGGAATACCGGGGCAGCCTCTCACTTTGGGGCGGCTTCAAGAAGTTTGATCAGTTCGGGATTTCCTTTTTTGCGCGCATAATCCAGAGCGCTGCCCAGACTCTCTTGCGACTGTGAGGGAGTATGGTAGGTGCGGAAGTATTTGCCGTCATGCCGGACGGTGCAAGTCGTATCCTTCACAACTCTCCCATCGGGAAGCCGATAATTCGCATCCGCATTATATTCCAGCCCCGCCGCCAAGAGGTAGTACATCTCCTTGGGTCTCCCATGGGGTCTCATGAGACAGAACCCTGGGCTTGCAGCGAACCGCTCTTCCTTCGCGCGGGCGCCATGGGCAAGAAGCAGCTTGGCCATCGCCAGGTTGCCATGATCGATCGCGACAAAGAGCGGCGTCTTGCCGCTCGTTCGGTTGAAGCTAAATCGGAAGTAGTAGCGCCCCGACTTTAACAGCTCAGAGACTTTCTGTTTGACCGCTGGATCATTAGAGATAATCTCTGCATTGTCCAAACCTACATATCTTGAAGGCCGGGCGGGGTATTCAGTGTTACTCGCTGGATCTACGATGCTGGCGTCTTCAATGCGGTAATCTGTACCGAAATTCGGATCGGCGCCATACTTCAAGAGCAGCCGGGCCATTTCAATCTGGTCGGAATCCACCGCTTGATTGATCGCCTCGCAGCCGCTAATGGCAGATTTGCTCGAATCCGCCCCCGCTATCAGCAGAGTTTTCATAGCTTCCACGTGCTTCGTCCGAACCGTCTGCTGAAGCGCCACGCAGAGATTGGCGCCGTCCTTGATCAATTGGCGCGATTTCTCCACACGGCCGGCACCGGCCGCGTCAATCAGCTGTTCATTGAGTTCAGCGCAGCCTGTTAGACTGGCGATCAATATCAAGACGCCCAGCAGCCAGAAGCTAACCTTAATTCGCTTGAGATTCATCATATGTTCCCCTTTTCTCCTTGATTCGGTACATTAAAAATCAACCGGGATCTGTTAACTATATTGATAATTGATAAGAATTTGTTTTCGTTGTCAGAAGTATAAGAAGCGCTATCTTGTGTGTCAAGAAGATTATAGGTAGAAGATTATAGGCGCAAAATGTTGTGTTGTGAACAAAATGAGTAATTTCAGTATGGTCGCGAGAGCGAGTTTTTCGCGGGGGACGAACGGGGACAGGTCTATTTTCCTAACATAGAACAAAGAAAGTCTCAATCTGATTATTAATCTCATAGTAAAATAATAAAAGGATCCACCTCCGCCACTACGTGACACCTCCGCCGGGTGACTATATTGCAATGTCAGTGCAAACGAATACAATGATCAAAGCAATCTTTTAAGCTCAGCTCTTGAAAATATTAGATTGCTACAACGCCTGAGAGGCGTTTCGCAATGACAATTGTTTATTATCACAGTCTCCCGG
>OFEK01001792.1_pt1 | contig 13236 bp, 3 predicted proteins | sample 1521131 | NCBI WGS metagenome assembly OFEK01 (sample SAMN05720209, study PRJEB24109) | activated sludge metagenome | isolation source: Anaerobic digester | place: China | collected 2015-12-16
GGGATTGCCCGCTGGAAGTGTTGTCACATCTGCTGTCACGGTTTCGAGTATTAAGCTAAAGCCATGTACCGATCCTGCCATCCATTATCAAGCCATTACTTTAACATTGCCGCCCCAGCCCACTCCTTAAGCAGGTACTCGATCCCTAGGTGGCGGTTTAATTTATCTTGTCTGTAACGTTGATCATAATCTATAAGACAGCTCGGGCAACTTGAATCACATCCATCCGGACAATCAAGAAGTTTATTCGCCATTTTGAAAGCTACATCCAGATGGCGTCCGATCGTTGTAGAGTATCCGGCAGCATTGCGATCGAATATAAAAATTGATTGACAAATTCCTCCACCCACTGCCGGGGACTCCCGAATATCGTTTCCCAACTCAGCGGTCTGGATACCGAGTAGCCCAGCAAGGGCACTACGTAATGCAGTTGAAATGGTCAGAGCTTTGTCTACATCATCTAGCCAAGTACTGTCCATGCTCTTTAACTGAATCTCGGCGATATCGGTCATAAGTTCGTGCCCCAACATAATACCTTTTTTAATAGACCAAGCTCCTCCGGGACATTCTCTTTCACTTTTCTTGCCCAAGAGCCGTAAGTGATGCTTCTCAAGCGAAAGATCGGATGGAATTCGATTGTCTGAATGCATGGAAGCCGTACGACCGCATCTGAGACATATCGCATATCCACAAGCACCAGCGCCCTTCGAGCGATGGTATACCCTGCCTTTTGGTGAAACACGGTATCTGCCAGAACTACCATCTCCGATAGGTAACCACTCTCCAGGTGAACAAATCCATGGACGCTCAATCGGGATATAGCTTTGTCTTGTAAGATCATTTGTAGGCTGTACGTAGAAATCTACGGTGAAGCCTGAAGGATCAAGGTAGTTTTCAATATACCCTTGATCAATAGATGCTCCACATTCTTTACAGATTTTTGCTTCATTATACGAGATGGTTGTCCCGTTGGCTCCACACCGTTTACAACGCCAAGCATACCGCAGAGCCTGAGCTTCGTGGACTTCGGCCGCACTGGTGGGGACGTGCCAATTTAGGGTGACCCCAGCAGATTCGTAGACCAAGCCGTTGATGACAACCGATGCTCCAGGGGCATACTCATGGATTCCTGTAATAACATCTCGACTTGGCAATTCAAGGCGTTGAAAACCATTGTCTACACGGGACAGTCCAGCTTTAGCTCTTCGTCGAATGTCTTCATATACAGTAATGTTGTTAAAAGAAACGATGGAGGTTGGGAATCCATGTATCGGCAGGAATCCTTGCAAAGTGAGGTCGCGCAAGAGATATTCTTTTTCTAGACGATCTCGCTGATATTGAATCGCCTTTAAGGCCGGCTCAGAAGGATTGCATGGCTTTAGTTCTTTTTCCTCGTTATTGAGCGCATCGTATTCTCTAGTCCAACGTTCTTTCGCAAATTTGATATCTTCAATACTTGTTTCAAAAAGGACATCGAGCGATGTCTCCTCCATAGATCCATTTCGCAAGAGAGAATGCAAGCACCCTTCAACATTGGGCGAGACATCGGAAATTTGTTTTCGACACCAGCCGATATAGCCGGCGGTCTTGCTGCGTTCCCCGCCATCGTAGAACCATTGGCAGGTCAGTTTCGTGGAATCGCTTCCCCCAAGCGTGCTCATGAATCGGGAGAGTAAAAATGCATTCACATGACGCTGAATAATGCGAGGACTGTCGAGCGAGACCTCTGGGACCGAGAGCTGTGTATCAAAAGCCCAGCGTGTATTTTTAAATACGTGTTGATCGTGTGGGTTCGCGCGACATAGCGTCATAGCAATAGAACGGGTCTCTCCTCGGCGACCAGCTCTTCCTGCGCGTTGGAGATAATTGGCAGGATGCGGTGGTACGTTATTCATACCGACGATCTGGACACCGCCGATATCGATTCCCATTTCCATCGTGGTAGAACATGTCAACAGATTGATCCGGCCTTCCTTGAAATCGCTCTCGAATGACCTGAGCAGGGTGGCATTCTGTTGCGCAGAGTGTTCGGCAGAACGTACAAAAGGAGCAAGTTCAATGACTTTGTCGTGAAGGTCCGACCACAGCCCTTCCTCACGAAGTTTTTTGATTTCGGATGACTGGTCTATCCATTCCCTGGCTTTACGACTTCGTGTTAATTCATTTGAACTTCCACCGAATGGACTATCATAGACAGGTATCTTGATATGTCGAATACGAAGTCCGTTTTGGGGATCTTTAAGTGGCAAATAGGGTGTAGTGCCCTTAAGGACGGTATCCAGGTACCGTCGCGTCACCGGGCATAGCCATGCTTCCGTTATGGGAGAAAAGGCGAGTTTTTCCATGCTTAGAGAGTATCCAGCCGCCTGAAGCGATAAAATAGGACATATTTCAATCCATGCCTGCTCCAATAGGTTGTCGATCCGGTCCTGGCTGGACCTTTCTTCGATATTCTCGTTCAATATTGACGCAAGGAGGCGAACAATGCGGCTTCGTGCCTTAACCTTTTGAGCGGAAGGCCATGTACGTTGCTTGGCTTCGATTTTAGTTTGGCCTGGTTCGAGGATCCAAGTACGAGAAAATGGTAGACCAAGCCAAGGCCGCCATGGATCTGGATACTCTATGCTGCCGCCAGCGCGCACGAAGTAATCGAGGATAATCTTTAAAAAATCTTTCCAATCATTAAGAGAAAGCCCATTTCGGTTGAATATAATTGGAGTATTACGGACTTTTTCAATGTCAGGGTAGCGGACTGCGACCATTCCCATTGTCTCAAGACTGTTCTGTCGCCTGGGTCGGCGGCCGAGTTCTCTGAGTATCATCATCCCCGCCAGGTTAATCGAGCCTGTACCACCCCCAAATACATCTGGCGCGTATTCAGTATACAGATCCAGCATTCGCCTAAAATCTTCACCTTGCTGTGTTATCGCTTGTGCAAGATCTTTGAAAGCGACATTCTGGTTTTCTTCACAATGCAATAGCTCTGCTTTTTTATTTTCCAGCATAGATTTCAGCATCGCCCTTAGATTTTCAGCTACACCTGGTGATGCAAGTCCATCTTCTAGGGTAGCCACTTCCTTTTCGAGGCTTACCCGGCTAGAGCTTTGACTTTCCTGCCATTTCTTCAGAGTCGTATGATAAATAAAACCACGGATCGTTTGGCGTTCAGCATTTTGCTGCAGGCTAGCTGCAAGGCGTGCGGTACCCTGTCTGCTGTCGGCAAATGAAATAAGCCTTCGCCCGCCATAGGGTAGATTGGCTGGTCGATCAGCTTCGCTGCTGAATTCGAGCAGCGCAGGGAGCAGTTCACTGAGAGAAAAATTTACCCCGATAATAGATTTTCTCATCAAGTCCCGCCCGCCTGGGGGAAGAGTTGCTTTACAAGCCGGGCAAGCTACATTACTCGTTCCCGCCTCGAAAACATTTACAGAAAGACTGTCGCTCTTGGATTGAGAAAGTATTTCTTTTGTAGAACGATCAATTGGAAAAATTTCGGTACCATCGAAAACCCGAGGTGCGATTAACATCTTGTATCTGAAACTTGGAGAATTAGGCACGGAAGAACTAATGTCCTCTTCTGAATCGTAAGGCGCTGCAATCTCGAATTCTTCATCATCCGCACCCTTTATTGGGTCTAGAAGAATACCTTCCTTCTCTTCAGCTTGGAGGAAGACTGAACCGCATTCATTGCATAAAACAACTTCGAATACTGGCGCCCCGCAGGTGCAGTGAGATTTAGGAGTAAACCAGACTTTACCGAAGCCCCATTCAGGGTCATCGAGCGCGGTCCCCTTTTTGTCCGGGCAGGCTGGATCAGCGCAAGCCCATAATCCAGGCATAGATTGGTGAAAAAAATGCCCGCGCAAAGGCAAGAAGGAAGTTCCATCCTCAAGCTTAATGGTTGTTAAAAGATCGAGCCATTGAAGCGCCTCTTTCTGTAGCTCCTGCGTCGATTTATTGTCCTTCGTAATAAAGGATTTTGACACTTCACCAAGGGTCGCAACTGGAGGGAGTCCCGGTTTAGTGAATAGTCTTCGGATCATACATGCGGTTTGATTGTTGGCTAGAAGATTATATTTCTCAGCCTGAGTGGCGGTTTCCTTTACGTTTTTAAAGAGAATCTCAAATGAATCATCGTTTTCACCACAAGGCTCTGGGAGAGCGGGAATCGTGCGCTTTCCTGCGATTAGCTCTATGCTAGAAGCTTCCACTCCGGCCATATCCGAAAGAAATTCACGAAGTTTTTTCCCGAGCTCTCCCTCGATGTCGCCGATAGTAGCTGAGGTCGCTACGAAACGAACCTCTTCAGGTTTGACTTCGAAAGCGTGCATAACGCGACGAAGCAGAAGAGCCATTTCAGCGGCTTGGGATCCAATGTAAGAATGTGCCTCGTCAAGGACGATCCACCTTAGTTTACCCTTTGATTGTTCAAGAATGGGTGAATCTTCATTCCGAACCAACATATACTCAAGCATAGTCGTATTAGTAACCAAAATCGGCGGGACATCATCGCGCAAGGTTTTTCTATCCCGTACCTCATTCTTGCTCGAGTTTAGGTCATAACTAGGCAATCTATCAGGTGTTAGACCATTATACAGGCAAAACCTGATATTCCCCTCATACCCTGCTGTCCATGCGGCAAGCCGTTCACGCTGGCTATTAATAAGGGCATTCAACGGATATAGAAAGAGGGCTCTGATACCATTCAATCGACTCTCAGTCTCGCTCAACCTGACTAGGTAATCGATGATAGGAATCATAAAACACTCAGTTTTACCTGATCCTGTACCGCTCGTTATGATGGCTGAACGGGGGGGGGATTCGGATAGGACTTCCCATGCCTTCACTTGATGGATATAAGGATGGCGACTCTTTTCGAAGCGATATTCACGGTACTCTGCAGGTGGTTTATCCATGGCTGCGACAAGCGACTTGGCGATCAACTTACCGGCAAACTGACCAAAACTTCGTGTGTCCTTCTCCCATCCAAAGATTGCTTCGAAGGATGGGTCAGCAAGAAAACTGCGGTCTTGGCCATAAGGTGCTTGAAAGCTTGCTGATAGGTATCGGTTCAACGCGGGTATGGGGAAGCCGAACATACCGAGTGTACTAGTTCTAGAACGCTCGGAAATGGTCTTCATGAGATCACTGAAGCCAAGATCGTCCATTGTTCGGTCTCCTACTTTTCGAACTCTCGCAGGTCTTCACGCATCGCAAGAGATTCAATCATTTTACTTAATAGTCCCATATCAAACCATTCTGGATCAAACTCACGTACTTCGCGGAAGCGTAGCGCGAGACTGGTGTTCATGATCAGCCCAAGGTCAGCCAGGCCGCTTATCTGTATCGCAAAGAGCGCAGGTGCATTTACTACGCTCATTCGGTACTTGCGAATATCATTCCAAACCAACCCCGATGCGGGCGTACCCTTGATGGCTTCCAATTCCCTTTGGAAATCATGCTCTGGCCACTCGCCCTCAAGATGGCGCTGCAAAAGCTTCTGGTATTCGCAATCCGGACCTTTGAACATCTTGTCTCGTACATTCGTCGCATGATAGCGAAGTGAAGAATGGAATTCGGATAAATCCCCCGATGTATCGGCTATTTTTTTCGCTAGAAGAATAATCCTACCTAACAGAGGGCTCGATGAAATAATGGCTTGTTTACGCCCATTAAAATGGCTATCAGCCACTATATTGCGCATTGAATCTGGTAGCATGGAAAGCTGCGCACTTGCCAACCTCAAGGACCGTACCAATGATGACAGGGGCACAATTTGCCAGAAGAAGGGCAGCTCCTCGCTGAATCTAGCAATAAAGTCATTCGTGATATTACTTACACGAAAGGCGAGCATTGCCATTGCAGGCGGATTTCGGACGAAGCCATGCCAGAGATCAAGCGCCGAAAGATGCAAGTGCCCCACTTGACTAGCCACCCATTCGACATGACTCCACCCTGGGTTGTCCGGTTCTTTAACCATAATATCCAAGGCTTCCCGAATCTCAGTATCCCTGAGTTCCTGGTCGAGTATCTGGATAGCCCGTTTGATGGTACCTTGAGCCGCAATAAAATCCCTTAGCTTGTTAATTCCCCCGATTTCGATTGGCCATAAAACTGGCTGGAATTCATACGGCCTGTCCCGATCAGGGTAAATAAGCCATGGACCTGGTTCAAGCGATGGGGCAGGGAAGAGCCACTCGCCGCGATGCACAGATTCGGTCCGCAACGCCTCCAAGACCATCGGTTCACTTCCCTTGGCATCAAGCCGAAGGGCTTGAACTGCGAGCTTGTCGAGCGATTCGCAATCATAGGAAGCGAATACGGTTCTGTCGAAACGAACTGTGGCATTGTCTCTGTCTTTTTCAAGACGCTTTGAATACTGGGAGACAAGGAGTTCGGCAGGTTCGCATCTCGGGATTAATATTACGATCCTGGCGACGCCATTGAGGGAATTGGCTGACGATAGTGCCTTTCGCAGTTCTGGTTCAAAATCGACGAGCCTGAGTTCAACTCGCCTAGATAGGGAGCTGAATACCAATGGTCTATCCCCACCTCGCATCTTTCGGACGTTACCGTCATCCTCAAGGTAGAGAGCTACTTGACCACTTTCATCGCCGGTAGAGAATGCAACGATTCTCATACCCACAATTTCCTGAAGCGAAACCCTCGAGCCGGAGAGTACTCGGCTTCCATTCCCGCTATAAATACGAATACCTATCGATGGAAACGGTAAGCTTAGCGAAGCTTTATCGGGGTTCCTCGGCCAGGTGAGGCTAAAATCAACCTTTTCGGGAGGATCGAATCCCTCCTCCATAGAGAGCTTTACGACCAAGGTGTCGGATACCTTCTCAATTGCTGCTCGTACTCCTGGGGTAGTAGTCGTCAATCCTGAGGCACCGGAATTTTTCAAGGTTATGGAGCCAGACTCGGGGGAAGAACCACTGGACAATTCAGTCCTATACCCTTCCGGCAACAAGACCATCCGGCCTCTCCAGAGCACTTCTTCTTGAGGTTTATACTGAGCCGATACAGGACCAAGCAGACCTGCCGAAGAGCCTTGCCAGGAACCGCCGCGATACTTCCAATGACTTACTGAAAAGCGCGAGAGCGTTCCAGTCTCCAGGTCGGTCCGAACTATTCTTGGTGCTCCGACAAAGGCTGTCTCTGGACTATTGAAGATATTCCAGATGCGTGAACCCTGCAGCTCATATGAATAATCCATTTCCATATGCCCGCAAGCAATCGAGTATTCGGGACCCAGTGGATCTCGAACCAGAATCGAACCGGAAACCGTATAGACCTTTCGCCGAGGTTGCAATAAGACACCGCGCTCCCTTATGCACTCCGGCAATTCCGCTTCGATACTCCAATCATCAGGAACCGCCAGCAGGGCGAACTTCCCGGGTATTTTCCCTCCGCGCTGGCGCAGGAAACTACCAGCATTGGAATCGAATCCTTCCGCACTAAAAAGCCATGGAGCATCTTCTGCGAGCGCACTGCCAAAAACCAGACTGCTATATTGGCTGCTGCCATCCCTCAACGACAAGACAAGTGTATGCTCTGCTGCCGCAGCTTCGCCGGAACAACCAGGGTCTTTTCTATCAATACGAAATCGTTCTTGACCAGCAAGTTTCCGCAGATTCGAAGCGAACTCCGAATTCCCACGCTTCAGAGAAAGGCTGAGCCACTGTTGTTCTTTGATTTTTGCATTGGGAAATTGCCGTTCCAGCTGATCGCTGTCGAGGTATTGAGCCACGTCAAAAATAGACCTGAGTTGCCACTTGCCATTCCCGTCGAATTCAAGATAACGCTCCGCGCGGAGCCCTGAGCCTGAGCTTGTCTCCTGCTTGATTCCAGCAGCCTCGGCTATCAACTGATTAATAAGCCCGGTGGTCTGAGCATCATCAATTGCAATAGGCAACCGCTCGCGCCAATTATGTATACAGCGATCGAGTTTTTCCACCGCCCCTTCTGACGTGTCTAGTCTTGCCTCCTGTTTCAGGTAGATAATTTCACGCGCAATGGTCGCGAGCAGATGGAAAACCTCATCAAACTGATACGCTTGGGGAAGAACTGAAGAGAGCGACCGTATCCAATCTACCAGGACCTCAGTTTCTTCAAGACCACTCGCATTTCGCATTACCCGCGACAGCATGCGCCCGATCGAACCTTGTGCTTCGGATACCAGTTTGAGCGGCAATCCCCCATTGAAGGCAATATTTGCTAAATAATGAAAGCCCTGAATACCAGCAAGGTTAATATTCCACTGTTCCAGACCTATCTCGATACAGGCGCTCCTTCTACTCTGTCCCCAGCCATCAGCCCTGGCACCCAGATTTTCGACAATTGGAGCCCAAGACCATCGATGTCCTTCGAAGCGTCGTTTCCACCATTCTGCTGCATAGAATACAAATGCGGAGCAGAAACCACGATTATCTTGCGCCACATCGTTGAGTGATTTGAAGTCCAGCTGGTATGAAAGATAACTCTGCAGGATTTGTTCAAGTTCCTCGAACTCTTCCTTGGTCATCCGGTAGGTGAACAGCAGACCTCCAGTAGGAGTTGAGAGGTTTCGCTTTCCAAGAAACTCGGCTTTCCAAGCGTAAAGGTCCATTGGTTACCCCACCAGCTTGTCATGCCGATTTGCCAATGGGCAAATATATCTTTTCAGACTGTACAGGGATGAATTGGTATGCATGCGGAAGCGAGTTGGAAGACGAATAAAATCCAGCAGCCTCCCTGATTTAGCCACAACTTCCTCCTAGTTATTACATTGTAAAGCCGAATTTTTCCCTATGCCATGCCAGATACAACTCGTGATTGGGAGCAACCTTGCGAAGAGAACGAGGTTGATCAAATCCGAGTTCCCGTTGCTGGTAAGAACTCAAGCGAGGCGAGCACAATAAATCTCCAGAAGCAGAGAATGAAATGAGTCCAGAGTCGAAGAGAGCATCATAGTCAGCTCGCAGAAGAAATCCGTTATAGACATCCAGGCGTTCGGTATCAGAAGTACATTCAACCCAGGGCTTGGCATGAGATGCTCTGAGAACTTCAGGGATATCACAGCCAGTTATCGCGCAGCAGCCATCCCAGTAGCGCATGAGGCGGGTGCGATAGAGGTCTTGGCCGATGCGTTGACGGACGAGAGCCTCGCGCTCGGTACCGCGGATTGTGGGATCGTCGTCGAGGGCGGCAGAAACAGAGGTTTCGTAAATAGTGAGAGGGTTTTCTGGGATGGCTATAGCGAGGTCGTAGGCGCGATGCAGGATGGTGGCGAGAAGGTCAAGGCTCCAAGCTTCGAGGCGGTTATCCGAGAGGAGAATCACGGGGAGGCTGAGCTGGAGTTCGGCAATAGAAATGCCTTTTGAAAAATCGAGGATCCAGGATGGGTCATGGGCGCCTGGGGTGATGATGACGCGGGCGCTGTGACGCGCCGACCCGAGGATGAGGCGGTCGGGCGCGCGTTCGAAAACATATTCCCAACCGTTATCGTAGCCTGCCTTCTCGACGAGGACTCCCATGAAATCATGCATAGGCAGACCCCGTGGCTGATTCCTGGGCGTCCCAGGCTTCAAGGACGAGACGCATGGTACGGTATTCGCCGAACTCGCGAATTTCATTGTCCTTGAGGACACGGAAGGTTTCCGAGGGGTAGTCGGTACCCATGACGGAGGCGGGATCTAGGATATAGCTCAACTCCTCTCGCGTGAGGCCGTACAGGCGAGCGTAGCGCGCATCGAGCTCTGCGCGCAGAATAGCACGCCGCTCTGGAACCCAGGGGAAAGGCGGATAGGCGTCCTCATTAAAGGGGATGTTTCTCTCTACGTGTGGCCAGACAAGAGCCGGGTCCTCAATCTGGCTCGGAAGCCCATAGGAGAAAAAGTGGATCCGACGATACTGCCCGCGCTGTTCGCGATACCGTTGCGATATAAGTACGCGAAGGCGTGTATCCATGGAACCCCAGAGGTCGGCTGCCCAAGGCTGCATATCTTTGGCTGTATAGGTCAGCTCAAAGACACGCGGCACGATAAACGAGAGGTCTTCATTGGAATATGCATCAGGAGGGAGTATAGGGAGCTGTTTATAGACAAAGAAATTTAAGTGCATGCCGCCAACTTTATGTCGCGCGACAAAGTCGAGGCATAAAGCTAATAAATTCCCTAAAAGACCAGCTTTCTGAAGAGTCGTGGATGTTCCATCAAATAGCATAAGGGGAAGATTATTACCCACCCCCACCCTCGGCATCACGCTTGCGATGATCGTGCGCTCGTTTGTAGCATTGGTGATGTCCCTCCACCCCATCAGCCATTTCGAGCTGCGGGTGTCAAGGTAGGCTTCTACACTGGCGAAGATGTCGGGAGAGGAGAAAAGATTCGCGAGCTCGGGCGTATCGGTTTGGGCGGCGAATGCGGCACGGAGCTCCCTTTCGTTGCCAGCTTTCCAGGCGTCGATCACCATCTTGGGCGCATCCGCGATGCGTGCAATAACCTCACGACGATCCACCCAATAGCGCGGCCGCACGGAGAACGAGGGATCTTCCTTCATCGTGTCAGTGACATCGCGTACCGTGGGCTCAGCGCCCCCCGATGCCCCGATACCCTCTAAATCGTAAGTTGCCCAGCGATGATCGAACTGGTGGATCATCTTGGCTTCATAAAGAGGAAGACTGGAGGCGTTTGGGGAATTCTGGAACAAGCCAGAATCACTTGTCATGTTGAAAAGGCCCTGCTTGAAGGCAATTCCCCAAGGATTACCCTTATGCTCATCTATGCCCTCTCGCTCATCGATCAAGATCGGCACCCGCGCATAGATGCCCCGGGTGATCTCGGCGTCACGCACCGAACGGAACACCGGGCAGGTGAGGGTGTTGGGGTTGAGACTGGCGAAATCCGTAGGACCGAGCACAAAGTGCCGTCGCGCATCTTGCAACTGCGAGGGCTCAGTGAGGAAAAAGGCGAAGTCGGCCTGATCCGAGGAACCCAAGGTGATGAGGCAAAATTTGTAGCTCTTGTGAACGCTAGGGAAGATCCCTAACTTATTCTCGAAATCAAATAGGGAAACGATCCTTCCATAGCGTGCAACCATCGAGAAGTAGCCCTTGGTGGAGTCATCAGTGGCAATGCCTGACGGCACAATGAAGCCCGCTCCTCCTCCCCGCTCCTTGTAGAGCCCTGTGATGAGCTCCGCGAATAGGGCATAGAGATTGATCTTCCCAACAGCGGTAAGTTCATATCTCGAAGATTCACGATAGAAAATGTTTGCTGCCTCAAAACTGTGTTTTACTTCCAGGTACTCATTCCAAAGAATCGGATCTTTGTGAGCAAGCGCAACGATTGCCTGTTTTCTTCTATCTCCAGAAAGCATGGCAATACTTGATAACTTTGAGGAGAAGTACTCCTCCTCATTTAGCTGAGAGACATCCCAGGGCGGATTCCCCAGCACACAATCGAACCCATGGTTAGCGAAGATTTCTGGGAACTCAAGCCGCCAATGGAAGAACCTGTTGTCCGTTGCAATTCTGCCTGAGTATTCGAGGCTCCCGACAGACCAGAGGTTGGCCGAGGCGCCCGCAGCTGCCTGGGCGACATCGCGAGAGGTGGGCACAAGTAGAGCCGCCTGCTTGGGGGCAAAGAACGCGGCCGTCCACAGATCGCAGGCAGTCTTCACTCCCAAATAGGTTGGATTACGTGAGAGCTCGGCGAAGCGTCTCTTTTTCGCTTCCACATCCTGCACTGTGTCTTCAACTGCTCGGTTAAGGTGCCAGTGAAGTTGCGTGAGAGCGGCTTCGGCCTTCTGCACAGGATCCTCAAACAGAAGGCCCTGGCCCATACGCGATTCCTTTTTTTCATACGCGTTGCGCTTCTTGAGCGCACGGGCGACAGCAGGGTCGTCCCCAGAAAGGGCGGCGTAGGCGGCATCGGGAATACCATCCTTGAGGACTTCCAAGTCGAACACCCCCACGAGAGAGTTGCCGCAGCGGATATGATGATCCAGGAAGGATAGAGGCCGGCCTGGCTCGTAGCCTTCCAGCCAGAGCGCGGTACGAGCAAGCTCCACCGCCATGGGATTCAGATCCACTCCGTAGAGGCAGGTTCCCACTACCTGACGCAGCGCATGACGATAATCAGCGGGCAGAACCGCCCCATCAGGACTGCGCAGGGCGGCAAGGCGCTCGGCGAGTCTGCGTCCTGCGGCGAGGAGGAAGTGCCCGGACCCGCAAGCGGGATCACAGACAGTGATGGACAGGATAGCCTGTTCTCCTGAACCGGCTGAGGTGGCTAGCTTTCGTTCTATCACCGGATTAAGGGCGCTGGAGACGAGCTCATGGACGATGAACTCAGGCGTGTAGTACGAGCCTGTCGTCTTGCGCGCGTTGCCCGCCGAGGAACCTGATTCCACGTCTCCCACAAAACCGAAGGACGGCGCTTCCATATTCAGTACCGGCACAAGCTCGAGGAGGCTCTCGTATACCGAACCGAGCTCCTCGGGACCGATAAGACCGTAATTCACAGGCAGCCGCGAATCGCCTGCTACAGTCCAGCGCAGATTAAACATGGCAGAGAGAAGAGCGCGGTTGGGTAATCCGCAAGCGTCCAGATCGGGGCACTGATCCGCGGAGAAGAGCCCGCCGAGGGCAGGGAGATCCAGAGTCGGTTCACCGGCCTCGAGCGCTCGGAATACGATTCTGACACCTTCCCACTGGTCCGTATGCGTATCCCACCCGGAACGACGCAAGGCTCGGTCCCGCAGGCGCGACAGGGCATAGCCGCGGGCGTAGAGTTCCTTAGCACCCCGGCACTCTCCTTCCGGGGAGGCGTGGATAAGCCCGCGATCCTCCGCAGTAAAGATGAACAGGAAGCGGTAGATGAGGCGCAGCAGCTGACGGAAATAGTCGTCTTTCTTGAGGGAGCCGTTCTTAAGGCTTTCGCGGAGCGCATCATTGCCAGAGCCTCGATACTTCAGAAACCCGTTGCCCAGATCGCGTAGAGCCTGGGTGACACCATCCCGCAGCTTCTCACGTACACGGACACCTGATTCGGTTCCTTCGGCTCGCCAGGCTTCCCAAACTTCGGATGCACGGCTTCCGTGCAGGATGCGGTACAGGGCGCAGAAATCAGGGTAACGCGCCTCTTCCAGGATGGCGCGTAGATCGAATTCCAGCCAGGCGGGGCGAACCAGCGAGGGTGAAGCCCGTAATAGACGAAGGGTGTTCCCATTGCTCACGAGCGCCGAGCG
>OFEK01001794.1_pt1 | contig 13219 bp, 3 predicted proteins | sample 1521131 | NCBI WGS metagenome assembly OFEK01 (sample SAMN05720209, study PRJEB24109) | activated sludge metagenome | isolation source: Anaerobic digester | place: China | collected 2015-12-16
CCGTCGCAAGTCCACCCGCGTTCCCGTGTCCTATCGCGGCCATTGGGGCAACTACGAGGTCACGCGCGACGAATTCGAGTCACTGACTGCCGATCTGCTGGCTATGACCCAACTGACGACCGAAATGGTCCTCGAAGAAGCCGGCGTCACCTGGGCCGGCGTCAACCGCGTCGTGCCGACCGGCGGGTCCACGCGAATGCCGGCCGTCCTGGCCATGCTCGAACGCATGAGCGGCAAGCCCATCGAAATCCCCATCCCCGTGGACGATGCCGTGGCCATGGGGGCCTCCATCCACGCCGCCATCCTGGAGCTTCACAGCCAGGACCGCCTTGTCGAGTTCACCGCCGACACGGCCGCCAGGCTCGGGCGCATTCACACCACCGACGTGGCCAGCCATGCCCTCGGTCTGGTCATCAAGGACCACCAGACGCTGGCCTATCGCAACGACGTCCTGATCAAGAAGAACTCGCGTCTGCCCGCCAGCGTCACCAAGACGTACCAGACCGCCCACGACGGCCAGACGTCCATCGTTGTCCGCGTGGTCCAGGGCGATGCCCCCGACCCCGAGGCCTGCATCACCCTCGACGCCTTCAGCATCACGGGCCTGCCCGAGGGACGGCCCGCCGGCGCGCTGGTCAAGGTCACCTTCAGCTACGACACCAAGGGCCGCGTCCACGTCACCGCCGAGGACGTCAGCGCCGCCAAGACCATGACCGTCGAGATCAACCGCACCAAGGGCATGGACCCGTCGCGCATCACCGCCGAAATGACCCGTCTGTCCCTGAAGAGCGTCGAATGAGGCCGGGCCACCACACACCGACTATCGCGGTGGACGGCCTGGCGATGGCGGAGACGGACGATCTGGCGACCGGGGACCAGTGCGTGGGGGCGGCTGAGGCTGCGGGCGCGAAGGCACCCGAGGCCGGGTCTCGGGCGACGACGGCTGAGGCCCGGGAGTGCCTGGCAGACGGGTCCGAGGATTTCCCGGCGTTGTCGGCCAACGGTAAGGCTGCACTGTCGGCTGAGGCCGGCTGATGTCCGGGCCCGATGGGACACCGCCGGGCGCAGAATCTCGCAGCGATCCAGTGTGCCGCCGCGTCTCCTGAGCCGGCGAACTTGAGTGATCCTTCCTGCACAACTCGCTGATCCTGATGCCGAAGATCAACAGCAACACGGCCGCACAGGCCGCCCACGTCGCCATGCGCTTGGCTGATCGCACGGCTCTCTGCGGCGGCGTCAGGTGCCGGGCCAGGACCTTTGTGGCTTGGCTGTGCAGCCGCTGGGCGACCGGGGCGGTGCGATGCTCGCAGTGCCGCCAGATCTGATCGGCCTCCCTGATCATCTGAAGGGCGGTGCGCGACTTCTGCATGACGGGCGAGGCGTGGGTCTTCGCCACGCACATGGCAAGGTCGGCCATCAGGCGATAGAGTGGCCACAGCGGCGCAGCGGACAACCGCCTGGCCCGCCCGAGCGTCCTGGCGGCAGTCGCCGCATTGAATGAATCCGACCAGGCAAGGATCGCCTCGAACATGGCTGTCGAGGAATCGCGAGGCATGGCCAGAGCCGCACGGCCCAATGCCACCGCCTGGTGCATGTCATCGCAGGTGATGCTCGCCGTGGCGATCGGCAACAGCATCCACGCCTCCCCGACGGCGCGCTGTTGCCAGTCGGAGGTCCACCGCCGCGTCTCCTCGTACTGTGCGTCCCTGGTCAGCGCATGGGCGGCCTGCGCCCAGGCCTCGTTATTCGAGCGAAGCAGGGGGCCGTAATCCCGGACCAGGACTCTTGCCGTCTTGCGAAACGCGCAGCAGCCGTCGCCGTATTGCCGGCATAGTGCCGTCACCAAGGCCAGCCGACACTCGCTGCTGATTGAGGCTTCCCGGACCACTGCCCTAAAACGGCCGTAGGACTCGCTGGCCGCAAACGCCTCGACCCACAGGCGAGCGGCGACAGGGCTGCCGTTCGGCCCGTGGAAGGCCTCCACGAGGACACCCCGGACCAGATCCTTCCCGGATGAGTTGTCCAGGATGGCTCTCAGGGGGATGCTCAGCGCAGCGGGGTCAGGCCGCTTCAGGGTAAGCGCCTGTTTGAAGGCGTTCACGGCAGCTGGAACGTCTCCTTGGACCATCGCTGTCTGCGACCTGGCCGACAGTGCATAGAACGGTGGAAAATGCGCCTCCAGACGTTCGATGAGTCGATGCAGCCCCTCACAATTGCGGTCCGCCAGCAACTGATCGAGGAGGCAGAGATGGGGGTACAGATACGTCGGCGCCAGGTGCGCCGCGTAGGTCCATAGCCGTCTGGCCTCGTCGGGCTGGCTATTGACCGAGTGCGCGCGCCCGAGGATGGCCACCAGCGTGGCGTTGGTGGGATCGAGTTCGAACGCTTCCCGGCAGACTTTCAGGTAGGCGGCGGCGTCCCCGGCTGTCTCCGCACACTGTGCCTTCAGCAGATACGCGTCCACCGAATGAGGTGCTGCCGCAATCACCTCATCCGCCAGGAACGAGGCCTTGACGAGCTCGCCCTCGCTCAGCCACGTCCTCGCCTCCGCAATCTTCAACTCCACGGGACGTTGCGGTCCCCAGACATTCGCCTTCAGGCTTTCGCGGGCGGCGTCTGTCCGGCCGTCATCCGAGAGAAGGTCCGCACGCATGCTGTACGCCTCAACCAACCGTGGCGAAAGCTCGATTGCAGTGTTGAGCAGACGCATTCTCTCGTGTTGGTGTTCGGCGCCGTTCAGGTACGATGCCAGCCCCATCTGAACCGTGGCGTCTCCCGGAAACCACTCCGCCACCTGACGGGCTATGGCGACGGCGCGATCGCACTGTCCGGAACGTTCCCCCCAGAGCCCCAGCAACGACCATATCCACCCGGTGCGCGGAGCGAGTCGCAGGGCTCTCTCCAACAGCCCCGGAACCTCATCCAGACGGCCCTGCTGGAGACGCACCTGCGCCAGGCTCGCGTAAGCTTCGCCTTGCAGCGGCTCGCACTCGATCCCGCGCTGTGATTCTCGCTCCATCGCCGCAAGGTCGTTCCGACGCTCATGCACCGCAATGACCATGCGGATGACATCCCACGAGCCCGGCGCCACCTCCATGGCTTTGCCGAGAGCCGCCAGTTCCTCCGCCTCCTGCTCCTGCACCCGGTGGACTGCGGCAAGATCCATCCACAGTCGCGGCACCAGCGGGAACCGTTTCACGGCCGCATGGGCCACCTCAAGGGCTGGCCTGTACTGCCGAAGCAGCAGGTGCTGCCCACTGACCACGCTGTGGGCCTCCCAGAGATCCGGCCGCATGTTCAGCACGCGACGAAGGGATTCCAGAAGGCTTCGTGGCTCCACGGTACCTCGGGCCAGCGACCAGTAGGCCATCAGGCCGCCGCCACAGAGCGACTGTTGCACGATCTGATTCTCGATGAAGCCCAGTGCCTCGTGTCGTTCTTGCGGTGTCGCGCATGCGCGAATCAGCGAACGCAAGGCTGGCTCGAAACTGACGTTCCGGACGATGCTGCGGCGGAATCGCTCACGAGCGCCGTCCAGGTTGCCGCCGGCCTCGAACACCAGCCCCTCCACCCAGAACTGCTCGTGCGTCTCCGGAGAGCGAGCATGGGCCAGCTTTGCCGTCTCAAGGGCTTCCCGCGACCGACGCATGTCCAGCAGGACCAGGGTCTTCTGTTGAAGAGCCCACACGTTGTCACTGTCGACCGTAAGCAGGCGATCCAGCGCTGCGAGCCGTCGCTCGTGCTGCTCCTCCGGTGCAATCAGATACTGCTGCTGAAGGACCCCCATGTTGTGCGGGAACATCTCCGCCAGTTCGGCCAGGAACGCTTGCGCTGCCTCGGGCGACACCGTCTGTGCCCGCAACCGCGCAGCGTGGGAGATCGCCTCCGTGTCCTGGGGATCCTGGCGACAGACCTGTGCCCAGAGATCCGAGGCCTCCTTCAGGTCGCTCCGGCACATCGCCACGTAGGCCCGTGCACGAAGCACCCGGTGCGCGTGCCCGCCTTGGGCGGCGGCTCCCAGAAGCTCGTCCGCACGATCAAACCGGCCGTAGGCGGCATGGCGCTCCGCCGCATACAACGCCAGGTCCGAGTCGTCGGGCCGCAGTTGCACCGCTCTGTCCAGATCCGCCAGTCCCCGGTCGGCTCGCTCCAACTGTGCCTCTGCCCAGAAGAGGCTCATCGCCGGACCTGAAGACGCGCGGCCAAACCGTTCGAAACGCTCTCGCAGGTAGGCCATTGCTTCGTCGGTCAGCTTCAGATGACGCGAAGCCCCGAAGTACGCCTGGACGAGACTCTCGTCCGTCTCCTTGAGGCACATCGCAAAGCGATACGCCTCCAGCGCCTCGCTGTATCGGCCCTGGTTCCATTGAAGACGCCCGACTGTCTTCAATGCGTCAGCGTCGCCGGGATTCCGTCGCAGCGCTTGCCTCAGAAGACTCCGGCAACGGTCATAGGATCGAGCGTCGTCGACCAGATCGCCGGCCAGCCGGGAACATGCCGCCGGATGCCCCGGCACACGCGATGATAGAGTCTCCAGCAGGTCAAGCCACACCGACCGACGCTCCATGTCGCGGAGACACTGAACTTTGTACAACGCCGTGGCCATGCACTCCGGGTATGCATCGAGCAGGCGGTCCACGGCCGTCAGGCGGCCGACCGCATCATGGTCGTAGTTGCTCAGCGACAACCTGGCATGAAGCGAGATGCGATGGCCCGGCGCACGGCGCTCCATCTCCGCCAGCAAACTCAGCGCCTCGTCCCGGTCGTAGGATTCCAGTGCCACCATCATGTGGAACACCAGATCGCACAGGTCGGCGTCGGGCAGTTCGACGCCGTCCAGCGCGCCTGGCTGGTCGGCCGGCCAAATCACCAGGCAGAGCGGACCAAACGCCGCATAGCGCGCGATCAGCGCATCCATCCGCCACGTTCGCATCAGCGGGCTCCCCGGATCGCGCAGCAGCACTGACCCCGTACAGCGATCATATCCGGCAACGACCATCATGTGGCCGCTGTCGGGCTCGACGGTTGTCATCGCAAACGGTATGCCCCGGTCAATCAACGCCGAGGCCGCCTCTGCCGTGAGCGTGAACTCCCGGGCCAGCCAGCCGTGAGTCGCCGCCCACTGACGCTGGCGAACACCGGGCGTGCCTCCGTAGCAGATATCCTCCGCAATGCTGAGGTGGTTCACCGGCCGACCCCAGTAAGCACACAACATCGCCATGCTCGTTGGTGCGCACGTGTCATGCTCCTGGCAAATGAACCGCACATCCAGCCGACGCGATGCCGGCGTCCCGCGGCCGCCGAGGATCGAAGCTGCCAGGGAAGCCGCACTGGCCGCCTCCTTTTCCTCGTTCGCCCGATGCCGCATGGCCAGCAGGCTGTCGGCCGCTTCATCGTGTCGCCCCAGGCAGTACAACGCATGAGCTCGCGAGGAATGTGCCCAGTTCGCCGCCTCGCGCTCCAGCCGTGGGCTGAGCGACTCGAATCGAGCCACCGCCTCCAAGGCCGCTTCATGGTGCCCGGCATCCTCGTGCAGCGCCGCCAGCAGCCGCGCCAGCAATGGACTCTCAACGTGCTTCAGCGATTCGCCCACCAACTCCGCCGCCTCGTCCGCGCGAGACAGCAGCATCAGCTCACAGGCCGCCGCATGCACACCCTGCCAGTACCATGGCCTCATGTCAAGGCAGCGCCGGGCCAGGTCCAGAGCCTCTTTGTGGTTTCCCTGTGCGGATCGAAGACGGGCTGCCGTGATGTGCCACCAGACTTGCTCAGCCTGCTGCGTCCACGCTTGTTGCAGGCACCTCTCGGCCGTGACGAAGTCACGCAGCACCGATGACACCTGGCTTCGGAGCAACCAGAACTCCGCCAAATCCTGTGCCGATGCGCACACGAGGCAGCCCTCGTGCCTGTTGAGCATCTGCCACGCAGCCAGCGGACCCAGGCGGCTCATTCGCTCGTACGCAGCGTGAATCAATGCCTGGGGGTGTTGCGGCCATTCGCGCCAGCCCAGCCACGCGCAAACGCCCCCGGCCCGTGTCGCGCCGAGGGCCGACAGCAGGCGACTGGCCAGCACGCGGCCCTCGGCCCCCCGCCACGTCTCGGGCGGCGCGATGGCTGTGCCACGTCGATAAGCCTCGCAGAGTCTCCCGGCATCATAGAGACGCTGTACCTCGGCCAAGTGGTCAAGCGTAGGTGTAACCATGAGTTGTCTTCCATCGGTTCCCGTCAAACCGCGGCGGCATTGTAGCTTGCTGGCCTCTCGCGTGCAACCCAGGATTCACAGACGTGCCTTGTCTCCTGGTCCTCTCGATGCGACGTTGGGCCGAGCTGGGTAATCCGGATAGGCTCTACGGCGCCGGGCCGATGCTGTCGGTGAGATGAATGTCCGGCAACACGCGAATCACGGGCGGGTGCGGGTTGCCCGCGAGGAGCATCAGTGCGGTTTCGGTGATGCACTGGGCGGTCCGAGCGTAGTCGATATCAATGCTGGTCAGCATCACGCCGCCCGGCAGCGACGGCAGATTCGATGTGGGTTCGAATGCCGCCAGCGACATGTCTCCGGGAATGTCAAGGGAACTGAACGTCAAATCCGCCAGAAACGCCCGGGCATATGGGTTGTGGGCGAACACGATCGCCGTGGGACGGTCGGCCTGTGAGAGAATCTGCCGGAAGGCGCGGCAATAGGGGCCCGACGCCGTCTCCCACGGCAGGTACAATGGCATGATGCATGTCCCGAGCAATCCGTTCTCCGTGAGGCAGTCCACCCAACCACTGGCCTTGCCGGGGCGGTACGTCTTGTCGTCGGCTTCGGCGAAGCTCGACGGATGCGCCACCATACACAGGTTTCTGTGCCCAAGACGCGCCAAGTGCTCCGCCATCCTGCGCGAGGCACGGTAGTCGTCGATCACCACCGTCGGAAGATCCAGCCCCCGGATGCGCCGATTGAACACCAGAAGCGGGAAGCCATGGTCCGCCAGCACCTTCAGCGGCACCATGAACTCCTGACGCAAGCCGATGAAGACGGCCCCATCGAACGAAGACCGCAGCAGTTCGTTGACGACGGCCGGTTGCTCGTCCACCCTCCACGGAACCACCTCGGCCCGCAGGTTCTGCCGCTCAGCTTCACAGAGAACGGCTTCAATGAGAGCCCTGTAGAACGCATAACGCGACACGGGCAGATAATTGTCCGGAACGAGCAGCGCGACCCGCGGCGAGGCTCTGGTCTCGGCATGAGGACGCAGCAGTGCCGTCGCGCGCTCGGATGCGCCTTCCAGAACCACGACCGGACGTCGCTGGCGCACCTCCACCAGCCCCATACGGGACAGCCGTCGAACGGATGCCATCATGGTCCGCAACGACACGCCGAAGTGCGCCGCCAGTTCCCGCGCCGGCGCCAACTGCGATCCGGCCGCACACTTGCCCGACGCCAGCCGGCGAAGCATGCGGTCCACTACCTTGTCTGTCAGCGCCGGACGGCCCATGGATACGACCTCATCGCACATGTGGCGTAGATATGCAGTAGCATGGTGCTGCGCAGGGCGTGCTGCACCTACTATCGTAACGCTTAACGATCCCAGTGCAAGGAGTTTGTCCGGCCTTCCCTCATCACTCAGGCAGTTGCCGCCTGGTGGGCTCGTAAAGCACTGCCCAAAAGGTAGATAGCGCCTTGCCCGGAGGGGGCGTCCTGGTCCGGTCCAACCATGCCGCCGCGCTTGTGGCCATGACCGTGCACGGTCATACTTGATGGCACATTGTCTGGGCCGTATCCGCCGCCGGTTCGTGTCCGCACTCTGGTGTCACATGAGGACACGGGCGGCCCCTGTCGTGAACGTTCGCGCATCAACGGTTCCCGCGTCACGTGACGCCCTCGGCCGCCTTTCGGTTGTCGCGGAGTTGGTCCGTTGTCCGGCACATCCTCATCGGAAGGGAGACTTCAATGATCAGAGTTGCTGTGGTTGGGATGCTGTGCGTCGGCATGTGGCTTCTGCCGGCAACGCCCGCGTCGGCCGATTCGGCCGTGTACTACCTGACGTCGTCGGGGGACGATACGGTCGCCTACAGCGGCGGCGAGAACTACTACACGATTCCCCAGTTGTACTGTCCCTATGGCAACAACACCCGACTGTCTTTTGCTCGATGGTCGATCGGCATCCCCGCGGGGGCGACCATCCAGTCGGCCGTCGTCAAGGTCTGCTCGACCGGCGAGAGAGCCGATGCCAATCCGTCCACGGTCCGGATCGAACTGCTCGATGAAGACTCCGCCCAGCCCTTCACCACCAGTCCATTCAGCCGTCCGGTGACTGCCGCATACGTGGACTGGACCGTTCCGGGGACGTGGACGCAAGGGCAATGGTACACCTCCGAGGACGTAACGAGCCTGGTCCAGGCGTTCGTCGACCGGCCCAGCTACGCCGTCAACAACTACCTTGGCCTGCGGCTCAGCCAGGTCGCCGGCACGTTCAAGAGGGCCTACCAGTATGACTACGGCGCCCACACAAGCGGTGCCCGGCTTGAGGTGACCTACACGGTCCAGGCCAACACCCCGCCGGTGGCCGATGCCGGGCCCAACCAGACAGTGACCGACGCCGACGACAGCGGTTACGAGATCGTCACCCTCGACGGCAGCGACTCGTCGGACTCCGACGGCTACATCGTCAGTTGGGTGTGGAAGGAAGCGGGCAACGTCATCGGTGCTGGCGAGACCATCCAGCCGAACCTCAGCGTGGGCACCCACACAATCACGCTCGAAGTGACCGACAATCAGGCCGCCACAGACGAAGCAACGGTGCAGATTGTCGTCAATGAGCCCGCGGCCGTGGCTCTCTCGTATGCCTATGGGACGCCGAACGCAACCTACCAGTACCGCCCCCTGATCGTCACCGCCAATGACGGCGAAACAGACATCTGCCAGATGCGGTTCTTCGTTCCCCTGGAAGGGCAGGATCACACGGGGCACCTGGTAGCCGAGGCGGGCACCCTGGCGGAGTTCTATGACCTGGCCTATGGCGCCACGGCCTTCAACTACTCTCCCGAGGGCGCCGTGCACAACTGGTCGGAGGGCCTGCTGGAGATGGGCGGCTTCGCCGGAGCCACGTTCTCCGACGCCGGCGGACAGACGGCCGCCTATTACGAGTTCATGCGGGAGAAGTCACTTGCCACGGCCGTGACGGCCACGCTCACGGTCTGTATCGCCGCCCCCGTGTGCGACGGCGCAGACTACATCGTCCCCATCTCCGGCACCGTGACCATCACCAACGCGAGCGGCTCGGATTACGACCTGGCGAATGCCTACGGAGTGGCCGGTTCCGGTCTCCTGGCTCTTCGCCACGGAGGTTACACCACCTGGAGCATCGTCAACCCCACCCAGGCCACGGGAAAACCCAATGCCCACCTGACCGACGTGACCGACGGGCACCAGCTCTACGACATCTACGACTGGTACGGCTCGACCGTTGTCTCCAACATCCCCGGGTTCCACGCAAAGCACGTCGTCAAGGACAACGCCGCCACGCAGGCGCTGAACATGCGTCCGGGACTCACGTTCGAGTTGCAGTGCCCGGACATGGATTTCGGCTACAACGACGCGGCGAACCAGATGTACGGCTCCACCCTCATCAATGCCACCGACGGCGTCGTGTGCCGCATCACCAACCAGAGAAAACCCTTCGGCAATGGGGCCATGCTTGCGACCGGTCAATCGGTCAGCATGCAATGGAACGGCGTTATCTCGACCGTCGGCACCCAGTTCGCTCCGTGGGCCGACGCCGGGACCGACCAGAACATCGACGCCGGCCTTCAGGAGGAGGCGACCGTCATCCTTGATGGATCGGGGTCGTTCGACGTCGAAGGCCCCATCACCAGCTACGTGTGGACGCTCGGCGGCAACACGATCGCCACGACCGAGACGGCCCAGGTGGTCCTCGGCGCAGGCACGCACGTCATTACCCTCACCGTCACCGACGCCGACGATACGACCGATGACGACTCGGTGACCGTTGTCGTCACCAACCGCCTGCCGAAGACGTACTACGTGGATCAGGGCCACCCGTCGGCCAATGACGACAATCCCGGCAGCGAGGCTTTGCCTCTGCTGACCATCAGCCGGGGGGCTGAGCTGGCCCAGGCGGGCGACACGGTCATCGTCAAGGCCGGCATCTACCGCGAATCGGTGATGCCCGCCTACTCCGGCGACGACGGAAACCCGATCACGTTCCAGGCCAACCCGGGCGATCGCGTGGTTGTCAGCGGCGCCGAGGAAATCACCGGATGGCAGCAATTGACGCAGGAACTGTCCGAGGGCAACCCGAACCACGCCAACATCTACTACAAGGACATCAACTGGGTTCCCCGACTCCTCTACGAGGACGGGGTGAAGTGCCGCAAGGCCCGCAAGCCCGACTACGGCTGGTGGTGCGTGACCGCCTCCAGCGACAGCTACCACGTGATCGACTCGGTTCACCTCACGCAGGCCGATCCCAACTACTGGGTCGGGGCGGAGATGTACTTCGTCAATTACGATCCGGCCGAGTCCGACGACGCTGTCGTCACCGCCTATGACCCGGCAACGCACACCGTGACCGTCAGCCCCTGGGTGGCCACGGAGTATGGCAATGACGGTCCTGAGGCCGGCGAAGATTACTACTACTTGTCCAACAAGATTGTCTTGATGGACCACCCCGGCGAGTGGTGCTGCAAGAGCCTGGGAGGCGGTCAATACCGCCTGTACGTCTGGCCGCACGATTCCGGAAGCCCCTCGGGGCACATGTTCGAAGCCGGCAAGAACATCCTCCCGCTCCTGAACTGGGCGGGGCGGAGCGGCATCGTGTACGACGGCTTCGAGGTGCGCCACTGCAACGGCCACAATGCCGTCGGCAGCACCGGTTCCGCGAGCGACGTCGTCGTCAGCAACTGCATCATTCACGACAACAACCACTTCGGAGTTCTGTTCACCACCGTCAACGGCGGCACATTGCGCAACTCGCTCGTCATTGACAACGGCTATGGCGTTGTGATCAACGTCTACTGTCAGAGCATCGACGTCTATGAGAACGAGATCGCCAGGAATGTCGAAGAAGACGGAGTCACAATCACCTACGGCAACTCGGACATCTACGTCGCCCGCAACTACATCCACCATCACTGCTTCTGGGGACACCCGGATTCCTTCCAGGTGTACAGTATTGAAGAGGTCTACGGTGCCTGCGACGGCATCACCCTTGACAGCAATGTAATGATGTACGGTTTCCAGGCCGGGCTGATCCAGCACACCATCAACGTTCTGGCCACCAACAACGTGTGCGTCGGCTCCGTCCAGGGCCTGTTCCAACTCGGCCTCGGAGCGCATGACACCGTGATCGACCACAACGTATTCGCCCTGTCGGGAGTCTCGCCCTTCTCGTTGGAGGAGAGTCAACCGAACCACAGCTTGACGAACAACATCTACTACGACGGCAATCACGGTCCCTTCTACCATGCCAATAGCACCCAGGGATACGCCAGCGACCACAACGTCTTCTGCCACGCCTCGGGTCTGCCGGCCGAGCAGATCATCATCTGGAACGGCGTCAACTCCCAGTTCGCCGCCTACGTGGCCGCCAGCGGGCAGGACACGCATTCCTACTATGCCGATCCGTTGTTTGTCAACGCGCCCATCTTTATCACGCCGACGAGTCTGATCGCCGTGCCTCACTACACCACGGCGAAGCTCTACCTGGCAGCCAACGCAAGCCATTACCTGGTCGGCGACCACATCGAAGTGGCATTTGATGGGGTCATGCGAACGATCACCGCTACGGGCACGGACGCCCACGGAGACTACATCGAGTTCGCTCCCGCCATGAACGAGCCGCTCTTCAGGATTGGCGGTGTCGCCAACTGGAAGACCAAGGCGGACTGCCAGTTGGACTTCAGCGTGCTCGCGGGCAGCCCGGCCGCCGGAAACGGCTCAGGCGGGAGCAACATCGGCTCCAGCATCAACGTCCAACAGTACCAGCAGGGCGACTTTACCGGAGACAACGTGCGGGATATTCCCGCGTGGCCGCCGCAGAACTGACCCTTGGCACTCAAACTCGTCCGGCCGCCCCCGAATCATCCAGGGGCGGCCGGACACAAGGAGAACACCAATGAGAATCAATCGCATTCGGACATCACACCTGATGGTGGTCGCTCTTATGGCAGTGCTGGCTGGCGTGTCGCACGCCGACCAGAAGAGTGCCGACGCCGGCAAGTCCCTCAAGCGCGTGGGCGAGTGCATCCCCTTGACGGCCGAACAGTTGAAGCACTTCGAGAAGCACACCGTGCGCGTCGGCCGCGTGCGGCTCAACCCCATCGGACTGGAGCGAGTCAATGCGCATCGTCGCTCCAAGGGGTTGCCGCCACTGACCCAGGACGATCTGGAACTCGTGCCTGTGGGCGGCGAAATCGTGCCTGCCTCCTCCTCTCAGACGTTGAAGGCTGCGTCGGCAACCGTTCGCACGCTCGATGGCGAGGGCCTCGAACTGCCCTCGTATGTCGACAACAGCACGCTCCCTTACTTCCCGCCGATCCGCATGCAGAACGGCGCCTCATGCGCCTCATTCTCCGCCACCTACTACCAGATGACGCACATGACGGCTCTGGCCAGGGGATGGAACGTCAAAGACCCCCTCGACAATACCAACAAGTTCTCCCCAGCCTGGACCTACAACATGCTCAACAACGGCGTCGACTGGGGCAGCACCACCTGGGCCGCCTTCGCCATCCAGATGAAGCACGGCGCGGCCACCTGGGCCGAGATGTCGCCCGAGGACGGCCTGTTCTATTGGTCCACCGACCCGGCCGTCTGGCGCCGCGCCATCAGCTACCGCATGCAGAGTTACGGCCCCATGTACGACCTGGACACCGAGGCCGGCCGCGAAGCCGTCAAGACGCTGCTCAACGACGGCTATGTCCTGAACTTCAGCACCTACATCGCCTCGTGGCAGTATTCGACGATCAAGGACGACCCGGCGACGACGACCGACGACGCTTTCATCGGCAAGGACGTCGCCGTCTGGGTCAACGGTGCCCAGGAAGGCCATGCCATGACCATCGTCGGCTATTGCGACGACATCTGGACCGACGTCAACGGCAATGACGTTGTGGACGAGGGAGAGAAGGGGGCCTTTCGCATTGCCAACTCGCGAGGCGACGGGTGGCACGACAGCGGCTTCATCTGGTTCGCCTACGACGGCATCGGAGC
>OFEK01001802.1_pt1 | contig 13160 bp, 8 predicted proteins | sample 1521131 | NCBI WGS metagenome assembly OFEK01 (sample SAMN05720209, study PRJEB24109) | activated sludge metagenome | isolation source: Anaerobic digester | place: China | collected 2015-12-16
GCAAGGTTTGAGCCGATGAAGCCGGCCCCGCCGGTGACGATGTAGCGCATGAAGAGTTTACGTTGAGGGGCGGTTTAGGGCTTTCTGAATGCATCCGGTGGGGTCATGGCGGTCGATAACTCTGGAGTTTCTGATGATTTCTCTCCAGATTTAGGCCTGACTAAGTGTCAATTCGGTTTTACAGAACGTTTGTTACGCTACCCCTCAAGAGCACTAATTGGCGACGACAGAGTTTGTGCAGACAGATCTTTATGGTTATTTGGATTCACTCCAATTCCTTGCCTCAAATCGCTCTGGAAAAAGTTAGAATGGAATTAACTGCGATCAGAGGGCGAGATCTCAGGGAGATCAAGGCGACGGATCACTTCTGGCCATTGATCGGGGTATGCGTATCTTAGAGATTGCAATAGAGAGAAGATAGGTGCACTGATGGTTGCCCCCACTCGGCCATAATATTGGTCGCGGTACCGATCAGCACACCATTGGGTGACTGATTCGACAGTGAACGGGAGGGCGAGTCGTTCCCCCTCCCATTTATGAGTTGGTTCGTATGACATCACTTCCTTCGCAGTTGCCTCTCGTAGGCGAATTTCACCAAAGAGGAACGGGAAGCGCGTCTTCATCCACCGAGCAAGACCGAAAAAAGTAACATCATCGGCCGTAGGCGCGGGATGCAATTGACCGGTACACTCCTCAGCCATTTCTCGAAGAGCAGTTTGAAATGGATCGTACACCCCATCACTGTCCACATCTTCAGGTTGACCAGCCCCACTGACGGCTGGTTGATAGCTACCTTGAAAAATTTGCACCGCATGACTTCGTTGACCCAAGAGAATGTAATTATCCTTGGTGATGACCGAAAGATTCACTGCTATCGGATTTGAAAGTCGGCAATCGTGGAGGTTGTTGATTTGTGCAGCGTACTTTTGCCCTATCGTGGAACCATCCGGTAGTCGCTCGTCAGTCATACCATTTGTTGCAACCGTGTGGTAATACCAGGTCCAACCAAGTTTAAGCCGCAATGGACGGTTATCAAGCCCTCCCTTTGCGTTTGATGACACCCAAGACGCGTTGCTAAGCCTAACTTGTGGGTTGTTCTCAAATACGATACCCTTCTCCTGACATTCGATTATCCGCTGTGGGATGTAATTATTGGCAAACTCTTGGATTTCTGCCTCTGGGGTGAATGTTTGCGAAACGTCCGCCAAGAGCCCGGGTCCGTCACAGATTATGTCCCCTTGACGATACACGGTCCGACCGTCGCCGCCTACCAAAATGTACACAGGGATCTTGATATCCCCTACCATGACCGGCGGGAATATATGGACATCAACACCGAGTTCCTGCAACAACCGAGTTTCCGCTTCCTTCGGATGTAGAACATAATCGAATAGTTGATACTGTCCAATGTATTTGTGGAGGTCCCTCCATTCGCATGACTCCGCTAAAACCGGAAGCACCTTTCCACGGTAACGATTATCTTCCATCGCCAGTTCAACTTCCAGTCTCACCCAATCGGATGCCAGCGCATCTGGGCTAAGGACTACAAGAAACCAATCACAATTATCCAGTGCCTGCTGGATGTTCTCTGCAAAATAGCCTCCAGGCATGTTTCGTGGTGCATACCACGTCATGATGTAATGATCTCGAAGCCGTTCAACGAGCTTATCGACGAAAATGGCATCCTTGGTCGAATGGCTGATGAAAACTCGAGTGTGTGTTTTAGACATGACCGCCTCCCCATCTATTCAGTTAATTTGGCAACTAATAACGCCATCAATTTAGCATATGGTAAATGGCTTTCTTCCGTGTTGTCGCATTGGCGCTTGGTACCGATAATTTCTCGATAAAGTCCAGATAAAGATCCCATATCAACCGTTGATGCAACAGAACACCCGTTGTGAATGAGAGTAAATACTTTTATAAAATTGTTTCGTTTTCGAAATCGTTTATTATAGCCTTCTTGTTCTCCGTTGGAAACCCGGATAGCACTTTTCCAGTACACAACTGCGCGTATGCCCAGCGCCAGCCGGTCGCGAAATTGTCGATGATCACGACATCGTGGCACCGGAGTGCCAGACGGCAGTTTTAGATCGTAAGTTTAACGTTTGTTTTGGTTTTTGGAACTTCATCGGTATAAATAAACATATATGTCGGTGAATCGTTTCATTGAATGTGAGTAAAAAATGCCTCCTCTAAGAACCTACAATGCCTTCATCAGCCATGCTTGGGATTACCATGAGCCATATTGTCGGATGGTGAAATTCTTAGACGGTGCTCCAAATTTATCCTGGCACAATTACAGCGTTCCAAAACACAATCCAAAACCTGGCGTAAACCTTGAAGATGAGCTTAGAAATCAGATTCGTCCCACCCATGTAGTTATTGTTCTAGCAGGCATGTACGTCGCATACCATGGATGGATTCAAAAAGAAATTGAGATCGCTAACGCTATGCATAAACCTATCATCGGTGTGAAACCCTGGGGCAGCGAACGAGTTCCTGCAGCAGTGACTGAGGCAGCAGAAGAAATTGTTGGATGGAACACCTCATCGGTCGTGGCTGCCATCAGAAGGTGGGCACTGTAAGGGGTTGAATCCCCAATATTTCTCAGAATAGAGCTGGGAGCACCAGATTAATATGCCTCTATTTCGATAAACTATGATAATTATATTCTTTTGAAAGACAGGAGAATTGGGACTCTTAACTGAATGAACATATTAACTCCGTTAAAATTGCTATTTCCATAATCTCTAGGAGAAGGCCCTCCAGAAGGTCAAAAAGCATGGCACAGATCCCCCTATCAGAAACATCCGGTCCCAGCACTCCCGAGAAACCATGTGCACTGGAAATGCTCTGGGCGTGGATACTCCGCAATCCTGTGCTAGTTCTCCTGGTGTTCGGTCTGGGAACCCTCCTCCTTGGATGTTGGGGTTTTTTTGTCCAGTTTACACTCGATCAGAATGGTGGTACGGTCCTCGATGCGCTCTACCGGGCGATACAACTCTTTGTCCTCAACTCCGGGTCGGAATACTTCAACCCGGTCCCTCAACTCGAGATTGCACGTTATCTGGCTGTCGTGATCATTGCCGCCTCGACCATCTATATCATCTCACGCGTCCTCAACGAGCAGGTTCGTCTGTTTTGCCTTAATGGTCGCATTATCACCTACCCTATCTGGCGATACCTGTTTCCCTCTCTCAATACGCCCGAGGGACACGTTATCATCTGCGGAGCCGGGTCTCTTGGCACGGTAGTGGGGTGTCACTTTCAGAAGGAAGGTCGAAACGTCATTGTCCTTGAAAAAGACAAAGAAAAGCCGGAGGTGAAGATTTGTCAGGAACAGGGAGTTTTGGTGCTTCATCACGATGCCGGGAGTTTGGAGATATTAAGAAGTATCAGGGTCCAGGACGCCTCAATGGTCTTTGCCCTGGCCGGCCATGACAGCCTGAACATCGACATAGCCTCGGCCTGCGCAGAGATTGCCCGGGAACGACCGGCCTATCTCCCGCCGCTTACGTGCCATGTCCGCATCGAGGACCAGAACCTCAACTTTGCTCTCCACCAGTTGGAGTTTGAGTTGCCCGAGCACGATCGGGTTCATTTCGCGTTCTTCAACCTTAACCACGCCGCCGGTCGGAGTGCAGCCACATACAAATTCCAGGAGATCACGAAAACGTCAAAAGGTGCCCCGACGATCCTCATCGTCGGCCTCGGTGATTTTGGAAAGAGTCTCCTGGTCAATCTTGTGAAGCGGTGGCGCGAGACACGACTTGAGAACAACAGCAAGATCACAGTTGTTGTCGTCGATAAAGAGGCAGAGTCCCGTGTTGCGTCTCTCCTGACACACTTCCCAGGTCTAAACAAATACTCCAACCTCATTCCATGTAAGATGAAAGTTCATTCCGCAGAGTTCCTCCGGAGTGACTTCCTGGAAGGAGTACATTCCAGACCGTTGAACGGGGTTTATGTCTGTCTTCCTGATGAGGGAGACGCCACCTCCGTTGCCATCACGCTCCACGACCTTCTCTGCAACCCGTGCGATCTGTCAAGCACGGATTGCACTGCCCCACCGATCATAGTCCGAACATTTGAGGAACACGGTATGACACGGGTGGTGCGGGGACTGCGCAAGAGCCTCGGCTGGAACATCCATGCATTCCCCGTCCTGACGGACTTCTGTGAGGGGAAGCGGTATGGCAACGAGATCCCGGAGTTGCTCGCTGAAGCCACACACCAGAATTATCTTGAGCGAGAATATGGGAAAGGGATCACTGAGGCGGAGAACCCCTCTGCTGTCTCATGGGAGGATTTGACAGAGGACGTGAGGGATCAGAACCGAGCGCAGGCAAAATCATTGATTTGGAACCTCCACAAGCATGGCTACCGGGTTGTTCCGATGCGTGACTGGGACGAGCCGTATCTGAAGTTTGATCGGGATGACCCTATGATCGAGGCTCTCGCGATCCAGGAACATGGCCGGTATGTGAAAATGAAGAAAGAGCAGGGGTATCAATGGGGGCCTGAGAACGACAAGAAGAACAAGATCAATAAAACATTGGTAGACTGGGAGAATCTGCCCGATGAGGAGAAGGAGAAAGATATTCAGACCATACTCGAGTTGCCTGACCGTCTTGCCCGGGTCTATTTCAAGCTTGAGGCCACCCTTTCGGAAGAGCCGTCTGTAAATGAGGGTCAGAGCACGGGGTAGATCCCGAGCCCGGCGCCTTCGAGGATTTTTGGGATCACGCGGACGGCGTTCCGGTCCTTCTCCTTCGCTGGTTCGTCAAGATTATCCCATGGGATGAGGTCGGGATGCACCTTCTTCTCGTTGTCGCGGGGTGTGCCCACGATCCAGCCATTCCGCTGCTTTTCTTCCACCCAGCGGTCGTGTTCTATCCGCGCGAGCAGTTCAATCTGGCTCTCGGTAAATGCCGTCACTGCCCCGTCGGCGCCCATAGTCTTTGGGAGAATCCTGTAGTTCAACGCCTGCAGTTTCTGGAGGATCTCCCGGGCCTGGTCACGGTTAGCCTCCCTGAACTCTTCCGGGAGATCATCCCAGGGAACCGCCATCGGTGGCGGGTGACCGCCGGAGCCCGGCGCTACATGGGTCACGTACTCCGCGTGGATCGCCTGAGCCAGGGGGTCGACCGTCCACACGAGGGAGGCCTCTTCAATTTGATTCACCAGTGCATGATACCCATTAGTCATTGCAATCTGGTACGCCTCTTCCATTAATCTTCGTGCTTTCTGAGGCTCTCCTCTCTTATCATGAACAGTAGCCTGATTCATCAATGAATAGACCAGGCTATCTCTTGCCCCGAGTTCCCGGCAGATTTGTTCCTGTTTCTTGAGGAGTTCCATGGCCCCATCCAGGTCTCCCAGGGCTGTCAAGATGAGCGCCTGATTCCTGAAGGATCTTTGCAGGCCATCCTTCAATCCGAGTTCACGGCATATCTGCTCCTGCTCTTCGAGAAGTACCATGGCTCCGTCTAAATCTCTTCTGATTACCAGGATATTTGCCTGGCTCTCGATGGATGCCTGTAAGAACTCTTTCATCCCGATCTCGTGGCAGGTGCGTTCCACGTTCTTGAGAAGTTCCATAGCTTCGTCCAGATCCCCTCTGGCTGCTAGAATATTTGCCTGGTTTCCGAACGATGCCTGCAGACACGCTTTCGCCCCGATTTCGCGGCAGATTAGTTCCTGTTCCCCGAGAAGTACCATAGCTCCGTCCAGGTCTCCCGCGACGTTCAAGATGAGTGCTTGATTCCCGAGGGATACTGACAGGCCATCTTTCTGTCCCATCTCGCGGCATATCTGTTCCTGTTCCTTGAGAAGTTCCATGGCCCCGTTCAAGTCTCCCCATACTTTCAAGACGCCTGCCTGATTCCCGAGAGATACCTGCAGGCTATCTTTCAGTCCCAATTTGCGGCATATTTGTTCCTGCTCCTTGAAGAGTTTCATAGCCCCATCCAGGTCCCCCCTGACCTTCAGGATGAGCGCCTGGTTTCCAAGAGACAACTGTAGGCTGTCTTTTAACCCATGCTTGCGGCATATTTGTTCTTGTTCCGTGAGGAGTTCCATGGCCTCATCCAAATCCCCTCTAATCTTCAGGATGCCTGCTTGATTCGCGAGAGAAGCCTGCAGATATTCTTTCGTCCCGAGTTCGCGACAAATTTGTTCTTCTTCCCTGTGGAGTTTCATGGCACCATCCAGGTCTCCTCTGTCGGCAAGTATGACCGCCTGGCTTCCGAGGGTTGCTGACAGACCCTCTTTTGCCCCGAGTTTCCGGCAGATCTGTTCTCTCTCCTTGCGGAGTTTCATAGCCTCATCCAGGTCCCCTCTAGAATAGAGGGCATTCGCATGGTTCCCGAGGGATCTCTCCAGATTCTCTTGATCCCCCATCCCCTGATAATACTCAATCAGGTAGGTCCTTAACAGGGACGCTTCATTCAGGTTCCCTGCACCAGCCAGGAGAGACGACAATCGAAATAAGTATGAGTCATCGTACTCGTCCGGTGTGTCCAGCACAGACTGATACGTATTTGCCATTGTATAGGGAGAGCCCGCTTCGATCTGCACCCAATATTCTTGGACGTCGTAATGGTTCACATCCCAGAGCGTCATAAAAAGGTCTGGCTGTGTCAACTGCGAGACCAGATGCTCCCAGGCTTTGCCTTGGGCCAGTTGCCAGGGGAACTCCTCGCACAGCCTCGGGAGGGATTCACAGGTCTCGAAATATTCTGCTAATGCAAGGTGGGCCTTAACTTGCTCCGTATCAGAGTTGAGATAGCGCTCCCGGATTGCCTCCCTGAAATAGTCATGGTAGAAACCAAGGTAGCCTGACCGATTTATGAGGTTGTGCTCCGCGGCTAGGGACAGCGGCGACCAGTATGCCCGGGGCGGTGGGCTCCCCCCGGACCCAAGCAGTTCCAGTAACTCCGTCTCAGAGAGTCCTTTCCTTGAGGCCCAGATGTAGGAAAACGCGTCACGGACCAGGCCCGGCCGGTCGTCTTCATAATCCTCTTCGTATCGTTCAAGAATTTTTGAGAAGAGTTTGGACACCGTCTTTGCCTCGAGGTAGGAATCAACCTTCTGGAGCAGCGACTTATGATCGCCATATAACCGCATCTCTTCGAGCAATGCAACGAGATAAAGGGGGTTTTTCGCTGGATCGGCAGCAGCGATCTTCTGAACGAGATCCGATGGGAGGGTCTTGCTATATTGGCGGAGGTAATTAACAATGAGGTTCTGTCGTTCGTCTATGGTGAGCGGTTCGATGGTAAAGGTGGACCAGTTCCGCTCCTTAAGGATATCAAGGGATCGGCCGGAGAGTGTCGAGACGATCAGTCGGATATTTTTTGGGATCTCCGGCGGGAGCCAGACAAGGTCCAGAGAGCCGTCCCGATCGTCCAGTTGATTCAGGGCATCGATGATGAGGATGACCCGGCCCCGGGTATCGACCTGCCATAACGCTTCTGCAAACGCCTGTCGTAGAGCATCCGGTTCATCTGGTATCCCAATTTTCAGGCTGAACAGCCTGTTGAATTCCCTGATCAATCGTCGGAGCATGGCTGCCCAGTTTGTGCTCTCCTTAGTGGCACCGATAAAGTGAACGATAACGTGCGTCTTTTGCGACAGTTGGAGGTTCGAGTCTGCTCTTGAGGAAGTGGGGTGTAACGAGCCCACCTCTCCTTTTTGAGGCTGTGTTTTGAGTTCTTCCCGGTACCTCCTCACCCAGTGGGTGAGGAGGGCCGACTTTCCAGCACCGGATTCCCCGAGTATTACTAGGGGTGGCCCCTCCCCCTTCGCGTGCGCGTTGAGCCGGTCGAAATAAGCCTGTCGACAGATATAGATCCCTTCACCCCGGGCGAAATACCGGCTCGCTGCAAAGGTCTCGTGTGCAAGCCGTTCTCGTTCAAGGGCACCTGGCACCTGCCGGAGCGGAAACAGGGCGTTAATGACCTGGGTGAGATCTTCGAGCACTTGTTCTCCGAATGCTTTTGGATTAGGGTAGTTCTCATGAATTGAGGAGCAGTCTTCATGGACGGGGAACTTTGACCTAATCTGATCTTTCAAGGCAGCCAATTTTTCGCGCCGGCGTTGGGCACGTTGCTTTGCTTTATCTTCTCCATACTGCTCGATCTCTTCAGGTGTTGCACTCTCCCGGCATTCCATCGGGTTTTCACTGACATATGCCGGATCGCGGAAATAGAAGATGGCATATTTAGCCATTTCGGGACTATTTAATGCACCATGGAGTATTTCGAGTTCTGTGACTGAAGAGTTGCGGTGATCTGAAAGCCAGGATTCCTGTTCGATGAGATCTTCGGGAATAGCATCGGGGACCCACCCATATCGCTCCCCAAGGATACCAATGAAGTATGGTCGGCACCGATCAATCTCCTTGAGACAGATGGGGAGCACCTTGCCCTCGGCCTTCTGTTCGTCATTGATGCCCCACCGGAGATCCACCTCACCCCAGACCACCTCTCGCTCCTCACACATCTTCCGCAGTTTCGGGAAGACGCGTTTCGCGAGTTCTTCCCGTTCCTTATGCATGTCGCGGAACGTGGAGGAGATGAAGACTCGGATCTCCCTGGGCTTGCCTACGGGCTCTTCAGCGGGTGTCATATCTCTTTGAGCAGAAGCTCCTTCTGAAGGCGCATAAAGGTAGTGATTTGCCGTAACGAGTTACCATAAAGGTTTCGAGAGACATGTACACAGTAATTCTTATTTTTGAATCACGATGTTAGAGGATCAGATGCAGATGTATTGATTCCAGAAAAACCCCTTAGTCCCAGGGACATTTCTTTGAGTGGGAAATACGGGGAACATAACCCCCTACGCCGCAGGAGTCTCCCGACTTATACCGGAACACATATTAGTGGCCCCATGAAAGTGTCGATCAAACCCTCTGAGAGGTGGGAGGAGATGACTGACATATGAGCATCCGTTGTGATAGTCTTGATGAAGCGGTTAGACACTGTATGATTGCCGAACTAGACAGAGATATACAGGGGGGTAATCTCTACATAAGCGCCAGGCTCACGGAGGCTGGCGCTCTGGAGTGGCCCGATCTACTGCATGAGGCACTCGTCAAATATGATGACGTCTGGCTGGCAGAACAGATCCGAACACGCGACCTTATGCGTGTGACAGAGCAACGGAGAACAAGAGGGGGAGGCATCACCTCTGCCAAGATCCCGTATAATGCTCCAGAAACGCTAGCAGAAGGAGAATTCAATCGCTTCTATATCCGTGGTCTCTGTAAGCATGTTATTGATTGTGATGGTACTGAAGTAGAGGTATACCGCGGAAAAGACGTTAGTCACCCACGTCCAGAGTCACAGGCGATGATTGGCAAACGCTTGCCTGCCGACCAACTTCTCCAGGACCTTCGCACATCTCCGGGAGTTGAACCCGCGCTTGGCCTTCCATCTGGACCCAATTCCGGGATCACTGTTCGACGCGTGCATGAATAATAATCCTTCAGTTCATTTCACGACTATGTGGCCCGCAACTGGCCCATAGTCGCCAGTGAGGGATACTGGTGGTTATTTCCCCTGTTTCAGCGGGGACTTCTAGGGTTTCCCCCACCCCTGTAAACATGGCTACTGGCAGGGTATCTGACGCCTGCCATCTTTAAGGATGACTTATGGATGAGGATTCAAAAATCCAGTTAGAGCAGGCCGCAATATCCGCTAAAAATGTAATCTTCTCTAATATCCCTTTTTTTGGCACTATTCTCGATGAGGTTCTTTTCGAAAATCGGAGCCGGGTGAAACAGGAGCGATTTAATCGATTTGTCGAGGAATTTGAGAAATATTTGAGATCAATACGTCCCTGTGATATTGATCAAAAACATCTCAAGAGCGAGGAGTTTGGAGACATATTTGAGTCCATACTTCGGAGGGTCATGCACACTGCATCCGGGGAGAAGGTGCATCGATACAAAATGATTCTGCTGAATGAGATGAAGCATACCTACGAGTCTGATTTTAAAGAAACATTCCTCGATATCGTCTCCCGCATCAATGAAGATCAGATCCTGATTCTCAACCACTTCCGGGAAGCCAAAGGTTCCGAACCTGAAAGTAATCCCGAGTGGGGAGTCATTGACGGTGGGGATGCTGAAGGTGAAGGTGCCGAAGTCTCTCTCAATCACAAGAGGAATCTCCTCGGATTCGCTGAGGCAAAATATCTCTTCTATGTTCAGGATTTAGTCTCAAAATCACTTCTCTACGATGATAGTGTTGGAGTGTATGGAGGGGCAAAAACATACACCTACCTGAAAATAACTCCCTTTGGGGAGGGGTTTCTGGGATCTATTGAGGGGTTTCCTGATCAGTAGGATGCCTCCGCTCCTCATTTTTCCCGGAGAGTATTCGCTGCAACAGTTCTGCTCGGGTTGGCCCCATCAGGCGCGTGAAAAGCCGCTTCTCCTTCTCTGATAGGTTGCATCCCCACATCGATCTGAATTCGGACGTGCCGTTCCGGTAATGGATGATGCCTGAGATCCGTCCGGAAATATCGTCGCCAAACCCCATTATTTCAGGATACGCATACGTGCAGTTGATGATGAGGACCACCGGGTAGTCAATGCCACTGGTGGCCTCCAAAATCTGGTTGATAACTTTATTCTCCGTTACAACGTGTGCTCTTGAGGGACCGCCGTATCCCTCCCTCTCGATCCCCCTGTTAGGATCGAAAAAGCCAGCATGTGGTGTTTCACCGTACATCAACTCAGTCTCCAGATGCATCCGGGGCGTCGTGACCTCGATGAGGATATCCCTCCCGTCCGGGCAGACCCTGAAGTCGAGGTTTTTAGGCTTATTCTTCATGTTCTTGCCTTTCCGAGTCTTATCTTCCAGCGACACATCCCTCTCCGGAGAGCAGCCCGCTCGTTTCAGTGCGTCGTAGACCTCGAGCTCGGAGGAGTGGTTCAGGAAGTTACTCAGGAGTCTTTCACCGAACTCTGCGGTCGCATACTCGGGGTAGAGCTTCAGCCAGCCTTCCACACGTTGAAGTCGGTCCCGGAACTCTGCCTCTTGAACGGAGTGCAACAGGAACCCGCCAAGAGAAAATTCAGCAATCTCCTCGAATTTTTCTGGAGGTATCTTTCCACCATACTGATCGAAAGCCACCCGGTAGAGCAGGGACTTCCGGGGGATGCTGCTGCTTAACACTGGATAGCAGGCGAGGTTCCGTAGTATGATCTCCTTCTCCTCGTCAGTAGCCTCACTGGTATTGCGCTTCTTCATCTGCTCCCCCTTATCTTCAGGAAGAGCAGACCTTCTCGTATTCTGAGACACAATTATGCTTTTTTCGTCAGGATTTATAAGCCATTACATCCTATAACTGCCAGTAAAACCGATCGGTTAAGAGGAAAACGGGCTCAGATGCCTGGTATCAACTGCCCGGCGGAAAGGTGATATCTCTCCTTATATTCGGCTACAATGGTGTCGATCTGGGTGATGAGATCCTTATCGACCCTCAGCAGTTCAGCGAGAAGGCCAGGGACATTTTCCTTTGATCGCCAGATCTCAGAATCTCTTTTCATCTCAAGGGAATCTCGTCTGATGTCTGAGGAGTAAACAACGATGTCTTTGTCAAAGCAATCGACGGTTCGAATATCTATATCCCAGATCTCGTAATACAGTAATTCGATAATGCGATCTATGAATGTGTGCACCGGAATCGCATAAATTCCGGTTGAAACCTGAAGTGTTTTCCCGTTCACGATTTTATCTTCGTACTCGTCTATATATGCCGTAGCATACTCCCTATCCTCATCTTCCATCCACTCCGTTTGAGTGAACCAATATTTTTCCACTAACTCGTTTAGCAATTCTTTCGATGATTCGGATTGCAACTCATTCTCGATGTCTGCGTTATTCGAAGATATTTGAAGATACAATCGATGCCGTTCTTCTAACGCTGTTCCCAGAGAAGGATACCTCTTGTTCAGATCACGGATTATGTAGTCCAGGGGCACTTCTCGTGTGGTTAGTTCTCCCAGGTTACTTTTGGTGAGAAAGAATCTCTTAGAGGTGGTGTGAGGGAATTCCAGACTTTGATACTCATTTGATTTATGAAAATTCACTGGGGGAGATTGAATCTTTTTAATCTCAAAGATCAGTTCTTCCCTTAACGGATTGATTATGAACACTATTTGATCCATGGCCTGTTCTTTTGCAAACTCGAGATCCTGGTTCATAAACTGCTTTTTCTGCATTTCGAGTTGTTCTTTTGACGATTTAAGTGAAAGATGAGTTAACCAGGCCATAATGGCAGTGACAAACGCCATTGCAAGGGTGCCGATAGCTACACCCAGGTTTGCAACCGTGTCGATCTCCAGTCCATATATCAGCAGGTTTGACATCGCTTATTTTAATTCTGTGAGCATGGATCTCTTAAGTCCGCGCTATTTATCGGCTTCATACGCTCGACAACACTTGCGTAATCCTTTAAAGACCATGCCCAATGAATCTGCCGAAGCACAAGTCTCCGGCTGGTCCAACAGTACCCCGAACGATCATACCGGCGCAGGGTACGGTGTCCGAGTCCAATACGATGATCGCGACCGCTACTTCCAGAAGAACTGAAATTCGGTGGAGATCGCCCTCGATAATGGCGAGGCTGCCGAAATATCGCTGCAGGAAACGTTCTGGACAACCTGTCCTGAACTCAGGAGTTCAGTCATCGGGAGATGGATGCTGGATCTGGGGGCCATCCCCTGGGCAAAAGGCAAACCGCCGCAGTTCGACCTGGAACCCATCGGCGACCGGAGATTCCGGCTGACCCCGGGGTGATGATATCACGCATTCAATGCGCATCATCATCCCTCTCCCTCGCCCGGAGCGAGAATATCGTGGGTATCACGCCGTGATTGGCTTCTCCGTTCAATAGTTCGTGGGGTATTCGTTTGTCAATCCATATATACTGGATTAACAAAATACAACATGTTATCACAGTCCAGAATGGCGATAAATTACGTATACAGAGAGGGAAACAGCATATGAAGGATGTATTTGATGTATTTGACGAGGGCTTCGAAGAAATTACCCGGATGGTCGGACAGGGGAATTATAAAGGTCCTTTCGTTTACTCTTCAAATCTCACCCTGTTCTCAACATTGCTGGACTATGAGGATGGAA
>OFEK01001804.1_pt1 | contig 13150 bp, 16 predicted proteins | sample 1521131 | NCBI WGS metagenome assembly OFEK01 (sample SAMN05720209, study PRJEB24109) | activated sludge metagenome | isolation source: Anaerobic digester | place: China | collected 2015-12-16
GCGGCAGTATGCACGGGGAAAGGAAGGACGCGGCGCCCGCGCCGAAAGCGGCCAGGAACTGGGTCACCGGCCTTCACCTTTTCCCGCCCGGGCCTTGCCCGTTCCGCCGGCGGCCGCTTTTTTCCTCTCGGAGCGCCGCACTATGCGCATCGGGGGCTTGGCCGGCGAAGGCCAATGCGCCGTTTCGACGCATTTCATTATCTCCTTCATCCTGCCCTGCGCGGAGAGTATCAGGTCGCAGACCTCCCGCACCGCCCCTAGCCCCCCCTCCTTGCGGGCCGTGAAATGGGAAGCGGCCTTCACCTCTGGCAGGGCGTTGGCCGGGGCGCAGGCCAGCCCCGCCCGGCGCAGCAGCGGTATATCCGTCCAGTCGTCGCCGATATAAGCGAGCTGGGATGGCTTCAGGCCTTCCGCGGCGAGGATCTCCTCCATCGGGACCAGCTTGGAGAGGAAGCCCAGGTAGGCGTAGGTCATGCCCAGCTGCGCGGCCCGCTCCTCGGTGCCGGGGGATTCGCGGCCGGTGATGACGCCGGTGCGTATGCCGAAATTGTTGAGCAGGCGCAGGCCGATGCCGTCGAGGGCGTGGAAGGCCTTGAACTCGACCATCCGCCCTTCGCGGCCGGGGACGTAATACATCTTTCCGTCGGTCAGCACGCCGTCCACGTCCATCAGCACTATCTTTATCCCGCGCGCGCGCGCGGCCAGCTCTCTCTTGTTCACTTGGCCTCCGTCTTCCATTTTTCCGCCAGCGCCAGCTCCGCCTTGCGGCCCGCGTAATTCTCCGGCGCCGGCCCGGTATATCTGAAAAGGAACCAGTCTATCGACTCTTTCAGCATCCGCTCCGCCGGGGAGGGCCGCCAGTCGAGCTCTTTGAGCGCCTTCGATATGTCGAGCGTGAAATCCCCCCCGCCCGACAGCGGCGAAGCGGCGGACCGCCAGCCGTTCTCTTTGAGCCATTCGCGCGGCGGGACCAGTATCTCCGCCTCGCGGTGCATGATGCGGGCCGAAAGCTTGACGAAGTCCTCCAGCGAGAGCGTTTCGGCCCCCGCGATATTGAAGGCGGTCCCCGGCCGGGAGCCGCCGGTCAGCAGGGCGGAGAAAGCCGCGGCCAGGTCGGCGGAGAAAGCGTAGCTGGCCCTCAAAGACGCGCCGGGCAGGAAAAGGGGGCCGCCGTCGGCCAGCCGCAGCCAGTAGGAATAGGCGCGCAGGGTATGGTCGCGCGGGCCTATCACCACGGGGGGCCGCATCATCAGTACGGGGAAAGAGATCTTCTCCGCCGCGTTGAGGAAAACCTTTTCGGCTTCCGCCTTGCCGGCCGCGTAATCGTAGTAGGGCGTTCTTTTAGGTCCCTCCTTCGGCGGAAGCAGCGCGGTCATGCTCTCCCGGTAAGGCGTAGGGGCCGATTCCAGCGTGGAATAGACCGCGGAGGAACTTGTGAAGACATAGAGCCCGGCCCGGCCGCTGAAAACACGCACGGCTTTCTCGGCGTCCGCGGCGTTATAGCAGATATTGTCTATGACGGCGTCCCAGCGGTCCACCGACATGCGCACCAGGTCGGCCTCCACGGTGCGGTCACCCCTGGACTGCCGGATATCGAGGTCCAGTTCGGGCACGGGGCAGCGGCGGGAGAAAACAGTGACCTCATGCCCCTCCTTACGGAGCAGGTTGGCCGTTTCGAGACCGAAAAAGCTTGTGCCGCCCAATACAAGTATCTTCATAAATCAAGAACGCTATTCCTTATTATATTAAGCGGCCGCCCCGCCGGTCAAACCGGCATTCTAGTTAACTATAGTTAACCAATCATACTACCGGCGCGATCAATGGATACGCACCTTGACTTCACCTGCCTATTTTATGTTACCATGGTTAACATAGGTTAACAATGCCAGGGGACTTTCTTTCGATACCAGAGGCGGCCGCCATACTCGGCGTCTCCCGCATCGCCGTTTTCAAGCGCGTCAAAAGCGGGCATATCCCCGCCTTCCGGGCGGGGCGCTCCTGGATCATCGCCAGGCGGGACATATCCGCGACAGCCGCCCCGGCCGCCTCGGCCGGAAGCGCCGCCGCCCCCGCGGCGAAAAACTCCCCGGCGAAAAAGCCGCCGCTCACCCACCCCCCCTCCTCGCCTCCGCCGGCGGCGGAGGCCCCCGGCGATCTGGACTCGATGGGCTGGGACTAGCGAAACCCCGTCGGTTACGCCGCCCGGATTTGCCAGGCCGGCGCTTTAAAGTTATAATTCGTCCATGGAAAAGGACTTTTTCGAGGAGCTGCAGGAGCAGCTCAAAGCGCTCAAACAGCGCCAGGGAGGCGGAATGGAAAAGGATCTCAGCGGTAAGGTACTGGCCGGCATGATAGGGCTTTTCGCCGTCATGTTCTTCTTCTCGGCCTACTTCATAGTACGGCCGGGCGAGGTGGCGGTAAAGACCCGGCTGGGCAAGATAGTCGATTCTTACGACGAGGGCATCAACTTCAAGATCCCCTTCATGGAGGACATAACAAGGTTCTCCATACAGATACAGCGAGCGGACATCAAGTCCCAGGCCTTCTCCAAGGACCTGCAGACGATGAACACCCACCTGGTGGTCAACCATCGCATCCAGAAGGACACCGTCATAAGCATCTTCCGCAACCTGGGCCCCAATTATGTCAACTCGGTAGTGGATCCCACGGTACAGGAGATCTTCAAATCGATAGCGGCCAAGTTCTCCGCCGAGAAGATCATTGGCGAGCGCGAGGAACTCGTTGCGGAGTTGAACCGGGAGTGCAAGGAGCGGCTCAAGACCAAGGAGATCATCGTCACCGATATCTCCGTCGTGGACCTGGACTTCACCGACCAGTTCCTCAAGGCCGTCGAGGACAAGCAGGTGGCCGAGCAACAGGCCAAAATGGCCGAAAAGCTCGTCGAGAAATCCAAGAAGGAAGCGGAATCGCAGATAGCCAAGGCCAAGGGCGAGGCCGAATCCCTCCGCCTGCAGCGCGAGCAGGTCACCAGCCAGATGATAGAACTGCGCAAGGTGGAAGCCCAGCTCAAGGCCATAGAGAAATGGAACGGCGTTCTCCCCCAGTACACGGGTGGGGAAGCTGTTCCCTTCATCTCGGTAGGGGCAAAGACCAGGTAATCCCCCCCCTCCGCATTATTCAAAAAACCCGGCCCAGCGCCGGGTTTTTTTATCCCCCCCTGGCTTTATCAATATTTTTAGTTTAGGACTTGACAAAATTAATATCAAGTGCTATTCTATTGATATTAAGTTTTATTTTAACTTAATTAAGGCAAGGATAAATAAAATGAATATTCCTACTAGATGCCCCGCCTGCGACGGCGGGATGGTCATAACCGAAATGGCCTGCGCCAAGTGCAAAACCTCAATAAAAGGCGCCTTCGAACTAAATGAGCTGGCGACGCTCAGCGAAGACAACCTGGCTTTCCTGAAAGTTTTCATAGCGGCCAGAGGCAGCATAAAGGAAGTGGAGAAGAACCTCGGCATATCCTACCCGACCGTGCGGGCCAGACTGGACGCTCTCATAAAGGCCATGGGCCTGTCCGTCCCGGCGGAGGACCCGGTCCGGAAAAAAGCGGAGATCATCGGCAGACTGGAGAGGGGGGAGATAGACGCGCGGACGGCGCTGAAGGAACTGAAAGGATTGGAGGGAGAGAACATATGAACCCCGAAAAGCTGAAGATACTTAAAATGCTCGAGGAGAAGCGGATAAGCTCCGAAGAGGCCATGCAGCTCCTGGAGGCCGTCGACAAGCTGGACAGGGCGGAAACCTCCGTCCCGAAACGGGGCCGCTTCTTGCGCATACGGGTCTACGAAGGGAAGGGGGAGAAAGCCAAGGTGAACATCAATGTGCCGCTCGGCTGGTCCAAACTCCTGGCCCCCTTCATCGAAGGGAAGATCAAGGCCCGGCTGCAGGAAAAGGGCTACGACCTGGACCTGGGGAAGATACAGGAATACATCGAAAGCGGAGAAGCCGGCCGGATAGTGGACGTCCAGGACGGCGATAATAAGGTGGAGATATATATAGATTGATTCAATACGAGGAGGGGACATGGGATTCAATGCGAGGAAAGTAAAATGGGGCGCCATTTTCATAGCCGCCGGAGCCATCCTGCTGGCGCACAACTACGGCCTATTGTCTTTCGAGATCCAATTTTCCCGGGACTGGCCGGCCATACTTATAGCCATAGGACTGCTGGGAGCCTGGGATGGCCTTTTCCACGGGAGCCACACCCGACAGACTGGAGGAGGGAGCCGGAAGGAGAGGGAAGCCCTTCGCGACATTCTGGAGAAGATAGAACGCGGGGAGATAAAAGCCGATGAGGCCGCGCGCAGAATGAAGGAGTAAGCCCAAGCCTCTCCTCCGCGATGTTTCACGTGAAACATCGTCAACCGTTTCGCAGGCGCACAAGAGCCGGCCCTTCATAGGCCGGCTTTTTTGCACCCATGCCGCCGAAACCATAAAAGCCGCCCGCAGAGCCCAGGTCGGAAGAAATGGACTAAAAACGCCAAAATCCCCACTTTTTAACCAAAATCAACCCCTTTCGGTCCGCAATATCCCCCGTATTAACAGGTTTGAGCCCCAAAATCTGTTAGTAACCACCCAGTCGCGCATTCAATGCTATTGATAAGTCAAGACCCAAACAGATGGCGCCAAAGGACCCTCCCGCCATCCCAAAAACCCTGTTGACAGAAAAAAACCAATATTGGTAAACTCTTTAAGACCTGAATGTTTCACGTGAAACGGCAAATGCCTCCAAGGGGTATAAAATGGGCGAAATAGTGGCGATAGCTAATCAGAAAGGGGGGGTGGGCAAGACCACCACCTCCATAAACCTGGCCGTGGCATTGGCGGCGCTGGACCACGAGACGCTGCTCATAGACTTCGACCCCCAGAGCAATTCAACATCGGGGCTGGGCGTGGAGACGAAGCATGGGATGCCCGGCATTTACGAAGTGCTTTGCGAAAAAGCGGAGCCAGAGGCGGCCATAAGGCAGACCTCCGTGGAGTGGCTGGACATCATACCGACGACCCACAACCTGGCGGGGGCCGAGATAGAGCTCGTAAGCGAATTCTCCCGCGAGTCGGTGCTCAAAAGAACGCTCTCAAAACTGAAGGACATGTACAAGTTCGTGATAATAGACTGTCCTCCTTCCCTGGGGCTTCTCACGGTCAACGCCCTTACCGCTTCCGACTCCGTCATCACCCCGGTGCAATGCGAGTATTACGCCATGGAAGGACTGACCTATTTTATGAATACGGTCGAGAAGATACGCCAGGCCCTGAATCCGAACCTCCGGATAGACGGCGGGATCATAACCATGTACGACTCCAGGATCAACCTGGCCAACCAGGTCCGCAGCGAGATCTCCAAGTATTACGGAGAAAAGCTCTACGGCACGGTAGTGCCGCGCAACGTGCGGCTGGCCGAAGCTCCCAGTTATGGCCAGCCCATTTTTGTATATGATCCCAGCTCAAGAGGCGCCCAGGCCTACAAAAGCCTGGCGCTCGAATTTCTCAAGCGCCGCGGCGTGAACACCGACACATATAAGGAATCCAATATATGCGTCAGCGAAGAGGCCCTGGCCGATTACGATTTCGGTGGTTAAAAAACGCATATATTATAAGCATTTTTTGTGCACGGCAACGGAGGGAACATGAGGCAGGCACTTGGAAAGGGGATAGACGCGCTTATAGCCAGGGTGGAGAACAATGAGGCGAAGAACGGGGTGCTTCAGAAAATACCCGTAGAGCGCATAGAGCCCAATCCGGAGCAGCCGCGCAAGGTATTCCACGACAGTTCTCTCGCCGAACTGGCCCAGTCCATAGCCCGGCACGGCCTCACCCAGCCGATAGTCGTCAGGCGCGACGCCAAACGGGAATGCTATATTCTCGTGGCCGGCGAGCGCCGCTGGCGCGCCTCCAAGCTGGCGGGTCTCGCCGATATCGAGGCGATAGTCCACAAGGAGCTCGACAGGCAGAGCGAACTTACCAAGTCGCTGATAGAGAATATACAGCGCGAGGACCTCAACCCCATCGACATGGCCCAGGCCTACCGCAAACTGATGGACGAGTTCGGCATCACCCAGGGCGAACTGGCCCAGTACTGCGGCAAATCCCGCTCTTCCGTGGCCAACACCCTCCGCCTCCTCGACCTGGACGAGGACATACAACGCACCATCCAGTCGGGCCGCATAAAGGAAGGCCATGCGCGCACGTTGATGTCCATAGCCGACAGGGAGAGCCGGCGGCGGGCCTACGAACTGATGCTGACCGAGGACTGGACCGTCCGCCAGGCCGAGGACCACGCGCGCGGCCTGGAGGGCGCCGTGCGCCGGCCGCGCCGCGAAGCCGGCGGCCGTCACAAGACCAGATCACCCGAGGTGCAGGAGATGGAGAGGCAGCTCGAGAGCAGACTGGGCAGCAAGGTGGAGATACATCACGGCGCGGAGGGGGAGAACGGAAGGATCGTGCTGCATTATTATTCGCTGGAAGATTTCGAAAGAATAACACAGATATTAAAAAAATGACACAAAAAAGACTGATGGCGGCCCTGTTCCTCCTGGCCGCGGCGCCGCCGCTGGCGGCCCAGGAAGAGACGCATCAGGCGAAGCCGGCGGTCCCGTCGTACCGCTCCCAGGCGGGCGATATGTCGAAATACTACCTCTACGCCGACGGCGGCTTTCACGCCGACTGGTACGTAGGCTTCAACAACTGCTGGATGATCGAACTTCCGCCGATCGACACCACCGGCTACGCCAGATCATTCATCGGCGCCCGGCTGGGCCGGGCGAAGATCATGTCCCATCCGCTGGGCTGGGACCCCACTCCCATCCCGGGCAAGATCTACATGGGCATCTCGCGCGTCCCGTCCTTCAGCGGGGAGCAGACCTTCTTCCTCGTCGAGGCCGCGGACCTGCCGCGCGAGCCCCTGCCCAACGACTCGATAAGCGGGGTGGATTCCGCGCAGTGGTTCTGGGCCTCGGTGCCGACGGCGCACATCTCCTCCGACGGCCCGAACTACCTCGCCATCTGGTCCAACTCGCGCTATTTCACCTCCGCTTCCAGCTCTCCCATAATAGCGGCCGCCCTGTCCGAAGCGTCGGGCGAGGAATCCGCCTGGCTCAACCGCAGCATAAAAGGCGCTCCGCCCACCGGCGAGAACACGCTTGAAACTCCGCTGGCGGGCATAAAACCGGCCCTCGCGGTCAAACTGGTCCCGCCGAACGATTACAAGGTGCTGATACGGGGGTTCATGGCCGAGATGGACCCCGGGAAAATAGCGGTCTCCTTCTCGGTGATAGGCGAGGACGTGCGCTCCGCCTGGGTGGAGCTCTCCTACGACAAGTTCGAATGGCAGCGCATCACGCGCTATCTCTTCCGCCCGCCCTACCAGTTCACGCTGGACAGGGCGGACATGTCCTCCGACATGTTCTACCTGAGGGCGGCCGCCGTGGACTCCCTGGAGAACACCGGCTATTCCAAAGAAATACTCATCCCGGCGCTGGCGGGAGGGAACTAGGGTGCCCGCGCTCACGGTCGGCGTGGTGGGGGCCTCCGGCATGGTCGGAGGAGAGCTCCTGTCGCTCCTGGAAAAAAGGCGTTTCCCCGTCGGAAAACTGATCCCCTTCAACTCCGGCCGCAGGGAGACTTTCGTGCGCTTCCGCGGGAAGGGCTACCGTTGCGCGGCGCCCTCCCTTCCGGCTTTGAAAGAATGCGGCCTGGTCTTTTTCGTCAGCACCGACGAGGTCTCGGCCCGCTTCGGCAAAAAGCTCGCGGCCGCCGGGACCTGGTGCATAGACGACTCTTCCCATTTCCGGCTGGACCCTTCCGTCCCGCTGGTGATACCCGAGGTCAACCCCGGCGGGCTCGACGGCCGCTCCCGGCTCGTCGCCGGCCCCAACTGCACCATCACCGGCGCCGCCGTCCCGCTGGCGCGCGTCCACCGCCGCTTCGGGATAAAGGAATTGCGGCTGGCCACTTACCAGGCGGTTTCCGGGGCCGGGAAAAGCGCGATGGAACAGCTCAGGACAGAGCTCGCCCATTGGCTCAAAAAAGGCCGCGTGCCGGACCTGACCGGCCGCAGGCTGCCTCACCCTATCGCTTTCAACGTCTTCCCGCAGGTCGGCGGCTTCGACGCGGAGGGAAATTCCTCCGAGGAGAACAAGGTCGCCGCGGAGCTCAAAAAGCTCTGGAGCGCCCCCGGGCTGCGGGTCAGCTGCACCGCGGTAAGGGTGCCCGTGCTGCGCGGCCATTCGCTGGCCGTCTGGGCCCGCACCGTAAAGCCCTGGACGCTCAAGTCCCTCGGCCGCGAAATAGCCGCAGCCGAAGGCGTGGAGTTCCGGCCCGGGCGGGAGGATTATCCCACGCCGCTGGGCGAGGGCGACAGGACCTTCAAGGTCTACGCCGGCCGGCTGCGCCGTTCCGGAACTCATCCGCGCGAATTCCAGCTCTGGGCCGTCTCGGACAATCTCTACAAGGGCGCGGCCTGGAATTCGGTGCAGATAGCCGAAAAACTTCTGACAGCCGGAAAATTGGGGGTTTAAAATGAAACGTTCGATGATCGCCGCGGCGCTGGCCCTGTCCTGCGCCTGCGGTCCAAGACCGCAGGAAAATCCTCCCGTTCCCAAGGATCCCGGCTCTCCCGCCCCGTCGGTGGCGGTCTCGACCCCGGCCGCCGGGGCACTGTCCGCCCCGGCGAATTACGTAAAACGCACCACGGACCAGCTCGGCAGGGCTAAAGCCGCGGCGGCCCTCTACGAAGACGCCGCCGCCAGGAGGATGGACCCCTCCGCCCTCGGAGGCGAATGATGGAGGCACTCCTGCAGGAGCACGGGCTCTGGATAGGCGTTTCGTTCTTCGCCGCCATGCTCGCCCTCGCGGCCTGGTCCTCCTGGAAGCGCCGCAAGGACCTGGAGCGTTTCGCCCTCGCCAACGGCATGTCCTTCGACCCTTCGGCCTCGGCCGTCGCCGGTCTGCCCGGCGGAGGCGGAGGCCTCTTCGACCGCGGGAGACACACCAGAAAGAACCTTATCGGGACGGCCGGCCCGGGCGGCGGGGAAATGTATTTCTTCGACTACAGCCGCACCACCGGCAGCGGCAAGAACAGGCGGACCCGCCGTTACGGCGTCGCGATGCTCGCCGGCGCCCCCGCCGGCATTCCGGCCTTCGAACTGCGGCCGGAGAACTTCCTGGACCGCCTCGTTGAGATAGCGGGGTTCAGGGACATAGACCTGCCCCAGTTCCCCGGCTTCTCCAAAGCATACCGGCTTACGGGGGAGGACGCCGAGGGCCTGACGCGGGTATTCGCCGCGGGGCCGGCGGCCTTTCTCGAAGGACGAGGGGGGCTCATGATGAACGGCGGGGCGGGGCGGCTGACCCTGATGCGCAGGGGCTATGTCGGCGCGGCGGACTACCCCGGCTTCATCGAAGAAGCCAGGGCGGTTTTCACTTCTTTCCTTTCAAATTAGCCGAGGCCAGCTGGCCGCAGGCCCCGCGTATATCATTGCCGAGGCTCTTGCGTATGGTAACGGAAGCTCCCAGCATTTCCAGGAAATCGGCGAAGGCCTTCACTTTTTCGCGCGCGGGCGCGCGGTACTTGCCGCCGGTCTCGTTGTAGGCGATCAGGTTTATCGTGAAATATTTCAGAGGCGCCACGGTCTTTATCCACTCGTAAAGCTGCCTGGCGTTCTTTTCCTCGGCGTTCAGCCCTTCCATCAGCGCGTATTCTATGAAGATCTGCCGGCGCGTGGCGCGCAGGTATTCCTCCATGGCCCTGGCCAGCTTGCGCAGCGGGTAAAGCTTGTTCATCGGGACCAGCTTGTCCCGGACTTCCTCGTCTACGGTATGCAGCGAGACGGCCAGGTTGACCTGCGGGAACTCGCGCGCGAAGCGCAGTATGCCCTGCGCGTGCCCGGCGGTCGAGACCGAGATGTGCCGCTGGCCGATGCCGAAATAGTCCGGGTCGGAAAGCTTCTTCAGGGCCTCCGACACCGCGTTGTAGTTCATGAAAGGCTCTCCCATCCCCATGAACACCACGCCGCCGACGCGGCGGCCGGGGCCCTCTTTGGCCAGGTACTGGCCCCAGAAAAGGACCTGGTCGGTAATCTCCTCGGGAGAAAGGTTGCGCTTGAGGCCTTTGCGGCCGGTGGCGCAGAAGGGACAGCGCACGCCGCAACCGACCTGCGTGGAAACGCAGACCGTCCATTTTTCCGCGGCCAGGCTCAGCAGGACGGATTCGATGACCTCGCCGTCCTTTAGGCGGAAAGAGGCCTTCACGGCGTCGCCGGCGGCCGAGACCAGCACCTGTTCCGGCTCCAGCGAGAGCGGGCGGAACCGGCGGGCCAGTTCCCCGCGCAGCGGGGCGGGCAGGGCCGTTATGGCGTCGAAACCCGGCACGAACTTCTTATAGAAAGCCTCCCGTATCTGCTTGACGCGGAAATGCGGCTCCCCTTTTTCCTTAAGCCAGGCCTCCAGTTTGGTCAGTTCCATGGGTTAAGTATATAAATTATCGGCGGCGGCCCGGAAAATAAAAAAGCCCCGAACCGGGGCTTTTTTACGGCCGCGGGCGGACCTACTTTTTGGCCGCCGGGTCCACGATCGGCACGGCCACGTAAGGCTCGAACACGCGGACGGAGATCTCCTTCTCTATCGACTTAAGCACCGTGGAAAAGTCGCCGAGATAGGAGAAATGCCATTTCTTGATGTCGCGTATGCGCCAGAGGTCCTTCTTGGCCTCTTTGCGCAGCGGTTTGTTGTGAAGTATAAGGTCTATAAGGGTCGGCTCCACGTTCTCCACGCCGCCGTCGACCCGCACATTGAGGTCCGCCGGCCCGATCTCGTTCGAATAGGGGTCGCGGCCGGACCAGATATTGCGCCACTGCAGGACATTGGCGGGATGGGAGGCCTTCTTCTCCAGGTCCTCTTTCTTTATGCCTATCTTTATGAAAAGGGCGACCACGGGATTGGAGGGGACCAGCGGCGAGCCGGTGGTGATGAGGCGGTCGATCACGATATCCGGGCGGGTCCGGGAGAGACGGTGCAGGGTCTCGTGCATGAGCATGCTGCCCCAGCTGTGGGCGAGGATATAGATCGGACGCTTCCCGCCGTACTCGGCGTGGACGGCGGCCAGCCTGTCCATGAAAACGGGAACGACCTTGTCGGTATCGTCCGGGTCGCGGGACCAGTGGAAAGGAACGACCGTGACCCCGGCCGCGGCGCAGGCGGGATATTCGCGTATCCGCTGCTCAAGGTAATCGTCCGGGAGCTTTATGCGCTCCGACGCCGGGACCTCGCCCGGGTCGAGCATGAAATGCTCCGTGTTGAAAGTTTCGACCTCGCCGGCCAGCAGCGCTTCGTCCACGGATTTGCCGGGGAAGAAGCGGCGTATGATGCGAAGGATAAAACCCAGTTCCAGTTTGCCGGGGCCGATCTCGTCGAAACGCAGTCCGGCCACCGTTATGACCACCGGAGCGGGCCCCTCCGAGGCCAGCGCGGCCGACAGTTCCGGCGCCGCGCACATTTCCGGCAGCCGCAACTCGCAGCCTCGGGGGTCATCGAAGAAGTCCGTTCCGCACATCGCCGCGGCGGCGGGGTACTGGCAAAAGAAAAGTAACGACAGGAGAAAGCCCGCAAGTTTTATCATAGGTTTCATGGCGCCTGATACCGGCCGCCGGATTAGAATTTAAGAAATTTATTGATAATAGTCAATAGCCGAGGGACCGGCGCGGCCTCTCCCGGCCCCTCAGTCCAGGGGCCGCGGGTAATTGGACGCGTCTATGGTCCCCATTTCGGGACCGAGCAGGCCCTTCCCCTGCAGGTAACCGGGCACGACCACGGGCATGGTGGCCCGTACATTATAGACCAGGTAAGGGATGGTCCACATGCGCATGCGCTGTTTTTCGGGAAGGACCCGGTTCATGAGCATGAGCAGGTTATTGGTGCAGTTATTGGTGACCGTGTGATAGAATTCGCCGTCGCGGTTCACCGAGGCGAGCCGCAGGGCCTCCCGGAGCATGGCCTCGGTCCGCGCCTTCGGGAACCTGACCTCGTAGGGCACCAGGCGGGCCTTGTCGTTGAGCGCGGTGCGGGCGACATAGTCCTCCCAGGTGGTCAGCAGCCAGACTATGCCGAAGCGGTCCTTAAGGCCGGTCTTGAGATCGTAAACCTGGCCTTCGCGCAGGAAAGCCTCTATGGTGAGGACCAGCCCGGAAGCCTTGTTGCCGGCGGCGTCGGTCAGGCCGCCGTCCTCGAAGGTGAAGACGAAGAGCGAATGCGCGGCGAGCCATTCCGGCGGAAAGGGCTTCTTGACGAAATAGGCTTTTTTGACCAGTTCGGGGCGTATGACGGCCGTGGCCCAGTCGAACTTGCCGGCCGAAGGCTCCGCGTCGTAAAGCCAGCGGACGTTCTCCACCTCTATGCCGGACTTGGTCTCGGCCAGCACCTTCGCGGCGCGGCGCTTCGCCTGGCGGGGAGGGAGCTGGATATCGTGCTCGGCGGGATCGAAAAGCGCTATCTCGTCGACCTTAAGGGTCTCCATGTCGTCCGCGGCTATGGCCTTGGCGCGGATATTGACGGTCTCCCCGTCGAACCTGCGCGCCTTGCGCAGAGACATGTCGAGACTGAAAACGCGGCCGTCGGCGGTATTGAAGCGGATATCCTCGCCGTCCACAGTAAGAACGCCGTTGAGGCGGTAGGTGACGCCGTATTTCTTGGCCTGCGGCAGCTGGCCGGCCGGTACGGCCTCGCCCAGGTCCGCGGCGCTCATGGCCTGCAGGGCGGCGAAATCGTCCCGCTGGGCGCGGGCAGGGACGGCGAAAAGGGCTATGGAAATTATCGCGGCGAAACAAGAGGCGGTCATTCTCATATATATATGATAACCGACCGCCCGGCGACCAGGCAGGGGCCAAGGGCCCCCGCACCGCCGGCTTATGGTCCCACACACCCCTGGGCCTCCGGGGAACCGAGATGCTGAGCGCCCCTTGAGGTAACAACCGGGGGACGTCGGAGGTATCGCCTAAGAAAAACCGTCCGAAGCCGCGAGCTTACGGAGTATGCGCCGCCGCCGACGGCGCTTTGCTTCCCGCGGAGCGGAGGCGCATACGAGCGCGAGCGGCGAGGTCGGAGCGCGAGCACGGTGTGCGAGCGGCGT
>OFEK01001815.1_pt1 | contig 13098 bp, 9 predicted proteins | sample 1521131 | NCBI WGS metagenome assembly OFEK01 (sample SAMN05720209, study PRJEB24109) | activated sludge metagenome | isolation source: Anaerobic digester | place: China | collected 2015-12-16
GGATGTAACAGTCATGCGAACTCTCTATAAGCGTCCTGAACCGCTCCTCGTTCTCGAGGAGTCGCTCCTGTGCACGGAGCCTGGAGAAGAGATCGGAAAAAAGATTGCCGACGATCTCAAGCAGCGTTATGTCGTCATCCGACCATCTCCGTTTTTTCCCGGCGGTCTCAAACCCTATGATACCGAGGGGCTCACTGGTGCTTGTGATCGGCACAAGGATGATCGAGGAGATCCCGTAATCCAGCAGGAAGTCGCGTATTTCCGCCTCCTCGTCTGGGAGCGCGGCAAGATCCGGGACGCATATCGTCCGCCGCGCTCTGACGTTATCGAGGCCCCAGGTGATCACGTGCTCGGGAAGGTTAAACAGCACATCGATCTGTGATTCGACCCCTTCGGCGCACCACTCGTGGGTGTTCTCGGCATGGGTGAGGTCTGCTGAGAACCGGAGGATGTAACTGCGGTCGACGCCGAGGAACGAGCCGAGCAACTCCAGCGTCTCCTGGAGAGCGTCATCGAGGTCCACAGGGTCAAGGCTGATGAACCGTGTGGAGATCAACCTCACCAGTTGTTCGAGGGTGATACGCCGCTGGATCTGGTCTGCCATCTGTTTTGACCTTGTGATGTCACGCATCGACTCGATCGCGCCGGCGAGGTTCCCCCCCGCGTCGTAGAGCGGCGATGCCTTCGCCCAGAGGTAGACCTCCTCTCCTGTCCGCGGGGAGGTGATGCGAACCTCGCGGGCGGGACTTTCACCCATCGTCCCGGCGAGTATCTTCTCCGCAAGCGACGGCGGCACCAGATCCGGGATCGCCCTGGAGATCGCATCCGCCCCCGAACCGATCATCGTGTCCTTCCTGACGCCGGTAAGTTCCTGCATTGCCCGGTTCCAGATGATGATCCTGCCATCACGGTCGAGGGCAAACGTCGGGTCGGGGAGGAAGTCGATGATGCCACGGAGTGTTGCCTGGTAGTCTTCCATCTCGCGGCACTGCGCCTCGAGCGCCTCCTGGCTTGCCGTCGCCTCCTCAAACGCCGCTGTCATCTCTTCGTGTGCATCCTTCAGTTCTTCCTCGAATCGCTTCCTGTCGGTGATATCGATCAGCGACGCAACGGAACGATCGGTTCCCGGTATGATCCCGATCGTCAGGTGAATCTCTTTCCGTCGCCCCTCCCGGTCGATCAACCCGAACTCGTATGTCCGCGGCGCCGAGGAGGGGTCTATCCTCCGCTGGCGGTGGAAGTTCTCCATGCGTGCCCGGTCTTCCGGCGCGACTAAGGCCGTAAAGGGCATCTTGCCCTCGATCTCTTCCCGGGAATAGCCGCTGAGACGTTCGCACTCGGTGTTTGCAAGCGAGATCGTCATATCCCCCTCGATTATGATGTTGGCAGAACCGGTATACTCAAAGATGCTCCTGTAGAGGTCGCCTGCACGCTTTGCCTCCACCTCGGCAAGTCGTCGCCTGGCCGCCTGGAGGACGAAGTTACGGAGTTCGGCAAACCTTGCGGCAGGATTGCCGCCTTTCTGAAGGTAGAAGTCTGCGCCGCTGTTGAGCGCCTCGATGATTGCCTCCTCACGCCCACGACCGGAGAAGATGATGAACGGTGTCAGGAGTCCTCTGCGCCGAACCTCCTGGAGGAGTGCGATGCCGTTCATCTCTGGCATCTCGTAGTCGGCGACGATGACATCGTATGGGGTCTCTGTAAGCATATCGAGCGCCTGCAGTGGCGATGACGTCGTCTCGACCTGTATATCTCCACCCAGTTCCAGGTAAGCACGGGTCAGTTCGAGAAACGCAGGTTCGTCATCGACTGCAAGTATCCTGAACATACATTACGCAATGAATGACTCTGTAGCAGGAACGATAAGCCTTTTTGATTTAGCACGATATGGGGTGATCGTCACCAGATGTGGCAGAAGAGCGATCCTCTCGGGCGGGCTATTTCATGCTCTGGATAGCCCCGTGGTTCTGGACGGGATGGTTCGGGTCCCCCCGTCGGGGACTAAAAGAAGATTACTGAACCCTAACTCCCGTTCACGTGCCTGCGCAGTTCCTGCTCGCGCAGGACGTTCCTCTGGATCTTTCCGGAGATGGTCTTTGGGAGCGAGTCGACGAACTCGATCAACCGGGGATACTTGTAGGGGGCGGTGGTCTTCCGGACATGGGCCTGGAGTTCCCGAACCAGCGACTCTGATGGCTGGTAGCCCGGTTTCAGGATGATGAACGCCTTTACGACCATCCCACGGATGAGGTCAGGCGATCCCACGACCGCAGCCTCCTGGACGGCGGGGTGCTCCATGAGGGCGCTCTCGACCTCGAACGGCCCGATCCTGTAGCCGGACGACTTGATTACGTCATCGTCCCGGCCGACGAACCAGAAGTAGCCGTCTTCGTCCAGGTAGGCCTTGTCACCGGTGTAGTAGAACCCGTTCTTGAAGGACTCGCGGTTTGCTTCCGGGTTGTCCAGGTACTCAACAAAGAGTCCTACCGGTCGGGGGTCGAGCCTGATCGCGATCCTTCCTTCTTCCCTGACTCCGACAGGGTTGCCGTTGTCGTCGTGGAGTTCGATATGCCAGCCCGGTGCCGGTCTTCCCATCGACCCTGGTTTGTGCTCCATGCAGGGGAACGTGGCGATGCAGCAGACGGTCTCCGTCTGGCCGTAACCTTCGTAGATTAACCGGTCTGTGCCCTCTTTCCAGACCCGGATAACCTCGGGGTTGAGGGGTTCTCCGGCGCTGCAACAGTGCCGCAGTTCGCGGAAGTCAAACTTATCGAGGTCTGCCAGGATCAGCATCCGGTAGACCGTCGGCGGTGCGCAGAAGGTGGTCACCTCGTACTTCTCGATCACCGGCAGGAGTTCTGTTGCCGAGAACTTTCCCCTGACATCGTATACAAAGATACAGGCACCGGCGATCCACTGCCCGAAGATCTTGCCCCAGGCGCATTTCGCCCAACCGGTATCGGAGAACGTAAGGTGGAGATCGTTTGCCGTGACGTCCTGCCAGAGCGAGGCGGTGACGATGTGCCCGAGCGGGTAGGAGTGGTTGTGGAGCACCATCTTGGGCTCGCCAGTGGTGCCGGAGGTAAAGTAGATCATCATCGGGTCGGTCGATCTTGTCTTCTTCGCGACCGGCATGCTGACGGTGTGGTGCGATACCGGCGCGGGGTAATCGAGTTCGTGGGGGTAACTTGCCCAGCCCTCGCGCTCGCCGTCAACCAGTAGAAGGGTGTCGAGCATGGAGCAGGCGTCGGCGACCCGGTCGACCTTGTCAGCATTCTCGCTGTCGGTGATGATCATCCGGAACTTGCCGGTCTGCACCCTGTATTTGATGTCTTTTGGCGTCAGCATCGTGGGGCAGGGGCAGAAGACCACGCCAAGTTTGATGAGCGCGAGGACAAAGATCCACCACTCGGGTATGCGGGGGAGCATCAGCATGACCCGGTCGCCCTTCTTGATCCCGTACTTAAGGAGGATGTTCGCGGCGCCGTTGGAGAGGTGCCGCAGTTCGCGGAATGTGTACTTCTTCTCCTCGCCTGCCTGGTTCACCCAGATCATGGCGAGTTTGTTTCGGTCGGTTTCAGCCCAGCGGTCGATCACATCGTAGCCGAAGTTGAAGTACTCGGGAACATCGATCCTGAAGTTGGCGCAGGCCGCTTCGTAATCGGTCATGTTCGGTTCCTGGCTGGCTTTAGACGGGATACCGGTAGGGACGTTGGTTTTCACGCCGTTTGCCGGGGTAGTGCTGAGGTAATTCCTGCAGATGTCGTTGAGCCATTCTGATCTGGACTTGCCGTGGTATTCGCGTACGCTGTCGATTGCCTGCACGAGGTCGTCATCCATCGTGACCGAGTATCGCACCATACCATACAGGTTTTCTGGTGCGACATATCACCTTTTTGATTTTTGGCGCACCTCTGATCGGGGGTCTGGCTGTTCTGTGGTGCGTAATGGTGGGGGGGTGGGCGTGGAACGCACCGACGCGGGGAGGGGGTGGCCGTCGCCAGGGAAGAGGTCACCAGTTGGCACGCGAGTGGGTGGATAAGGCACGGCCTCCGGGAGGTAGGGGTTAACTCCAGAGAGTGAACTACCCCGGCCTGAAGACCGGGGACTTCCCGCTCCGCCCCTCCCGACGGAGGGCGATTCTCCATAGATACCGTGGCCGGGAGTACATCTCCAGCATCACAATGAAACCCTACCTGACACGGTCATCCGGGCCTATCATCACGCACTGCCCGCTCCCTTACAGGGGCGGGAGGTGGGGGTGGTCTCCTCTCCGCGACTAAAGACGTTCCCGGTGAGACGCCGGGACAGGGGCCGGGGGGCGTTCCACAACCTTTCCGAGGGAGATCCCCATGGTCGAGTGGTCGGGGAAAAACCTTCCTCAAAATCTCGCTCCGGTCCCTGAGCACCGCCTCCGTTGGACGATCATCAATCACGCACTGCCCACCTCATCATGGGGCTGGAAGATAGGCGGGAGTGTTCTATTAGAGAGCGTCTCCGCGTCACCGTGGCCTCTACGAGAAGAGCCCCTCATTCGTCCTTCGTCGTGGCCTTCCTGTGTGACCTTATGCGACCCACGAGACCTCGTTCAACCGCCGCGTCTGCGCAACCGCTCGATCCTCTCTGCCACCCGGCGTCGGGCCTCCTCTGTCGCCGCGACGTCCCGGCGGATCGAGAACTCAAGGACCTCACCCTCACGGGCGCCGGCGGGGAGGAGGGAGCACGGGATGGTGAACCGGGCTGAACCGTCCCCGGATATTAGGACGGCAACCCCCTCCTCAACGCGGTCGATGCTTGCCCTGAAGACCGATCCTCCCTCCATCCTTCAGCGCTCCAGGGTGCTGACTACCGTTCCGTTTGCGTCGGAAAGCGTTGCGGTGTCGCCGTCATCGTTCCAGACAGGGGTGTTCCTGCCCCAGTAGAGCGCGGTTGCGTTGTCGCTCCCCTCAGCGGTATGGAGAGTGACATTTGCCCCCGGCGGCAGGCTGAAGACCGGGAAGGTGTAGGTGTTGTGCGCACCTTCGTCTGCGATCGTCCAGGCGGTGAGGTTGACCGCCGTATCACCGGCGTTTGTGATGGTGACCATCTCTCCCGGCAGGTCGAGTGCTGTGATCCGGACACCGGAGAGGGGGGGTGGCGTTGTAACGGCGGTTGTAACCTCGAGCACGTGACCGTCGGTGGAGACGATGACAGTCCCGTCACCGTCTGTCCTGTAGATGCGCGACCCGATTGCCTCAAGCCGGTCGAGCGTCTCCTGATGGGGGTGTCCGTAATCGTTCCCGGCGCCGACCATGATGACGCTTATCGTCGGGCTGACCGCGGTCAGGAACTCCGGGGACGAGGCGTAACGGCTCCCGTGGTGACCGACCTTCAGGAGATCGGCGTCAGGGTCGATCCCGGCATCAAGCATCTCCTCCTCCGCCTCAACCCCGGCATCGCCAGTAAGGAGGCAGGAGACCTCACCCAGTGTCACCTTCAGGACGATGGAATCTTCATTCAGATCGCCGATCGGCTCCTCGCCCGGGTTAAGGATCAGGATCTCGAGTTCAGGATCCAGGCTGATCTTCTGCCCGCGCACCGCTGCGGTGTAGGGGATCCCCCGGTCCTCGACCACGGCAAGCAGGTTCTCGTATGTCGCCGAGGTGTGCGGCTGTGCGGCGTCAACAAACCGGCCGACCGGGAAGGCGTCGATGACCCCGGCGAGCCCGCCGATGTGATCGGAGTGGGCATGGGTTGCAACGACAGCATCGAGCCGGTCGACACCCTGTTCCTCCAGGTAAGCGATGACGCGTCCACCCATCCCGCGCTCCCCGGCATCGACAAGCATCGTCCGGTTGTGGAACTGTAGGAGGATCGCGTCGCCCTGTCCGACATCGATGAAGTGGAGGAGGAGACCCCCGGCAGGCCCGGGACCCTCTGTCGGTTCTGCGGTGGGAGTGACCGGTGCTATCGTGGGTTCTGTGGCAGGAGGAGTGGTGGTCACCGGCAGGCTGATGGTTGGGCCGGGAGCGACCGGCGGTTCCGTTGCTGGAACGGGGGTGATCTCTGGCTTCTCTCCGCCCGGAGCAGAACAGCCTGAGGTGATGAGGCAGGCGATGGTGCACGCACATAGTGCGATGCAGACCAGGTATCTTGCAGGTGTGGATGACATCTTTCGTTCAACACTCTGATGAACGAGTGCCAGGTTATAAGTCTACCGTGGTGGTCCGGGGATACCGGGGGAAGGGGTGTTCCCACCGCCGGGCCTGGAATGGGAGAGAGTCAGGTTGAGAGATAGATAGGGACAGGGGCGATTGGAAGTTCCTTCCCCGTCCCACCGGTGGTGATTCTTCCTCGATACGGTGGCCGGAAGGACGTCTACGTCTCGTCTCATCCTCCTTTGCTGCCACGGCCTTCGGGGACGTTTCGCCGCGACACTGCCCCCGGTGAACGGAGTGTCCGGCCACGAAAGAGATTCAGCAGGAGATTGACCCCCTGCGAGCGTTCCTCACGCGACACACCGTCAGGAGAAGCGATCCTTTCAGGACTTCAGCAGTCAAAATTTTGAGGTCGTGGGGCTGAAAAACCCCGGGATTTCAGGTCCCGTGATCCCCCATGATAGGGTTGGATGGAGAGAACGATCACTTCCCGCCCTTCTCCAGCTCTTCTATCTTCTCCTCGACCTCCCTGTAGCCGTCCTTGTAGAACTCCTCCTCGGACGGCTCAATCTCCCGGAGGAGGCGCAGGAACTCACCTGCATGAACCTTCTCCTCGTCCGCAATATCGAGCAGGACCGTCTTTACCAGCTGGTTGTCGGTCGATTCGGCGATCTGGGTATAGAGCTGGATCGCCTCATACTCAGCGGCGATCACGAACCTGATCGTCCTGACGATCTCGCCCTGGTCAAGTTTGCGTTCCATGTGGTTCCCGGAGAACGGTTGTCCAAAATCAGGCATACAGGATTACCTCAAGTGGTTCATGGGAGAGGGAATTATTTATACCCATCGCCGGGCGGAGAGAGGCCTCCCTGTGCTCCCAGTTCATCAAGAACCTGGCACGCCCTGCAGATCTCTCTCCCCGGTTCCCCCGGCATCGGTTCGCCACAGCGTTCACAGACGCCAAACACAGTTTCCGGGGCCGTACCTGTTCTCCGGAGGGCCTCCCCCAGCCTCACCAGCGAGTATTTCGTCGCCGGGTGGCGGTAGGTGTAGTCGTCCAGGACCCCCCGGACATCACGCCTGAGAGCGCCAACTGCATAGGGGCAGCCCGCAGCGTCAAACCCCTCAACGTGGAGGAAGGCGTAGAGCGCCACCTCCCGCTCCGGGATGTAGATGAACGGCCTGATCCGCGGTATAATCCCCTCGACCTCCCGCACCGGTCGGGTGAGTTGTGCCGCATCCCCTCGCAGAACGTTCATCAGCACGGACTGAGCCTCATCGTCCAGGTTAAACCCGTATGCGAACTTTGTGACCCCCTCTTCTCTCGAAACCCGGTTCATCAGCGCCCGCCGCAGCACGCCGCAGTAGGTGCAGGAGAGCCCCGTACCCTTCTTGGCCACAATCTCATCAAGCGTTATCCCGTAAGCGTCGCGAAAAGAGGCCGTCACCCAGGGGACGCCCAGCCCCTCCGATATCTTCCTGGCGAGGTCGGTGTCGCGGTAACCGGCAATCCCCTCATCCACCGTTATCGCCATCAGCCGGACGTCCCGCCGCTCGCCAAGGAGGCTGTGTAAAAAGAAGAGAAGAGCGCTTGAGTCCTTGCCCCCAGAGAGCGCCACTGCCACCCTGTCCCCCGACTCGATCCAGCGGTGCTCCCTGATCGCTCGTTTTGCTTTCGCCTCAAAATCGCGGTTGAAATGCTGTTCGCAGAGGTGCAGCCCCGAGTAGCGCTGGTAGACGATCGCCTCACGCCGGCATTTGCTGCACTGCATCCTCTCTCGATCATACTTTTATCCCCTCGCCACATAAATTCTGTAGACGATGCCTGTTCCTGCAGAATACGTGCAATCCCTGCACCCCTACGAACTCCGGATCCTGCTTGCCCTCGAGCGTCTCATGCGGCGCTACACCTGGGTGCCGTTCGAGATACTCAGGTCGGCCACCGGGTTCTCGGAGTCCGAACTCACATACCGTCTGGGCAGGCTGATGGCCATGGACATGGTCCGTTACGAAAAGACCCCCTACGATGGCTATGCCCTGATCTTTGACGGTTACGACACCCTCGCACTCCACACCCTGACAAAGCGCGGCACCATCCAGGCGCTCGGAACGCAGATCGGCGTTGGGAAGGAGTCGGAGGTCTACGAGGCGGTTGGTCTCGGGGTCGTGGTTCTGAAGTTCCACCGTGTGGGGCAGAGGTCTTTCCAGGCTGCTCGACTCAAGAGGGGCTATATGCCGGATACAGGGCACTGTCCCTGGATATTTGCATCGAGCAACTCGGCAAGAAGGGAGTACGAAGCCCTGAAGGCCCTCCACCCCGCCGTCTCCGTCCCCCTCCCCATCGACCACAACCGGCACGTGATCGTGATCTCTTTTATCCCCGGTGTCAACCTCACCCGGGCGACCCTCACGGAACCCGAACCGATCCTGGACTCGATCCTGGATAACGTCAGGGAGGCCTATAACCTCGGGGTCATCCACGGCGACCTGAGCGAGTTCAACGTCATGGTCGATCAGGAGGGGCAGTGCTGGCTGATCGACTGGCCGCAGTGGATTGAGACCGCCCACCCGAACGCCGATGAAACCCTCGCACGGGATATCACAAACATCCTCCAGTACTTCAAACGAAAGTACGGCATCGACTACGCCTTCGACGAAGCACTGGCACGGGTGGTGGAGTGAAGGTCTTCGGGATCGATATAATCAAAGGCTCTGTCCGGTCACGTAGCCGCCGACCGGTCTACGCCCTCTGCCGGATGGAGGATGGCGAGATACTGGACGTTCAGGAGGTCACGGCGTTCAGGCTCCAGCGCCTCCTTACTGCCGAGCAGCCCGAGATCCTTGCGGTGGACAGTCTCCAGGAGATCGCTGCAGATCAGCACGAGGTCTACGCGTTCCTCCAGTCGCTCCCGCCTTCAACGAAACTCGTCCAGGTGACCGGCGGCGAGCGTAAGGAGAGTCTCGGGAAGGTTGCCGCCCGCTACAACATCAATTTCAACCGGTTCGACCCCTACGCCGAGGCCCGGACGATCGCCCGTGTGGCCTCTCTCGGTGCGGGCGTCCAGGTGATCGCGTTTGAGAATACCACCGATATCGTTGTGAGCAGGCACCGCTCGCCAGGCCCCGGCGGCTGGAGCCAGAACCGCTACGCAAGGAAGATTCACGGTGCGGTGATGCAGAAGGGGAGAGAGATCGAGGCCAGACTCCGTGGTGCCGGGCTCGATTACGAGAAGAAGGAGACGAAGGCCTTTGGCGGCTGCTCCCGTGTCGCGTTCAGGGTCGCCGCTCCCAGGGAGATGGTCCCCGTCCACCCCTCACGCGGCGCCGATGTCCAGGTCCGGGTGACGGGGAGGCGCCTTGACCGGATCCGGTTTGAACCGCTCTCCGGCCGGCCGCGTTACCTGATCGTGGGGCTCGATCCCGGGACGACGACCGGGATAGCTGCCGTTGACCTCGACGGCAACCTTGTCCTCCTCACGAGTTCCCGGCAGATGACGATGTCGGAGATAGTCGAAGAGATTTACCGTGCTGGAAAACCGCTCATCGTTGCATCCGACGTCCAGCCGATGCCGTACTCGGTCGAGAAGGTTCGACGGGCGTTCAACGCCATCGCCTACACCCCGAAACAGTCGCTCCCGGTGGAGACGAAGTATGAACTGACCGCACTGTTTACATACACAAACGATCACGAGCGTGACGCTCTCTCTGCGGCGCTGGACGCCTACCGCAGTCTGCAGAGCAAGTTTCGGAACATAACAAAACGGGTGGGGCCGGGGTTTGACCTTGACGAGGTGAGGGCCAGGGTTCTGCGGGGTCAGCCGCTCGATACCGTCATTGAGGATATGCAGGGCGCGCCTGCGCCTATAACCGAGGCCGAACCGGCGGCCCCTGCCCAGGAACGGTCGGTCGAGGATGAGCGGGTGATGGCGCTTGACGGGATGGTCAAGCGGCTCCGCAGTTATGTGCAGGAGTTGCAGGACACTCTCCGGGAGCGAGACCGTGAGGTGGAGCAGTTGCGCCAGAGCCTGCGCCGTGCACGTTCCACGACGGAGCGAAAGATCCGTCGGGACGCGGAACTGGCGGCAAAGGATGCGACAATCGAGAGTCTGCGAGAGCAGTTGCGGGGCGAGCGGCGACGGTCCCGGCGGCTGAAGAAACGACTGGAACGGATGCAGGCGGTCGAGAGGGTTGAGGTCACTGAGGACTCCAGACCTCTCAAGGTGCTTGACTCTCTCACCCGGGAAGGGGTACGGGGTCTCCAGGAGGAGATGGGTATCGCCGAAGGTGACGTCCTCTACGTTCCACGGGCGCATGGCTGGGGTCGGGGCGTGGTAAAGGACCTGGCCGCGGGGGGTGTGCGGGCGCTCCTCGTCGGCGGGGAACCGCCGGACCCGCACCTGGTCAGGGTTGCGAGGGAGGCGGCTCTTCCTCTCATCCCGGCAGGGTCTCTCAGCCCGGTTGTACGGGGAAAGACCGGAATGGTGGAGACGGGGGCGCTCGAGGAGGCGATAGCGGCGTGGAAGGAGGAGCAGAAAGAGTTCCTGCGCGAGCGGGAGGCTGAACGTGTTGAGTACCTTGTAAGGGAGTACCGGAGCGAACGGGAGAAGGAGGTGCGTCGCGGTGGATGAACGAGAGTTGCACCGGCTGATAGGAACGATAATCGCTCCGGAACACCTGGAGGATGACTGCGCGGTCATCCGCTGTGCTGACCGATTCGTCGTCGTGAGCACCGATATGCTCCATGAGACGACCGATTTTCCCGTCGGGATGACCGACTGGCAGGTTGGCTGGATGGCGGTGGCGGTCACGCTCTCTGATGTTGCAAGCATGGGCGCGGCGCCGGGGCAGGTGCTCCTGGCGGTAGGTCTCGACCGGCCGGAGCGTCTCCGCGGGATCATGGAGGGTGCCAGGGACTGCTGCGCCGCATTCGGCGCCGAACTTGTGGGCGGTGACCTTGACGCCCACAGCGAGCTGACGCTCGTCAGCACGGGGATCGGGTGGGTTGAGCCCGGATATCTTGTCCGGCGGCGGGGGGCGCGGCCGGGGGACGCCGTCGCGGTGACCGGGCGGCTCGGGGAGGCGCAGGCCGCCCTGAACGGTTGGGAGCAGCACCGCAGGGAACTCCTGGAACCGCAGCCGCGTGTCCGCGAGGGGCAGGCGCTCGCCCGTGCCGGGGTCTCGGCGATGATGGATATATCCGATGGGCTGGCTCTCTCGCTTTATGATCTCCTCGCCGTGAACGATTGTGGGTTTGCCATCGATACCGCAAGGCTCCCCCTCCCCGCCGGGGTGCCGGTGGAGGAGGGGCGTCTCCTCGCGCTCTACGGCGGCGGGGATTTTGAACTCCTCTTCTGCGCCCCGCAGGGTGTAGTTCCAGTCGCCGGTGTTGAGGCGCACGTCATAGGCGAGGTCATAGACGAGCGGGTCGTCCTTGCAGACGGGGAACCGCTTGAACCCCGCGGTTACCTGCATGAGTGGAGCGGGTAGGTCTCCGCGGCCAGACATCCCATGCCCAGCGGCGGGGTAATCAGGAATCATTATAAAGCCTGCTGATCCAGGTAGTCTCGATAGACAGACTGCATCTCTTGAGACCTATCATCAATTCCAGTCATGGATCAACGGCAGGTGGAACCGGTTCCGCAGGGCGGCGGCGGTCCCGGCGGCCGGTTCTCGAACAACTTCGATTTCATGCGGTTTGCCGCGGCAACGCTGGTTGTCGCTGCGCACGCATACGCGCTCCATACCGGGTATTCGCAGATAGGGCTGCACGACCCGGTAATGCTCGCCGGACGGGCAGCGCTTGCCGTCCTCCTTGCCACCAGCGGCTACCTGATCGCGGCGAGCTGGGAGTCGACCGCATCTCCACTCAGGTTCGCCTGGAAACGGTTTCTCCGGGTCGTCCCGGGTCTTATCCCGGTTATACTGGTCACCCTCTTTATCCTGGGCCCGCTGGTGACGTCCCTCCCGCAGGATGACTACTTTGCGACCCTCCTCTCGCCGGAGGGGTTTGCCGCCGTGCCTTTCTTTGAGAACGGCGGGGTTCTGGGTCTCTTCCAGGACAACCCTGTAACCTACGTCAACGGGTCGCTCTGGACGATACCGCTGGAGGCTGCGCTGTATGGGGTTGTTGCGGCGCTGGGGGTCGCCGGGCTCCTGCACCGCCGGGGTGCGCTCCCCGCCCTCATCGCTCTTAACGTTCTGGTCTGGTTCTGCTGGTTTGATGACGTCCGGATGGCAAAGGTCCGGTTCTCGCTCTACTTCCTTCTTGGGGCGCTTCTCTACCTTCGCCGTGAACGGGTCACGTTAAGGCCGGCAATCGCGGGTGGGCTGCTCATACTCCTTGTGGCATCGGCCATGACGCCGCTTGCGGCCATCGCCGGGGTGGTTGCCATACCCTACCTCACCATCTACGCCGCGCACATCCCTCTCCCCCTCCTAAACACGTTCGGGAGACACGGGGACTTCTCGTACGGGATCTACCTCTACCACTATCCGCTGCAGCAGACGATCATCCAGGTCACGGCAAACACCGTTGCCATCCCGGCGCTCTTCGGGCTATCGTTTGCAGCGGCGTTTGCGTGTGCGTATCTCTCCTGGCATGCCATCGAGAGACGGGCGCTGGCGGCAAAGAATCTCGGGGTCTCTGACCTGCGGCGTGCGCTCGGGTTATCTCCCCGGCCGGAGCCATTCGGGCGGTGAGGGTGCGGGGGCTCTGCCCCCTTTATGGCATCACGTCTCACAAGAAGTAAGAATAATGGCCTGTTTTGATGGACCCGGCGGGATTTGAACCCGCGGTCTCTGGTGTCCCAACCGAAGGGGCTCTGCCCCTTTCGAAACCCCCGGCGACCTTCGGTCGCCATGAACGGTTTCAGGTGTCACACAACGTAATAACAAAAGTTTTTTGTGATGGACCCGGCGGGATTTGAACCCGCGGCCTTTGCGTTGCGAACGCAACGATCTA
>OFEK01001819.1_pt1 | contig 13043 bp, 4 predicted proteins | sample 1521131 | NCBI WGS metagenome assembly OFEK01 (sample SAMN05720209, study PRJEB24109) | activated sludge metagenome | isolation source: Anaerobic digester | place: China | collected 2015-12-16
GAAGTGCTTTTTTCTGCACGCTTTCAAGTTGAATATAGGCATGTAAAAACATACCGGGCATCAATACTATTTCCGAATCATTTGAAAGTTGAGCAAATACTTTAACCGTGCGATTGTAGGCATCTATCTCGCGTCCGATTGCCTGAATATTTCCCTTGATCGGTATATGATGATTTTCAGGTAAATAAGCCAATAGAGAGGATTCCTGCTTCAGTTTATGAACATCTTTTTCAAAAACATCCAGCTTTAAGCGTAGCTTGCTCAGGTCAACCAAACGCATCAACTGGTCTTCGGGATTGACCCACTGGCCTTTGCGGCAGCTGATGTCAGTGATATGTCCATCCATTAAAGCCTTGATTTCCAGCGCAGCGCTTATTTGATGTGCATCAACTTTTTCGGGATCAATCTGAATCAACCTGAGGTTTTCGGCCAGCGCTTGTTGCATTGCCACTGCCGAAAGGTAAGCGGCTTCTGCCATTTGCAGTTCGCTGGTGGAGGCAATTTGATCTTCGGCCAGGTTTTTCTTGCGCATCCACTGCTCTCTGAGTTTGTTCACTTCAAAGCCGGCTTCCAAATAGGCACGCTGCATTTCAACAAATTCCGGGTTTTCGAGCTTCACCAAGGTTTGTCCTTTGTGCACTTTTTGTCCGGTTTCAACATTGATTTCCAGTATTCGTCCGCCTTTCAGACTGTTTACCAGCTGTTCGCTGTTTGGAGATGTTTCGAGGTAGCCGTTGGCATTCACCTGCTGACTAAATTTTTGGGTTGTGATGAAACCCAATTGTGCATTCGTCTCCTTGATTTGTTCAGCCGTAAGCTCAATCAAATCATTCTCTGCAAAACTGATATCAGTCGTTTGCGAATCGCAGGAGACGAGTGCCATACTTAGTATCCAAAAGCCTAAAAATGCTAAATTATTCGTTTTAAATTTCATTGTACTATGGTGTAAAATAGTTGATTGATAACACTATACGATTGTACTCATGTAGCCATTCGAGCTGGCTTTGGCGGATGCGAATCGATTCGCGCATCAGCTGTAAATAGGCAAGCATACTTATTTCGCCTTGCTCCAGGCTTTTCACAGCTGTAGTTTGTAGTTCGTTAGCCAGTGGCTGCCATTCGTTGGTGTAGCTGTCGAGGTTAGCCGCTGCCTGCTCCAGTTGGCTGTATAGCTGATCCAGTTCTTGTTTCCAGAAAAACTTAAGGCGTTCTTGTTCTGCTGTCAGAATTTCGGTTTGTATGCGTGCAGATTTGTTCTGGGCATGTTGACCAAAGAAAAGCAAAGGAAGGTCGATTCCTACCTGAAAACCATTGTAAACTTTTGAATTTGCACACGCATTTGTTCCGGTGAAATATTCCAGTTGTAGGTCAGGAAGCATCTGCCTTCGACTGAGTTTATGTTGTTGCTCACTGATAAGCAGGTCTTTGTCGAGTAAGCCATACCAGGAAGCCGACTGGCTTGAATCAATTAGCACAAGTGGCTTGTATCCTGTTTCAACGGGTAGAAATAGGGAGTCAGTCTGCATGAGCGAGGCCAGTTGCTGCTGTGCCAAAATGAGATTTTTGTTGATCAGTTGAAGCTGATTTTCGATTTCGGAACGGCCGGCACGCGCCTGCAGCAGTTCAACACGGGTGCTTTCTCCGCTTTCTACCCGCTTTTGCACGGCATATTGTAATTGTTGGTATAAGCTGTCGAGCTGATGAAAATGGTGCTGAAGGTTCAACTGATACAGGAGGTCGTAATAGGCCAGTGACACCTCTTTTTGTAGTCTTTTTTTCGTGAGATCATACGTCAAAAGCTGTTTATCGGTTTCCAATCCGGCAAGCTTGATTTTTCCGCTATAAACACCCGGAAAGGCAAAACTCTGCTGAATGCCCCATATTTTAAGCGGAAGACCATTATCGGCGATATTATTTTGGTCGTAATTGTAATAAATTCCCGTTTTAGGGAAATCGAAAGCGGCTGTTTTGCCCAGCCTTGCCTGATCTACACTTAATGCAGCAGCTTTTAATCCGGCATGGCGTTCAATGCTTTTTTGCATGGCTTGCTCCAAGCTGATTTTTTCCTGACTCTGAGCTTGCCATGGTAAAGCAAACAACGAAAGCAGTAAAAGCATTATTGCAGTATTTTTCATGGCAGGAAGTTCAAGTTTTTTACGTTCAAAAAGACAAAATAGTACCGGCAAAACAATGAGCGTGAGTAATGTAGCCGTTATCAAACCGCCAACGACTACCGTTGCAAGCGGACGCTGTACTTCTGCACCGGCAGAGGTGGAAACCGCCATCGGCAAAAAGCCCAGCGCTGCAGCTGAGGCGGTTAACAACACCGGCCGCAAGCGTTCGGAAGTGCCTTTGATGATGAGTTCCCGCACAGATTTAATGCTGTTGTCTTTTTGTAATTCTTTGAAATGTTCGATGAGCACAATGCCGTTGAGTACCGCAATACCAAATAAAGCAATGAAACCTATTCCTGCAGAAATACTAAATGGCATATCACGGATATACAGCAATAAAATACCACCAACTGCCGATAGCGGAATGGCAGTGTAAACGAGCAGGGCTTCGCGCAACGAATTAAATGCCAGATGCAACAATACAAAGATGAGCAGTAAAGCAATAGGAACGGCAATCATCAGACGATTGCGCGCCGAACGCAAATTTTCGAACTGCCCACCGTAAGTGATGGCATAGCCTGGTGGCAGATCGATATGTTGATCAATCAAAGCATGCACATCGTCAACCACTGACTCTAAATCTCTTCCACGCACGTTAATACCCACTACAATACGTCTGCGGGTGTCGTCGCGCGATATTTTGGCCGGACCTTTCGAAAAGTTTACTTCGGCAACTTCACGTAAAGGAACCTGATGGCCGTCGGGCATGGGAATGAAGGTGTTGCGTAGGTTCTCGATATCGTTTCTGTAATCATTTTGATAACGGATTACCAAATCGAAGCGTTTTTCACCTTCAAATATTTCACCTGCCTTTAAACCAGCAAAGGCCATCGAAATAACCCTGTTTACATCATCAACCGTTAAGCCATATAGAGCCAGTTTATTCAGGTCGTAATTTACCGTCATTTCGGGCAAGCCCGCCACTTTTTCCACCACCACATCCGATGCTCCTTCTACCGGGGTGATGAGGGATTTGATGCGTTGTGCCAGTTGGCTGAGCTGGTTGAGGTCTTCACCAAAAATCTTGATGGCAACATCTGCTCTTGTGCCAGTGATCAGTTCGTTGAACCGCATTTCGATGGGTTGGGTAAATTCATAGTCGATTCCCGGAATGACCGAAAGTGCTTCCTTGAAACGATTGGCCAGTTCATCTTTGCTGTCGGCCGTAACCCATTCGGAAGGCGGCTTAAGGGTTATGATTATATCGCTTTCTTCCATCGACATGGGGTCGGTAGGGACTTCGGCAGCACCAATGCGGCTGACAACCTGTTTTACCTCGGGAAATGTTTTCAGGATCTCTTCCATCCTTGTGGTTAGCGCAATAGTACTGCTGAGTGTGGTTCCGGTTTTCAGCACTGGCTGAATCACAAAATCGCCTTCATCCAAAGTGGGAATAAACTCGCCACCCATCCTGCTGAAGATGAAGATGGAAACACCTAATAAAAGTACCGTAAGACTTAATACTATTTTTTTGTTCGAAAGAGCCCAGCTTATTGAAGGCTCATACATTTTATTCAGGAAAGCAATCAGATGTGTAGAAATATTTTTTTGTTTTTTGGCCGGCTTCAGGAAAATGGACGACATCACCGGCACATACGTAAAGCCCAAAAACATCGTTCCCAGCAGTGCAAAAGTAAACACCTGTGCCATAGGCGTAAACATCTTGCCTTCGATTCCTGATAAGGATAAAATGGGAATGAAAACGATAATGATAATCAATTGGCCAAAAAGTGCTGAACGGGTTAATTTACCTGCTCCATCCAGGGTGATTTTGTCGATTAGTTGTTGCTGTTCTATCCCACTTGTTTTAAGAATTTTGTCTCTGTTCTTGCTGATTTGAAATGCAATAAATTCAACAATAATCACTGCACCGTCGATGATAATCCCGAAGTCGATGGCGCCGAGGCTCATCAGGTTGGCATCCACATCAAAAAGGTACATCATGCTGAGGGCAAAGAGCAGACTGAGTGGAATTACGGAGGCTACAACAAGACCGGATCGCATATTTCCGAGCAGCAAAACCACTACAAAAATTACGATCAAACAGCCCAGGATCAGGTTTTCGGCAATTGTATTGGTGGTTTTTTTGATCAGCTCGCTGCGCTCCAGAAATCCGTTGATATGTATGCCTTCGGGAAGGCTTTTCTGCACCTCGGCTACACGTTCTTTAACGTCCCTGATCACTTCATCCGAATTGGCTCCTTTGAGCATCATCACCTGTCCAAGCACTTTTTCGCCCTCGCCATTGGCTGTAATGGCGCCAAAACGGGTAGCATGGCCAAATTGCACCACTGCAATATCTTTCACACGGATGATCACACCGTCTCTGTTACGCACCACAATGTTTTCAAGATCTTCAACCGAACTAGCCAAACCTTCACCCCGAATGAAATAACTCTGATTTTGTTTTTCGATATACCCACCTCCCACTACGGAGTTATTGGTTTCGAGGGCGCTATAAACCTCGCCAATGCTGATATCCATCGCGTGGAGCACTTCGGGATTTACGGCCACTTCATATTGCTTTAGAAAACCACCCCATGTATTCACTTCTACCACACCCGGGATTCCTGAAAGCTGCCGGCGCACTATCCAGTCCTGAATGGTGCGAAGTTCGCTAACAGAATAAACGTCTTTGTAAGCTGGTTCCACTTCGAGGATGTATTGATAAATTTCACCAAGCCCTGTAGAGATTGGCCCCATAAAAGGTTTGCCAAAACCTGCCGGAATGTTTTCAGCGGCAACTTCAAGTTGTTCGGTAATCAATTGCCTTGGCAGATAAGTCCCCATATCGTCTTCAAAAACCAGCGTAACGACAGATAATCCAAACTTGGAAATAGAGCGAATCTCTATCAGCCCGGGCAAATTAGCCATCGACAATTCAACGGGATAGGTGATAAAACGTTCTACATCCAGGGTAGAAAGATTGCGTGAAGTGGTGATTACCTGCACCTGATTGTTCGTTACATCAGGCACGGCACCAATGGGAATATGAGTTAGCGAAAACAGCCCGAAACCAGCCATGGTGGCTGTGATGAGTAAAACAATGAGTTTGTTTTTCAGGCTTAAGCGAATAATGGTTTGAAGCATAACGCTTTGTATATTGGTTTAGATAAATTCATTAGGACAGGTAAAATTAAGTAAACTTTCATAGAAGTCACAATACCAAAAAAAGGCTTCCCGGTTGATTGTTAAATTCCTCTGTTTCTAAACAGCAGATTAAAGAAAACCAATACTTTAATACTATCGGCTTTTCAGATTTCTCTTTGTAGTTTAATGAAATGAATTACCTTTGCCGCTCATTTCCAATACATTTTATGCCTACATTTAACGATCTCGGGTTGAAGCCCGAACTTTTAAAAGCCGTCTCAACACTCGGCTTTAATGAACCTATGCCTATTCAGGCTGCCGTAATCCCCGAATTGATTCAAACTCCCACTGATTTGGTAGGACTTGCTCAGACCGGAACCGGAAAAACAGCGGCTTTCGGGCTGCCATTGCTGCATCATATTGATAGCAATAGGGCAGAAACACAAGCGCTGATTTTATGTCCAACCCGTGAGCTCTGCGTGCAGATCACACGCGATTTGGACAGTTTTGCGCAGTTTCTTCCGTCTGTAAAAATTACAGCTATTTACGGTGGTGCCAGTATCGAGGGCCAGATAAAATCTTTACAAAAAAATCCTCAGATCGTAGTGGCCACTCCTGGTCGCCTGCAAGACATGATGCGTCGTCGTAAGATTGATATGACGAAAATAAGCTGGGTCGTACTCGATGAAGCCGATGAGATGCTTGATATGGGTTTTCAGGAAGAAGTTGATGCCATTTTGTCGTCAGTACCCGACGAGCGCAATATTTTACTTTTCTCGGCAACAATGCCGGCAATTGTCGAAAGCATCCTGGCCCGATATATGAAAAGCCCGGTTGTAAAATCGATGGGGAAACGTAACGCAGGAACAGCTAATGTGCGACACAGCTATTACCTGGTGCATGCCAAAGACCGCTATAAAGCCCTCAAGCGCATTGTAGATTTTCATCCTGCCGTTTATGGGATAGTTTTTTGTCGCACACGTGCCGAAACCCAGGAGATTGCTGATCAACTGATCAACGATGGATACAATGCAGGTGCATTGCATGGCGATCTTTCGCAGGCACAGCGCGATCATGTGATGAATCACTTCCGCGAAGGAAACCTTCAGATACTTGTTGCTACTGATGTTGCAGCTCGTGGGCTGGATGTGAACAACCTCACGCATGTGATCAACTACAGCCTGCCCGATGAGCCCGAAACCTATGTGCATCGTAGTGGCCGTACAGGCCGTGCCGATAAAACCGGTGTGTGCATCAGCCTGATACATATGCGCGAAAAGGGTAGGATAAGGCAAATCGAAAAACAGCTTTCGCAACCGATTGCCCAGGCGAAAATACCAACAGGCATGCAGGTGTGCGAGAAACAGCTTTTCAATTATATCGACAGACTCGAAAATGTTGAAGTAAATCATGAAGAGGTTGATGCCTATCTGCCAGTAGTGTTTCGCAAGCTGGAGTGGATGTCGCGCGAGGAATTGATCAAACGCTTTGTATCACTGGCTTTTAATCGTTTCCTGGATTATTATCGTGATGCTCAGGATTTGAATGTGGACGAAAGTCGTAGCCGCTATGAAGATGAAAGACCTGGCAGAGGTAAGAAACAATCCTTCCGCGAACGCAGTGGCGGACAAGAATCGGGCTTTACAAAATTATTTTTCAGCCTCGGCAAAAAAGATAAAATCAAACCCAATAACCTCATTGGCCTCATCAATCAGGTGACCCGCTCGCGTGATGTGCGTATTGGTCATATAAAGCTGATGGATAACTTTTCTTTTGTAGATATTGATGACCAAAGTGTTGAGCTTGTAATGGGTGCTTTTGCCAATAAAAAACTCAATCCCGACAAGGTTCGCGTTGAACGCGCCAGTGAGCGGGATATGTCTTCGGGTGCTTCAAGTAAGTCTTCAGGGAAATCTTCAGGTTCACTTTCAGGAAGACCTTCGTTCAAAAAAGAGAGAAGGAAGAAACGTTAAAGTTTGAAAGAGAATTGATTGGATATATTTCAGACCTTCAAGGTTTTAAAAACCTTGAAGGTCTGAATATTTTATTGGACAATAGAATTGTTTTTTGTGAAAACCTTTTATATTTATCCAATATTTACTTATTTCCAACCTAAAACAACAGAAAATGACTTCCAGCGTAGTACCATTGGAATACGGCAGGTTTTACCACATCTATAACCGTGGAATCAATGGTTGCAACCTGTTTCAGGAAAATGAAAACTATGATTATTTCATGCGTTTATATGGCAAATATATTTCGCTGGTAGCAGACACATTTGCCTGGGTATTGATGCGGAATCATTTTCATTTTTTGGTACGAATCAAAAACGAGGAAGAAATTTCTTTTATGGGTAACCACCAGACACCCGAAGGTTTTGAAAACACTTCGGGGTCAGTGATAAACCTTTCGGTGTCTGACAGACCCGAAAGTGTTTCAAATCCTAAAAGATTAATAAAAAAATATAAGCCAGTTAATCAATTTTCCTATCTTTTCAACGCCTACACCAAAGCCATTAACAAACGATATCACCGCACAGGTAGTTTATTTGAACATCCTTTCAGACGGATACAGATCACCTCAAAAGATCAATTACTTTATATGATTTATTATATCCATCACAACCCAATTCATCATGGTTTTTGTAAGCATTTTCTGGAATATCCCTGGAGTTCATACCTGACCATTTTATCGCCGGAAAAAACAAATTTAAAACGAGATGAAGTGCTCAGGTGGTTTTATGATAAAGCGTATTTTAAAGAGTTCCATTGCAAGGAACAAATTGAAAAATATGATGAATTGCAGATCAATTCTATTTTTGATTTCTAGATCTTCAAGGTTTTCAAAACCTTGAATGGCTGTGCATATAAAAAAACTCCCACCGAAGCAGGAGTATAGGATTTATATCCTTCGGCATGCCGAGGCAATCGGTAGCCTTATTGTGATAAGATATAAAAATGGTTTCCTTTTTATTCTAAGGAACAAATGTAATTGTATTTTCTGAAAATTTCATATATTTATCCAATATTTTTTATTACCAACCTAAACAACTGGAAATGACTAAAATCTTAGGGCTTGATCTAGGCACAAATAGCATTGGGTGGGCTGTTGTGGAAAAAGAACGCGATCACGAATTTCAACTCATTTCTAAAGGCGTTCGTGTTTTTCAGGAAGGCGTTAAAATTGAAAAAGGACAAGAAAGTTCAAAAGCTGCAGAAAGGACAGGTTTTCGAAGTGCACGGAGATTAAAATACCGCAGAAAGCTGCGTAAAATTGAAACGCTTAAAGTGCTGTCGGAATATGGTTATTGTCCTCGACTAACAAAAGAAGAGTTAGACCTGTGGCGATACAAAAGGATTTATCCTCAAAACATTAGTTTTCGTAATTGGTGGCTAACCGATGAAGACGCTGAAAAACACCCCTATTTCTATCGATATCTGGCAATAACCCAGCAATTGGATATAAACAGGGAGACAGACAAACATAAGTTAGGCCGTGCTTTTTATCACATGGTACAACGCCGTGGCTTTCTCAGCAACCGCCTGGACTCAACTCCTGAAAATGAAACAGGAAAAGTAAAAAGCAGAATAAAGGAATTACAACAAAAGAAAGGTGATAGGACACTTGGCCAGTATTTTTATGAAGACTGTTATTTAAAAGGAGAAAAAGTCAGAGACCAGTACACAAGTAGAGAAGACGATTATCTGGATGAATTTAAGCGAATTTGTGAATTTCAAAAGATTCCAGAAGAGATACAGAACAAACTGCACAAGGCCATTTTTTACCAGCGGCCATTAAAGTCGCAAAAAGGATTGATTGGTAAATGCGTATTTGAGCCAACCAAGCCGCGCTGTGCCGTGTCGCGTCCGGAGTTTGAAGAATACCGCATGCTTTGCTTTATTAATAATATTAAAATAAAGACACCTGATGATGAAAAGTTAAGGCCTCTGAATACGGAAGAAAGGCAAAAAATAATTCCGCAATTCTTTAGAAAAAGTAAAGATCATTTTGAATTTGAAGATTTAGCAAAACAACTTGCACCTAAAAAACAATACAAATATTACAGGGACAATAACAAAAATCCTGATGATTACCTGCTGAACTATTCAATGAAAACAACAGTTAGCGGTTGCCCTGTTTCAGCTCGTCTTAAAGATTTATTCGGTGACAATTTTATGGACATCAAGTTACCTTATAAACGGGAAAAAGACGGGAAGGAATCTGTAATTGATATTCACGACGTTTGGCATGTGCTTTTCTCGTATGATTCAGATGAAAAACTAAAAGAATTTGCTACGAAACGACTGCTTTTAACAGAAGACCAAGTCAGTGATTTTCTAAAAATTCGTCTGAAAAAAGATTACGCTTCGTTAAGCTTGAAAGCCATTAATAAAATACTTCCATTTCTTAGGGCAGGCTTACTATACTCCCATGCCGTTTTTTTGGCTAACATGGAAGAGGCAATTCCTGATGTGATATGGAAAAAAGAAGAAAACCGAACAATTATAAAAGAAGAAATCGAAAAGATTATTGCGAATCACCAAGACCAAAAACAAATTTGCGAAATCGTTAACGGTATTATCAAGAACAGTCATAAGGATGAATCTGCATGGAGCGAAAGAGCTTCCGAACTGTTCAAAAAAGACTTGTTCAATAAAATAAAGGTTTATTTTGGAGAGAGGACATATAATTCTTTTACCGAAGAAAAGAAAAACCAGATTGAAACAGATGCTTTTGAACTGCTGAAAAAGCAAATGAAAAAGAAAGGAGGGCGAGGCGAATTCATTTCCATCCAACGTATTGAAGAGAAGGTTAAATCATTCCTTACTGATAATTTTGAGGTTGAAGGGAAATCTTTGAAGAAAATTTATCATCCTTCCGCGATTGACGTTTATAAACCGCCAATAAGAAAAGACGATGGTAAACTTTTCTTGGGCAGCCCAATGGTTTCTTCTATTCGCAATCCGATGGCTATGCGGGCACTGCACCAGTTAAGGAAAGTGGTTAACGAGCTAATAAAAAATGATGTTATTAATTCAGAAACCCGTATTCATATTGAGATGGCACGCGGACTGATGAATTCCAACGAACGAAAAGCATACCAGAACTGGCAACGAGACAGGGAAAATCAGAGGAAAGCGTATGCACAAAAAATAAAAGAGCATTTTTCATCGGATAAAGAGCCTTCTGAAACCGATATTCTGAAATATCAGCTTTGGGAGGAGCAAAACCATAAATGTATTTATACAGGTAGGGAAATTGCCTTAAATAAATTTCTTGGTTCCAATCCTTCTTTCGATATCGAACACACAATTCCCCGCAGTATATCGCTTGATAACTCACAGGAAAACAAAACACTTTGCGAAAACGAGTTCAACCGTAAAATAAAAAGGAATCAGATTCCTTATGAATTGGCCAATCATTCTGAAATTCTTGCCCGGATAGAGCATTGGAAGGAAAAGTATAAGGAATTGGATAAACAAATTGGTATCCAGGTCAGACGCGCAAAAAATGCAGCAGACAAAACACAAAAAGACAGTGCAATTCAGGCGAGGCATAAACTTAACTTTGAACGTGATTACTGGCTAAACAAACACCGAAGATTTACCATGAAGGATGTTCCTGAAGGATTCAAAAACAGTCAGTTGGTTGACACCGGAATCATAACCAAATACTCGCGCTTGTACCTGAATACCTTGTTCGACAAGGTTTATACTGTAAAGGGAAGCACTGTTGCTGATTTTAGAAAAATGTGGGGATTACAAGACGAATACAAAAAGAAAGCTCGCGTTAATCATATTCATCACTGTATTGATGCCATTACCATTGCCTGCATAACAAAGGAAGCTTACGAGAATCTCGCTAAAGCCTATCACAAATGGGAAGAAGTTGACCGAATGAAAATGTCGGATATGCCCAAAGTAAATCCACCTTGGTCAAGTTTTGTTCCTGATTTGAAGGAAATAGAAAAAGAAGTGTTGATTTCACACTCCACTCCGGATGTACTACCTAAGCAAACAAAAAAGAAGCTTAGAGAAAAGGGTCGAATTGTTAAAAATAAAAAAGGGAATACAATTTATCAGCAAGGAGATACTGTAAGAGGAAGCTTGCATCAACAAACATTTTATGGTGCGATTGAAAAAACGGAGCTGAAAAAAAATGGAGAGTCTGAAAAAGTTATTAAATACGTTGTTCGCAAACCATTGGACTCTCTGGACGATTCTTCCATTAAAAACATTGTTGATGAACGGATTAGGGAAATAGTAAGCAATGCGAAAAAACAAGAAAAGGAAATACAAAAACAAATTGAAAACCTTTTAAAACAACGCAGAAATGCTGAAGAAAATGAAAAAGCTGAAATTGATGCTAATGTAGCCGAATTAATACATCAAATCGCAGAACTGTATTGTTTGCCTAATAAAAATGGAGATTCTGTTCTTATAAAGAAAGTTAGAATTTATCAAAGCTTTGTAAAAAATCCTTTGCATATAAAACAACAACGCGACAAATCGAAAAAATTGCCTAAGCCTCATAAAGAACATTTTCATGTGGTTAATGATAGCAATTATGCAATGGCTATTTATGAAGGTAAAGATGCTAAAAAGAAAATCAAAAGAGATTTTCAATTGCTGAATAATCTGGAAGCAAGCGAATTCTTTAAGTATTCAGTTCAAAAGGATTTAAAAGAGCAGGGATTAAATCATTCGCACAACCTCGTTCCTGATAAGAAAGTAGTAGGTAAAATGGAATTGCCTTTTAAAGCTGTATTGAAAATTGGAACAATGGTCATTCTTTGGGAAAATTCACCAGAAGAGGTTTGGGATTTAACTAATACTGAAATCAATAAAAGGATTTACAAGGTCGTTGGGTTAAGTAACCAAAGAATAAAAAGGCCATCTGGTAAAATTGATGAATATGCAACAATAGTGATGCGACATCACGCCGAGGCAAAACCATCGACAGAACTAAAAGTAATGGACGGAGTTTTTAAAGTTGATGAAGAGTATAAAGCTTTGCGAAAAATGAATCATAATCAATTCAATGCCTTAATTGAAGGTGTTGAGTTTAAAATCAACATTATTGGGGATACTATGCGAATTTGAAGGAAACCTTTAATGTTTCTAGAACCTTAAAGGTCTGAATAAAAATAGGGAATGACTTCTAGAGAGGTACCATTAAATTACGGCAAATTCTACCACATTTACAACCGGGGAATAAATGGTAGTAATTTGTTTCAGGAAAATGAAAACTATGAATATTTCCTGCGTTTGTATGGCAAATACATTTCATTGGTAGCTGATACTTTTGCCTGGGTATTGATGCGGAATCATTTTCATTTTTTAATAAGAATTAAATCTGTTGAGCAGTTAAACCTTCAAGGTTTTCAAAACCTTGAAGGTATAAAGGGAACAAACAGAAATTTTGCAAATCAGCAGTTTGCCAATCTTTTCAACGCCTACACCAAAGCAATTAACAAACGATATCACCGCACCGGTAGTTTATTTGAACATCCTTTCAGACGGATACAGATCACCTCAAAAGATCAATTACTTTATATGATTTATTATATCCATCACAACCCAATTCATCATGGTTTTTGTAAGCATTTTCTGGAATATCCCTGGAGTTCATACCTGACCATTTTATCGCCGGAAAAAACAAATTTAAAACGAGATGAAGTGCTCAGGTGGTTTTATGATAAAGCGTATTTTAAAGAGTTCCATTGCAAGGAACAAATTGAAAAATATGATGAATTGCAGATCAATTCTATTTTTGATT
>OFEK01001820.1_pt1 | contig 13028 bp, 9 predicted proteins | sample 1521131 | NCBI WGS metagenome assembly OFEK01 (sample SAMN05720209, study PRJEB24109) | activated sludge metagenome | isolation source: Anaerobic digester | place: China | collected 2015-12-16
TAATTATAAATATCGATATTACCTTATACGGTCCTCCAATGTACAGTTAGGAGTATTTTACTCCTAACCATTTGGCATTAGGTCTAGAAAAAAATGGTAGCGTTTAGAAAAAAAACCCCTGCAATGCTAGCATCACAAGGGTTATCTGGAGGTCTCGAGCGGATTCGAACCGCTGTACACGGTTTTGCAGACCGCTGCCTAGCCACTCGGCCACGAGACCATAGGGGTGCAAAGATAGTAAATAATTGAATTTATCAACACCCGCCCCTGCCTAAGACAATAGATCGTCGCTGCTCAGGGTGACACATACATTGCCAACCTGCCCGCCCAGAGGTGGATTGACCTTGCATATACGTACCTCCGCATGCCGTATCCCTGGATAGGTTTGCAGAATACGCGATAGCATGCGCCAGGTGACATGCTCCAGCAATTTGGACTTGATCCCCATCTCTTCCTTAATAATGCCGTAAACCTGCTGGTAATCGATGGTGTGATGCAGGTTGTCGCTGGACGCTGCCTCCTGGGTGTCGGCTTCAAAGTAAAAATCCACCACAAAACGGGTTCCAATGATCTGCTCCTCATCGAAATGACCATGATGGGCATAAAACTCCATACCTTCCAATGATATGACGGCCATAAGTATCGTTGATTTATGAAGCGAAGATACTGCGCTGCGCAGTTATATCGTCATCAAGGCCCGGCAGATGCATCCGAATAGTCAGGATTTCCCTTATCATGCCATGCAAGTATAGCCCCGTTTGACCAACATACACCGATACAGCCTATTTTTGCAGCTTCAAACCCAATGCATATGGCAATGAATACCCCGAATACCCCGGAAAACACGCGTCCCCTGAATTTTATTGAAGAGATCATCGAAGAGGACCTGAAAACGGGTAAAAACGAAAGCCGTGTTCATACCCGTTTCCCACCGGAACCCAATGGGTATCTGCATATTGGCCATGCCAAATCGATCTGCCTCAACTTTGGCCTGGCACAACGTTACAACGGCCTCTGCAACCTGAGATTCGACGATACCAACCCCACCAAAGAGGATGTGGAGTATGTCGATTCCATCATGGAAGACGTGAGCTGGCTGGGTTTTCAATGGCATGGACAACCTCTGTACGCTTCTGACTATTTTGAACAGCTCTATGAGTGGGCTGAGAAGTTCATCCTCGAAGGCAAAGCTTATGTGGATGACCAGTCGCAGGAAGCCATCAGCGAACAAAGGGGAACACCAACCCGGCCGGGTACCGAAAGTCCTTACCGCAACCGCAGCATTGAAGAAAACCTGGACCTCTTCCGCCGTATGCGGGCCGGTGAGTTTCCAAACGGTAGCCGTGTTCTCAGGGCCAAAATAGATATGCGCTCGCCCAATATGCATATGCGGGACCCTATCCTTTACCGCATCCTGCATAGCGAGCATCACAGGACGGGCAACCAATGGTGCATTTATCCCATGTATGACTACGCCCATGGGCAATCCGACTACCTGGAAGGGATCACCCATTCCATCTGTACCCTGGAATTTGAGATCCATCGCCCTCTCTATGACTGGTTCCTGGACCAACTGGTTGAACAAGGCGCTTACCGGCCCAGACAGATTGAGTTTGCCCGCCTCAATCTCAGCTATACGGTGATGAGCAAACGCAAGCTGCTGGAACTCGTGCAGCTCGGTATCGTACGTGGATGGGACGATCCGCGTATGCCAACTATCTGTGGACTCCGCCGGAGAGGCTATACGCCGGAATCCATTCGTCGTTTTGCCGAATTGGTGGGCGTGGCCAAGCGTGATAATGTGATAGATGTGGCATTGCTGGAATTCACCATACGTGAAGACCTTAACCAGAGTGCCCCCCGGGTAATGGCGGTCCTGGATCCCCTGAAAGTCGTTATCACCAATTACCCGGAAGGACAGACCGAGGAGGTGGAGACCGTCAATAATCCGGAAGATGAAAGCATGGGAATGCGGATGTTGCCGTTTTCCAGGGAATTGTACATCGAAAGAGAGGATTTCATGGAAAATCCTCCGCCCAAGTATTTCAGGCTTTTCCCGGGAGGGGAAGTGCGGCTGAAGAGTGCCTATATTATTCGTTGCGAAGAAGTTATCAAAGATGAACAAGGTGGGATCGTCGAACTGCGATGCACCTATGATCCCGAAACCCGCAGTGGGCATACACACGGCAAGAAGGTGAAAGGTACCATACACTGGGTTGATGCCACGCGCGCCCTGGATGTTGAAGTGAGACTGTATGACCGCCTCTTCATGGATCCGGATCCGGCCGGGCACAAAGACATAGACTTCAAAGATTTTCTGAATCCGGGCTCCCTCCAGGTTTTGCGCCATTGTAAGGTGGAGCCGGGCCTGGCACAAGCTAAACCAGGTGAAAGATTTCAATTCCAGCGACTTGGATATTTTGCGGTAGATGCAGATTCCCGCGATGGAAACCTGGTCTTTAACCGTACGGTCACCCTGAAAGAAACCTGGAAACGGGATTAGAATAGTCCTCCATTGACAAAACTGTATGTCCGTCTTTCATGTCAAGTGCCAGCGTGTAATGGACAGAAAGGCCGACAGACCTGCCTTATATGCCTACATGGGTGCCATCATCAAGGACAATGGCTCCATTCCGGTCATTATCAATGGCACGCATAATCACGTGCATGTTTTGTGTATCATGTCCAGGAATATATCTTTAGCCAAGCTGGTAGAAGAGATGAAGCGACATAGCAGCAGGTGGATAAAGACGAGAGGAGAATACTACAGGAAATTTGCCTGGCAGGGAGGGTATGCGGGTTTTTCAGTAAGTCAGTCGGTGTTTGAGATTACCCGGCGGTATATTGCAAATCAGGAGAGGCATCATGAGAAGAAGGCGTATAAGCGGGAGTTGAGTGGGTTTCTGAAGTTGTATAAGGTGGACCATAATCCTGATGGTCTGGTTGGGGATTGAGTTGCCCTTACAGGGCGCTCTATGGGGGAATTCAGGGAGGATCTGCCCCGGGCGATGCCATACCCCGGGCGTTGCCCGGGGGTTATCGGACTGAGAGAACCTGGATGGCGGTCTGGATGCGGCCCAGGCATTCCTCCTTACCCAGTACCTCCATGATATCGAAGAGATGTGGCCCCGACGAGGCACCCACCAAACAGAGTCTCAGTGCATTAAAGACACCGCCTAGCCCCAGATTCCGATCCTGTATCCATTGCTTAACAGCCGGCTCCAAAACAGCAGCATGAAAGGGCGTGAGACTTTCTAGCAAAACACCAGCCTCCCGCAGGATAGCTGCCGTATCTTCCTTCCAGAACTTCTTAACAACAGCTTCATCATAAGAAGCAGGAGGAACAAAGAAGAAACGCAGCAAGCCGGGAAAATCCTGAACCAGCTCGGCCCGCTCCTTGATAAGGGGTATTACTTTAAGAAGCTGTTCTTCAGTAGGATGAATACCTTCTTCAGCAAGCAAGGGCAGGATCATTTTGGCAAGCGCAGGGTCACTACATGACCGTAGATAATGCTGGTTGAAGCCCCTGGCCTTGACAGGATCAAAACGGGCACCGGATTTACCCACCCTCTCCAGGGAAAAAGCCTGTACCAGGGCTTCCATACTGAAGATCTCCTGCTCAGTACCTGGGTTCCAGCCCAGTAAAGCCAGGATATTCACGAAAGCTTCCGGAAGGTAACCAGATTCACGGTAGCCGGATGAAACCTGGCCACTGTCGGGATCTTTCCATTGTAACGGAAAAACCGGGAATCCGAGACGGTCTCCATCACGCTTGCTGAGCTTTCCTTCACCGTCGGGTTTCAAAAGCAAGGGGAGATGGGCAAAAGCGGGTGCTTCCCACCCAAATGCCTGGTATAACATGACATGCAGCGGGAGGGATGGGAGCCATTCCTCGCCCCTGATGACGTGTGTAATCTCCATGAGGTGGTCATCCACGATATTGGCCAGATGATAGGTTGGCATCCCGTCGGACTTGAACAATACCTTATCATCCAGAGTGGCGGTATCAACAACGATGTGGCCCCGGATCAGGTCTTCCATGGCAACGTTGCCTCGCAGCGGCATTTTAAAACGGATGACATGGGGCGTGCCGTTGCTGAGCAATTCACGGGTTTCTTCTTCCGATAGGGTAAGGGAGTTGCGCATTTCTAACCGGATGGCTGCACAATAGCTTGTATTGGCCGCTTTTTGCTGCTCCAGCTTTTGCCGTAATGCCTCCAACTCTTCTGGTGTATCAAAGGCGTAATAGGCAAGTCCTTTCTTAACCAGCTCAACGGCATAGCGCTCGTACATCGCCTTGCGCTCGGATTGACGGTATGGCGCATACGGACCCCCGTTATCGGGGCCTTCATCGTAATGTATCCCGGCCCATTTCAGGGATTCCATGATGTACGCTTCCGCTCCTTCCACATAACGGTTTTGATCTGTGTCTTCGATGCGGAGGATCATGGTGCCTCCATGACGCCTGGCATAAAGGTAATTGTACAAGGCTGTCCTGACACCCCCGATGTGCAGAGGGCCGGTGGGACTTGGCGCAAAACGTACTCTAACCTTCTTATTATCATCCATATACAATAAATTTGCTGCCTAATTTGGTATGGCAAAGATACGATATGCACCCGCATATCATCCTGTTTATATGATCATGAATAACGTCCGGAAACCGGCTTCCGTTTATTGCAGCATGACTTTCTTCACCCCTTGGTTCATTCCCTGCCGTACCTCCAGGAAATACATACCGGCGTCCAAACCCTGAGTCTGTATTAGCTGTTGATTGTCATGCAGTATTCCTTGTCGAACGTTTCTCCCGCTCATATCACGCAAAAGGTATTCCGCGGATTGAACATGGTTCGTGTTGGATTCCAGGATAACGCGGAAAGCGCCGCTTGCAGGATTGGGGTAGACCTCGAACCGGTTCCAGGCTTGGGTTTCCGGTACCGATACCTGAATAGATCCCGGCATATCAACAATATGATTATATGGATCTACGATCATACCGATCACCGTTCCATTGACGTGAATGGCATAAGACTGTACCGGCGTCAGCTGGGAAACGCGGATGAGGGTATCGCCTGCAGTAGTCAGAATACGATATTCCATCGTGCTGCGAAAGAATGGGGTTACTGCAGTGCTGGAGAGCTGGGTTGAGGTGAAGATCAGGCTATCCTGCTTCTGGTTCCAGACGATGTTGAAAGTAGGATATCCCTCGCCATAATACCATTGGTCGAAGAACCAGGTAAAATTCTGTCCGCTGACAGCGTTGACGACACCCAGAAAATCGTCTCCGGTAGCGACACTGTCGGCATACTGGACCTGGAAAGTGCGGAGGATATCAAAGAACAGGCTGTCACTTTGCAGTTCCCATCTCAGCATATGCAGCAGTGCGGCTCCTTTGTTGTAGGATAAGCGGCCGTTAAAGATGCGGTATTCATTGCCAGGATAGACCTGTGCCGGAGGTACGTAAACGCTGCCACCGGGAGATGACATAATGGAATTATGCAGCGATTGCATCATGGATGCAGCCGCAGAAAGTCCGCTCAGGTATTCCAGGACCAGGTATTCACCATAGGTGGCAAAGCCTTCATTGATCCAGATGTCGCTCCACGTAGCGCAGGTCACATTGTCTCCATACCACTGATGGGCCAGCTCATGGGCGATCAGCCGGGTATTGAAATCCCCCATGGTTGACATGGTCTGGTGCTCCATTCCCCCGCCCAACTGCGCCTGGCAATGACCGTATTTTTCACGGTGAAAAGGGTAGAGGCCCATCAGATCTGAAAACAGGGTAACCATCCCTGCCGTCTGATCGATGGCATTTTTGTAGGTTGAGAGGATATTGGGATGATCATAGATATAGTTCTGAATAAGGATCGAATCAGCATAACCCTGAGGATGCGCATAGATGCTGTAATCCATATAATCAGCAACAGCAAAGCTGATTAAATAATAGGCAATGGGGTAGGTGGTCTTCCATTCTTGCCGTTTTTTACCGCCTGCCAAAGGAACTACCTGCGTCAGAAGTCCATTTGAGCCGGCTTTTTGGGATGTGTCGGTGGTGAGGAAAATCCAGGCTGAATCAGCTTTGTCTTTTAAATCCTGCTTGCAGGGCCACCATTGCCGGGCGTTAAAGGGCTCCGACAGTGTCCATGTAACCCGCTTGCCCCAGGTATTGCTGTAAGAAGAAGTGATACCGGAAAAGAATCCGCTTATTTGTGGTTGACCATGATAATAGACAGAGACAATAAGAGAAGAGCCACCGGTGACCTGGGGGTTAAGGGGTATGGACAAAATAGCGCCATTGTGCTGGTAAAGCCTGGTCTGCCCGTTAATTTTGACAGAATCGACGGTGAGATAAGACTCCAGTTCGAGTTTAAAAGTATCGAGACTGGCCGTTGTCACCCTGGCATGGACATCTACCCGGCCAGAGACAGCTGTGGATTGGCTGGTGACATTAAGGTCAAGGAAATAGAACCCAACATCATAGGTGTTATACCAGGATTGCCGGCTTTCAGCAGGCTGAACCCATTGTTTCTGTGTGCGATGAACGCTGCAGGGATGATCCCCGTGATCATCATGGTGGTGAACTACCTGAGCTATTGCGGTGTTTATAAGCAGGAGAGTGCTAAGCGTTGCAAGTTGTGCTTTTCGTTGAAACCTCGTCATGCGGCGTTATTGTTGGTACTTTTGTAAAGGGAATTTTTCCCTGCAAAGATCGTTAAGATAAGCGGAACTATTTCTCTTTGGGAATTTTGATATGACTTTAAGCAATTACGATATCCTCATCAGGAAGCTGGATGAATTCATCCGGAAGTTCTATAAGAACCAGCTGATAAGGGGTGGTATCTACTCTGCCGGCGCTTTGTTAGCGTTTTTCTTGTTGCTGGCATTGTTTGAGTATGCATTCCGCCTGCCGGTTCTTGGACGCACTATATTGTTTTTCAGCTATATAGGTGTTGCCCTGGTCATTCTTTACCGCTGGGTCATTTTACCATTGGCGCATCTCAACCGGTTTGGCAAGGTTATTACACATACCCAGGCGGCCAGGATCGTAGGAGATCATTTTCCGGACGTCCGTGATAAGCTGCTGAACACATTGGAGCTTAAGCAAATGGCCAGCGAAGATTCTGAATCCAGGATTCTTATCGAAGCCAGTATTAACCAGCGAATACAATCACTGCAACCGGTACCTTTTAAGGCGGCTGTCGATTTGCGAAAGAACCGCCGCTATCTGAAATATGCCTACATACCCCTGGGCATCGTTTTGATACTGTTCCTGGCAGCTCCGTCCCTCATTAAGGACCCGGCTGAACGTCTGGTGCGTTATCAGACCCATTATGAGAAGCCGCTTCCCTACAGCTTTATCATTGAAAATGAGGACCTGGAGGTCATGCAGCAGGAAGATTTCCTGCTCGAGATACGCATCGAAGGAGACAGGACCCCGGAAGCAGTGTTTCTGGAAATGGCCGGTGGACGTTATCGCATGGTCCGGGATAATCCTATCCTGTTTCACCACCGTTTTCGCAACGTGCAGCAGGATATTCCATTCAGGATCGTTACCGACCGTGTTATCAGTCCTGAATACACCCTCAGCATTATTCCGCGGCCCAGTATTCTTAGTTTTGGTGTTACCCTGGATTATCCATCCTATACCGGGAAGCAGGATGAGAACCTGGAAAATGCCGGCGATCTGACCGTCCCGGAAGGGACAAGGGTGGTATGGCGTTTTCAGACCAGGGATGTTGAGAACGTGGAAATGCGTCTGGGTGAGGAGGTACATGCTCTGGTTCCCAGGCAGAACCAGGTAGTCAGTGCACCCTGGAGTGCGCGAAAGAACCTTACCTATTCCATCCAGGTGAGGAACAACAGGGTGGATGAAGGAGACAGCCTGAAATACAATGTTCTTATCATACCTGATGCCTGGCCTCAGATCATTGTTGAAGAGTTTAAGGACTCTGTCTTCGATCAACGCCTGTATTTCAGGGGTATGATCAAGGATGATTACGGGTTTAAGAAGCTTGTTTTTCATACCCAGAAGCAAGATGAAGAAGGAAGACCCGGTGGAGATCCTGTTATCCTTGAATTGCCCGTAAGCCAGGGTGTTCCACAGGAACAATTCTTTCACTACCTGGATATCAGGGAAATGAACCTTGGGCCTGGTGAGGAATTGGTCTATTTCTTTGAGATATGGGACAATGACGGTGTAAATGGAAGCAAGGCTAGCCGTTCGCAGGCGCGCGTTTTCCGGGCCCCGACAGCGCAGGAGGTGGCCGAGGAATATGACCGCCAGACAGGTAAGGTAGAGGGAGATATGAGTGAGATGCTGGATGCTTCCAGACGGATGATGCAGGAGATTGAAAACCTGCGGAAAGAGCTTATGAGCAAGGAAAGCCTGAGCTGGCAGGATAAGAAGAAGGTGGAAGACATGCTCAAGAAGACCAGGGAGTTGGAAAAACAGATGGAGCAGACCCGGCAGGAGAATACCAATAAACTTCAGAAAGAGCAGCAATACCGGGATGTCAACGAACGCCTCATGGAGAAACAGGCAGAACTGGAGAAGCTTTTTTCGGAGATCTTCGATGATGAGATGAAGAAGATGCTGGAAGAGCTTCAGAAGATGTTGGAGGAGTTCGATAAGGACAAGGTCAACGAGATGATGGAAAAGATGAAGATGACGAGCGAGGAGCTTGAAAAGGAACTTGACCGGAATCTGGAGTTATTCAAGCAATTAGAGTTTGAGAAAAAGCTGGATGAGACCATTCAGCGCATGGAGAAGCTTGCGGAGGAGCAGGATAAATTGCGTCAGGAAACGGAGAAGGGAGAGAAGTCTGCAGAAGATCTGAAGAAAGAACAGGATAAGTTGAATGAAGAATTCCAGAACCTGAGTGATGCCATGCGGGATCTGGAGAAGAAGAACGAGGAGTTATCGGATCCTTTCAATCTGGAAGATACCAGGCAGGAAGAGCAGTCCATACAGCAGGATATGCAGCAAAGCTCCGGAGAGTTAAGCAAGGGGCAGCAAAAGAAGGCTGCGGGAAAGCAGAAAAGTGCCGCGGATAAGATGAAGCAGCTGGCCGAAAAGCTGGATGCCATGCAGCAGGCCATGCAGCAGGAAGAGCTTTCTGAAGACATCAACAACCTGCGCATGATCCTTGAAAATCTTGTGCGGGTTTCATTCCGTCAGGAGAAACTCATGAAGGATGTGGCTGAAGTGAAGGTCTCTGATCCCAGGTATCCTGCCATGATGGAGCGTCAGAACAATATCCGGGATGACCTCAAACTGATAGAAGATTCGTTGATTGCCCTGGGAAAACGGCAGGTCATGATTCAAAGCTTTGTGAACAAGAAGGTAGGAGAGATCAAGACCAACCTGGATCAGGCGGTGGTGGATCTGGAGAACCGTGATAAAAGGAATACAGGCATTCGTCAACAGAACGTCATGACCTCGGTAAATGACCTGGCGCTGATGCTGAGTGAATCATTACAGCAAATGCAGCAACAGCAGCAGAATATGAGTGGCAGCGGGAAGAGTGGATGCTCCAATCCCGGCTCAAATAATAAGGGCATGAAGGGGATGCGGCAGATGCAGGAAGAGTTGAATAAACAGATGGAAAAACTGAAGGAGGAGATGGAGAAAGGGAAGGATCCTGGTGGGAAGAAAGGCAGTGGACAAAGCTGGAGTGAGCAGTTGGCAAGGATGGCAGCACAGCAGGAGGCGCTTCGAAGGCAGATGGAGGAGTACAGGGAGCAGTTAAACAAGGAAGGACTGGGAAATGACGGGGAGATGAAAAAGATGATGCAGGATATGGAGCAGACCGAAACAGAACTTGTGAATAAGCGTATAACCCGTGAGACGATCAGAAGGCAGCAGGAGATCCTGACAAGGATGTTAAAATCGGAAAAGGCGGAGCAGGAGCGTGAGAAGGAGGAGCGAAGGGAGTCCAGGGAATCAAAAAGTGAGTTTTTAAGAAACCCTGAGGAGTTTTTGGAGTATAAGAGGGTCAGATCAAAAGAGCTGGAGATGCTCAGGACAGTACCTCCTGCCCTGAAGCCTTTTTACAGAAACAAGGTAAGTGAGTATTTCTATAATTCCGGCGAGGACAATGATTGAGCGGACGCGTGTATTGGTAATAGCTTCCGGCATGCACGAGATGCATAAGGTAGAAGCTTTCATAGAAGAGATCAGTGACGAATTCAATATCAACCACAGCTATTTTGGGCATATCCTGGTTGCCGTCACAGAGGCAGTAAAGAACGCCGTTGTTCACGGAAATCAGGGAGATCCTGGGAAGAAGGTGAGGTTGCTCTTTGAGGCCAGGGAGCATGAGCTCGTGTTTACTGTCAGCGATGAGGGACAAGGTTTTGATCCTGAACTGATACCTGATCCCTCGGATCCGGGAAGTAACGCAGATGCAGGAAGGGGAATATTCCTCATCAACAGATTGGCTGATAATGTTAGCTGGAATGAGTCCGGCAACAGCATCAGTTTTGAGTTTTCCATCGCCAGCATCAATTTTATCAAATCCAGTGACCGCATTAGAAGGTTAAAAGACTACTATAAATCTGAAGAGGATCTTATTCGGAAAGAGGATTATGAGCATAAAGGAGGGGGGTGAGGATGTGATGCCCACATGCATCACATTCTTTAGCGAAGGGATCCACTTCAGGTTAGCGAACGAAGAGCGCACCCGGCAGTGGATCCTTGCTGTTTTCAGTAAGTATGGCAAAGACGCCGGCGAGATTAACTATATCTTCTGTTCGGATGATTATTTACTGGAAATGAACCAGGAATACCTGGATCATGACACCTATACTGACATCCTCACCTTTGATATGACCGAGGAGGGGGAGAACATAAGTGCAGATATCTTTGTTAGCATTGACAGGGTGAGGGAAAACGCCCTGACGCTTGCCATCGACTTTGAGGAAGAGCTAAACCGGGTGATCATCCATGGTATTCTGCATCTTTTAGGATTTGATGATAAAGATGAGGATAGTAAATTAATAATGAGACAGACCGAGCAAACTTGTCTTAATATATTGAATAACAAATAGATAGAAAATAGGTTTCACGTGGAACATGGTATTTTTCAGAAGTATGATGTGATTGTTGCAGGAGCTGGCCATGCAGGGTCGGAAGCTGCCGCAGCTGCAGCCAATCTTGGCTCGAAAGTGCTCCTGATTACCATGGACATGGGAAAGATTGCCCAGATGTCATGTAACCCTGCCATGGGTGGAGTTGCAAAAGGGCAAATTGTCAGAGAAATTGACGCACTGGGGGGATATTCAGGCATCGTATCAGATCACAGTGCAATACAGTTCCGAATGCTCAACCGTTCGAAAGGACCTGCCATGTGGAGTCCAAGAACCCAGAACGACCGTATGCGTTTCAGTGAGCATTGGAGAAAGTTGCTGGAACAGACCAGAGGTCTGGATTTCTGGCAGGACATGGTCACCGGAGTGTTGGTAAAAGATGGAAAGGTCTTTGGTGTCGAAACCCAGATGGGGCTGCAGATAATGGCTGAAACAGTCATATTAACAAGCGGGACCTTTCTGAACGGCATCATTCATATAGGGGAAAAACAGTTCGGCGGAGGTAGAATAGGAGAGAGGGCCGCAACAGGATTAAGTGCCAGCCTGAGTAGTCTGGGATTTCGTATTGCAAGATTAAAAACCGGAACCCCAGTCAGAGTTGATGGCAGAACCATCGACTTTGATAAGATGGAAGAACAGAAAGGAGATGAAAACCCCGGTCGATTTTCCTATACAGATACTCCGGCGCTCAAGGTGCAGCGTTCTTGTTTTATAACATATACGAGTCCGGAGGTACACGATATTCTCAGAACAGGCTTTGATAAGTCGCCCATGTTTATGGGCAGAATTGAAGGAACAGGACCAAGGTATTGCCCTTCGATTGAAGACAAAATAGGAAGATTCGCAGATAAAGACCGACATCAGTTATTCGTGGAACCGGAAGGATGGGAAACAGAGGAATACTATGTCAACGGATTCTCCTCCTCATTGCCTGAAGACATACAGGTAAAAGCGCTGAGAAAAATAAGAGGCTTTGAAAACGCAAAGATTTTCAGACCTGGTTATGCCATAGAGTATGATTATTTCCCACCCGAGCAGCTGAAATATACGCTTGAAACCAGAATTGTTGAAGGATTGTTCTTTGCGGGCCAGATCAATGGAACAACGGGATACGAGGAAGCGGCGGCACAAGGACTCATCGCTGGAATTAACGCGCATAATAAAGTGCATCAGAACCCACCCTTTATCCTGAAACGCTCAGAAGCATATATCGGTGTGCTGATTGATGATCTGATCACAAAAGGAGTTGATGAGCCTTACAGGATGTTTACTTCCAGGGCAGAATACCGCATCCTTTTGAGGCAGGACAATGCGGATTTGCGTTTAACACCAATGGCCCACCAGTTAGGATTGGCAGATGCAAAACGGATGGAGAAGGTTCGACTTAAGGAAGAACAGATATCGTCCATTCTTACTTACCTGAAAAGGGAAAATGGAACTGCTGATGACCTGAATTCATTGTTGCTACAAAAAGAAACGGCACCCATTCATCAGGCGACGCGCCTTCATCAGATTCTGCTAAGGCCGCAGATAGGCATACAGGACCTGGTGACATCGGTGCCTTCGCTCCGATCCTTCCTGGACCAAATGGGATCTGTTTCGGATGATACCCTGGAGGAAGTTTCAATTCTTGTTAAATATGAGGGGTATATTCAAAGGGAACAGGAAATAGCACAAAAGCTCGAAAAGCTGGAGCATCTCCAGATTCCTGATAATATGGACTTCTGGTCTCTTCCCGCCCTCTCTTACGAGTCCAGAGAAAAGTTGAGCAAACTTCAACCCGGTACCATTGGTCAGGCATCCCGCATACCTGGTGTATCTCCGGCCGATATTTCCATCCTGCTCGTTCATATGGGTCGCTAAGGTTCCACGTGGAACCAAATCTCTAAGACATCCACCGGTTCATGGTTTTTCGTAAGTTTATACCGGCTTTCTCT
>OFEK01001826.1_pt1 | contig 13001 bp, 28 predicted proteins | sample 1521131 | NCBI WGS metagenome assembly OFEK01 (sample SAMN05720209, study PRJEB24109) | activated sludge metagenome | isolation source: Anaerobic digester | place: China | collected 2015-12-16
GAGATTACTTACTCACAACCGCATTGACAGCTGTATAACCCAACGCAGATGCGACCACGCTATAAATCGCTGTCAGGATGACAATGACGATCTGCGGCAATTGGATATCCAGGATGAGTAACCCAACAACTGCCGGCAATGTAATACTGTAAACCATATTTTTTCCCTTTCTCACGTTTTTAACGAAAAAACCCGGGGTGACATTATCGTCACTCCGGGCTAATACCTCGTGAGTTACCTGCAAAAACATTATACCATACACTATTCTTGTAATATCTTAATTGAACACTCAGAAGAATATAAAAAAGCTATTGACTTTTTCATTAGGAATACTCATAATCTAAAATAACAGGAGGGCAGAAAGGAGGGAGCAATGGCAGAATATCGCAAACGAAAAGATAAAGACACCTGGCATTGGTGTAAAAATTGCAGCAATTACCCAATATATGACTACGATGTGAAATATTCTGAAAGCAGGCCGACAACCGGAGAACTTTGCAACGAGTGCCTATCAAAAGAGAAAAACAAAGAATGTTCAAAATAATCTTCATCTAACCTCTATCGGATAAGATGAGACCGTGCGGAATATGTATATTGCGCGGTCTCCTGCAAAATATAGGTCTTCAATACAATTGGAGTAATCAACATTCACTTCTTTCGCATATCGATCAAAACACTCTAAACAAACAACATAATTTTGATGAATTTTTGGAACAACTAATTCCCATATATTATCTGGCACATGAAAATTAAAGTGTGTTATTCTTCCACACGCTTTACAGATCACTGGTCCTCCTAGCATATCTTTTATGTGCGATGATAAGGGATACTCGCCTAAATAAATCCATTTATTTTCTCTGTTCTTCTTCCACCCGCTCCCCGTTCTTGTACTTAATGCTCGCCTCGCCGATGATCAGATAATTGACAGTCCCCCGCTCTATAACTATGCGAATCTCTCCGTATCCACCACCCACTTCGCGGATCGTGTCAATAAGATGATATAAATCATTCACCTGCGCTGGGGTCAAATAATCAGGCATTATCCTCCATCGGCAATTCGTAACGATTGTACGCTTCGGTCAGTTTGTCCTCATCCATCATGATTCCATCCTTCCCTTATTGACCTCGACCGATCGCCGCACTCCACACACTTCACAGAGCGGATATGCGACTAGCAATGCCTGTTTCAGGAGGATATAGCTGTTACTGACCATTTCCTTCCGATTTCAAAATATCTTTATAATGATTTTCTGTAGCTATCCAATATTCTTCCTGCGTCATGCGTTCTGACCACAAAAATATCTTCCACGCGATATGTCCTATCCAGCTACGAAACATTTCAAACAAAGTAAGTTTTCCCATCACCTAACCCCTTTCCTTTTATTTTATTTTCTCTGTTATTTTGATTGTCTGGTTGCGATTCCCACGGATCGTAATACGGTCCATCTATTTTTTCAAAATAGAATTCTCCAGACCATTCTTTCCAATTTATCATTCCATATTTCTCGGCAACCCTGAAGATATAAATATTTTTCAGTTTCTTATGCATGTCAACAAGAAGCCATCGAAGATGATTCGGAGAACCGCCTCTTTTATAATGGTTACAAAGCCTGCATGCCGGCAAGAGATTTTCTATATCGTCTGTTCCACCAGAGCATTTTGGGATTTTATGATCCACTTGCATGGTTTTTAGGGTAATTTCACAACCACAGTAAGCGCAGTGGTGATCGTATTTTCCTAGCACTGCATTTCTATCAATCATTTGCTCTTCTTCCGCTTGTCGCTGACCACTTTGGAGGCAGAATTGAGCACATTCAGATCCATAGAAGCGTAGAATAGTGTTAGTTTTTCAGCACTGACACTTTCTTCGCGCGGGCGCACTTCAATGTCAATTATTCCTCGATAGCCAGTATTCCTTATTTCATCTATTACACACTGCAGTAGTCTTTTCGCGTGTCCCTGCCGTCGATATTTTGGGCGGACAAAGAGGTTAAAGATGATTGGGGTTTTTCCCGGTTCAATCACATAATAACAATATCCGTATTTGTCATGGATAAAATTAGTATTTATTTCATCTTCTGCATCCATATCGTCTCCTATTTACAAACCTCTTCAAACCAGTCACCGAGTTTGTAATCATCTTCATCGATGCGATAAATGAACTCACCGCACGAGTCATTTGTGAGACCAATCAAGGTAGAAAAATTTCCTTCAATGAATTCCTTCTTGTTCCTATCGATGCAGTGGAATATTGTCCCAGCCTTGATCACAATATCTTTTTTCAAAACATAACGCTTTTCTTTTTTACTCATCTCACTTTCCTAATCCTGATATTCTGGTTTACAAACTGATACAACAGCATTTTCCACTTCAGCTTGAACACTTGCGTTTCACAGCCTTTCACATCCTCATAAACCTGGACGCCATCTTCCCAATATCCGAAATCCGCTTCGTAGGTGATTTCTCGGATTGTTTCGCTGCAATACACAAACGATGGCTGCAACTTAATGACTGGATGTACCGCGAGGTCTCTGATATCTCCCGCTTTTTCCATGAGTTTCAGTTCTTCGTAGCGCTGCGTCTCGCGCCGGCTGTCGAAGGTATAGCCATCAAGAATAACTTTTTTGGCATTGTATTTATTTTGCATACACAAATCCTCTGCATACTTGAATTTCGCGCATGAGCCGATCAACCAATCTTTGATCGTGAGAATCTATCATCACCAAGTTCCTTTTTGGCGTTAGTTCACTGCAAGACCTTGTGCGCAGTTCCGATGGCGTTTTCTTCCACCAGTAGCGGCAAAAAGCATTCTCTCCCTTGTCAGATGTAACGAAACCATACTCAACATCGGGGTGCGCCAAATTGTCCATCGCATGATCTGGAACATAGGCAATCTGTGTACCTGGTTTTAATTTTCTGGAATCATCTATCATTTTTGGGGTACTCCATTTCTCTAACAGGTTCACGCTAACTTTCTACTACGGGACTGTATGTTTCTGGCGTCTCGTAGAACGTCCAGGCTATAGCCTCATGCGCTGTTCTCATATTTATAGGAACGCCGATGAAATATTCTTTAAATCTGTACTCTGGGTGGTCTTGAACAACATCCATCAATGAGCGCATTAATCCACTGTCATTAACAACACATTCTGATCCGAATATCCCTATGGCTTCTTGAATAGTCAGCGCTCCATCTTTTTCTGGTGTTGAATTGAGTACGCGCACCATACATAAAGGCGTATCATCTGAATATTCCTTGCGATACAAAATTCCATACCTATCTTGGTGAATTGGTACTGTTCCTCGTAAATAATTATCTACGCCAAAGATTTCAAGCATTACACGGCGCACTTCCGCATTTTGTTCATCATCGATCAGCTTAGTTGTAATCTGTTCTGGACTTTCTATAATAAAATTCGGGACTCGCACACCATGCACACTGCAAAAACCCCACTCATCGGAATATTCCACCGCTTTTTCGGCGACTGAATGCAAGCGTCCTCGCTCATCAATATTTAGTTTTCTCGGTTTATCAGAAATGAGACAGAACTCTAAAAATGGATAAAACCAGTGGCAAGATCGCACAATTTCATTCCATATTTCTAATCCATCAGAGCTATGGGGCTTATAAATAACACCGATCTTTTGGCAAAACGTGTAATATGATACCCAATAGGCATCTTGTTGACCACAAAACCAAGTTCCCATGTACGATAGATTCTGATCCCTGAGCTGATCCCCGAGCTGACCCACGAGCTGATCCCCGAGCTGATCCCTGAGCTGATCCCCGAGCTGACCCACGAGCTGATCCCTGAGCTGATCCCCGAGCTGACCCCAGAGCTGACCCACGAGCTGATCCCTGAGCTGACCCACGAGCTGACCCCAGCATATTAAATTAATAAATAATTCACAAATCATAGGAGAAGAAAAATATAAAAATGATGGCTTCTTTAATCCACCCCATTCATATAACGCAGATATATATTGTTCTGCATCTTCAAAATTTATAGAAGTGCAATCGCGTCCAATATTCAAATATTCGTCATACACCTTTTTTAATTCATCTTTTTGTTGTTGTGATAATTCTGTAATCATGCGTTACTCCTTGTGGTTTAACCATCCCACCACAAAGGTCAAACCATTAATCCAGAACGCGTTTGATTTCTTCGCGTTTTTGCTCGCGCTGGCGAACAACCCAGTAGCTCCCTGGAGCAATTTCTATTGCTCCGTGTTCCTGGTGATCAAAAGTTGTTGATTTATCAACGACAACAACCATGCTTTCATCAACACCGAACAGTGTTGCACACTTAGCATCGATGGTGTGTGCATGACCGGTTGATTCACCTTCTGCCAATACAACGCGACCGGAGATGGGTTTGATTTCTTTCATCCCAGCCGGAACTTCCTCACATTTTTTGAGATATACATCACCTTGCCTTATTGGTTTCATGCCTCCTCCTTTCTTTTAGAATGGTTGTTCACAAATTTCCCATATTTGCCTTTGGTATATTGCTTATAGTCCTCATCGGCAGGCTTTTTCTGCCTGGCAATGCGCCGGGATACCTCCACGGCTGTCGGATTTCCGACCGAACGCAGCCCTAGAATTGGGAAACCGTTGTCACGCATATATCTGATACCGCCAATCAGGTCGGCAGGCATTGCGCCAATCTCTACCATGCGGTTGAGGGCAGCCAAATCGTCTTTTTTTGTATTTTTACTGGCAGAGAGCCCGGTTTCTTCCGCGAAAGTTGTCAACAGGGATTCTCGCAGGCTTAGGTTGTCGTGATTTTGCCTCTTCTCTACCTCTTTCTCTGCCTCTTCTCTACTCTTCTCTGTACTCTTACTCTTCTCTCCATCACGATTCGTTAAATTTCCGTTGCATTCTTGTGATTGTTCCGTTTCATCGCCGTTATCGTCAGCCATTCGTTGATCATTTCTGCGTTTCCGATACTGTCTGGCTCTTTCATCATCTGGAATAGCTTGCTGGCGCTTCACATAATTCACAACGAGAAAACCATTTCCTTGTTCAGTAACAATTCCAGCTTTGATAAGCTCCGGCATTGCTTCGTCCCAATACTCGACTGGCTTGCGTGAAAAAAACGCAATGTCCTGTATAGAAGGTAATAACCCCGTCAGTTCATCCGTTTCAATCATTTTCGCAACGAGGAAAATCTCATGCATGGCTAATTGTGCTCGTTCCGAAAGGCGGTGATATTTCGGATCATCCAAAATGTCTGTGTAAGATTTCAGCCAGTAGCCCATCTATATGAGCTCCATCTGCACAGCATCTTTGACTGGCTGCTTTGCATTCACCAGTCCTCTCATAATGCCGTCCTTGCGCTGCTTCAGTATCTCTCGCCGTGATTCAAGTTCTGCCAGGCATTGCGATGCTTCTTCATAGGTTCTGGCCAGATAATAACCAGGAACATCAGACGTAGCACAAATTGGATAATCCTGTAAAGTAAGCTCGGTAACGGAATCGCGAATGTTCCTATCAACAGTAGGGTTGTAATAACCGTAAACACGAATGCCTATTGCCTCTTTCGTCAGCCGTCTGTCTGGGGTAGGTCTCTCTGTCATGATGATACTAAGCACCATTTTGTTGAGTTCATCGTTAGTGAAACGAATTTTCATTCTTCAACCTCTTCCATTTCTTCAGCTTTGTAGAGCCAGTGAGTATTTTTCCCATTGTCCATTTTCACTAGCCACTTCGGATTATTCCCTTCGATGTCTGTGGTAAGGGCCACCAAGATTCCTATGCCATCTTTCGTTTTCACTGGTCGCGATCCTTTATTGTTTTGGTCAAATGGTTTCATCGTTTACCTTTGGGTAGCGGTTGGTCAGCCCGCTACCCTTCTAAGGAGGAGAAAAGATGCTCCAGTTATACTTTTGCGATCCGCACGGTTGGCACGCCCTCAATTCGACCAGATACCATTACATCATTACGGATTTCTGCTTCTAGTTGTGCGCGTTCCACAGCGATGATTTCCAATTGTGGATTGTATTCCGCGTCAATATCGGCAAGTTGCTCTTTGATCTCTTTCGGGATTACCGACTGCTTCAATGTTTCTTTGTCAAGCTGTATAACATCGCGGTGCGCGTCCAATTCAGCCAAGCGATCTAGTTTTTCTTGTGTGTTCATTCCCCTTCTCCTTCAAATAGCTCTTGCTGTCCTGCTTCCTTGCGGGCATACGTCAGCAGTGTTTGTGCCTCTCGTACTGCCATCTCATCGGGCGTCCATAGCCCACCACTGTCTTTTTCCGGCTTCAGCCAATCCAGTATCGCCATGACATAATTGTCGGGAACACTCTTTGAATGTGGTTCGCCGGTGATGAACTGTAATATCTCATGGCGTTTCATATCTGCATTATTACCAGCGAAACAGATATTCAACGTTGCAACCAAAAGCCCTCTTTGTTCCTTGCTAACTGTCCTGCCTGAATATTTGTCAGCCCTCTTCACAATTCCATCAATTACCGTTTCTGGATCGTAGGGCCTGATACGCTCCTTTTGTTTCGGTTTTAAATCCTCATGGATTTCATCTCGAACATCGCCCGGAATATCGTCCTCGTCGTATTCATCATCGATGTAATCTCGGATCTCTTCTTGTTCAATCTCTTCTTGTTCAGCACTTTCTCCCGCCGGTAATAACACACCATTACCAGGCAGTGCGAGTTGCTGTACTTCTAGCAATTTTGCTTTTACCCATCGCGGATCAGCCTCGATGGACAACATAAACTTTGTGTAACGAGCGCGTGATCCATCAGGTTTTGGGCAAGAAATTTTTTTCGGACGGCGGCGCAAAACAAGTGGAACTCCAGCAATTGATTCTCCATTCACCTGTTTCAGCGCTTCCAATTGAGCAGAGATGTTCGCAATATCGTGCTTGCTGGTGGTGATTAGGGTTAGATAAGCGAAGCGTTGTAGCTCAGGTATAACAACTCTCAACCTACCCACGGGTTTACAGTAGATGTTTTGTTCTTTGCCCTTGCTATCGACATAAGTCCCAACAGACATACCTTCGTGGAAAAATACATTCGGAGAACCGTCTTTGACCATTACTGCGTTGCTGGTGGTATCAATTTTGTAAATGAATCTTTCTCCGTCTGCACGTGCAACCATTCGTCCGGCGGTGTAGGCCTCATACCAAGCATCCCAAACCCGATCAATCTCGTTGAATGCCAGCAAGACATTTATTTCTGTTGGCTCCCTTCCATATTTCTGGTAAAAAATTTTTTCAGCTTCGGCTTCTGCTTCATCGAATTCAACTCGAAAATATTGAAGATCTCTTCCAAGTTTTCCTTCTTTGTCTTTTGGGGCACCTTTTCGAATTTGCCCTATCTCTGGGAACGCTAAACCACGATCAGTTAATCCTTTAATAGGCATTTCATCCTCCTTTCCTTATTTGTTAAAATTGAATATTTTTTTTGCATCTTCTATGGGAATGGCTTTTGTCTCTATTCCCATGATTGTCGCGAGATTCCTTCTTGCTTCTGAAAGTTCTCGACGGCTTTCGTCTTTTTTGTGTTCCGCATACGTCGCTGTAACGAAACCAGTACCAGGTCCGCAATTTATGCATTGCACACCAACATATTCCTTGCCTGTATTTGGAGATATTTCTTTCAGTATTGGCGTGTTCAATCGCCCAAAGCATTTGGCGCAGACATAATCCCTGGCAATGATCCTTGCATCACAATAATTCTCGAGCTTCTCCTCTTTCGGTATCATCCTTCCTCCTGTTAGTTATTGCCTATGTAAAAGTTCTAATTGTTTGATAACCGTTTGATTCGTTCTTCCATCTCGTCCATGCGCTGCCAGATTGATTGCAAATCGCCTTGTACGTTTTTCATTGCATATCTAAAAGCGCCAACTAGTTCCCTCAGAAATATTTCTGGAACATGGAGTTTTTCGGCAGCTTCCTTCGTGGATATTTCTTCTTGTGTGTTCCGTGGATCTCCTATAACCACAATTCCGAAGTCAGTGTTCTTATCGCCTGGGTTAAACGGACAAAAGAACACATCCTCGTTTGTATCCATCTCGATTTCTGTTTTTCTGATTGTTTCCATTTCTCCTTCTTTCTTTCAGCACAGCGGTTTCTTTACCAGCCACGCATGACCGCATTTCGTGCATAGATATGTGTAGAGCGTGTACCACGTTGATGATGTATCTATATCTATCTCCCTGCGTGCATGTTCATGGCAATGTGGACATTCGGTTGGGTCAAACTCTTCGGTCATATCAACTCCGGTTCGTACAGCGGATGATCCGGGATCTGCTCGGGGTCCCATTCAACATTGCATGTTGGGCAAAAGTAGTGCGTTTCTGCTTCATGCCAGAAATTTCCATTTTCCACGAACTGAACTACCGGAAAATCATGCTCAATCAGCGGACTTTCGCATTTCGGGCAATGTTTTGGATCTGCCGGCAGCACAGCAACCATACGTTTCATCTCCTGAGTAATCATCTATTCGTCCTCCTGTTATTTGGGGTATGCGCGTGTTCTCACCACGCCGCACACCCATGTAAAAGTTCTTTATTTCAAATAACCGTTTATTTTTGATAATTTTTTGATCATCTCAGCCCAAGCGGGACCTGTGACCTTCTCGTACTCAGCCCAAGCGGCATCTTTGACCTTCTTGCCACTCTGGCGCACTGTAAGAATCCCATCTGAACGATTCTGCGGTCCAATTCGGGAATTCAAAAGCTACAAGAGCATCATCATCTTTGAGATGAGCGGGCATTCTGCTGAGAACATTGCTGTGACTGATATCACCATCGCTATCTGGCTCAATGAAATACACCGTACCGTTTTTATGTAAAAATCCTCCAAATCCATCACACATGCTTTCCTCCTTATCTCTGTCCTTGTTCCAGTTCTTCCTTCATCCGCGCAGCATCCTGGAGAGCTTCTACTTTGGTCTCTCTTATCAAACCAGACCGGTAAATTTCGCCATTTGGCATAGTGATCTTTCCTTCCCAGCCCGCCCAAGTTCGCGCGGCATAACATTGGATGTCCTGCTTCATCAGTCCTCCCTCGAGATTTCCAGCATCCAGACTACAAGCAGCCCCAGGACGGAAACGATAACGATGATAAACAGTGCAATCAACATCTTCGCTATCATTCGTCCTTCTTTTCCGGGGAGTACACTACCCTGCCGAGATCATCAATGAAGCCTTTTACCGGGATAGTTACATACTGCTTCTTCATTTCTGCCCACTCGCGGATGATGATTCGTACCGCGCCAGAGATGCCACATTTCAATTCGGCATCCTTTCTCTCTAAAATTTTTAAATCGTCCTCATGAAAACTAATTGATCGTCTGATAAATTTATCCATTCGATTACCTTACTTTACAATTCTTACCATCTGGTTAGATCATATACCATATATCACCGATTGTCAATAGGTAATAATATTTCCATTACAATATGAGCATGGCTGAAACCATTGCTCAATGGCTAATGAAAAAATATATCGAATGGATTACACAAGAAGGGAGTGTACAATCTCAAAAGGCATTTGCTGATTATTTAGGGATTGATAGGGTTGTATTTAACCGGTATATAAATGGCAAGAGAAAAGATATTAATTATCGCAATGCTATGCAAATCGCAAGAAGAGTTGGTGACTACGAGATTTTAGATATATTGGGTTATGAGCGACCTTCTGACGATGATTTATTAAAAGATTTTCCAGACGAATTACGTGAGTCAATTGTTTCTGCGCTCAATGATGCCAGATCAGAGCTGGTAAGCAAAGAAATTACAGAAGGCACCTCAGAGGCTAGAGAAATCATAATTACAGCATTCGCCAAACATGGGCTAAGTATTAATGTGATAGAAAAAGAATCATCTAAGTTATCCAATGTAACCCCAAATAATAGTTAGAAATCTTGTTCTAATAATAGCATGAATTGATACAGACAGCAATATGTCAAAAGGTGAAGGGTAGGATGAAAAGACAGGAGGATGGGTGGGGTTTTTAGAACAGGCCTTTAAAGATCCAAAAATAATTTCCTGGCATATAGAGGATTGGGAACCAAACATTAAGTCACCAGAATACGATAGTTTATTTTCATTGCAGAAATTGCTTCGCCAACAAGAAATTGATAATAGCTTTGTTGAAAAAATTACTTTTTCCAGGGAACCATTCTCTGAAGCGCGTAGAACAATTGCTGAGATTTATATAGGCCTTTCGATAAAAAATATATATGTCGATATGGCAAAGAGAGATCAGTTACTAACTTATATTTGGGCACTTCAAGGGAACCAGTACCTCGCCACATTTGAATACACATTCACTTATTTGGTTCACCAATTAGGGGTCCTTTTTAATTGGGATATGGCAAAAGGGGCTAGCCTAGAACCCAGAAGAATAAGCCAATTTGTAAAAAAATGCAGCCGCAACGATTATCGTTGGATTAATAGCTCTATTGATAATCAGGTTATGAGCTGTCTGGCGCTTGACCAGACCAGGAGTGGCTGGACCCTTACCAAAATAATCGATCATGGACTAAATCATCTTAAATTAAATACCAGCTCTGTAAATATCTCATTGGGAAATTTTTATTTACGATTTGGGCAAAAAGAAACTGAAGGCCTCATCCTTAAAATAATTGAAAGCATATATACAGAAAATAAGTTTTCAGTTCAACAGTTGTTTCTGAATCCAAAAAATAACAAAACCGACAGGAGTGTACTTGATAGAATCTCTACAAGAAAGAAATCTTATAATTTCGATACGATAGAGGGTATCGAATTAATTGAAATACCCACATATAAACCATTAAGAGATATTGTTTCCTCGCCCATAAATAATATTGAATACATCTTGCAAAGAAAAGCAACCGATCATAAGAGAAATGGCAGAATGGATTTAGCCATTGCTTGCCTTCGTAAATCTAACGAAATTTTTCCGTATTCAAATTTTATATGGAGTAAGAAAGATTATATGAGGTTGGTTGAATTTCTGAAGGAAGCGGGGAAATTTGAAGATGCAAGAAATGAACAAACTAAAATTGATAAACTGTTTCAAAAAGATTTAACGGCACTTGTTTTTGAAAAGGTTTTACAAGACTGCAAATCCCTTGATACTGATTTAATCGAATCTACTGATAATTCATGTGTTTGTGCCGAGTGTGCTAAATACACGAGAAGAGTATTCAGTGTATCTGGAAAGGATAAACATTTTCAAACCTTACCATCCTACTTCCAACTAAGTTTGAAAGAACATGAATATTGTTTCAATTCTTTTCATCCATTTTGCTTAAGTTCTTCCATCCCAATTTGGGAATATAAAGGAGATCTAATCAAATGGTGTAATCGACCATATGCCGATGAGCGAACTCCTGAACAAAAAGCATATTATAGAAAACGGGTTTGTGATTCTGAGCAAGAAATAGTAGATAGAAATAATTACGATTTGCTTCGTGAAAAACTATCAGATTTTACCCCTAAATCACTTGGCGGCTTCAGAAGAATGAAAAATTTACGCTCTTCCAACTACCTCAAGCTTTGCAGTGCGGCTCTCAAAGAAAGAATCAATCTTGATAAAATTCCCGATCTTTCAATCTACCATTTTGATTGAAATTTTTCTATAAAATGACTTTTCAAGGGAAAAGAGGGCTTCAATGTAATTCATATATACTTAAATACGAAAAGGGAATGTGTTTTCGGAGGTGAAATATGGGGAAAATCCCTACATGGTTAATAATCGTTTTTATCTTGGCATGCATATTGTATGGCGTGCTTATATCAGCAGAGAACAATGATTCATCATCAAGTACCTCTATTTCTACCCCGACATTTACGGTATTTGATATGCGTGATCTTGTGACCTATCCAGATACACTCAAATGGGCACACGTGCAGCTAACAGGAAAGGTTTTTAATGTTAATAGCGATAGTCAATTGCAGATGTACGTTGGAGACAACAATGATCCGATCTATGTTATAGCCGATGAACCCTTCAAGCAAATCTACGAGGAAGATATCGTGATAGTTACCGGTTTTGTAGGTGGCGAGCGTTGTGGGGAAAACCCATTTGGCGCAAGGATATGCATGCCGTTGATTGAAAAAGCGGTAATAACGAAGAATTAGACTTTGGTTAATAGAAATATAGAAAATGGAGGGTATAAATTATGAAAACGAAGAAATATTTGAAACAATTTGCTTTACTGGTCTTAATGTTGGTTATTTCGTCTTGTGGATCACAAACGCGAGCACAAAATGAAACTGATCAGAGCCTGATAAGAACGCAGGCAGCCCAAACTATTATTGCTGAATTATCTGTAACGGAAACACCAGTAGAACCAACTTTGGCGCCCACGCTTCAACCTGGTACTCGCGACAATCCAGTTCCACTAGGTCAATCTCTGGAACTGGTAAAAGACAACGATACATTCTTCAAAGTAACCATTCTCGAGGTGATTCGTGGTGATCAAGCATGGCAAATGATTTACCAGACGAATATGTTTAACGATCCACCAGAAGAGGGCAAAGAATACATTCTAGCAAAAGTCAGGGTCGAATACACCAATTCGACCGTGCCGAACAAAACACTTTCTATTAGTACCTGGAATTTTGGAACCACATCGAATAATCAAGTTTTTGAAGAATTATTTATTGTTAATCCATCACCAGAGTTAGATGTGGAACTTTATCCTGGTGGTGTTGGTGAAGGCTATATATCTGGAATTGTTTTCAAAGATGATGCCGGGGCATTAATTCACTATACCGAAATGTTTAGTGATATAAAATTTTTCTTTGCAATTCAATAATAACGACATACGCAGAGGATTAATCAAAAAAGGAGGCAAAAATAGGGATTTGCGACACTGAAAATGAGCTGAATTTCTGGATGGCTTATGAGTCCCCTGCTCTACCGCTGAGCTACCTCGCCAAGTGCCCAATATTTTATCATGGGCATCGGAAGGTGTAAAGAGAATGTATGGGTTCAATAGATGTGAGAGGGAGCGGGGACATCCCTGGGTAATGAGTCT
>OFEK01001827.1_pt1 | contig 12994 bp, 12 predicted proteins | sample 1521131 | NCBI WGS metagenome assembly OFEK01 (sample SAMN05720209, study PRJEB24109) | activated sludge metagenome | isolation source: Anaerobic digester | place: China | collected 2015-12-16
CGGCCTGCGCGTCGTCAGCATCGAAGACGTGACGCCGATTCCCCACAATGGGTGCCGCCCGAAGAAGCGCCGCCGCGTGTAGGCGGCCGGGCCGGAGCGTGCGTTAGGATTTCCCTGGTAGTCCGTGTGAGGAACAGACAGATATGGCAAGATACACAGGTCCTTCATGCCGGCTGTGCCGTCGCGAGGGCATGAAGCTCTATCTCAAGGGTACCCGCTGCGAAACGGCCAAGTGCGCCATGGAACGTCAGTGGCGCAACCAGCCGCCGGGACAGCATGGCCTCAGCCATGGCAAGCCCAGCGAGTACGCCGTGCGGCTCCGGGAGAAGCAGAAGCTGCGCCGGTACTACGGCGTCCTGGAGCGGCAGTTCCGCCGCACGTTCTCCGAGGCCGCCAAAGAGACCAACACGGGCGAAGCCCTGTTGACGCTCATGGAACGCCGTCTGGACAACGTCGTCTACCGTCTGGGGTTCGCTCCCAGCCGACCGGCGGCGCGGCAGATGGTCTGCCACGGCCATTTCCTCCTCAACGGCAAGCGCGTGACGATCTCGTCCATCACCGTGAAATCCGGCGATGTGATCAAGCTTCGGGACCGCGAAGCGACCAAGAAACTGGTCGAGGCCAATCGCCAGCTTTCCTCCGGGCGAACGCCTCCGCAGTGGCTGACGCTCGACGAAGCGACCCTCGAGGCCACCGTGGCGGCTCTGCCGACGCGGGAAGACGTCTCGATCCAGATCGACGAGCAGTTGATCGTCGAGTTCTGCTCTCGCTAGGTCCTACAAAGGAGGCCTGACATATGCGTATCCGGTGGAAAGGCTTGGAACTGCCAAGCAAGGTCGTGGTTGAGGAGAGCTCCGGCGAACCTATCAACTACGCCAAGTTTGTGGTCGAGCCGTTCGAACGCGGGTTTGGCGTTACGGTGGGCAACAGCTTGCGCCGCGTCCTGCTGGCGGGCCTTGAGGGCAGTGCTGTTACCGGCATCAAGATCGACAACGTCCTCCACGAGTTCTCCTCCATCGAGGGCGTCCTCGAAGACGTCACCGAGATCGTCCTCAATGTCAAGAACCTTGTCGTCAAGCTCGAAGGCGACGATGCTCGCACCGTCGTCATCGAACGCGGCGAAAAGGGCGAGGTCAAGGCCGGCGACATTCAGACCGACCCCAACGTCGAGATCATCAACAAGGATCTCGTCCTCTGCACCCTGACGGCCGACATCGACTTCCGGATGGAACTGACCGTCGAGCGCGGCCGCGGCTATGTTACGGCCGAAGAGAACATCCGCGAGAGCCAGCCCATCGGCTACGTCGCCGTCGATGCCCTCTACAGCCCGGTTAAGCGGGTTCGCTACTCGATCGAGGAAACACGCGTCGGCCAGCGAACCGACTACGACAAGTTGATCCTCGAGGTCTGGACCAACGGCGTGACGAGCCCCGAGATGGCCTTGGTCGAGGCCTCGCGCATCCTCCGCAAGCACTTCAACCCGTTCGTCTACTACGGCGAGCCGGGTGAGCCCATGGCCATCGAGCCCGGGGCCGAAGAAGTCGAGACCGAGAAGGAATACGTCAGCGAGCTCGAACAGAAGCTGGCCCTTTCGGTCGATACGCTCGATCTGTCGGTCAGGGCTTCCAACTGCCTGGCCTCCGAGAAAGTCACCACCATCGGACAGCTTGTCGTCAAGACCGACGACGAGCTGCTCAAGGTACGTTCGTTCGGCAAAACCAGCCTGCGAGAGGTCAAGCGCAAGCTCGCCGACATCGGTCTTTCGCTCGGCATGGACCTCCAGGGGACCATGGTCACCAAGAAGGAATCCTAAGTCATGCGTCACTGCAAACAAGGTAGAAAACTCAATCGCACGCCTGCTCACCGACTCGCACTCATGCGCAGTCTGGCGGCGGCCCTCTTCGAGCACGAGGCCATTATCACCACGCGGCCGAAGGCCAAGGAAGTCCAGCGCTTCGCCGAGCGGCTGATCACCGTTGCCAAACGCGGGCAGAACGGCGGCAGCAAGCTTGCGTCGCGCCGCCTGGTTGCATCGCGGCTCCAGGACGAGCAGGTTGCCAAGAAGCTCTGCGAGGAGATCGCGCCGCGGTTCGCCGGTCGCGCCGGCGGCTACACCCGCATCCTCAAGCTGGCCCGCCCGCGCAAGGGCGACGCCGGCGTCCGCGTCCGTCTCGAACTCAGCGAGATCAAGGCCAAGAAGGCCGAAAAGGAAGAGCCGAAGAAGAAGTAACCGAAATGCCGACCGCGCAGGGGTAAATGCCTCTGCGCGGTTTCTCTTTTTCCGCGTCCCCACGGAGGTCGACCATGGCCGCTGATCCGCAGTGCGTTTTCTGCAAGATCGTCGCCGGACAGATTCCCTCGGTGAAGGTGGCGGAGTCCGACGTGGCCTATGCCTTCATGGACATCGGCCCCATTGCCGCAGGCCACACCCTGGTGATTCCCAAGGAGCACTACGTGGGCGTCGAAGACGTGCCGGCGGAGGTGGCCGCAGGCGTTTTCGAGTTGGCTGCTCGTGTCGCACCGGCGCTGGTGCAGGCGGTCGGGGCGGAGGGCATGAACATTCTCCAGAACCATGGCCGCTGCGCCGGCCAGGTGGTCATGCACATGCACGTCCACCTGATTCCCCGCCGCGCAGGCGATGGCCTCCAACGGCCATGGCCGGCAGGGCAGGCCGACCCGGCCGAACTGAAGCGGATTGCCGAGAAGGTTGCCAGTACGCTGTCGAAGTAGGGTGGCTGCCTGACGCAGTTCCCGAGCACCGTCGAGGGGCAGCCACCAAGAAACGACCTCAGATCGTGTGGCCCGGCCGCCCTCGGCCGGGGGGATAGGTGGCCGTCGGCCCGCAGCAGCAACGCCTCCTTCGCGTTATTCGTGCATGAACCGGTCCCAGCCGCTGGGCAGCGGCTGCTCCTCGAAGATTCTGTCCGGGGCGTCGATCTTCTCGCCGGTTTCCAGGTTGCTGAAGCGCACCGTCAGAATCCGGTCCGACTTGTCGATCATCCGCACCTGTGCTGGCAACCCCGATTCACCGTTCACCCAGAACTCCATCCGCTGATAGTCCTTGGCCATAGGGCTGTGCGGCTTGGGAATCAGCGTCAGTTTCTCGCACTCGGTCTTGTCGGTCGCCTCGGCCCGCTTGCTCGTGCCGGCCCACGGCCCGAGCGCCTCCTTGCCGACGTACTTCACGTCGAAGGTCCGCAGCACCTTATCCCGCTGCTGGCCGAACGGCAGCGGAAACGGCACCTTGTCGACGTCCAGATCCTCCACCTCCGGCTCCGTGGGCTTGCGCATCACGTAGATGTGGCGCACCTTCTGCTGCGGCCGGTCGTCCACAAACACCCGCCCATCGAATCGGAACGACTGCTTCGCGCCCGACGTGAACTCCATGAAGATGCGGTTCGGCTTGCGGTAGATGATGCGGCCCTCGTAAAACTCGCGGTCATCCAGCAGCGTTTCGTATTCGTCGTAATCGAAGTCGGCCGCAAGGCGGTCAATCTTCTTGCCCGCCTCTTCGGCCAGTCGCAGAATGCGGTCCACGTTCGGATCGGGCGGCGTCGCAGGCTCGGCATCCGGCGTCTGTTCCTTGCCGGGTTCGGTGGCCGGTGTTGCGGCCGGGGCGGTCGTTGCGGCCGGCGGTTGTGCCTCGTTCGTTGCCGTGGCGGCCGGGGGAGGCGTCACGGCCGTTTCTTCCTTATCGGCTTGCGCCCGCGCGGCGACGGCGCTTCCAACGATCGCGCCCGTCATGACGATCACGGCTGCCAGTCGGAGGTTCATGGGGTCTGCTCCTTTGCCTTCAGATTTGCCAGAACACGAACGACGCGCGGCAACCCTCGCCACGCGCCGACGAGCACCGTCACGGCCGCCACGGCCAATACCCACTGCCAGCCGAGGTCGAACCGGTCGGTGAAATAGGCCAGCAGAAAGTACCGTGGCCAACGCCCCAGCGCGCTGGCCAGAACGAACTTCCGCCGCGGGTAGCCCTGGCTGATGGCCAGGAGGCGCACGAAGTCAATCGGGATCGGCAGGAAACTCGCCGCCGCCAGGGTGACAAACGGCGCGCGGTCGAACCAGCGGGCCGCCCTTACATAGAGTGCCGACTTGCGAATGCGCTGCACGGGGCGAAAGCGGTAGAAGAACGTCACCAGGTAGTAATCGTGCATGTTGGCGATGCACGTCCCGGCCGTGCAGGCCGCCGCCAGCAGCCAGGGATTCAGCCCCAGCGCCTGCGGCGAGGCCGCAAGGACCACGACTGGCGTCGTCGGCAGCGGGAAGAACGTGCAGGCCAGCGACATGTAGCCCAGCAGCATGACCAGGAACGTCCAGCGGCGGTCGATTCCAGTCCAGGGCCCGCTGGCGACGGCCACGCCGGCCAGCAGCAGAATGAATGGGTAGAACCACGCGCGGAAATTGAGCTGCCGGTCGGCGGTCAGCCGCACCTCGGCGAATTCCGGAGCGAGCATGTCCGATTCCTTCTCAACCATCCACGCATCGTCCGTCGCGCATTCGGATCACGCGGTCGGCCCACCCGGCCGCCTCATCATTGTGCGTCACCATCACCACGGTCTGGCCCATGTCGCGGTGGCACTGGCGGATCAGGTCGAGCACCCGGTTGCCGTTATCCGAGTCCAGGTTCCCGGTCGGCTCGTCGGCGAAGAGGATGCTTGGCCGCCCGACCAGGCTGCGGGCCAGGGCCACACGCTGCTGCTCGCCGATGCTCAGGGCCGACGGCCGATGGTGCCGCTTCTCGGCCAACTGAATCTGATCGAGCAACTCCATGACGCCGTCGTGCCCGGTCTCGCCGCGCAGACGCAGCGTCAGGCCGATGTTCTCTTCCGCCGTCAGCGCCGGAAGCAGGTTGAACCGCTGGAACACGAACCCCATCCGTTCCCGGCGCATCCGGGCCCGCTCCGGCTCGCTCAGGGCGGCAACGTCGGTTCCGTCGACGATGACCGATCCGCCGTCGAAGTGGGTCATCAGCCCGAGGCAGTAGAGCAGGGTGCTCTTGCCGCAGCCGCTCGGTCCCATCAGCGCCACGAACTCGCCGCGCTCGATTCGCAGCGTGATGCCGTGCAGCACCGGAGTCTCCAGGTCCCGCGTGTGGTAACTCTTGTGAAGATTCCGCACGTCAATCATCGGCATCGCCGCAACCGCCTTCCCGCCCTATGGACGCTCCCGGAGGAACGATTATTCGTAACTCAGCGTCTCCACCGGATCGAGCCGCGACGCCCGGTACGCGGGGTACCACGCCCCGAGCAGTGCCCCGGCCAGGCCGATGGCCAGCGCGATCGTCAGCAGGGGCCAGTCGAAGGTCACCGTCATCAGCGGCAGAACGATCTTGATGACCAGCTTGGCCCCGTACGACATGGCGTATCCGACCAGGACGCCCGCCATGCAGATCAGCAGGCTCTGCATGAAGACCAGCCGCATGACGTAGCCGTCCGTGGCGCCCAAGCTCTTGAGGATGCCGATCTCGCGAGTCTGTTCCTGGATGATCGTGAACATTGTCAGCAGAATCGTCAGGAGGCTCACGACCAGCGTCACGCCAGTCGTCGCCCATGTGTACTGGTCCAGCCCTCGCAAGTCTCCGGCGACCACGTCGTAGTAGTTGCCTTTGTCGACGACGATCAGGCCGATGCCGGTGATCTGCTCGGCGATCTTCCTGACGTCTCCGGGTGAGGCAGCCTTGACCATCAGCATGTTGGCCCGCCGCTCCCCGTGCTGCATCAGCCGCACCATGGTCTCGTACGACATGAACACGCGGCCGGCCACGCCCTCCTTGACGATGCCCACAATACGGTACTTATCGCCGCGGAACTCCAGCTCGTCGCCCACCTGGAGGCGCGCCTCGCGGGCCAGAACCGTGTCAACGATCATCTCCATGGAGTCCGGAGCATACAATCTGCCCTCGACGACGTGTTCGGTGCCGGCGAACGTGTCGAATGCCGTTGCCGGCACCGCGAAGATCGTCTGCGGCTGACCGGCCAGCTTAATCGATTCGTTCAGCACGGGCACCACCCGTTCGACGCCCGGCATCACGCCGATGCGCTCGGCGTACCCGGGCCGCATCGTCATGCTGTGCATCATGGTGTTGTGGCTCTTGTCGAAGACGAGCAGGTCCGCCCGAACGCTGTTCATCCGCTGGGCCACTTCGCCGATCGTGCCCCCGGCCAGTCCGCGGACCACCAGTAACGTCATGATGCCCACGCCGACCGCCACCACGCTGATGACCGTCCGTGCCTTGCGAAGCCGAAGGTTCTTCAGAGCCAGATACGATGCCATGGTCATTCCACCGGGCGTCCGGATTGCTTGTTGTGCTGACGTTCGCGGGATTATAGCAGAGTTGCAGGCGGTTTCCTAACGCGCTGTGCCCTGCAACGTGTCCAGCAGGCCGACAATCTCCCCCGGTCCCGTGACCACGAAGTCCGCCTCCACGTGAAATCCCTTGTCGTGCCCGTTGGTGACCAGGATGGTCCGCGCGCCGGCCGCGTGGCCGGCCTGAAGGTCGATCAGGTGGTCCCCGACATAGACGGCCGTGGCCGCGTCGATCCTCAATCGTTGCAGAGCCAGCAGGATCCCGTCGGGAGACGGCTTCGCACGGGCACACTCGCGACAGACGAGTACCGAGAACGCCAGTTCGTGCCGAGTCATCACGGTCTCGCAGCTGCGGCGGCTGTTGCGCGTGATGATGCCCGTCAGGATGCCGCGGCGGCCCAACTCCGCCAGCAACGGCACCACGCCGTCATTGAGTTCCGACCGTTCCGCCGCCTCCTGCTCGTGCCGCTCCACAATGGCCATGGCCCGCTCACGCTCGGTCGGCGTCATCGTTTCCATCACCTCGAGGATGAACGACGTGGTCGGAATGCCGATTTCCCGCTTGATCGCCGCAAAGTCCAGCCGCGGCCGCGTCAGCGTTCCATCCATGTCGAAAAGCATCGCCTTGAGGGCCATCGTCCACCTCGCCTCCTGTCCAGAGCATAATCCCCGCTCTCGCCCGTCAAGTCAAGTCCGCGGATGGTTTCGGACTCGCCACGCGGGACGGTTTCTGTATTCCTGCGTATGTATCTGGTAAAATCCTCTTTCCGACGACTGCGGCGTGCGTGCGGGGTTTCACACCACGGTAGCGTCGGTTCGGCGCGTGAACACGGACAACGGGAAGGAGATCGCAATGGGAATCACCTACGCGAGGGGTGGGGGCATCATGACCGTGGCGCTGGCTGTGGGCCTGGCTCTGGCGGCGGTTCTTCTGAGCGTCAGTCGTACGGCCGGTCAGGCCGACCGCGCCGCAACATCCGAGTCCCCCTATGCCCGCTGGTCTTACGGCCCGCCGACCGATCCGAACTGGTTCCCCATCGGCGTCTGGGCGCAGAACGTCTCCGATGCCCGACGATACAGCGAGGCTGGCGTCACGATGTACGTGGCGCTTGGCGGCAAGACCAACGAGGCGCAATTCGATGAACTCAAGAAGCACAACCTCTACGCCGTTTGCACGCAGAACGACGCCGGCCTGGCCAACCTGGAGAACAAGACCCTCATCGGCTGGCAGCAACTCGACGAACCCGACATCGCCAAGTCTGCCGCCTTCTGGAAGGAGCATCGGCCGGGCAAGAGCTTTGCGGAGATTGCCGCCGAGGTCTGGCCCGACGCCCCCAAGCGGCAGTGGGCCGAGTACGGCCCGCCGTATCCTCCGAAGTGGATTCAGCAGACATACGCCCAGTGGCGGCAGAAGGACCCGAACCGACCGGTGTTTCTGAATGTGACATTCGGCTTCTTCCGCCCCTATGGTGCCAGGATGTTCCGCAAGGACCACCCGGAAGACTACATCGAGTACATCAAGGGCTGCGACATCATCTGCTACGACTTCTACCCCGGCCGCGGCCAGCACCCGGACATCGACGGCAAGTTCTGGGTGGTTCCCGAAGGCGTCAAACGTCTCCGCCAGATGTGCGAAGGCAAACGCATTGTGTGGGTCTGCATCGAGGCCATGAAGCCGTTCAAACTGCACACGCCGCGCACCAGCAAGGCCCAGGTCTGGATGTCGCTGATCCACGGGGCGCAGGGCATCGTGTATTTCGTGCACCAGATGGGGCCGCCCGACCGCGGCGATATGTTCATTCACAACAGCGTGTTTTCCGACAAGGAGATGCTCGATACCTTCACTGAGACCAACAAGCGCATCCTGTCGCTTGCCCCGGTACTCAATCGCCCGACCGTCAGCGGCGCCGTGCGGGTGGCTTCGTCGGTTCCAGCCTCCGACGAGGTCGCCAAGGCCGGCCTCGATCCGATTGCCGTTATGGTCAAGCGACACGAAGAGAACACCTACGTCTTCGCCGTGCGGACCGAGGACGCCCCCGCGGCTGCCCGGTTCACCGTCAAGGGCGTCTCCGCCAGCAGCAAGGTGGAGGTCGTCGGCGAAGGCCGCGAGATCGAGATGAAGCGAGGCGTCTTCACCGACCAGTTTCAGGGACTCCAGGAGCACATCTATCGCCTGAAGAAATAGGGGACAACTGCATGTCGGTCGAGTCAACAGACCCGACGGATTCGTCGTCCTATGCCCGGCTTCGGGGTGTCGGGTCAGTTGACCAGGCCTGCGCGCTGCTTCACCTGCATCGTCCCATGGGGTCTCTTGCCGACTGCCAGGAGAGGCTTGCGGGCGACCGGCGGCGAACCGCAAAGGATGCTGTGGATAGTGCATCTTGCGCATGACGTGGTGCATTGTCCCCGGGCGCGGACGGGTGTATAATTGCTTTATAAGCGATCGACGAGGGAAGGCTCGGGTGCGTAATGCCATCCGAGGCAATGAGTTACGGTTCGAGGGAAAGAGCATGATCGCGACCGGCACGTTGGAGCAGGACAAGGCCTATCTGTGGAGCAAGTTCAAGGATCCCGTTTTCGATCCGGACACCGGTCTGGACAGCGAAACGATCAAGGCCAATGTGCTGAAGCTGGCTGAGGAGTTGAAGCATCTTCCGCACCCGGTCGTGAAGGCGAGAGCCTTCGAGTACGTTGCAAGGCACGTCCGCATTGACGTCAATCCGCATGACTGGTTCGTCGCTTTCGGCTGCTACGACCGCTGGAACCGTCCGCTCGACGGGCTCGTCGCGAAGTGGGACCGCGAGGTGGATGACACCCGGTTGACGACCTTGCAGCTCATGCAGAATCTCAAGCAGTCCGGCGCGTGCGGCATGGGCAAGGACTTCGACCACTCCGTCCCCGACTGGGACGCGCTGTTTGCTCTCGGGTTCCCCGGCATTCGCCAGCGAGCCCGCAGCTACCGTCGCCGCCGGCAGGACAGCGGCCAGTTGACGCCAGAGGCCGAGGCCTACTTCGACGGTATCGAGATCACCTACACGGCCATTCTCGACATGCTCGGGCGCTTCCGCGACCACGCGATGAAGCATGCCGACGGCGACGAGCGCGTACTGGCCTGTGCCGCCTGCCTGGATTCGCTCATCCAGGGGCCTCCGACGAACACCTACGAGGTCCTTCAGCTGATCTACCTCTACTTCATGATCAGCGAGTACGTGGACCGGCTCCAGGTCCGTTCACTCGGCAACCTGGACCGCACGGTCTACCCGTACTACCGCAAGGATCTCCAGGAAGGGCGCTACACCGAGGCCCAGATCCGCGAGTTCTTCGCGTATTTCATGATGCAGTTCGCGTCCATTGCCAATCCGTGGGGCCACCCGTTCTACTTCGGCGGCACGCGGCGCGATGGGCAGAGCGAGATCAACGAGTTGTCGTACCTCATCCTCGACGAGTTCGACAAACTGGACATCTGTTCCCCGAAGCTGCAACTGAAGATATCGCCGAACACGCCGGCGGAGTTCATCGACAAGGCCGTGGACATCATCCGCCGCGGCCGTAACAGCATGGTCTTCCTTTGCGAGCCGTCCATCAAGCGGGCCATGATGGGCTACGGCGCCACCGAAGAGGAGGCCCGCACCTGTGACATCACGGGCTGTTACGAATTCGTTCCCCGGGCGCGCGGCAACACCACGATCGTCGCCTACCTGAACATGCTCAAGCCGCTCGAACTGGCGCTCTACGATGGGGTGGATCCCTTCGCCGGCATCGACCTCGGCTGCCGCACAGGCGGGCTGGACGCCATCCGGACGTTCGACGACCTCCACGCCGCCTATCTCAAACAGCTCGGCCACATCATTGAATCCGCGATCCGGTGCGCCAACGATTTCGAGCAGCACCTGAACTTCATCAATCCGACCAACGCCTACTCGGCGACCATCGAGAACAGCCTCGCCACCGCTCGCGATGCGTTCCACGACGGCTCAATCTACAACATCTCGTCCATCCTTACCGCCGGTTTCGCCACGGCCGTCGACGCCATGATGGCCGTCAGGGAATTCGTCTTCGAGAAGCAGGAGCTGTCATTGCGGCAGCTCAAGGACGTTCTTCGCGACAACTGGAAGGGCCACGAGAAGCTGCGGCTCAGAATGCTCCAGGGAAGGAGCAAATACGGCAACGGTATCGACGCGGTGGACTTCTACGCCGAGACGCTCTCCCGGTTCCTCGGCAACAAGATCAACATGCGGCCCAACGGCCGCGGCGGCTTCTACCTTGCCTCGATGCACACGCCGCCCCGGTACTACCTCACCCACGGCCAGAAGACCGGCGCGACGCCCGACGGACGTCTGGCCGGCGAGGAAATCTCCAGGAACATCTCCCCCACCATGGGGATGGATATCAACGGCGTGACAGCCCTGATCCGGTCGGCCACGCGAATGGACTCCGCGCTGCACCCGGCCGATTTCCCCCTCGACGTCATGCTGCATCCAGCCACCGTCGAGGGCGACGAGGGCCTGGTCGCCATGAGGACGCTGCTCAACGCCTACATGCAACGGCACGGCATCGCCATCCAGTTCAATGTCTTTGACGCCGACACCCTGATCGACGCGCAGTCGAACCCGGACAAGTACCGCGGGTTGCAGGTGCGCGTCTGCGGCTGGAACGTGCATTTCACCGACCTCAGCCGCAAGGAACAGGACATGTTCATCAGGCGGGCGCAGAACATCAGCGGGTGAAGCCACGATGCCGACGGTCGTTCCCTTGTTTGAAGCCAAACGATTCGCTGTCCACGACGGTCCGGGCGTGCGCACGGTCCTGTTCGTGAAAGGCTGCCCGCTGCGCTGCCGCTGGTGCCACAACCCGGAAGGGCAGCAGTCGCAGCCCGAACTGGCCTACTACGAGCACAAGTGCCGCCAATGCGGCGAGTGTGTGGCCGTGTGCCCTCAGGGGGCTCACGCGATGGCCGACGGCAGGCACGTCTTCAACCGGGCGGCCTGCATCGGGTGCGGCGCCTGCGAGGAGGTGTGCCTCGGCCGGGCGCTGAAGCTCATGGGGCGTCCCGTCACCGTCGAGCAGGCTCGACAGATCGTCCTCGAGGATCGTGAGTTCTACGCCGACGGCGGCGGCGTCACCTTGTCCGGCGGCGAACCGTTGCTGTACCCGGACTTCTGCGCCGAGCTGTTCACGCGGCTGAAGGCCGACGGCATTCATTGCGCCCTGGACACCTGCGGCGCGGTCGGGTGGGAGTGCTTCGAACGGGTGCTGCCGCACACCGACATGTTCCTGTACGACCTGAAGCACGCCGACCAGGCGCGGCACTGCCAGTACACCGGCCTGTCCAACCGGCAGATCGTCGAGAACCTGAAGCGACTGGCCCAGTGCGGCGTTCCCGTGGAGATCCGGATTCCGGTGATTCCCGGCTTCAACGACGACCCCGTCAGTGTCCGCGCCCTCGGGCTGTTGCTGCACGGACTGCCCAGCATCGTGGCGGTCCGCCTGTTGCCCTACCACCAGGCCCACTCCAAGTACGAGGCCATCGGCTGCCCCGACCACATGCCCGACGCCGACACGCCCACGCCGGCCCACATGGCAGCCATCGCCGCCCAACTGGCCGAATCCTCCGGCCAGACTCTGCGATGACGTGACATGCCAACCACCGTGACCCGTGGCTGGAACTGATAGTCCTGGGCCGACGGCCATGGGAGTTTACTCTGAGTCCTGCCTTGTGTCGCATAAGAACAGCAACCGTAATGGGTTAGCGGTTGCTCGTGGCTTCGCTGCGCAGCGATAGTGCGCTGCAAAGTAATGCCATGCACCCACAGAACTCTTTGACAGTCTCGCGAATGTGTATCCGGGAAGCCACTGGGTCGCGCCCTGGGGATTCATAAAGCATTCTGTGGCAATGGGATAGGGGCTCCGTGGGGAAGGTTTGACGCCGTTCGGTCAACTGGGGCGGCAAGGTTGCCTGTCCAAGAAACGGGTTCTATACTCCTTGTGTCGGTGCATGTGGTTCTCATGTCTGACACCGGCCGTCGGCCGAGTTGGCTACAGCCCCGAGGGCGGCAGGTGTGGAAGACGCGGTTGGTTCTGGGGGCGATTCCAGTGACAGCGGAGGGGCGCTGTCATCCACTTCTGAAGAGGGAGGATGTTGTGATGAAACAGATCAAGAGCGTGTTCGTTGTGCTACTGGCATTGGCAGGGAGTTGTCTTCTGGTGGTCGACACGCGGGCAGCCAATCTGGATGTCGATGAAGGCACGATGGAGGCCCCGTATGAGATCGATTGGGAGGTAGATCTCGCCGGCGGCTACTTCCGTCCCGGCAGGAACTTGCCGGGTGTGGCAAGTATCGAACAGGGGGGGGCGGTGTACGGCGGGATGACCTTCATCGCCAACGGTTCCGCAGGCACCGGGGGGCTTCTGATCAACGGTGGAACGCTGAACAAAGCAGACGCCCCCTTCCTGGTCAGGATCGGCTCCGGCGGAAACGGCACGATGATCATCAACAGCGGCACAGCCTACGCAAGCGATCTTGAGATGGGCTACAGCACTAGTTGGAGTGAGCTGACGGTGAACGGAGGCACACTGAATATCAGTGGCGGGAACTTCGGCATTCGTATGGGAGTATTGTCCGGGGGAAGCGTCGGAGGAGGCATCATCCGGCAGACCGGCGGCACGATCAACGTGACAAGCA
>OFEK01001833.1_pt1 | contig 12969 bp, 8 predicted proteins | sample 1521131 | NCBI WGS metagenome assembly OFEK01 (sample SAMN05720209, study PRJEB24109) | activated sludge metagenome | isolation source: Anaerobic digester | place: China | collected 2015-12-16
GTGGCTGGTGAGAGTGTGGATAATGTACCCCCACTGGACACGGTATTTGATGAGAGAACCTTATATGTGGGACAGCTTCTGGACAACAAATACCTGAGCAGCAAATTCCTGGCAGAAAGGGTGGTGCTGGAGGCAGTAAGTAAGGGATTAAATGCTAAGATAATGAGGATGGGCAACCTCATGGCCCGGCAGTCAGATAGTGAATTCCAGATAAACTTCGAAACCAATGCCTTCATCAAGCGCCTTCGGGCCTACGCCGCAATAGGGGAAATACCTTACCCTGTTTTAGAAAGTCAGGTAGAGCTCACACCCATAGACATGGCAGCCCGGGCCATCCTGCTCCTGGCACAATCCCCACCAGAGTGTTCAGTTTTCCATGTCTACAACAGTCACCAGATCTACATAGGTGATATTGTGGAGGGTATGAAAAAGGTGGGGCTTCCCATATCCGGGGCAGAGGATGACCAATTCTCAGAAAGTTTTGCCCAGGCAAGGGAAGATGAAGAAAAACAGGATGCTATTAGTGGCCTGGTAACAGCTATGGGGATGGGTAAAGGTGAGGGTAGGGGTTTGGTGGACGTGAGTAACCATTACACCACCCAGATCCTGTACCGTTTAGGCTATAAATGGCCCCTGATAAATGAACAATACCTGGAAATGTTTATACAGTACCTGAAGGAGATGAACTTCTTCGACTGATATAAGGGAATAAGTGGTTTAGCTATAAATGAGTAAATAATCGGCCAAAGTTAATCTGAAAATGAGTAATCAATCCAATAAAATGAGTAATCAATCAGGAATATTGGGAGTCATACATGTACGAAAGAAGCTATAAACTGGTTAGCGCCAAGTTCAGGGAGTTTTTCCTCCCCACCCTGCTCATGTCCATGGCCATGAACATCAGCACATTCATGGACACCCTGATCGTGGGAAACACCCTGGGACCCATTAATATCTCAGCAATGGCCCTCATCGCACCCATCATCACCTTCATAAACCTGGTGTACTGGATGATCGGACTGGGGGGCTCCCTGCTCAGCGCAGTGTCCAAGGCAGAGCGTAACCAGGAGAAGAGTGATATGTACTTCACCATTTCCATAGTGCTCTTGATCCTGGTGGGGACATGCTTCTCTGTACTGGGCCTGGTTTTCATGGACAACCTGGTGGCTGCCCTCACCAGCAACCCCCAACTGGCCTTTCTGGTGGAAAGATTCCTGGGAGTTTACTTCATGGGATCTCCCCTCCTCTTCTTCCTGATGGGTATAGCCTACTTCATACGCGCCGATGGCATGCCTAAACTATCCTTCTACGCACTTTTAGTGTCCAACATTGTGAACCTGGTATTGGATCTGTTCTACATCCTGGTTCTGGGCATGGACATTCAAGGAGCAGCCCTGGCAACCATCTCCGGATACACTGTGGGAACCATATTTATAATGCAGTACTTCTTCCGTCGAGAAAGGACCATGCACTTTCTCTCCCTGGCCAAGTGCAAACTCTTTGTTGTCCGGGATATTGTAAAGCTCGGCTTTCCCCCAGCATCCATGCAACTATTTTTAACCATTAAACTGTTCTTCATAAACACCCTAATCTCAATGTATGCTGGTAAGCCAGGTTTAACCGCATTCTCAGTTTTCTACAACAGCCTCTACATAATCTACATGTTCCTGATTGGAACTTCCCAATCCATGTCCCCCATAGTCTCCATATACTACCAGGAAAAGGATTACTATGGGGTGAGGTACACCCTTAACACCTCACTCAAGATAGTGTTAATCACTGGGGCGGTGTTCACCGCAGTGTTACTGGCCTTCCCCAGCACCCTGCTCCACCTGTTCGGGGTGAGCAGCCCAGTGGATATGGCGGTGGGAGTGAATGCCATACGCATACTCTCCCTGAGCATCATGGGAACAGCCATCACCTTCCTCATGCTTTTCTACACCCAGGCCATAAAACAGGAAAAACTATCCTTCCTGATCTCCATAACCCAAGGACTGATAATACCGGTATCCTTTGCCTATCTGCTTTCCGGAGTTATGGGTATTGATGGGGTTTGGATATCCTTCCTGATAGCCGAAGTCGGCACCATAATACTGATCTACCTTGCCACCAGGTTAATAGCCCGAAGATCCCAGGGTGAACTCTCTGGTTTCTTCCTGATGGGTAACTATCAGGATGTGCCGGTCCTGGATGTGACCATCACCAACTCCCTGGACGATGCCGTGGGCATATCTGAAAAGCTGATGGACTTCACCCGGGAAAATGGGTTGGACCCCAAGACTTCCCTACTCATTGGTATGGCTGTGGAAGAGATGGCAGTGAATACTATTAATTACAATCCTGAGGAAATAGAGTACATGGATATCCTTACCAAAATGGGAGATAAAGAAATAAAGATTGCCTTTAAAGATTCGGGAAGAGAATTCGACCCCTCCACCTATACACCAGAGGATGTGGGATCATTTGAGAGTATTGAAGTACTGCAGAAGATAGCTGATGATATAAGTTACGCCCGGCTGATCGGTTTAAACAGTACTGTGATTACCATAAAAAGATCATAATACTATTATTGGGCATTTCATGGTGGGGTGTAAGAGAACCAATATAAACATTAGATATTGAGTATTTTTATATGGCTAGAAAATTAGGGTTTCCAAGGTGAGAAGATGAAAATTGAGAAAATAGTAGAAGGGAACAGATTAACCATAAAGTTAGATGGCAGGCTAGATACCAACACTGCCCCGGAGCTTGATGAAGAATTAGGGGAAATTCTTTCTGGTGTGCAGGAACTGATCTTTGACTTCGGTGATCTGAAATATATATCCAGTGCAGGGCTGCGCTTAATCCTCTCCACCCAGAAGACCATGAACCAGCAGGGAACTCTGGTGATTGAAAACGTGAACGACATGGTTATGGAGATCTTTGAAACCACTGGATTTGCCGATGTTCTAACCATTAAAGAAAAATGAAACTTCAATAAAATAAAAAAAAAGCTTCCTTCAAAATTACAGGACCAAAATAAACAGAGCTGAGTTAAGGTTCTAAAAATAAGGGTCAAACTGAGTTAAAGGAGATGTCGAATGGACCCGATATCAGTACCGGCATTGAAAGAAAACCTGGTTGATGTGCTGGGATTTATAAGAAGTAAAGTGGAGGCCTTCCCTCACCAGGAAAGTTCGTTATTGCAGCTGGAGCTATCTGTTGAGGAAGCATATGTGAACATTGCCAGCTATGCTTATCCTGAGGAACCTGGAGAGGTAACTGTGGGTTTGAAGATAGATGAAAACCCTCTAGTCGTTACGGTGGAGTTAATAGACACCGGAATCCAGTTTAATCCCCTTAAAAAAGAGGATCCTGATATTTCCCTGGGAATTGATGATAAAAAGCCGGGTGGACTGGGCATTCTCCTGATAAAGCATAATATCGACCAGGTTCACTACCAGTACCTTGATGGAAGGAATATTTTAACCATACAGAAGAGACTGGACTGAGATTTACGACTAGATTAAGAATTAAAACTCGATAAAGAATAAAACTGGATTAAAATTTAAGACTAAATAAAATCAAAACTGGATTAAGATGTATTTATAACGATTAAAATGAATTACACTCCCCTGAAACACAAGATCCAGAAAATGGTTTTCTGCGGTGTCGTGATCTTCTTAATTAACCTTTGTTTCAGTTACTTATTCCCGGTGCTGCCCATATCCGAGTTGGGCCCTGCCAGTGCCTTACCCCCTGTTTTTGGTTTGCTTTTCGGCCCCTGGGGTGCATTGGGGTCGGCTGTTGGATACTTGGGTGCGGATATACTCTCCGGTGATCCGCCTGAAATTTATTTGGTGTACTTCTTTGTCCAGTTCCTCTACGGGTACATTCCCTACAAACTATGGTACCTGTTGGGCCGGGATAAAACCATCAGCCCACCAAGTCTGGATAATGTGAGAAATTTAACCAAATTTGTGGGGATAATGTTTGTGAATGCTGTGGTTATGGCCGGATTCCTTGGTTTCATCCTGGATGGTCTGGGACTTTATGATCTGGTCTCTTTAACCACGATTATATTCGCCTTGAATAACTTTGATTTTTCCATAATGTTCGGGACTCTGGTTGTTATTGGAGCCAATTATTACGGGATTTCCATGATTAAACCCCGTATCAGTGGAAAAACCCGGATCCCCCTCCGTTTATACGATGCCCTGGCTGTGGTGGCCGTGGTAACGGGAATGATAAATGTTCTTTATTCCTTTTATAGTGGACCGAACCTTTACTCCCTGGCTGCGGGAACCTTGACCTATTCACTGGCCTTGATCTACATTTCAAAACCGGTAACCCGGAATATCAGGGTGAAAAAAGGCCAGGTTAGGGTTTCCTTAACCGAAAGGCTGATCCTGATTTTCATCATCATCGGGGCCATCGTTGCCGTGGTGTCGGGTATCCTGTCCTTTTCCAGTATCCCCTTTGTGCAGGGGGCGGAGATTAAATCCTGGGAGTTGGTGTACCTTCACACCACCCTGATTCTTTCCATCTTCTACATATCGGTTATTGTACTTTTAGGATACATAGAAAAAACCATGACCATCCCCATAGAGTCCCTGTCGGATATTGTCAACAATTATGTCAGTGATTCTGATGGTATTGCAGATAGTGCCCGCATCCTAGCCAAGTGCCAGGAGTATGCTTCTGATGTAACTGAGGTGGGGATACTGGCCCATTCCTTCCAGAACATGATCCAGGAATTGGAGGTTTACCTGGAAAATCTGAAGAAAGTCACCTCTGAGAAGGAAAAAATAAACACCGAGTTGAATGTTGCCCGTAAGATCCAGGCGGATATGTTACCTAAAATCAGCACCCTGGGGGCCAGGGATGAATTAGACATCTACGCCACTAATCTCCCGGCAAGGGAAGTTGGTGGAGACTTCTACGACTTTTTCATGGTGGATGATCATCACCTGGCAGTGGTGATTGGTGATGTTTCTGGTAAGGGTGTGCCTGCAGCTTTGTTCATGGTGATTGCCAAGACCCTGATTAAAAACCAGGCACAGCTCGGCAAAACTCCTGAGGAAGTGTTCTCCACGGTTAATAATCAGCTGGTTGAGGGTAATGATGAGAACATGTTTGTAACTGCCTGGATGGGTATCCTGGAAACCAGCACCGGTAAATTCACCTATGTCAACGCCGGCCACAATCCTCCCCTCCTTAAACAAGGTAGTGGGGATTACCAGTGGCTGAAATCCAAACCAGGCTTCATCCTGGGCGGATTGGATGATACCCAGTACCAGCAGGGAGAAATTCATATGGAACCCGGAGACCGGGTTTACCTGTACACCGATGGGGTGACTGAGGCCATTGATGCAGATGAGGAACTATTCGGGGAGGGCAGATTACTGGAGGCTGTGAACAGTTATCATGGTGCTGGTCTTGAAGAAATGTGTTCCCATATCCTGGGAAGGATGGATGGATTCGTGGAAGGCCAGGAACAGTTTGATGATATTACCATGCTGGTCCTGGAATATATAGAAAAAACCGGTGATTCTGGAAGATAAAATGCTAGTCAGGGATAGATTACAGATTCACAATTATATTATTAAAAAAGAATTTCATTAGGAAAAAAAGAAAATTAGACTGCTAAGAATAGTTCGATTTCTCTTTTTTATTCAACTCTGTAGAACCATTTCATCCACTCGGCAGTTCTCCTGATTCCCTCTTTTGGATCCACTTGAGGGTCGTGTTTTAAGTCCTTTATTGCTTTGGAGAAGTCCATGGTTTTAACCTGGGTGGTGAAATCCTCTGCCTCTTCATAGTTGACCAGGGAATCATCCTTACCCACAGCTTCCAGGACCAGGTCAGAGTATTCCTTGATATCCTTCTCCCATTCTGTGCGGCCGCCTACATTGTAGACTTCACCAGGGATGAAGTTGTCCACGATGTTGGCAAAGGTGTAGGCAGTATCCCCCACATAGTCAATTATCCTTTTATGACCATTATACACAGTGTATGGCTCGTCATGGAGGGCTTTGTAGATGAATATTGGTATGAATCCCTTGAATGGAGAGTATTCTTCGTGTGGCCCGTAACAGTTAACTGGGCGGACTCTTACTGTTTCGGTGTCGAACATGGTGGCGGAGTTCATGCACATTAACTCACCAGCCCATTTGGTGATGGCGTAGTCATTCATCTGGTAGGTGTCCTTGATGGGATTGTTGACCATGACATCCTCGCCCATAATCCCGGTGTAGTCACCGTAGACTTCTGCAGATGAGAAGAATATCATCCGGAAGCCCAGTTTCTCCTGCAGGCGGATCATGTGCTTGGTTCCAATAACATTGGTCTGCCAGAGGTTTTCATAGTATTCTTCACCATTCCAGCGACCGTACTCTGCCGCCAGATGGTAAACATAATCATATCTTTTATTGTCAAATAGTCTTTCCAGTTGTCGGTAGTTTCGCACGTCACAGCGCTGATAGTTTTCGCGGTTGTTGTGAAGCAGGTCAACTGCAAATACGTTGTGGCCCCTTTTTTCAAGCTCTTCTACTAAGTTGGTGCCAATAAAACCAGCCCCACCTGTTACCAGAATATTTTGAGTTTCGATGTTGATTCCTCCTTACCTGAATTCGTTCATAATCAGTTTTAAGCTTATGTGGTTAATTGAGATAATATATATCGCTTCAAAATTTATATCATTTAGGGTATTATTGTTTAGGGTATTAGGGTGTCCATTATTTTAATCCTGAAAAGATGGAAGAAGGGACTTCATTATATTCCTATACTTTCCTGGATTAATCTCATTTCATCCTTGTTATCTGTGTGGAAGGCGTGCCAGACTAAGTTGTAGCCTATCCAGATGATCCGGCCTTTACCTATCTTCTGGACACCAATGAGTGTTCGTCCATTGGCTGTGACCAGTGGTTCTATCTTGTTATCACCTGTGGATTGATAGTCAGCACCGTACCATGGCTGACCATCCTCCTGGAAGGGTGAAAAATTAACTGAATTCGGTTCTATCTTGGGATTTTCAGGTAGGAGCTTACGGGTTATGATGGTGTGCAGGAATTCACTGTTATCCAGGCTGTAGAAGGTACCCTCCATGTTACCTGAGGCATCAATTACCAGCGTACCACCGGATTCCACGTACTTCATTAATAATTCTTCTGCTTTTTCCTGGTCACGCCATTTGAAGTTGTATAATAGGACGTAAGGATATTGCTGGAGTTCTTCCAGGGAATGAGAGTCTATCCCTGTGGATTTTCCCAGCATATTATTGCCCTTTTCATATATTACGTAGGCCTTAAGGCCCAGCACCTGGTCAATGTAGTTTTGCCAGTTCTTTCCAATGTAGAGCATCCTGGTTTTATTTTCAATTTTCGAAGGGTCTTTCTTGTAGATATTTACCGGTCCAAAGTTTTTCAGGAGAGGATAGGCATCTATGTTCAGGGTTTCTGAGGATATGTAGTAGTCAATATCATATTTCTGCAGTTCATGGACAGTTAAATTAGTGGTGTTGACAGTGGGCTGCGGATCCATGTACATACGCAGATACCACACTGCACCGGGCCATATGTTAGATCGGATCTTGCGGGTTCTGTAGTCCGGATCGTTCTGCTTCAGCCACTGCGTGGCCTGGTTAAGACTCCCCACTATGTATTTATTCCCCACAAGATCCGTAGCATTCATAATAAACGGTGTTTCATCCGTTTCTGAGAAAAGGGCCATATGCCTTTCTTCATCCTCCAGTGAATGTCCAATATAAGTTAGGTAGGTTGCAGTGGAGGATAAAGCCACCATGACCAGGAGTAATGGTAGGATGTAGCTGGTGAGGTTATATCTCCGGAAGTTAAATCTTATTTTCCCGGAAATCTCGTGTATGCCCAGGATCAGGAAGTAAACTAGGGCTGGGAGCATGGTGACAAAGTAACGGTCCACCTTCAAACCGAACTGGGCATGGACTACAAACTGGGTGAGGAACCAGGAGAAGATGAATATGTCCATGTCCAGGTTAACCCTACCTCTCCACAGGTCATGGGCCAGGTAACAGAATAAAACAACCAATCCGATGCTGGCCATGTTACCAATTTTACCAAAAGTGAACAGGAATATAATAACAAAAAACACCATTAAAAAGATTTTGAATCGGATAAGGGGAGATTTCCAGTCTAACTGGTGATCCTTAAACAGTTTGTAAAGGTAGATGATCACTCCCAGAACCAGGACCAGAATGAACAGGTAATAAATCCAGTAATGGAGAGATCCGGGGATGGATATGAACAGGTCCATTGTTTTCAAGTAGTACAGTGGATCTGCTGAGAAGGCGATGAGCCCTGATTGTGACTCTGATTGTATGCTAAGGAGGCTGGTGAGGGTTATGAATGGATCCCCTGCTTTCTGGTACATGAAAGCCAAGTAGGGAAATAGGACCATAATACTAAGGATTAAACCCATGATCATCTCTTTCAGGTTCCGGAGGTAGTTGCCACCAATTAATATGTAGAGTATGATGGGGAATAATAGGAATCCTGCAGTGAAACGGGTTAAAAAAGCCATCATGGCCATGGGTAAGGCTAGATAGAAATATCTGGGATTCTTTTTAACTGCTAAGGCTGTGAGGTACACTGCCCATATGGATAAGGCAACCGCGGCTATGTCCAGGTATCCGATTCCCAACCAGACCAGGATAACCGGGAATGAAATGTAAATGGTTGATCCGGCTAAACTTTCCAGGGGGTTGAATCTTAGTTTGAGGAGAAGGTAGAGTCCGATGATTCCGAAGATGAATATCAATCCTTCCACCATGTAAATGGCCACTTCTGATACAAATCCCATTCTGAATACCAGTGAGGTTAGGAATGGGAGGAAGGGTGAGCGGTCCAGTTCAATGTAACCTGTTCCAATCCCCGCATATTCCAGGGCATTATCCAGGAATGAGTATGTGTCCCAGAATGGTCCGATGGTGGTTTGCATCCTGACACGGTAGTAAACTACTATGCTAACTGTTAAAATGAGGATCAGAAGACAAATCCAGTTTAAAGCATTTGATCTGGTGAATAATTTGTTACTGGTCAAGGGTATCGCCATTTAGTATCATATTATGAAGCAAACATACAGCAGATAATATATGTGATAGACTTTTAATATTGTTGTTGGTGATAATCAATATTCGTAATAGAAACATATTTAATAGTATATCCATAATTATTTATTATGGTCCTATGAGATATGAAAATGGAAATAACGTTCATAAATACTGAAAGTAGTCTCCATAAGACAGATAGATCAAGCCTGACATATCAACGGAAAGATCAAAGGCAGATTAACACTTGCCAGTATAAGTGGATGATCAGCCTGACATATTAAATATATTATAATAAGAGTTCAAAGGTGGAATTATAGTTTATGAATTATCAATTCGGATATCCAGATATAGGAATTGAAATTCCTCCTGGGGCCAATTTAATGGTACTGGGAGATATTTTCTCTGGGAAGGATATTCTCTATAAAGAATTTATCAGGGAAGGTTTAAAAAATGGTGAGGCCTGCATCTTCATCTCCACCAATGACCCTATCCAGGAGACTGTGGAAGAGTTCTCTGACTACAACCTGGAATACATGGGAATGGTTAACTGCATCTCCTCCCAGATAGATCTGGCCCCTGATTTTGCCTACATTGACCAGGTACGTTTTGTGAACAGCCCCACTGAACTGGCCACCATCATGGCCTTTATCAATGACTTTCTGGATATTTTCCAGGCAAAGGATGTTCCCGGGATAAGGATTGTTTTTGACTCAGTTTCCACCCTGCTGATGTACTCCAACCTGAAAACCATATTTAAATTCCTGCACGTACTCACCAATACTGTTAAATCCACCAAAGCAGTTCTGCTCATGATCATGGAAGAGGGAGTGCATGATAAGATTGAGATAACCTCTCTTGAAAGGCTGAGCCAGGGTATTATAACTATGTCAGATGGTGAACTGGAGTTTAATGGATTTTCCAGGAAGAAATTCACTTACGAAAACGAGGATGACCAGATCATCATCACCGGTGAAAAATAATTGACTGGCTAATTCTTCAATCGATTTACTTAGGAAATAATTCTTTTTTTTGAATCTACCAGTAGTAGGTCTAATTGCCATTGTAATACATTTATACGATTTAATTGAATTTTTATTATTTCTGATAGAAATACATTTATACTATGAAAACTAATCTCAAAAGTTAACATTAGCAATACATTTATATCATAAAAAACAATTGTTTATCATAAACAATTTTGGGGCAGAATATGAATTATAATATGAAGATGGTTATCACCGCATTACTGGCTGTTGTCATTACCCTTATGGTCACAGGCCCAGCCTTTGCTAAGGCCTATGATGGAACCATTAACAGTCTCAGTCCTGATAAAGCAGATTACCCCAATCCTGGTGAGACCATAACCATAACTTGCACCGGCACTTACACCAATGGTCCTGCTAGCAAACCTTTAACCGGGTCTCAGATCGTTTACAAGATCACCGATGTTTCTGGTACTGTAATATCTACCACCACCCATACATTAGGTTCTCTGGACCAGGGGGAAAGTTTTTCTGATACCTGGGTTACCACCAACACCAATTTCCCCACAGAAGGGACATACACCATCACCGCCACCTGGTATGATGGCAGTAATCATGCCCCTGGCCACATCATTACTTCTAGAACCACCACTTTCACCAGCATTCCTTCACCCTGGATCATAGTAGCCATAGCTGGGGTGATGATGGCCCTGGCTGGATTTGCCCATAAGAAAAAATGGTGGTTAACCTATTACCTGGTGGGAAGCGTGGCAGTGGTCGCATCCATAATGTCATTTTTTATCATAACCGGATATGACACTTACGTCATGGGTCTTGAAGCCCAATCAATGTCTTATGTTGCCAGCCTACTGGGAATGCCATCCCAATTTTTAGCCCCCAACGCCTTCCTGTTCCCTGACCCTACCGGGTGGAGCATCTTCGCAATAGGACTGGAATGCTCATCCATAATTGAGATTAGCGTTTTCGTGGCACTATTATTATTTTATCCCAGTTACAGTTGGAAAACGAAACTTAAATACGCATCAATAGGGGCAGTTGCCACCTACCTCGCCAATATTATCCGGATACTCTCCATAGTGACCATAGTGGCTGTTTTTGGCAAAACGTCTGTTTACCTGGCCCATGCTATAATTGGGAAACTGATATTCTTTGTACTGATAATTATCCTCTACTGGTACCTGCTCACTAAACCCACCATGAGCAAAGTCAGGGAGAATATTAAATCAGGTAAGTTCTAAGAACACCTCTAAATAAAGATTTTTTAAGATTCTAGGAATTTTAATAAAGAAAATTCTGAAAATAGGTATATAAAAATGCAAGATCCAAGCTGGGTAGTGATTCTGGTCTGGGGTACGTGGTTACTGTTAACCATACTTATTGATGGTATACCCATACCCTTTAAACTCTATTTCTCAAAAAAGGCCAGAAGAATGGTAGACACAAATATAGGGGATGATGTGTTACCGAAGGTCAGCGTTGTGGTCCCAGCCCATAATGAGGAAGCCAACATTGGGATCTGCCTGGAATCACTGATAGAAGCCGAGTATCCTGAGGACCAGATGGAGATAATCCTGGTGGATGATGGTTCCACTGATAAAACCTTACAAAAGGCCAGGTCTTTCGAAGCCCTGGCAGAGGCCAGGGGTAAGAATCTTCGCATCATTAACAAGCCACACTCTGGTAAGGTTCAAACCCTGAACACTGGACTTAAGAAAACCAAGGGCAGCATAATCATCACCATTGATGCTGATGCCAAGATGGCTCCTGATTCTGTCAGGAACATGGTCATACCATTTGTCAGGGAACCTGAGGTTGGTGCAGCCACCGGCTATATTGAAATCGTGGTCCCAGATGTGGGTTTTAAGCTTGATGGTGAAACCAAACTGACTTCTGATGCCATTAAATACACCCTCCATTTAGGGGGTAGTGATGATGTGGATGTTATCACTCTCCTGGATGAGGATCTGGCAGTTAGTGATGTGAGAATAAATGATAGTACTGCCCATATCCAGATCCGGAAGCATGAACCGGATCACGAGGGTTTGGTGGGAACTTTCTTCTCCCGCTGCGAATTTTTGGAGTATATAACTGCCTTTAACTTTGAGAGGAGCTACCAGTCATTTGTGGAATCAATTTATTCCATGTCCGGTGCCTTCTCAGCCTTCAGGAGGGAGGTGATTGGTAAGGTGGGTGGTTACTGGCCCTTAACTGTGGCTGAGGACATGCATGTTACCATGATGCTGCACAGTAAGAAGATCAAGATAATCCATGTTCCAGAGGCGGTGGCCTATGTGGACGCCATAACTGACTATGACACCCTCTACAGTCAGAGGGTGCGATGGGCACGGGGTCAGATTGAAGTTGCATCTATGCAGGAGAGACTATGCCCAATCCCCAAGGAACATATTCCATTCCGGGATATACTGGACATGGCCTGGGGGGAGAAGAGTCCAGCCATGATCTGGAATTATCTGTCCAACAGGATTTCCAATAAGATAAAAAGACTTCGAAATTGCAGTTACAGTTCCTTTAACTTCATGGGACTCCAGAGGATACTTCTGGTGGATCATACCATTGCCTTCCCCAGACTCCTCTGGGTGTTTGTACTGGCACTGTTCCCAATTATGGGACTATACCTCTACATAATACCAGTGGTGGTTTTACTCCTGTATGCCTTCTACATTGCAATTGACATGGTGGTGATCCTATTTGTATATCAGCACTCCAAGGAAACCACCCGGAATAATATAGAAAGGTACTTCCCCTTCATCTTAGTGCTTCCCATCTACCGGTTGATGACCTTCTTCTTCCGATTATCCGCCTTCCTGCAGGTCTTAAATGACCCTTCAGAGTGGACTGTGGAGGGTCCGGTGAATGGTTTTAAAAATGGGGTGGAAG
>OFEK01001834.1_pt1 | contig 12953 bp, 11 predicted proteins | sample 1521131 | NCBI WGS metagenome assembly OFEK01 (sample SAMN05720209, study PRJEB24109) | activated sludge metagenome | isolation source: Anaerobic digester | place: China | collected 2015-12-16
CGCGCCTGCTGAAAATGGGAATAGCGTTGCCTGCCCCGCGCAACGGCCTGGTCATATTTTGAAATGTTATGACGCAGGGTCGCACGATGTTTCCGGTCAAATGCAATTTTTGAATCCCTGATAAATATTTGCTCGCTGTTGGTCATTTACATCAGCGGAATTTTTTTAATTCTACGTTCGTGCCGGCCGCCTTCAAACTGGGCATTCAGGAAAGCGTCAACAATGGCAATCGCTTCTTCGTCGGTAACAAACCTGCCGGGAATTGCGCAAATGTTGGCGTCGTTGTGCTGGCGCGCCAGCCGGGCAATCTCGGGAATCCAGCAAAGCGCCGAGCGGATTTGCTGGTGTTTGTTGGCCGTAATGCTGATTCCCTGGCCGCTTCCACAAAAGGTGATACCCAGCGGAAATTCGCCATTGCTGATGGCATTGGCAATCGCATGGGCAAATTCCGGATAGTCGCAGCTTTCGTTGGAATAGCAGCCCAAATCGTGGTAAGGAATCCCTTTCTGGTCCAGGTATTTTTTCACCGCCTGTTTTTTGTCAAATCCGGCGTGGTCACTGGCCAGGGCAATAGTTAATGGTTCCATCTCAGAAGTTTTTACAAATCTAATATATTTTGGTTCTTTTTATCTTTTATTTTTTTTCAGGATAGCTTGAAGTTCGGTTTTTTCTTTCCGGAAAATCAATCCCAGGAAAGCCAGCATCAGTATGGTATTCAGCGACAATTTGGGGAGTAGCGGCAAGGAAGCAGTCAGAAGAGAACTGCCGTAAAAGAGCACCGCCCAGAGGGAGTAGGTCCCCATCCGTTTGAGATCGTAGGGGATGGGGTAGTATTTCTGTCCGAAGAAGTAGCAAACGATCATCATCACCAGGAAGCAGACCAGCACAGCCACGGCCGATCCCATATATCCCATGGTGGGGATCAGCAGGAAGTTGAGTGCCAGGGTGATGACGGCTCCCAGCAGCGCAATGTAGGCGCCGTAACGGGTCATGTCTTTCAGTTTAAACCAGATGGAAAGGGTAAAAAAGATTCCGAAAAAGAGGTTGGCCAGTAAAATTAAGGGCACCACTTTTAAGCCTTCGTGGTATTCCGCGGCGATCAGCAGTTTTACGATATCGAGGTAGAACATCATTCCCAGGAAGATAATCAGGCCGAAAATGACGAAATACTTCATGACAATGGCATAAATTTTCGGGTCGTCGGCCGACTCGGACGAACTTCGCGAAAAGAAAAAAGGCTCGAAAGCATACCGGAACGCCTGGATGAACATGTTCATCAGCACGGCCAGTTTGTAGTTGGCCCCGTAAATTCCGACCTGGAACATGGGATCCTGCGATTCGGGGAGCAGAAACAGCAGCAGAATTTTATCGATGTTCTGGTTTACCATTCCGGCAACGCCCACCACCAAAATCGGGAAGGAGTAATCGAGCATCTTCAAAAGCAGCTTGCGGTCGAATACCAGCTTGATTTTGAAAATCTCGAAGTAGAGCAGGAACAGGGTGGAAAGCGAGGCGAGCAGGTTGGCAATAAAAACATAACCGACCCCGATTTCGGGCGAATAGAGGTGCCGGATAAACGAGTCGGGAAAATGTTTCAGGAGGAACGGGCAGAGGCTGAGGAAAAAAACGTTGAACCCGATGTTCAGCCCGATGTTGACCATTTTGACGAACAGGAACTTCATCGGCCGGTTTTTCAGGCGCAACTGGGCAAACGGGATCGCCGTGCAGGCATCGATACTGACGGTGAGCGCCAGCCACCACACGTACTCCGGATGGTGGGGGTACTGCATCAGCGAAGCCAGATCGGTCCGGAAAAACCAAACCAGAATAATAAACAGCAACGACGTGGAAAAAAGCGAAATCACCGAAGTGGAATACACCTTCTCCTGGTCGTTGCTGCGTGAGGCAAACCGAAAAAAGCCGGTTTCCATGCCGTAGGTGAGCAAAACCATTGCAAAGGCCACATACGAATAGAGGTTGGTTACCACCCCATATTCATCGGGCTTGAAAATGCCGGTATGGTAAGGTACCAGCCACCAGTTGAGAAACCGGCCCACGATGCTGCTCACACCGTAAATAGCCGTGTCGCCTAATAATTTCCGAAACGGGTTCAAACGGTTAATTTTTTATTCTGAAGGCTATTCCAGGTACGTATAACCATACAGCCCCGACCGGTAATTCGAAAGGAACTCTTTCCCCTCTTCAGCGGAAATGATCCCCGATTTGACCGATGAGGTTACCCAGCCTTCCACAGTACGTACTAATTTTTTGGCGTTGTACTGGACATAGTCGAGCACTTCGGCAACGGTCTCCCCGTCGATCACCTGGTCGATTTCATAACCTTTGTTATTTACCGATACGTGTACCGCGTTGGTGTCGCCAAACAGGTTGTGCAGGTCGCCCAAAATTTCCTGGTAAGCGCCCACCAGGAAGACGCCGATATAGTAAGGTTCTTTCGCCCGCAGCGAGTGAACGGGCAGGTAATACGACAAATTGCGGGTCGAGATGAAGTTGTCGATCTTTCCGTCGGAATCGCAGGTAATATCCTGCAGCGTCGCCGAGCGGTCGGGTCTTTCATCCAGCCGCATGATCGGGATGATCGGGAAGATCTGGTCAATGGCCCACGAGTCGGGTAACGACTGGAACAGGGAGAAGTTGCAGAAGTATTTGTCCGACAAAAGTTTGGGCAAGGTCAGCAACTCTTCCGGCACATGTTTCAGCTTGGAAATCATCTGGTAGATTTCGCGGGTGATCGACCAGAAGAGTTTTTCCACCTGTGCGCGGGTTTTCAGGTTGAGCAGGCCCAGGCTGAACCGGTCGAGCGCCTCTTCGCGGATCTGCTGGGCGTCGTGCCAGATTTCGAGCATCCGGGGCTGGTTGAGCTGGTCCCACGCCTGGTAGAGTTCGCGCACTAGTTCGTGGTCGTCCGGACTGATATCATCTTCTTCGTCCCAACTGGGGAGCGTTGTGGATTCCAGCACCTCAAAAATCAGGATGGAGTGGTGCGCGGTGAGCGACCTTCCCGATTCGGTAATGATATCGGGGTGCGGAATGTTGTTTTTGTCACAGGCGTCGACCATGGTTGACACCGCATCGTTGACATACTCCTGGATGCTGTAATTTACGCTGCTTTCGCTGTTCGACGAGCGGGTGCCGTCGTAGTCAACGCCCAGGCCGCCGCCAATATCCACAAATTCGAGGTTGAAACCATGATTGTGCAGTTGGACGTAAAACTGGGCTGCTTCGCGCAGGGCAATTTTGATCCGGCGGATTTTGTTGACCTGGCTGCCGATGTGGAAATGAACCAGCCGCAGGCAATCTTTCAGGTTGTTTTTTTCCAGAAAGTCCATCGCCTCCAGTAGTTCGCTTGAGGTAAAGCCGAATTTGCTCACATCGCCGCCGGAATCTTCCCATTTGCCGCTTCCCGAGCTGGCCAGTTTAACGCGGATGCCGATGTTGGGCTTAATTTTGAGCCGTTTGGCCACCCGGGCAATCAGCCGTAGTTCGTTGGGTTTTTCTGCCACAATATAGATTCGCCGGCCCATTTTTTGGGCCAGCATGGCCAGTTCAACGTAACTTTCGTCTTTGTAACCGTTGCAAATGATCAGCGAGTCGTTATCGGTATTGATGGCAATAACGGCATGAAGTTCAGGCTTTGAGCCGGCTTCCAGTCCGATATTAAATTTTTTTCCGTGACTCACGATCTCCTCCACCACCGGGCGCATCTGATTCACCTTAATCGGGTAAATAATAAAATTTTGCCCTTTGTACTGGTACTCTTCTGCCGCCACTTTAAAGCAACTTGCCATTTTCTCGATCCGGCTGTCGAGAATATCAGGAAACCGGATCAGGACTGGGGTCGACACGTCGCGTAGCTGAAGTTCTTCAACTAACTCTTTCAGGTCAACCGCTACACCGTCTTTTCGCGGAGTTACCACAACATGTCCCTTCTCGTTGATCGAAAAAAAATTGATTCCCCAACCATTGATGTTGTAAAGCTCCGCAGAATCTTCAATGCGCCATTTTCTCATTTAAATAGCTGTTAAACAGGTTAATTGACTAAGTTCGGGCCGATGCGTTCCGGCCCTGCCCGACTGTTCCAAACAGTTACGGCATCGCAAAAATAGGTAAAAATGTAATGGATAGGATATCTCTCTTTTTTTCAACAACTTTTGTTGGAAAAAGGGTGGGGCTGAAAACCCGCATTTTGTTGAAAAATCGGGGTTTTGAAAGGAGTTTTTTTTACGTTTTTTACCGGGGATTTCCGGTGTGTGCCTTTTTCATTTGTGCGTAAAGTTTGTTGGCAAAAATAAAATCTTCGAGGGTCTGGTTTCCCGAGTCGAGGATGGTGTGTTTCGACCCTTCCCAGCACTTTTCGCCCTGGTGGATGAAGAGGACTTTTTCGCCGATTTCGATCACCGAATTCATGTCGTGGGTGTTGATAATGGTGGTCATGTTAAACTCTTTGGTCAGCGACTGGATGAGGTTGTCGATGACGGTGGCTGTTTCGGGGTCGAGGCCCGAGTTGGGTTCGTCGCAAAACAGGTAGCGCGGGTTTAACGCGATCGCCCGTGCAATGGCCACCCGTTTCTGCATCCCGCCGCTGATTTCGGAGGGAAACAGCTTGTTGGTGTTGGGGATATTAACCCGTTCGAGGCAAAAATCGACGCGGTCCTGTTTTTCGCGGTTGCTGAAATTGGTGAACATGTCGAGCGGAAACCGGATGTTTTGTTCTACCGAAAGGCTGTCGAACAGCGCCCCGCCCTGGAAAACCATTCCCACTTCGCGCCGGAGGTTCTTGCGCTCTTTTTGCGACATGTCGGTGAAATTCCGGCCGTCGTAAAAAATTGTCCCTTCGTCGGCTTCATAGAGCCCGAGGATACACTTCAGCAAAACCGTTTTTCCCGATCCGCTGCGTCCGATAATCAGGTTGGTCTGGCCGGGCTGAAATTCGGCGGAGATATTTTTCAGGACCGTTGTGCCGTCAAACTGTTTGGTAATATTTCTGGCTTCAATCATGCAAGTAACAATCGGGTTAATATCAGGTCAAAAAGTAAGATCAGGATGTTGGTACTGACCACGGCCTGCGTGCTGGCCTTGCCCACCTCGAGGGCGCCACCCTGCACAAAGTAGCCGAAGTAGGCCGGCACCGAGGCCACCAAAAAACCAAATACCAGTGATTTGATCACGGAGAAGGTGATGTAATAGGGGACAAACATGTATCGGATCCCGTCGATGTATTCGGTGACGGTAACAACTCCCACGGTGGGGCCGACAAACAGGCCACCCAGTAACCCAAAAAATACGCTCAGGATAAAAAGGAACGGGAAGATAAACACCACCGCCACAATTTTCGGGAGGATGAGGTAGTTGGCCGAGTTGACCCCCATAATTTCGAGCGAGTCGATCTGTTCGGTCACTTTCATGCTCCCAATTTCGGAGGTGATGTTCGAGCCGATCTTTCCGGCCAGGATCAGGGCCAGCATGGTGGAAGAGAATTCGAGAATCAGGGTGTCGCGGGTTCCCAGGCCGATAATGGTCGTCGGGTAGAGCGGGTTAACCAGGTTGTAGGCCAGCTGGATGGTCATAATTCCGCCGATAAAAACGGAGATGATCACCACAATCCCAACCGAATTAAGTCCGAGCGCCTCAATTTCGTTGAATAGCTGGCGAATGTAGATTTTATGTCGTTCGGGCCGGGTGAAAACTTTTCCCAACATCCAGAAGTAGCGGCCCACATGAAACAGAAATTTCACTGTTGAATCGTTGTAAATTTTTAATAACCAGTTTGTATATCCGGAAATACTTCCGTTTTTTTAAGACCTGTGCGGTACCGGTGCACACTGGGCAGGTTGCCTAAAACTAACCTGCCGGCGGGGTTTTGCTGGCTCCTGATTCCGCACATTTCGTTTTGCGCTTAAAATTACAAACTTAATCACCGTTTCGGAAACTTTGCCGGCAAGGTTTAACAATTCGGCCCGACAGGTGACATTTTTAATTCACATCTCATCAAAAAAAGGATATATTTGACTTGACCGCTTAAAAGCTAAGACATGAACAATACTTACTGTGTAATAATGGCCGGGGGGATCGGTTCCCGCTTCTGGCCGCTCAGCCGTAAAACCATGCCGAAACAGTTTCTCGACATTTTGGGAACCGGAAGAACCTTTCTGCAACAAACTTTCGACCGATTTTCAAAGATCGTTCCCAAAGAGAATTTCTATGTCGTAACCAGTGTGGATTACAAAAACCTGGTAAAAGAGCAGCTTCCGGAGTTGCGCTGCGACCAGATCCTGTCGGAGCCGCTGCGCCGGAATACGGCCCCCTGCATTGCCTACGCCGCCAACAAGATTAAAACGTTCAACCCCCGGGCCCGGCTGATTGTGGCCCCTTCCGATCATCTCATTCTGAAAGAGGAAGAGTTTTTGAAACAGATCCGTAACGGGCTGCAGTTTGTTTCGGAAAATAATGCGCTGCTCACCCTGGGTATCAAACCCAGCCGTCCCGAAACCGGTTACGGCTATATCCAGGTGGGCGACCAGGCCAGTTTTGACGAGCTGACAAACCTGTTCCAGGTAAAAACTTTTACCGAAAAACCGGACCTGAAAATGGCCGAAATCTTTCTCGAAAGCGGCGAATTTTTCTGGAACTCCGGAATTTTTCTCTGGTCGCTTCCCTCCATTCTTGCAGCTTTCGATAAATACCTCCCCGAAGTGGCGCTCCTGTTTTCGCAGGGCGAACATCTTTACAACACGCCCGATGAAACAGCCTTCATCAACAAAATTTATTCGGAATGTATGGGCATTTCCATCGACTATGGGATTATGGAGAAGTCGGACAACGTGTTTGTGCTGACGGCCGATTTTGGCTGGAGCGACCTGGGAACCTGGGGATCGCTCTATGAAAACAAGGATAAGGACGAACACGGAAATGTGATCAGCGGCGCCAATATCCTCACCTATGATACCCGGAACTGTATTGTCAACCTGCCCAACGAAAAGATTGCCGTTTTGCAGGGCCTCGACGGCTATATTGTGGTGGAGTCGAACAACACGCTGCTGGTGTGCCGGCGCGAAGATGAGCAGCAGATCCGTCAGTTTGTTAGCGACGTGCGGCTCGAAAAGGGAGAAAATTATGTCTGATCCCGGCTGCCGGCCCGGAAACTAAAAACGGCAACCCTCGCCGGAGGGGCGCTGCATGAAATAACAAAGCTCTGTAAAAACTAGTTTTACAGAGCTTTTGGTTGGTAGCCCCACCGGGAATCGAACCTGGATTTACAGTTTAGGAAACTGTCGTTCTATCCGTTGAACTATGAGGCCGTAAAACAGGAGTGCAAAAATAGGAATTTCCGCTTTCAGGGCAAGGAGTTTCAAAAATAATTCTGAATGACAGCAAGGTAGTGCGGTGGTTTTCTTTTTTTATAAACAAATCACCGGTTTCGCCGTTAAAAAAATGCCTTAACTTTCTCTTTTTTCTTAAATTTCAGAGGACCAACGCGATGACGCAGAACGAATAAAATTAAAATCATGGATAGAAGAAATTTTTTAGGAACCGGACTGGCTGCGGCGGCGGCCGTTGCGACCGGCAAATCGGTGGCCGCCGAAAACGGAATATCGTCGGCGGCCGGGCAAACCAGCCGGGAACATCCCTACAATGAACGCACCTTTCAGGCGATGCCGACCCGCTCATTGGGGAAAACCGGCTACAAAGTGGGCATCTTGAGCCTGGGCGGACAAGCCACGCTCGAAATTGCCGGACGGGAAGAGCTCTCCGAGAAAATTATCAACCGGGCGATTGACCTTGGAATTAATTACATCGACACGGCCGCTTCCTACGGGGGCGGGGTCAGCCAGAAGAATATCGGGAGGGTAATGAAAAGCCGCCGGCGTGAGGTTTTCCTGGCTACCAAAACCCACGACCGCACCTACGACGGGTCGATGCGGCTGCTCGAAGAGAGCCTGAAAAGTTTGCAAACCGACCATCTCGATCTTTGGCAATTACACAATGTGCAGCGGCAGGAGCAGGTTGACCAGATTTTTGCGGCAGACGGCGCCATCAAAGCCATGGAAAAGGCCCGGGCCGAAGGAATCGTCAGAAATGTCGGGATTACCGGCCATTTTGAGCCGGTTGTGCTTGCCGAAGCGATTCGCCGCTATCCTTTCGACTCGATCCTGATGGCTGTCAATGCAGCGGATGTCCATTATCTCAGCTTTAAAAACTACCTGCTGCCCGAAGCGCAAAAGTTAGGCATGGCCATTATTGGCATGAAAGTGGCCACCCGCGGCAGGATGCTTGCGTGCTGGACCCCGCCGCCGCTGGAAGAACAGCCCGAACGCCTGCGGACTCCCAAGCCGGGGACGATCTCTATCAAAGAGGCGCTGACCTACAACATGAGTCTGCCCGTGAGTACAACCATCATCGGCGTGGACACGGTTGAACAGATCGAAGAGAACGTCCGGATCGCTTCGGAATTTTCTCCGTTGAGCCAGGCGCAAATGGAAGAAATTGAATACAAAACATTGCCTATTGTCAGGCAAGGACTCTATTTCCGCCGGTGGGACCTTGGTGCCTGACCGCGTCGGTTTTGTAGCTGAAAGATGAACTCAAAAGGCTGAAAGATGAAAAACGGCAAAACAATTCTGATCATGATCCTGCTGACTTTTGGTTTTAAATCATTTGCTGCCGGTTTCGAAAAAGATGTGATCCGGACGGACAAAGGCGAGCTGGTGCTCACCTTTATTGGCCACGGAACCCTTATGATGGAATACGGCGGAAAAGTTGTCCACATCGATCCGGTGGGGCAATATGCCGATTATGCAAAACTTCCGAAGGCTGACCTGATCCTGGTTACCCATCAGCACGGCGATCACCTGGATGGTGCCGCCATCGCGAAAATCAAAAAAGAGAACACGGAAATTTGGATGGCGGAGGTGTGTCAGGCGGGTTGTCCGGAGGGTAAAGTTCTGAAAAACGGAGAGACAGTCCGCGCCGCCGGGATTGAAGTGGAAGCGGTGCCGGCGTACAATATCGTGCACAAACGTCCGAACGGAGCACCGTTTCATCCCAAAGGAGAAGGAAACGGATATATCTTGGACTTTGACGGGACACGGGTTTATGTTGCCGGCGATACGGAAAACATCCCCGAAATGAAAGCGCTTAAAAATATTACCGTGGCCTTTTTACCCATGAACCTGCCTTATACCATGACTCCCGAAATGGTCGCCGACGCTGCCAGGGCTTTTCGTCCGAAGATTTTGTATCCCTACCATTTTGGAAATACCGATCCGGCCGAACTGGTAAAATTGCTGGCCGGCGAAAAGGATATGGAGGTGAGGATCCGGAAGCTGCAATAGGACAGGCGAAGACCAAACGAGCAGAAAAAGAGACAGGGCACCCGGAGTGGAGTGTCCTGTCTCTTTTATTGGACATTGCCGGTTATTTCATTCCGCTGCGTTCGAGCAGGGCATCCACGGTTGGCTCCTGTCCGCGGAACCGTTTGTAAAGCTCCATCGGATGTTCGGTTCCCCCTTTTTCCAGAATATTTTTCCGGAACGATTCGGCGGTCGTCTTATCGAAAATCCCGCGCTGCCTGAAGAGGCTGAAGGCGTCGGCATCCAGCACTTCGGCCCATTTGTAGCTGTAATAACCGGCGGCATAACCTCCGGCAAACAGGTGCGAAAAGGCCACACTCTGGCAAACCCCTTCGATGCGGGGAAAAATCTGTGTTTTGTGCCAGGCTCTCTCTTCAAATTCTTTCACGGCGCCGGTGTAGGGTTTTTCGAGGGTGTGCCAGGCCATGTCAAGAAAGCCGAAGCTGAGCTGGCGCATGCTGGCATATCCGGCCAGGAAATTTTCTGAATCTTTGATTTTTTTCACCAATTCGGCAGGAATTTTTTCGCCGGTTTGGTAATGCACAGCAAAACGGTCGAGGAAAGCTTTTTCGACGGCCCAGTTTTCCATGATCTGCGAGGGAAGTTCCACAAAATCACGGTACACACTGGTTCCCGAGAGGGTGGAATAGGTTGAGTTGGCCAGTATGCCGTGAAGGGCGTGGCCAAACTCATGCAGGAAAGTTTCCATTTCGTAAAAGGTGAGCAGGGCCGGTTTGGTTTCGGTGGGTTGCGTAAAATTCATCACAATGGTGATGTGCGGGCGTGAGTCGGTGCCGTTTTCTTTCCACTGTGGTTTGAAGTCGTTCATCCAGGCGCCGCCGCGTTTTCCTGCACGCGGGTGAAAATCGGCGTAGAGAACCGACAGGAATTTCCCGTCGCGGTCGAAAACTTCGTAGGGAAGCACGTCGGGATGGTAAACCGGAATCGCTTTGTTCAGTTGGAAGGTGAGGCCGTAGAGTTCGGTGGCCAGGCCAAACACCCCGTCGATAACCCGGTTCAGTTCGAAATAGGGTTTCAGCATTTCGTCATTCAGGTCGAACTTTTTTTCTTTCAGTTTTTCAGCATAATAAGACCAGTCCCAGGGCATCAGCTCCTCCTGAAAACCAAGCGTTCGGGCAAATGCCAGCACTTCTTCCTTCTCTTTTTGGGCCACCGGTGCCGAGGCGTTGTAGAGCTCGTTGAGCAGTTTGTAAACCTGGGTTGTATTGGCCGCCATCGTCCGTTCGAGTACGTAATCGGCGTAGGTGTTGTATCCCAGCAGGTTGGCCAGCTGCAAGCGCAGTTCGGTTATCCGTTTAACAGTTTCCTGGTTGTCGGATTCGTCGCCTTTAAAAGATTTGGAGTTGTAGGCAAAATAGAGCTCTTTGCGCAGGTTGCGGTTATCGGCCGATTTCATAAAAGCCATGTAAACAGGCGCTGAGATGTCGAACATCCAGCCCTCTTTGTTCCGGCTTTTGGCTTTGGCGGCGGCGGCTTCAAGCAGGCTTTCGGGAATTCCGGCCAGCAGGTTTTTATCGGTAACCAGCTTTTCATACTGGTTGGTCTCTTTCAGTACGTTATCGCCGAAGTTGAGTGAAAGCACCGATAATTCGGTACTGATTTCGCGGAATTTGGCTTTTTGTTCGTCCGAAAGGTTGGCGCCCTGTCTCACAAACTGCGTGTAGACCTCTTCGAGCAGCATTTGTTGTTCAGGGGTGAGTTTCAGTTTTCCGCGGTTGTCGTAAACCGATTTTACCCGTTTGAAGAGGGCGGCATTGAGGGTGATGTCGTTGCGGTACTGGGTGAGCAGCGGCGACACCTCCTGGGCAACCTGCTGGAGCTGGTCGTTGGTTTCCGAACCGAGCAGATTGAAAAAAACGCCGGCCACCCGGCTCAGTAATCTTCCCGAGCGGTCGATCGCTTCGATGGTGTTTTCGAAGGAGGGAGCCTGCGGATTGTCCGTAATGGCGTCAATTTCGGCTCTTCCCTGTTCCATGGCCGTCTTCAGTGCCGGCAGGAAGTGCTCGTTTTGGATCAGGTGGAACGGGGCCGTTTCGTGCGGCGACGTAAAAGGCTGCAACAACGGATTGTGTTGGGCCAACAGTATTTCTGTATTCATAAATAGCAGCGTTAATAATAAAACTTGTTTCATTGTCGAATGATTTTAGGTTGCAAGATTACGGATTTCAGGTTAAAAGCAGGAATTTTCGGCAAAGAACCTTCTCTGTTTTTGCCCCAGACACAGCCAATGGGTAAAATGCAGGCGCTGGTTATTACAATTGATCCGGCGAAAAATTCGGGAGCGAGGTTACTGAACCGTGAAATGAAAAGGCTTAATTCAGCAGGGAGAAGAGAACCCCAAAAGTTACTTCTCTTTTTTGTTCCGTTTTTTCTTTTCAACCGACCAGCCAAATTTCCCGATTTTTTTGCCCAGTCCAAAATAGTGACCGTGGTTGTACACCAGCGGGCGGGCTTTGGCCAGGCTGAATGCGCCGGTTTCGTCGATGTAGCTGTCATCGGCGGTAACGCTGACCACTTCGGCAATAAACATGTGATGCACGCCCAGGTCGATGATCTGTTTTACCACACATTCGATGTTTACCGGCGATTCGGCAATCAGGGGGGCTTTCACGATCCGGCCGGGGAGCGGGGTGAGCCCCATCTCTTTCCATTTGTCGTATTTGAGCCCCGAGCGGCAGCCGCACCAGTCGGTTGCGCGGGCCAGCTTTTCGGTGGTGAGGTTGATCACAAATTCGCCGGTACGTTTGAGGATTCCGTAGGAATAGCGGGTGGGGCGTACCGAAATATAGCACATCGGCGGGTCGCTGCAGATGGTGCCGGTCCATGAAACGGTGAGGATATTGTACTCTTCGGGCGATTCGCCGCAGCTGACCATCACGGCCGGCAGCGGGTAGATCATGGTGCCCGGTTTCCAGTGTATTTTTGCCATTGATGTTTCTGTTTGATCTTTCCCACGAAATTACTTCAAAAGTGAGAGAATGGATGCGATGCCGTTCAAAAATTACATTTGGCGACCCGCCGGCACGAAAAAAAGGTTGTCCGGACGAACAACCTTGCGAAGACATTCTGATCAAAAGGAAAAGAATCGGGGAAATGATTCTATGGAAGTCTGTTTAATGCCTGATTGATTTTTACGGCGTCGGTTGGGATGGTTTTGATCTTTTCAGTCACGGCCGGCTGGTAAGAAACCAGGTTGAACCGCAGCTGGTAAGTTTCCGATTTGGGCAGGGTCAGCTGGTAGGCGCCCTCAAAATCGGTGTAGGTGCAAACGCCGGTCTCTTTTACATCCACTTTGACACCGGTCAGGGTTTCCCCGGTTTTTTGGTCGGTTACTTTGCCCGACAGCGTAACCATGGCTTCTGCCGGTTTGGCTGCTTTGCCCTCCCTGGCGGCAGCAGTAGTTGTAGCCGCTGCAAGGATCACTACTCCCAGGATCACTGTTTTCAATTTCATCTTTCGGATTGTTAATTTGTAATGCTTCAAATGTACAGGGAATTGAATTTCTGCATTTTATGCTGTTTTTACTGAACTTTTAAGAATCTGTTAAGCAGGCGGGTGTCG
>OFEK01001837.1_pt1 | contig 12934 bp, 9 predicted proteins | sample 1521131 | NCBI WGS metagenome assembly OFEK01 (sample SAMN05720209, study PRJEB24109) | activated sludge metagenome | isolation source: Anaerobic digester | place: China | collected 2015-12-16
ATATTTTACTATTTATTTTTTGAGGACTAAAGGGGTTTTTAGACAGTCTGACGGTCGAGTGTATGTGCCGTAAGGGATTGCGGGGCAATTTCCTGTCCACCGACACGAAAGTTTGAGCGGGCTACAACACTTGCATATCCACTGAAACCCTTATGGCATATACACTTTGTTAGCGTTTCGTTGTTTATTTTTCTTTTATTTTTGCTGCATCTTTTCTGTTTGTCGTGTGTTGGGGTAGTCAAGCTCTTTGGCTGGTTTTGGTCGTGCGTTGGAGTTTTCGAGCGACCAGCCAATGTGCTTGACTACGAAGCGTTGGCTATTCAATTAATTGTCCTACTTTGTTTACTACTTTATATTCCAAGTCGTCAAACTCATCGAAATGAGCTTTTCCGCATTTGATTTTCATTTGCTCATCTCCACTTAGTTTTGATAAGTCAACTTGTGGTGTGCCTGTGTCTTTGGTTTCAGCGACAAAATAAATTTTCTTATCGTCTTCAAATACCAAAGCCCAATCGGGATTGTAATTTCCAACTGGTGTTGGGATTTTAAACCAATTCGGCAATTTGAAATAGAATTTAATCTGGTCACTGGTTTCACAGTCTTTTGCAAACTTGCTTTCAACTCCTGAATCTAAAGGCACAAATTCTTCATAAATGGTTTTTGAAGGGTCTGAAACTTTAAATGAAAAGTCGTTCAAATAAACTTCCAATTCCTGGGCTTCAAACAATGTCATTTCATATTCTGAACCTCCGATTTTTTGATATTTGATTCCGTCAATCATTAAATCATACAAAGTCCGTTTTATAGCTGTTGTAGCCAAGTCTAAAAACAATTGGGGATTGATAATAATATCTACTATTCTGCCCGACTGACATAATATTTCTTCAATAGTGGAACGGGTAAGTTCTGTTTTGCTTTGAATGTAGCCCAAAAGATCAGGAATTTTCCAAGAGTAACCTCCATAAGATTCTACTTTCTCTCCAACATAGTTTGTACCTACGCCTTCATCTGTCATTGTAATTCCAATCTTTGTAGAACGTAAAGAAGGGGCCTTGATTTCAGGTAAATCTTTAATGGCTTTTGCAGCCAAAGTAATTAACTCGTCTGTTTTGTAATCTACCCGGTAAGTGGTTTTCTTTTTCAACTTTTCCCAAATCTCCAAGAATTTCGGGTCGGCTTCAAAGCCTTTGCGATACTTGATAGCTGTTCTTGTTTGCTTGTTTTTGATTCTGCCTGTAAATGCAACTCCGCAATCGTCTTCAATTTCTTTTTGCAGCGCTTTGGCAAAATCGTCATAGGCTTCATTGGCAATAACAGTCAAGCGGTTTATGTTTTGGTCATAAGTTCGTTTTCCTGTTTGGTCAACTGCTAAACGCAACCCTCTGCCAATTTCCTGACGTTTTTTAATATCTGATTTGGTTTCGTTCAAGGTACAGATTTGAAATACGTTTGGATTGTCCCAACCTTCACGAAGTGCAGAATGTGAAAAAATAAAACGCAAAGAATTATCTAATCCCAACAATTTTTCTTTGTCTTTCATTATTAAAGTGTAGGTATCGTCATCTGCTTTGGTTTCGCCGGAAGTATCTTTTACTTTTCCTTTGCTGTCTTGCGAAAAATAACCGTTGTGCGTTTCTGAAATTGGAAATTTATCCAATTCCTTAAAAGCTGGTTTTGAAATGTATTCCTGATAGATTTCTTCAAACCATTCGGCAAACTTTCCTTTTACAGCATTACCTGTTGAGTCGTAGTTACGATAATTTGCAACTTTATCAATAAAGAACAATGATAAAACTTTTATTCCTAATTTATTTAGGCGTTTTTCTTTCTTCAAATGTTCTTCTATGGTTTTGCGGATTTGAAATTTCATTACTTCATCCGTTAAACCGCCTTGGCTGTCGCCTTTGTACAGTAAGTTCCCGTTGGAAATAGAAACACACTGATTTACAGCATCTATTTCCTCAATGATATAGCCGTCTGCATAGATTTCTCTTTCGTTGGATAGTTTGTATAAATCGTCTCCGACTTTTACGGTTAAGGTTTTCTTTTTCACGCCTCCGTTTTCATTGCTGTTAATGGAAACTTTAGCGGTTACTTTGGTTTTCGCTGCGGTAATAGATTCTACCGAAACAAAAGCATCATTGTAGGCATTCTCTTCAATGATAGAATCTACTTCAATTTGTTTTACAAGCCCTAAATCATAAGCCTTTACAGGGTTTAGGCTATAAGTAAGATTGTATTGGTTTCGGTGTGTTGCCGAATATCGAAGCGTACAAAGAGCTTTCAAGTTGTCTATAGCTGCAATGCGCTTTTCTGTTTCCATATTTTGCGGCTCGTCCACAATAACAATAGGGTGAGTAGCCTGAATAAACTCCACAGGTTTTTGTCCATTAAGTTTGTCGTTGGGCTTATTTATAATGTTTTCGTCTTTGGCAAACGAATCAATATTGATTACGAGAACTTCAATATTATTGGTTGTTGCAAAACCTCTTAAAGTAGAAACTTTGGTACTATCGTACACCTGAAAATTAGCCGGAACATTGTCGTAAAGTGTTTGGAAATGTTCGTGTGTTATTTCTAAGTTTTTCAAAACGCCTTCCCGAATAGCAACCGAAGGTACTACAATTACAAACTTTTTGAAGCCGTACAATTTATTCAGTTCATAAATAGAACGCAGGTAAACATACGTTTTACCTGTACCTGTTTCCATTTCTACTGAAAAGTGCATGCCATCCATTTTATCCGAAACTTTTATTTCGTTGTTGGCTTGAATGCTTTGCAGATTTGTAAGGATTTGTTCTTCCGATAAAATAAGGTTATTGCTAACGCCATTTATCAAATTCAAAGTAACTTCTTCCTTGAGGTTAAATTCTAAAATGGAATCTTCCAAAGGTTGCCCTTCAAACAAGTCCGTAATGGATTTTATGGCTTCCTGCTGATATGGGAGATTGCTGTCGAAGTGGAGGATCATAGCCTATTTTAAGTTATATAATCTAAGACTTTGAGGAATCGCAGGTACGCCAACTCTACCGATATATGCCAAATATCTCTGACGTAATTGATAGATGTAAGGAGAGTTAAGCTTAAACTCTGCTCTCTTATTTTCAAATTCTGCTTTGGGTTTAACCACAAAAGCTGTTTCAAAATCAATGAGTGCAGAAAGGTTATATTTATTAGTTAAAAATGGGAACGATGGCAAAATATGATTCTTTATATCTCCATTGTTAAAATCCTTAACTAACTCTCTTAGTTTTCCTTTTAATTCTTCTGTTGGATTGCCTTGTACATCGTTTTTATATCCTTTTGATTTTACGTCTTGAAAGTTTGCTTTTTCATATTCCCTTTTACTCTTTAGAAATTCATCATAGTTTTTCTTATTGAAAACAAGAAACTCCAAAGCGGTTTCTTGTTTTGTATTTACATCACATTCGGGGGTAAAAAGAATGGCAAATTCATCATCACTAAATTTAAAAATATCGCCTGTCATTAGTGGTGCATCTTGCATTAGCTTGGTATAGTAAATCCTATTATACAACTTGGCTAAAGACGTTTCTTTGTCCTGAACAGCAATATCATCTGATTGAACTGATTCATTTAAAGCTTTTAATAGTGCTTCATTTTGGATAATAGATTCACTCAAAAGGTTTTGAAAAACTCCTATTACTTCTGTGTTTGGTTCTGCACCATCACTTTTAGCAGTATTGTAAATCTCTTTTATCCAGTTAGAATCTGCCTGCTCTAATTCAGAAAAAATAGCCTGTGCTGAATGGTTTATTGCCTGACTCCAAACAAAAGGTACGGTTAAATGTTGGTTTTTATTTTCAAAATCCTGAATCCCTTTAATAATATTATCATACTCTTTTTCAGTATCATCCACATTTTCTTTTTTCTTAAAAAATATCTTGCCGGGATATAATTCTTGTAGTTCTGTCTTTATTTCTTGTGCTATTTCATCCTGAGAATATACATATACAAGAGAATATAGTTTTTGAGTTTTCAGAAAATCGTGAGGGTTTTCGTCTGGTATTTGCACTCCTTCAATTTCTTCATCTTGTTCTTGTGCTATACGTTTAAAATTCCAATCAAGAATCAAGGCCTTGTAGGTTGATATAGATATAACAGTTTTTTCAAGCGTAGCAAGATTATTAATAGGCAGAACCGAGTAATTATTATCTGAATTAAATTTTTGAAACAACTTGTTTTCAAGCCTTTGTGCATCAAAAATATGGTCGTCTGCAAATAGTATAACTCCTTCCATATTATTGCTCCTGATTGAATTTGATAATGAAATTGGCTCCTGGTAGGAGTTTGTCTTTTTCTTCCTGAACCACAAAAATTTCTCCATTAATACGGAGAAGTATCTCTTTAACAATGTAAAGCCCCAAGCCACGACCATCTGATTTTAGTGAAAAAAATTCATTGAAAATTGCAGACACTATATCTTCCCTTATCCCCGGTCCATTATCTGCAATGGTCAATGAATTATTTCCTGTGTTTAATTTTATAGTAATTTCTTTGCCTTTAGTTTCGTTCTTATTCACCCAATAAACAGCATTATCAATCAGGTTAATAAGAATTTGAAGTATCAGCCCCCTGTTTGTTTTTACGATAATATCATTATCCTTAATAATTTTAACGCTTATTTTTCCTTCAATTTCCCTTCTGAAATATTTCACTACTTTTTCAACGCTTTCATAAACGCTTATGTCCTGGATTGCTTTTCTCTGGTTTTTGAATAATGGTTGAATAACCTGCATTTCATCATAAACAAAATTCAGGTTCTCGTCCAATTCGTTCAGTAAGGCAATTAATTCTTCATTTTTATAGTCCTGATTTTTTGCCTTAATCCGAAAGTCTTTTACATTTCCTCTCATTTTTGATAACAAGGTTAGCGCATCATGTGAGGCTTTTTCCACCGCCATTCCAAGACCTGCCAAGTCTTCAACCGTTTCCATACGGTCTTTCATAACCGTATTATGCTTTTGCACGGTGTCTAAAAATTTATTGGCTTTTTCAAGCACTTCCCTGTTATCTATTTTTTCAAGGCTTGATTTCAGTATATTAAAAGACTTTACAACAATCTCATTGGAATCTTTGAAAGCTGTATTCCTTTTTATTTCAAGTTTATTCTTGTCTATTTTTATTTCGGTGTTGAATATTTCGGTTACGGCTGTTACAAGGTTTTTAAAATCATCCAATGCTCCGTCAATATCCATTATTCCCTGCCTGTTGGTTGAATCTCTTAATCGGTGGTTGCCAACTTGACTTATGTAAACAAAACCAGTCAAGTCATTGTAACTGATAAACTGACCTGCCCGGTAAGTAGCTCTTAACTTATCTAAGTTCAGCCAGTCAATGCCTTTTTCTCCATAAGGATATACCCGCACTCCATCTCTTAGCACAAAAACAAAGTTGTCCTTAATAAAGCGTTCAATGTCTTTATTAAGAATCGTTTTATCAGGTTTAGATAAATCAAAGGCATAAAATGTGAAACTAAAAGTTCCACAGGTTGGAATGTGCTTGTCTTTAAATCCACGCTCAATGGCATAAGACATATAATTATTCTTCGCCAGTTGTTCTTTACTTAACAGGTTGATCTCTCTTTCAAAATTCCTTACAGGGGATGTTGATTTATATTCAAAATTCAAAACACCATCTTTTGACACTGTGCCTATCATCGTAAATTGTGCTCTTTCAATGACATCTTTGAAAGTGGTAACATCTTCCGAACTGTATATCTCACCGTTTTTATATACTTCAATGCTAAAGTCCTGTTTAAAATTTACGCCCAATTTCTCTGCATTTTCATCCGTGGGAGGAATAAGCCGCTGTATTGATTTATACAGTTCTTCAAAATCATTTTCTTTCCAGTTTTCCCGAAGGTTGTAAATTCGGATTAATGTTCCTTTTTCTTTTTTTATTTCTTCCGGTGGATTATTTACAAACCAACTGTTATGTACTTCTTCCAACAACTTGTATTCGGCAGGTGGTTGGTTGAATAGGTCTGCTTTTTCAGGATTGAATTCTGTAAAATCCATTTCAAGCTTAATTTCATCATCTCCTGTTGCCTTGGTATATAGTTCGATTTTCTCTCCCAACTTATGTATGGCAAATCGTCCAATTCCCTTTTCTCCCTGTATAATTCTTCCTTTTGCAGTTTTATTCTGTTTTTGTTTTTTCTTATCTAATTTACTTGGGGTAGCGGGTCTTAGCCAGACATCTGTTATCGTTTTTAGAGTCATTCCATCTCCATCGTCTTCAATTTCAATATATGGTTGTTCTTTCTCCGTCAAATAAGTCTTGCCATAATTATTCATATTGAAAAACCGAACCTGAACATTTTCAGCATCTGCATCATAGCTGTTTTTAACCACCTCGATTACTGCTACTTTTTTATCAGTAATTAACTGGTCGCCTATAATGTTCATTAACCTTGCATAAGGCTTAAATGGCTGACTATTTTTATTGATTATTGCCATACTATGCTTTTTTAGCGATTAAAATGTATTCTTCAGGATACACCAATTTGCTATCTTTATTTTTGAGTTTGGAAAATCTGCCTGATTTTTTATCCCGGATTGTAGGGATGAGTTTATACGGGATACTTCTCTTAATTATTTCAACCATCTCAAACCCTAATGTGGTAAGCGTTTCTGCAAACACTTCTGCTGATTTTACTTTTACATTTTTAAAAGTGGTGTTTCCAATCACCAAACAAACATGTCCGTTTTTCTTTAAAACTCGGTGCATTTCTTTTGCCACCGCCTGCATGTCTTTAAAATAATTAGCAACTTCTTTGGCAGTGCGCTTATCTTTTTTTAGAAGGTCATTAATAATTTTTTGCGCAAGTTCCGAATCACTTTGTGTTTCTTGGTTCAAAGAATAAAATGTGCCGATGAAATTTTTTCTAAACCCTGAAAGGTCAGTAATGTACTCATACCAATATGCAGTAAGTTGGTGTATGTCGGCATACTCGTAAGAAGTTACATAAGGTGGTGAGGTAATGATAGCTCCTACGGAGTTTGCCTGGATAGATGTTTTTCTTGCATCTTCCAGTCTTATCTCACATTTGGTTTCTAAATATTTGTTTTCAGAAAGCTGTTTATAAAACTCTGAATTCTTTTTTATCATTTGTTTAGTGTGAACCTGAAACGCAGTAAAAGGGTCAGTTGGGTTTTTCTTTGGGTCAACCTGTGGTTTAGTGCTTGATTGCAGCCATTTGGAACAATTTTTCAAAATATGGGACAATGACACAAGCAAAAAGTTTTTTACCGTTTCGTCTCGTGTTGCCAATATTTTGTCATACAGAAAAGCAATTTTTGCTTTGTGCTCTTTACTGAACCAGTAATCAATACGTTCGTGTACAGCTATGTCTGTATAATCTTTTAACCTGAACGTATCAAAGCTTTCAACGATTAAGTAGAATCGTATTTCCAATTTATTTGGCTCAATCGGATTTGTTTTCGCTTTGGTAATGAGTTCGGCAACCGGGTTAATATCTACCCCAATAGATTTTCTGCCGTGAACCTTGGCTTCCACAAGCGTAGTTCCGCATCCGGCAAACAAATCCGCTACCAAGTCGTTTTCTTGTGTATATTCTTCAATTAGCTTTTTAACTAAATTTGGAAGAAACTTAGCGGGATACCTGTGATAACCATGTGTCCATTGTTCAACAGAGCGAACATTTTTGAAACACCAGTCATTATTGACTTCTATATTTTCAAAATTTTGAGTTACCATAACTATATCGTTTTAAATTCAATCTCTGCATCTCGCATTTGTAGTACGGTATTCGTTTTCAATTGGTCGTTGCCTTTAAAAAGTTTGTCTAATGCAATGACTTTGACTGGTTTTTCAGCGATTACAGCATCAATAATTTCTTGCGTGGCCTTTTCCAGTAGCAAAACCAATTCATTGCCGTTGATTTTGTAAAAACTCTCTTTCTTTTCAATACGGCTGTTCAGGTCTTTGCCGCTTTTAAGCAAAAGTTCATACACCATATTTTCTATGGTGGCGTTTTCTGAAACAGGGTCAACAAACAATTTCATTTGCTCTGCAAGGGCTTTGGCATCTTTGCCTTCAATTTGTTGCCATTGTTTAAAGTTGCTATCTTCTAATTTTAAAACTTTGAAACCTAAATCTTGTGTTTTAAACTGTTCAATTTTAGTTTTCAGGTTTTCAATTTCGGCTTTGGTTTCTTCGGTTGGTAGTTCGCCTTGCAGTTTCTTTATTTCTGATTCTAATTTTTTTATTTCAACTTTAATATCTTCTTTTATTTTGGCACTTGCTTTATGGATTCGTGTTTTAGAAACTTCGGCAATAGTTTTATAGCCGGCTTTCCAAGCTTCGCCCTTTTCTTCACAAAGTTCAGGTAGTTGTACACAAATAAATTTTCGATTGCCTCCGTCTTCTCGGTTTAAATCCATAACTGCGTGTGCAGTTGTCCCTGAACCTGCAAAAAAATCTAGTATAATATCATCTTTAACTTTTTGTCCCAATATCTCTTCAGGATTAAATAATGACAACATTTTCTTTATTAATAATGTTGGTTTTGGGAAAGTAAACGCATCAAAATCCATCAATTCTTTCACTTCTTTTGTGCCCATATCTACAGTGCCAGCCTCGCTAAATTTCCAAAAATTGATTGGAACCATACCTTCATCAAGTTCTGAAAAAAATCTTTTAATTCTTGGATACTTTGCTTTACCATCAGCCCCCCAATGCAATCTATTTTCCTGAGAAAATTCTTCATATTTTTCTTTACTAACTTTCCAAGCATTGGTTGGGTGGTCTATTTCCTCGCCTGTATTTGGATTTACAATTGTATATGACAAATTAGGTCTTGCTTCCTTAGTAACTTGATTTACAAATGAAACACTAGTCCATATTCCTCTTGGGTCATTATCTGGATTTGAATAGCCATCTTGTTTGTCCTCCGCACGAACTTCGCGAAGAACATTAATTGAAGGAGATTTTCTGTAAAATAAAATATGTTCTGTTGATGCAGTCATTAATTTAGCATTATTACTTCTGCCATATCGCTTTTCCCAAATTATATTAGAAATAAAATTCTCTTCTCCAAAAATCTCATTCATCAGTAACCGTAGGTTATGTACTTCGTTGTCGTCAATAGAAATAAAAATTACACCGTCTTGGCGTAAAAGGTTTTTTGCCAAATAGAGGCGAGGCATCATCATATTGAGCCAATTGCTGTGGTATTGCCCGTTTTCTTTGCTGTTTTTACGAAACAGTCCGTCTTTGGTCATATAGCCTTCTTCGTCTTTATCACCTACACGTTTTTCGTAGTCGGCTTTGCTTTCAGAGAATTTGTCGGGGTAAATAAAAGAGTCGTTTCCTGTGTTGTAGGGCGGGTCTATGTAAATCATTTTCACTTTGCCGAAATAGCTTTTTTGCAGCACTTTCAGCACTTCAAGGTTCTCACCCTCAATAAATATATTTTCGGTTTCATCAAAGTTTACGCTTTCGTCTTTGGTAGGAATTAAAGTCTTGGTAGTAGGGGTTTGCAATACTTTAAAAGCATCACTTTTCCCTGCCCAATTCAACACATAACGTTCATTGGCAAAATTGATATTTTCTCCAAGCGTAGCTTTCAGTTTTTCCCAATCTATTTTGCCTTCGCTAAATGCTTCGGGTAATACTTGTCGCAAAGCATTGATTTTTTCCTGTTCCGGTGTAAGACTTTTTCCGTCCATATTTTAGTGTGCTTTTCTTTCAATTAATAATTCTTTAACTTCTACGTCAAGGATTTCGGCAATCTTGTATAAATCCTCTAAACTTGGTTGCCGTCTGTTTTGAGCATAAGAGTTTACCATATTGTAGCTCTTGCCTAATTGCTCAGCCAACCATCTCTGTTTAATTCCTTTATGTTCTAAAACGTCTTTTATTCTGTTCATTTTTGAACTTGTTTTGTACTTTGCAAAAGTAAGTAAAAAATTTAATGTCTCATATAATGAGTAGTTAAATCATTATTCTGTTTGGGTGCGGTGGAAAAATTAAGGCTCTTTTGGCTTTGCGAAGCGTTGGATTTTGTGGTGGGCAAAGCCAAATGTGCCTGAATGTGCGGTGGATTACCTTTCTTTTTGTCTTTATGCAGCAAAAATTTCTTTGTCATTCTGTCGTCTGTTTTGTCTTTTTACAATGAACGCTAACGAGTGAATATACGCACTATTGCGTATATATTCACCTTGTGTCTATGTCCCATCTTCATGGTATTTAGTCGTTTTAATGAGTAAAGATACTAAATTCTCAAATAGCCAAACCATCCTTCGGACTTTCGATATTTTCATATCCTTTTGTGGTGATGTGGTTTATATTTAAGCCCTTTCAGCAGCCTGTTTTACCACATGCTGTATCGAACGATCAGAATACCAACCCCAGCAGCTCCCCGAAATAAGAAATCATCCGTTGGCGCATTGGCCAGCTATTCGTCCAAAATTGGTAATACTTTGGCAGCAAGTTTGGTATAGCGATCCTTGCGTTCTTTTCCGTTTTTCAAACGCAGCTACATGCGCTCCCTGTCGATATCACTTAGCTTAACGACACTAATCTCGTTTAACCGCAATCCCGATCCATAGCCTTACATCTATATCAATGTATGCTTGATGTTTTCGGTTAGTCGTATCATGAATGATGCATAATTTTTGTACTTGTTTTTTTAAAAAAAACATTGCCCAATTATACCTCAAAATAACCATACAAGACAATCAAAAAAATCAAGCGCATCTTTTAGTCAATTCATGCGCACAAGTTGATCAATTCATAAGCATCTTTTGATCAATTCATACGTATCTTTTTTTACGGTTTAAAAATGCAAGTGTAATAATTTAATTATCAGCAACATAAGTAATTGCTTAAAATGCCGGACAGCACAGTTTTCTTTTGGGTACCAGGGCTTGTTCGTCACAAGCCATTCGTGTCGTAACACAAGCCGTTCGAGTGCTTACATAGGAGTGTTCAAAAAAGGGTGTATTATCTTCCATCCCGGATTACAAAACCCGCTTGTCAGTATCAATCAATAAAAAATGTATAGTTTGCTCATGTCGAAATGCTGGTTGTGAATTTAACTTAGTACAATCATAGGCATAAGATTCACTTTAAATTCTGAATGAAATCAACTTCTCGATTGTTTACTGCTTATCTTTGCGAATAAATAGTACAGATCATGTTAAAATACAGCTTGTTATATTTAATCATAATGACATTATCCATCGGATGTAACACAAAAAATAAGAATACCATGAAAGAAGAGCCAAAAAACGATTCAATCATCCAAAACAATAATGAACAGGATTCAATGCCAAGGGTAACCGGCATCGGAGGGATATTTTTCTTTTCGGATAATCCAGAAAAAACCAGACAGTGGTATGCTGATCATCTCGGTTTGGCGGTAAATGAATGGGGCTCTTCCTTTGAATTCAGGAATGCCAATCGCCCTGATGAAATCAATTATTTGCAGTGGAGTCCTTTCAAACAAGGCTCTGAATATTTTCAGCCTTCCAAAAAGGAATTCATGATCAATTACAGGGTGCAACATATCGAAAAACTTGTTGAAAACCTCAGAAACAATGGCGTCACGATACTTGACAGCATCGAAGCTTTCGATTATGGCAAATTTGTCCATATCATGGATGCAGACGGAAACAAGATAGAGCTATGGGAGCCGGTAGATCATGTATTTACCGAAATGGGAGGCGAAACAACTAAATAAGGAAAAATATGCCCACTTCAGAAGATTTTATCGCGTATGTAATGGATCAGTTGGACGAACTTGAGGATCTATCCTGCAGAAAAATGTTTGGTGAATATGCTGTGTACTACAAATCTAAAATTTTCGGTTTAGTGTGTGATAATCAATTGTTTATCAAACCCACAAAGGCAGGCGCAGCATTTATTGGGAATGTTCAGGAAGCTTCACCTTATCCTGGAGCAAAAAAAAGTTTTCTTATCACCGGGCAACTGGATAATAAACAATGGTTGCAGGAACTTGTTAAAATCAGTTGGGAGCAATTACCTGAGCCAAAAAAGAAAAGGGATAAAAAGCAGAAATAGTTTTCTGATCACAACGGATTTATTCACAATCTTTTAAACTCATAAGGATTTGCAATCGTATCATAGATATTATCGATAGAAATTTTGAATTAAATAAATATACAATTAATACATTTGCAACAAACAAAATAAACACTTTACAGAATGGAACATCAAAACAAAAACCCTCATGCTTCCTCAGCCGAAAGCAAATGTCCGGTAACGGGCAACAAGGCAAATCCGGTTGCCGGTAGCGGCACATCCAATCGTGATTGGTGGCCAAACAAATTAAACCTTAACATTTTACGACAGCATTCCTCAAAGTCGAATCCGATGGGAAGCGATTTCAATTATGCCGAAGCCTTCAAGAGTCTTGATTTGGCAGCTGTCAAAAAAGATCTTACTGATTTAATGACCGATTCGCAAGACTGGTGGCCGGCAGATTGGGGTCATTATGGCCCACTCTTTATTCGCATGGCCTGGCATAGTGCAGGTACTTATCGCGTTACGGATGGACGTGGTGGTGGCGGAACCGGAAACCAAAGATTTGCCCCCTTAAATAGCTGGCCCGATAATGTGAGCCTCGACAAAGCTCGTAGATTATTATGGCCTGTCAAACAAAAATACGGGAAAAAGCTTTCCTGGGCCGACCTTATGATTTTAGCCGGCAATGTAGCCCTGGAATCGATGGGATTTAAAACCTTTGGTTTTGCGGGAGGGCGCGAGGATATATGGGAACCTGAAGAAGATATTTATTGGGGTTCGGAAGGTAAATGGCTCGACGACCAGCGACATAACGAAAAAGGTAAGCTCGAAGGCCCTTTAGCTGCTGACCATATGGGGCTGATTTACGTAAATCCGGAAGGCCCTAATGGTGAGCCGGATC
>OFEK01001838.1_pt1 | contig 12926 bp, 5 predicted proteins | sample 1521131 | NCBI WGS metagenome assembly OFEK01 (sample SAMN05720209, study PRJEB24109) | activated sludge metagenome | isolation source: Anaerobic digester | place: China | collected 2015-12-16
GAAAAAACACCATAAAAGAAGGAACAAGTATTTCTTTTCTGCTGATAAAATTGCCGCAATGCCAGAAAAGTCGGGCATAAATTATTGCAATGGTTGCAACTGCTCCGACGGCGAATGCCAGCGCTATTCCCCAGATTCCCCACATTGGAGCAATAAACAAGCTTAGCAGGCCTATGGAGACATGCACGATGAGCCCAAGCACAAAATGCGTACGATACCAACTCTGACCGACCAGCACTCCGATATAGACACCAGAAATCAGGTTAATAGCCTCGATAAGCATAAATGCAAAAAGAAAACCAGCGCCGCTCAAAAAAGCCTTCGAATAAAGAAGCTGCAGGAAAAATTCGGGGAAAACAACTACCCAGGCCATCAAAGCCCCGATAATCAGACTGATCTTTCTGAGATACTGATTCGATATGGCCAACTTTTCTTCAAGAGGAATATCACGTTTAAGGATCGGGTCAAGATATAAACTGGTGGCCTGCCCGAGAGCAAAGGTAATATAGATAGCCAGGCCGTGCACTGCCTGATAAACCCCGACCAGTTGTTCTCCTCCAGCCTTCAGAAGGGAATAGCGAACGGCCATCAGTGCTGAGGGGGCTAAAAAATAAAGCAAAGAACCATAAATAATCAATTCCAACGAGCCTTCAAGCGCTTTAAGCTCTTTAAAAATATCAACTTTGCCGGTAAGCTTTTTTACGCCCAGTTCGCTGGCCAATCTGGCCAAACAAAACGCTACAGTAAGATACTCAACAACCGCCTGAGCAATAAAAAAGCCATGAAGCCCACTAAAATACGCTCCTGCCAACATGGCTCCGGCTCCTATGGCAGCGTTCCAGAACATGGTGATTGCTGAGAATCTATATTTTCCGGCGGTGCTGAATACACTCAGCAAAAAGCCCTTAAGGGCGACCGGAACAACCATGCTTACCGAAATCAGGGCAAGAAATCTGTAGGTTTGAAATCCTGTGGCGAGAAGATAGTCGAATTTCCAAATCATGATGGCAGCAATTGCCATACCCGTGAGGCTTAGATAGAGAATTCCCCTGAAAAAGACCCTGACCTTTCGCTCAAAGCTTTCGGGGCCGTGCGAATGAGCTACTGCCATGAACCGGGTAGCCACCCAGGGAAGCGCCAGAGTGCTGACTTGAATTACCAGCTGCACGAACTGATTAATCAGGCTGATGACGCCCAGCCCATCCGGGCCAAGCATCAGAGCCACAAATTTCATCTTGAAGACCTGAACAGCAGCCTGAAGAAATTGTATTCCGGCCAGAGAAACAATTATTTTAAACACTTTGCTTTCCTGAAAGCAGCTTGATTGCAGTATAATACTGCCATATTAATCGCCATGGTTAAAGATTTTAATCTATACTGACAAAAATAAATTAAATTTCTTTTACTGCGGCTGATCCTGCGCTAAATTTACTAAAACATTAAAAAAGAATCAGAAATCTTGCAGCAGATATTTTCAGTTAGAACAGAAAGGCTGAGCCTGTCTTCTTGATATTGGCTTAAAGACATGAATTTTTCGAAAAAGCGAATTGCAATAGTCTGTTCGCCACTTTCTACAAATGGTGGAACAATTAATCACCTGTTGAGCTGGTGTCGCAATCTGGACCGCAGCAAATTTGAGCCAACGCTGTTTTGTAATTTCACAAATGCCGAGCAGGAGCGGCTGGCTGAGGTGAAATTCAATGAAATTCCGGATATCAGGTTTGTTCCTCTGAAAAACATTTTCCCATTGAAACGCCTTTTGAGCAGTGGGTGGCTGAGTTTTGTCAAAACGCTACGAAAATTCAAACCGCACCTGATTCACTCAATATTTGTTCAGGCTGACATTTTGTGTGCGATAACTCAGCCCCTGACAGGCTGCCCCATTCAGATTTCCTCGTGGGAAGGCAAGCTGGCGTCACAAGTTCTTCATAACCATTTGAAAATAAAACTTTACCAGACAATGATGTTGCTCGCCCAGAGATTTATCAGCCGATTTATTGCCATATCAGCCGCTACAGGCGACCAGAACTGCCACGACTTCGGAATTGATGCCAGAAAAGTCAGTGTTATACATTCGGGGCTTAATCTTGCCAGGTTTCCGTTTAAACCGGAGCGAGACTCAAAAACGATCGGGCTGGTCAGCAGGTTGACCAGCGAGAAGCAGATAGATATCTTCGTTCGCGCCATTCCGCTGATTGCAAGGCATCACCCCAATTACCGCTTCATTATTGCCGGTGATGGCCCTGAGCGCGCGAAACTCGAAGCGCTGGCTGAATCATGTGGCGTCAGAGATATAACCGAATTCGTCGGCTGGCAAAACGACGTCTCCTCGATTCTTGACAAGCTCGAAATGCTTGCGTTTACGTCTTCCGGGGAAGGCTTACCATGGACCATTCTTGAGGCCATGGCTGCAGGTTGTCCAGTAGTTGCTTCAGCTGTTGGCGGCATCCCGGAAGCAATAGAAAACGAAAAAACCGGGCTGCTCATTGATTCCAACCTTCCGGAAGATTTCGCTGAAAATTTAAAATACCTGGTTAAAAACCGTGAAAAAAGAATTGCCATTGCTACACAGGCACGAAAAAAAGTTGAAAGCACTTTCTCTGAAAGTGCTGAAATTAAAGCGATTGAGCAACTATATTGCGAACTTCTTTTTTAGCCGCCTAGCTGTATTGGCGTTTTTCACTTAACAGATAATTCATTTTCTGTTGCATTTTTGCCAGCAAAGCCTGCAGTAAGCCCGCGAAACCAATTCCCTCTGTGTTCTTGACAACGAATAGTACTTCGCGCAAAAGAGACGGATTTCTCAGAATGCCTGCAATCATCTTTTTTACAAGCCTCCCGCAAAAATCCCGGCGCATGAGATCATCAAACGCTTCTTCGTCTGTTCCAATGCTCGCAACGACTTTATATAGTTGTCTCAATTCAAGAATGCCAACCTCAGAAGCTTCTTTAAGGCTATTATCAGATGCCTGACCCAAAAATCTCCTTCGAAAGCTCAGCGCAATTGCCTTACTCCTCTCAATTTGCCAGGCGTTGTTTTTTGAAGTAATCGAGCTTGAAACCAGGCGAAAATCAACCAGAGGCTGCTTGAGAATTTTCATCTTTCCGAAAAAGCAAAGCTTTGTCCAGAGGTCAAAGTCTTCGACATGCCTGGCATCCGGAGAATATAAAAGCCCGCTATGCAAAAGCGTTTCGCGGCGAATCATTACGCTTGAATGGACAAATGGGTTTTCAGGAAAAAACAACAACCACCTGACAAACGTGTCAGGATAATCAAATTCTCCTGAAAAATAGGTTCTACCGCCATAAATAACCCGTGAATCTTCGTTGATAAACCGGCAGTTGGTGCCAAGCAAAACAAGAGTTTTATCACATTCCATAGCCTCAACCTGAAGCTTGAAACGTTCAGGATGAGCCACATCATCGCAGTCAAGTCGCGCGAGATATTTCCCGGTTGAGGCATTGATAAGCTTATTTAGGGAAACAATCAAACCAAGATTCTTTTCGTTTTTTAAAATTTTGATTCTCGGATCTGAGTATTTTTCTACAATACTGACGCTGGAGTCGGTCGAACCATCATCAACGATCAGAAATTCGAAATCAGCAAAACTCTGATTCAATACGCTCCGAATGGCCTCGTCCAGAAATTTCTGGCCGTTATAAACTGACATTAACACGCTGACGACAGGCATATTATAATCCTGCACCCCAGTTTGAATTTTTCAGCAAGTTCTTTTCGAACCGGCTTGAATATGAAAAGAAGCTTTTCAGGCAAATTTCACAGGTAAGCGGGCAAGATTTGATTCTATCAGATTGTATTTTCCAAATAAACTGCTTACTACAAAATCATCCGGAACGTTGATCCCTGAAAGCATCAAATTGTGCTAACCATCTCTCCCGGATTATGATAAGCTCCTATATTCAGGCCCGGGCTCAACAGAATCTATCTTTTATAAATCCAGGATAAGAGAAAATGTCACCAAAAACTCAAACGCTTTACAGCAAAAATGTTGCCATTGAATTCTACCAGGATAGATACACCCATGGTTACATGGACGAATGGCCCGCGGAAAAAAAACAAAGAGTTTTCGAAGTGATACGTAACCTGCCACTTCCAGAATGCGGCGATGCACTCGACTTTGGTTGCGGAAACGGAGTTTTTACTGATGTAATAAGGCAAGCATTGCCGACTGGCTGGAAAATTTCGGGGTCAGACATTAGTGAAGTTGCTGTAACAAATGCAAGAAAACGCTATCCGGAGTGCAATTTTTTCTCTGCAGACGACAAGGAGTTTGTGAACAAAAAATTCGACCTGGTTTTTACTCATCACGTTCTTGAACATGTTTTCAATCTCCAGGAAGTTTTTGCTGAGATTGTTGACCGCTTGAAAAAGAATGCAGCAATGCTTCATATTCTTCCATGCGGAAACCCAGGCAGCCTTGAGCATCAGATATGTTTATTACGCAAAGACGGCATAAATCCAGATCAGGAAAATCGCTTTTTTTTCGAAGACGAAGGTCATGTTCGTCGTCTGACGACAGATCAAATGGTCAATATTTGTTCAAAATACGGCTTTTCACTGACTGAAGAATTTTACAGCGGCCAATACTTTGGTGCGTTTAACTGGGTTACCCAAACCGGGCTTGAATTTGTAAAAACGTTTACAGACCCTTCAAATGCCGTTAACGAACTGGCTGCCAACAAAATAAGAAATCTTCGAAAAAAGATGATAGCTCTTTGGTTCCTGAGGTTTCCAGCATGTTGCCTGGAAAACAAATTCAGAAAAACAAACAAAACGATACGCGACTACATCCTCATGTTTATTGGCTTACCCATTTATATTCTCACCAAGCCTGCCGATTTTTTTCTCAAAAAGAAAGCTTTGCAAGAATGGAATTGTAGAAAAACAAATAGAAACGGCAGCGAAATGTATCTTTTTTTTCATCGATGACGCAAAGATTTGTTCAATATAAAGCTTTGGATGCCCTATCCTCAAGGCAACTTTTCAAAGATCTGTAAATCTGAAGATTTTGCAGAGTTGCCATTTCCGAATTTATCTGTTACAATCTATGCAACCTTGGAAATCGTAATTTTGCGATTAACCATTGCTTACGGGGCGGTTTTTTTCCGGCGGATTAACCAGGCCCCTTCGCTCAGCCGGCATAATCGGTTTTGAGCCTGTCTCCACCGAAAAAGAAATGGATATTTCATGCCTACTCATTTTAGTCGCACCACCGCTACCCGTGAAAAAAGTCACAATCATGATTCTGAGATGAATCTTAATCAGAACATCGATCAGAACCACAACAAAACCAATACCAAAGAGAGAACAATTATCATTAACAAGCACACTGAAGCCAGACCGCAGCATAATAACAAAATCGCTGAACACAACACCGAAAACGGCACACACACCAACCATCGCAATCACACCAGAACCACTAACGAACACAAAACCATGACAAACCACCATACCCACACAAAAAACATCAACCATAATATCGAAAACACTGGCAGAACTGATCATCACAGCATCAATGAAACTGCGCCCGACACAATCGTGACACAGGCTCAGACTGAGCCGACAACCGGTTCGGTTTTCGCCACCCTGCACCCCGACCTGCAGAAGGGTATCGCCCGCAACGGTTTCACCACCCCGACTCCGATTCAGCAGAAAACCATTCCGGCCGGTATCGCCGGTCACGATCTGCTTGCCAGTTCACAGACCGGCAGCGGCAAGACCGCAGCCTTTCTGCTTCCAATCATGCACCGCATCATCAACAGCCGCGAAGCCGAAAAAAAAGCTACCGGTCGCATCACCGCCCGCACCCGCGCGCTGATTCTCACCCCGACCCGCGAACTCGCCGCCCAGATCTGCCAGCACTTCAATGATCTGGCTCAGTGCACTGACCTCAGCTGCGCCCCGGTATTTGGCGGCGTCAGTATGCTGCCTCAGGAAAAAGCCTTCAGAAGCCAGGTAGACATTATGGTTGCCTGCCCCGGCCGTCTTCTCGACCATTTCAACCAGAGCTACGGCAAGCTCCCGCACCTCGAATATCTCGTTCTCGACGAAGCTGACCGCATGCTCGACATGGGCTTCCTGCCCGATATCCGCCGCGTCCTCAAAGCCCTGCCGGCTCCGACCAGCCGCCAGACCCTTTTCTTCTCTGCCACTCTGCCGGCTCCGATTGTTATGCTTTCAAAAGACATGCTCAACAAACCGATTTCGGTCGATATCGAACGCCCGCAGATCACTGCCACCGGCATCGAACACAAGGCTTTCAGAGTCAACGACAATCTCAAACAGGAACTGCTGATCAACATCATCGACCAGCACCAGATCCGCAGCGCCATTATCTTCACCCGCACCAAGCACCGCGCCAAAAGACTGGCCCAGTTCCTTGACCGCCAGAATGTGCCGACCGATTTCATCAACGGCAACCGCAGCCAGCTGCAGCGCACCAAAGCCCTCGAAGATTTCCGCAACGGCAAAGTCAGAGTTCTCGTCGCCACCGATATCGCCTCACGCGGCATCGATGTCGAAGCCGTTTCACACGTCATCAACTTCGATGTGCCGCACGTCGTCGAAGATTACGTACATCGCGCCGGCCGCACCGCCCGCGCCAATATGACCGGCTACTCTTACACCCTGGTTTCGGCCGATGAACTGCACGATTTCTGCCAGATCGAACGCACCATCAAAACCCGCATCGAACAGGTAAAACTCGAAAACTTCGATTACAACTCAAAACCAGCCGAATCGCTTGAAGTACCTCTCGCACAGCGTATTGCCGAAATCCGTGCTTTCAAAGCCGCCTGCCGCAACAGAGCCGCTGAAAAACAGGCTCGCCGCAACGGCACTCCGACAACTGCCAGAACGGCCAGCACCAGTAACCACGCAAGAGTTACCGAAAAGCCCACAACCCGGCAGCACGACACCAGAAGAACCACAACTGCCGGCGAACCGACCAGACATCATACTGCCGGCCAGAGAACTGCCACCACCGGTCACCAGACCCGCCACACCTCTGAAAGACACGCCGGCCAGCGTGAAAACACAACCACCGGTAACCGCGGCAACCAGCAGCGCAATGAACCCCGCAACGAGCAGCGCCAGCCTCAGCGCCGCAAAGACAACAGCCACCTGCCCGATATTTTCTGAGTGCGATAAAAAAGGCCCCCGGCAATGCCGGGGGCTTTTTTATTATGTCTGAAAATTGGCTCAGTCGTTTTTATCAGCGTTTATCAGTGTCCATCTGTGGCTATTCTTTGTTTTCCGGTTTTACATCGGTGGCGGCTTCGGCTTTCTTTTCTTCAGGGAAAAGTCGAACGATAAGCACCAGCAGAATCGCGGTCACCAGGCCGAGAATTGCGTAAATGCCCCAGCCGCGGTCACTGAAAGCTTCTTCGACCTGCTTTTTAACTTGACTGGCGCCGCTGTGCGAGGCCGGTTCACCAAGCTGAATCTTGTGAGGCTCGCGGGTGAGCAGCGAATCGCTGATCATGGCCAGATCGTAGCGCGGCGCTTTCGCCGAGGGATTGCCGCCATAAACATGGTATTCACCTGGCTCGTTGGCAAGAAACAGCAGAGTTCGGCTGCTGTAGAGACCTTTAACCGAAGTGATCTGCATCGGGCTGTTATCACCATGCGGTATAGACAGGCGCAACTCTGTTTCGCCCTCGGGAAGGCCGTTTAGAGTAATCCGGTGCGTTCCGGCGCTATCGGTGCTGTTTTTCCAGGTGCTGGTCGCGAAGGTTTTCCAGCCGAGCTTGCCGGGTTTTCTGATTTCAAGGGTCAGGGTGCGGCTGAAAACGCCGCCCGCGGTAAACTCGATGTTGTTCCATTGCTTCGAAGCTGCCGGCAATTCAATATTGATGACCGTCGTGTTGTTTTCGCGGCTGTATTCAGAAGTAAATTTCAGATCTATGGCAGCAGCCGAGGTCTGACCCGGGAAATAAGGCACCTGCTGCCCGTTGCGCACCAGCCTGATACCATCGGGGTTACTGTCAAGAGCGGCTTTAAGATTGAGTGCCAGCTGATAAAACCCGGCGGCAGGAGCAGAAAAGGTTGCCACCCAGCTGTAACCGCCGTCACTGAAAGGCGCCCCCTGCTCGATCACGGGCTCAGCAGAAGCGGAGGATGTTCCGGAAGCAATGAACTCGATGCTTTCGAGTCTTATTTTTTCAGGGGCCAGTTCGCTGAGCTTTCTTTCAATCATGGCCAGATCATAAACCGGAGCGACAGCGGCGGCTTTGCCACCCAAGAGGCGATAGTCACCGGCTTCGCCGGCGACGAAGAACAGATCGAAAGCTGGGTAAAGGCCTTTAAACGCAGCAATTTCGAGCTTCTGATTGCTGCCGTGCTCGACGATCAGTCTGATTTCCTTCTGATCTTCAGGGAAGTCGGCAAGACTGAGCTGAAATTCACTTTCAGAGTCGGTTTTATTGACCCAGTTGGCTTCACGCCAATACTGCCAGCTGATCTGACCAAATTCATGTTTTTCGAATTTAAGTTTTCTGGTAAAAATGCCGCGGGCCTTGAATTTGAGTGCCGTTGGCTTCTTCAGCTTCTCTGGTAATCTGATGATGAAAATCGTTCGATTGCCGGTCTGTTCATATTCTTCATCGGCCTTGATCTCGAGTTCGCGCAGTTCGCGGCCACCCAGAAAATACGGAATCTGAAACCCGTCTTTGACGATTCTCAGTGCTGCCGGGGTCTGGTCGAGACTGATTTTTTCATTGGTCACCAGCTGAAAAAAGCCGGCAGCCGGGACTTTAAAGCCCGCCTGCCACCGGTAGCCGTCGGCATTGAACGGGGCGCCTTTCGGGGTGAAGGTTTTAAGTATGCTTTCTGCCTGCAGACTTATATTTTCTTCAGACTTTTCGAAAACAATAATTTCACTGGCAGCTGATTTGTCTTCGACCGGCTCACCAAGAACGCGATTTTCTCTCTTGTGACCGGTTTCGAGAGCATACTGGCCGGGCTGATCGGCAACGAACTGAATGCTCGGCAGCATGACCTTAACCCTGATCAGCTCGATTCTGCCAAAATACGAATCTGACTTCATACGCAGCAGCAGGGCCCGATTGCCCCATACATGCGGGTAACTGATCACAAGGGTTTTCTCTTCCCCGGCGATTGCCTGGTTGCTGCCCCCGGCAATCTGAACGAACTCACGACGGCCAAGTTTGATTTCTTCGCGGCCAATCTGCCAGTCACCCTTGAACTGCGCCGAAGTCTGCACTTCAACCGACTCGATGCGCAGGCCTGAACCGGGCAGAAATACGCGAGTTTCAACACCCTGCTCGATTTCGCTCTGTTCAAACTCAGGGGTTAGAACTCTGTATTCAAAATCACTCCCCGACTTTCGGCCGGTCATAATGACTGACTGCACAAAAACTGGAGTCTGCTTGAAGTATTCATCAAAGCCGGTAAAGTAGCATCTGACCCTGGCAAATTTTGCTTCAGGAAACCTGATCTCGGCGGCTGTCTCACCATTCTGAGGCATGAGAGCGGTTCCGGTCGCGAGCACCTGCCAGGTTTCACCGGCTAAGGCTTCAAAGTCAGCTTTGCCGGTAAAATTTCCACCGTTAAGAGCAACTCTGATCGAACTGTAAAGAAGATCTGGGTTCAGGGCGCCTTCCCAGAGTATACGGCGGTCGTCAAGCAAAGTGACCTTTTCTGCTGCAACATCCATTGTCTCAGCTCTGCCGGCAGTGCGCATAAACATGTCATAGGCGCGAAACTTGCCATCAGGGCCGACAAGCGCGAGATCAAGATTGCTCAAAGTGCCGACATCCTCCGGGGCCCTGTGCAATTCTGGTGGTAGAACCGCCTTCTTGTAACCCGGGTTGGCGACCTGAACCGCTGCCCTGGTTAACCAGCCCTGAGCGGAAGAGACGGCAGCAATGGTCATCATTGCAACGACAAGCACAATAATGCATTTATTACTTTTCATTGGCATTAACCCCCGATTTGGCAAGAAAGCGCTGATAAAGATATGAAACCAGCATCAGAACAGCAGCCAGGCCGATGAACGAAGCGACCCGGTAGAGCTGCCCGAGATCCCAGAGATCTTTGAGAAAGATTTTCGCAGAAGTGACCAGAATCAGAATCAGGGCAGCCTGACGGGCGCGCACCTGGTTCCATCTGATGCCAGATGCCAGCAGGCCGATTGCATAGACCAGCCAGCCAAGGCTGTAGCCAAGCTGATGTGCCAGGCTGCCACGGGTCAGCAGACTGAAAGCCCGCTCTCTATGACCAAAAACACTGGCAATTTCGACATTGAGAACATAAAAAACCATCAAAGCCAGCATCGTTGCAAAAAGTGGTTGTGAATCGACCGACTGCAGCGGCCAGGAAGCATCCTGACGGCGACGGGTCAACCAGATCAGAACGCCGATGGCAAAAGCAAACAGCAGGGTCGGTCGGTTCATCAACGGCGTCATGGCACCAAAGTCTACGGCGAATCTGAACGGGAAAAGTACGGTGCGTAACAGACCCAGCGACATCAGAATCAGGCCGGCGATTCTGAAGGGGCGGTCAAGGCGTTTTGGCCAGACAAGCATCGCCAGGCCATAGACAATCCAGCCGGCCGCCGAAGCCACCGCCATCGAGGCAGTTTTGGCCTGAAACAGATCAAGGGGTTGCCCCGCCTGGAAAATGGTCGCTTTGATGACTTTGAGAGCGAGAAAACCGGTGATCAGCAACATGGCCAGGAAAAAGTTCTTGATGCTGACCGAGGTTGCACCCCATGGCTCAGTCATGAAGAGATACAGCAGAATCAGCATTATCGGCAGATAAGCCAGCATCCCGATGTTGAACAGAGGCGCCATGGCAGCGACGGCGTAACCATAGTTGAACGGGAACATTATCAGCCAGAAAACGCCCAGACCAAGCAGAATCAGGCCAAAAATGCGCACGGCAATGTGCAGATCCTGGCGTTTCCAGAGTATGGCGCCAAACAGAGCCCACAAAGTTGTGTAAACGATGCGATGAAGGATATCACCGGCCATCGGAATAAAGCGGATTGTCGAACCCGTTGCCACATGTGAGCCGGTAAAGATGTCGGCCACCACCAGATTAACGAAGTAAAATCCGGTAAGAACGGCAATCCAGGTGAAGTAATTGGTGATGTTCCATTTCCAGAGTCGGTCATCAGGGTGTGGGGCGAGGCGCACCGCACCAAACATGGCGATTACCGCAACCAGAACCGAAATAACCGCCGGATTCAGAATGATTATACTTTCGGGCCCTTTCATCTGCGGCAGCCACGAAAGGAGCAGGTAGAGACCGACCGGGGCCATAACGGCAGCGACACGGCGCAATCCGTTGTGTTCGACGCGATGGTTGAGCCAGAGGAGGCCCACCGATTCGAGAACCAGTACCAGGCCAAGCCAGCCTGTTTCCAGAAGCAGAAACGGGGTCAAAGAAATGTAGAACAGTAAAACACCGCCATGGCAGGCGAGAATGCTGTTGCGCTCGGCGCGGCCGGCCAGCTGTGAAACCAGCGCCGAGACCGCAGGAAACTTGAGGCATGCAAGAATAGCCGGTATCCAGCCTGATATTTCGCGCTGCCACATCTTATCTGCGGCATAAACAAAGAATAGCGCCTGAGCGAGCTCGAAGATCGACCAGCTCATCCAGATGCGCCGCGAAACGGCAAAGTCTTTGAAGAGGACGAATGGCAGGATCAATGAAGCTATATACAGTCCGCCTGACCAGAGCATCGAGACAAATGGCTGGCCGGCAGACGCGAGATCGGGTCGCAGTGCCCAGAAAGCCTGGGCAAAACCGGCGGTCAACAGAGTAATAGCGCCCATATATTCGAATTTGAGGCGACGACTGAGGGCGATGGCAATTGCCATGAAACACACCAGAGTCAGCATGCCCGGGCTGGCATTGATTTGCCCCGGCATCGAAAACGCGAGGCCGAGCAGCACGAATATGCCGATGATTGGTGCCGAAGACATCCACTCGGTCATTGCCGGGTTGAGGCGGGCCTTGTCGGTGATTTCAGGGCTGAGCTTGAGCGTCGCCCCCCATTCTGCAACTTTTGCCAGGCAGTAGAAGGTCGCCAGCACGACAAGAGCGCCGGTCACCAGCAGAAAACCGTAGAATGCCAGTGGCAATGCAACCGGCGAACCGGCGGTAAGCCAGATTATTGCGGCAATGACAAGGATCACTGTCATCGCAAAGAGTTGCGGAATCGCTCCAAAAATCATGCTGACAAAGATGCCAATCAGCTGCAAAGCAATGGTGAGCGGCCAGAACATGAATGACATCTGTGGTGTTACCACCAGGGTCAGCAGCAACAACGCGGCAAGGGCGACCGGAAAGACTCTGAACCAGGTAAGAAATCTCTGGCTGATACCATTGCGGTAAATCAGCAGTACTGGCCCGATACCGCCGGCAATCCCATACACGAAAAAAGCTAGAAAAGCCCAGTGTGAGCTGCCGGCATTAAATCTTGTCAGAGCCCAGAATGCCGACACCAGAAAAGTTATGGCGGCATAGGGTATGACCATTTCATGCCAGGCCGACTGCCTGAACGCCAGAGCGGTCGCGATGGTCATCGCAGCCGCCATCATAGCCATCGGGGCGCTCGATGTGTAGCCAAGAGTGACAAGCAAAGCGATTGCGGCACTGACCGAAAAAATTGCAATGCCGGTACACCTGATAGAAGTGCTGACGACCGGATCGCCTTTGATTCGGTCGAGAAAAAATGCAAACAGCGCGAGGTTTGCCGACCATGCGATAAAAATTGGCATGCCCTCGGGCAGCGGATCAGCGAGAAATGTACCGCAACCAAGCGAAAACATTGTGCCAATAGAAGCGAACAGCAGCAGAGCATTCGATTCAAGGCGCCTGACAACCTGAAAAAGACCGATATTTACAACTGACAGGTAAGTGAACAGCGAGAGCA
>OFEK01001841.1_pt1 | contig 12911 bp, 16 predicted proteins | sample 1521131 | NCBI WGS metagenome assembly OFEK01 (sample SAMN05720209, study PRJEB24109) | activated sludge metagenome | isolation source: Anaerobic digester | place: China | collected 2015-12-16
CCGGCTCCCGACGGCAACGACGAGCCTGCGCCATATGTGGAGTCGGGGGTCGCTGTACCTCAGGAAAGCCGGGACAGTCATCCTCTTCGGCGCCATGATCGTCTGGCTCCTTGCGTCGCTCCCGTACGGCGTCGAGTACGGGAGCGAAGGGAGTCTTGCCGGCTCGATCGGACACCTGGTAGAACCGCTGGTGGCTCCGCTCGGGTTTGACTGGAAGGTCGCGGTCGCGCTGATCTTCGGGTTCCTTGCAAAAGAGGTCGTCGTCGGATCGCTCGGAGTCCTTTACGGGACCGGGGAGGAATCGCTCTCCGGCGCACTCTTCGCCGACCCGAACCTTTCCGCGGCAACGGCCCTTGCCCTGATGGTCTTTGCGCTGCTCTACATGCCGTGCGTCGCAACGCTTGGCGTCATCCGGAAAGAGACAGGGTCGTGGAGGTGGACGGGATTTGCGATCGCGTACGGTCTCGCTGTTGCCTGGCTTCTGGCGTTTGCCGTCGGACACCTTGCCCCGGTCTTCACAGGAGGCGTATAATGAATAACGGTATGAAAATTCTCTTTGGAGCGGTGTCCGGGGTCCTCTACGCGGTCTTCGGACTGCTCCAGATTGCCCGGGCTGTTTTCGGTCCGGTGGAAAGCCTCCAGGCTCTCCTCATACCCGGGAACATATTCAACGGGTTCGTGCTGCTTGTAATAGGGAGCGTTCTCCTGGCCGGGGTCAGGAGACTCTTCGGCGGCAGAGAGGACGGCATGCCTTTCGTCTACGTCGGCATCCTCCTTTCAGTCGGGTTCGGGCTCGTGGAGCTTCTCGCCCTCTGCGCGCTGGGGGCCGACGCCTATCTCGTCGGGGAATGGGCCGACCGGTCGGCTGCCGATGCGGCGAACCCTCTCCTCTACCTTGCGGTGATCGGAGTTCTCGGCCTCCTTGTCTGGGGCAAAGAGTTCTTCAGGGGAGTTTGGGCAGCATGATGCGCGCGATAGCAAAACGGTTCTCCGAGGGTGGATTCACGCTCCCGGAGCTTGCAACCGAACTGGATATGGGGCAGGACGCCCTGCTCGAGCGGCTCTTCATGATGGAGCGCCTCGGCTTCATCGTGCGCAGCGGGGGGTGCACCTGGCCTCCCCGCGCGGAGGACGCTCTCTGCCGCTGCTCCGGGTGCTCCGGTTGCCGGGAGGTTACGGGATACGCCCTGACCGGGAAAGGGAGGCGGTTGGCGGGGACAAAGGGGCCGAAAGGCGAAGTTGTGTAACGCCAGCCGCCCCCGGTCTCGGTCAAGGACGTGCAATCATGCTCTTTTCAAGGGAGCAGGCCGTAACAACCTCTTTAATGCCAGAAAAGTCTAACACGATAATTACAGGTGCATAACGTGCCGCTCGGTCACCGGGAAGCCCCGTCCTTAAGGGGCGATCCGCATGGGGCCGGCCCAAAACGGATCAGACGCCGTATCGGTTAAAACCGGTGTTCTGCCACGGGGAGGAGTTTTGATGCCTTTACAACGGTTCAATTCGGTTTGCATGAAGGATGCTGCAACAGGCCGTATTCGTACCGGCCGGTTGACACGACCGCTACCGGTTGCCTGCCGTAAGACGGATACGCCGGCTGCTCTCGATCGTGGGTCATCGACGGGTCGCAACAGCGGTAAAAGACTCCTGCGAGCACCGGCGGACCATCTCGGCGATGTCGTCTTCGGGCGGCAAAAATCCTTCGGAGGGTGCGTTTTCTCTCCCGGTTGAAACCGGGGATCTTCGCGCTGTGATACGATGAAGCGCTGGTGTTGCATGAAACACAAAGGTTGTGCGAAAAACCTCAGCAGAAGGGTCGAGGACTATCTCGAGGCCATCCTCAACGTCACGCTGGAGAAGGGGTACGCCCGCACCAAGGACGTGGCGTGTGAGCTGGACCTCAGCCCGTCGAGCGTTGTGGAGATGTTCCGAAAACTTGACGAGATGGGCTTTGTCGAGTACCGGCGCTACGAGGGGGTGGTCCTGAACCCTGCGGGGCGCGAGGTCGCCGAGGTCATCAAGGCACGTCACGATACGCTAAAGGAGTTCCTGAGGATCATCCACGTCCCGGAGAAGATCGCCAGCGCCGACGCCTGCTACATGGAGCACGAGCTCCATCCGGAGACGATACGGCAGATCCGGCTGCTGGTCGAAGTGTTACGGGCCGATTCCGGGGTATCCGAGCGTATCCGGCGGGGGGGATAAGGCATGCCCCTCCTGCCGGCCGCGATCGCGGCCTACATACTCGTCAACGCCGTCTCGTTTGCTGCCTTCCGCCGCGACAAAAAGCTGGCGGGACGGGCGGCCTGGCGGACACCCGAGAGGAGGCTCCTTCTCCTCGCGTTCTTCGGGCCGCTCGGGGCCCTGGCCGCGATGCGCGTCTTCCGGCACAAGACCCAGAAGGCGAAGTTCCGGCTCGTCCCCCTCTTTCTCTGCTTGCACGTCGGGATCGTCGTTCTGCTCCTCCTGTAGGTTGTTGACTGCCGGGGAAAGGTAAATGCGTCCGGTTGACCAACCCTGGATCATATGGCCTACGACTGCGGTCCGCTCGACCGCTCGATCGAGGAGACCCTCGCGGCGCTCCGGGACGGCCTTGCGCGCGAGTACCGCCTCTACCGCCGCCCTGCCCACCGGCGCTCCCCCCGGAGAACGAGGAGGCTCCGGCGGATAGGGGGGTGGCGCAGGGCGGCCGATCGCCTGATATTCGAGGCCGGCCGGGTGGCGCGCGAGACCCTCCCCCGCATCGAGCGGGATACCGCTCACACCTTCCCCGGTCCTGACGGCCTCCTCCGGGTCCTGATGGACCCCTCCACGAAACGGCTCTTTGCCGGTGTACTCGCCGGGTTTCCGGAGGAGGCGCTCCCGGTCCCGGCACGGGACCTTGCCTGCCTTGCGGCGTTCTCCGACGATGCGCGGGCCCTCGCCCTCATAGGCGACGTCACCCTGCGGCTGAGGGGCTTCTCCGGGCCGGAGATTCTCGCAGCGCTCTCCGACCGGTGGGAGCTTCACGAGAGCCCGGTCGGCCGCCCGGCCGGCAAGACGCTCTCTTCGGAGAAGGAGGCCCTTGCCCGGGCCGTCCTCGGCCTCATATACGTCCAGGGGGGCGCCGGCGCCCTCGAACGTGCGGTGCGGGACCCCGGGTGCGATCCGGCAGGATAACGTTATATACCGGACCCGCCTCTCCCGGAGCGGGAGAGTCGTCCATGGATACCCATGCCCTCCGCGTATTCATACGGCTCGGGCGGTTCCCCTTCCTCCTCTCGGGCTTTATACCCTTCACCGCCGGGGCGCTCTTTGGGTTCCTCCTCGGGGCGCGGTTCACCCCGGGGGAGTTCCTCTTCGGCTACGCAGCGATGGCGGCCGCTCACCTCTCCGTCCACTACAGCAACGACTACTTCGACGCCGACGCGGACCGGTTCGTCGAGACGACGGCCATATCGGGAGGCAGCGGCGTCCTCGCCGCCCACCCCGGCCTGAAACCCGCCGCGCTTGCCGCGGCCGTCGCCCTGATGGCGGCCTCGATCCTGATCGGTTCTCTCTTCGTGACGATCTACGGCTATCCGGCGATCTTCCTCGCCTTCGGCATAGCGGGGAACCTTCTCGGCTGGTTCTACACCGCGCCGCCGTTCGCGCTCGCCTACAACAACCTCGGCGAGGTCGCGAACGTGATCACCTTCGGCCTCCTGATGCCCGGCGCGGGCTACTTCGTCGCGACGGGGAGGCTTGACCCCGCCTTTTTCGCGTTCGCCATACCGCTTGCGCTCTACGGCCTCGTCTTCATCGTGAGCGTCGAGATCCCCGACCGGGAGGGCGACATAGCCGGGGGAAAGCGGACCCTCGTCGTGCGGCGGGGGCGGATATTCGGGTTTTGCCTCATCGCCGCCGCGGCGGCCCTCGCGACCGCGGCCTTCGCCCTCTTTGCGCTCACGGGTATCCTCTCCCCCGTGGACTTCCGGCCGGTGGCGGTCTTCTCCCTTGTTCCGCTCGCGATCGCTCTTCGCGGCCTCTCGAACCGGTGTGCCGGGCGGGCAGGCGCCCTCCCCCACGCGGTCGCAAACATCCGGGGCTACTTCATCTTCCAGACACTCCTCGCCCTCTACCTCCTCATCACGGCAGCCGGATCCCTGCTCTCCCCGTAATGCGCCGGATCCCGGCACATCCTCATAAACTTTTTTAGTATCGAAAATCATCTATATCGTATTCATCGACAAGGAGATCTTATTCGTGAAGAGATTGGGTGGATTCCTGCTCCTGCTTGTTCTGCTGATCCCGGCCGCGACGGCGGCGACGATCACGATCAGCCCTGATACGATCGATTCCGGCGATACGGTCACCGTGACCGTGAACGACCTTCCCGACGGCGCCTCTTTTTCGCTTGGCATCCGCGGCGAGTTCGCGGCGACGCCCGGCGAGGAGTTTGCCTTCTCGGCACGGGGGATCACCCTCCCCTTCGCCCTCAACGGCGGTGAGGTGAATGCCTACACGAAAGGCACGAACTGGACCGAGCTTGCGGCGAACCTCCCCGACGGGGGCTCCGTCATCCTGCTCAAATATGCCGATCCGAATAACGAGGTCCGGATCTCTCAATCCCAGAACATCGGGAGCGGAACCATCAGCCTCGTCACCCTCCGCGGGGAGGCCGCGGCCGATACCATCATCGCCGACTTCACGGTGATGGGCACGAAGAAGGGGCCGGTCGACGGCACGATCTCCTTTGCTCTCGAAGGGATCGAGCAGGGGACCGCGACGGTCTCCGTCTACATCAACGGCAGCGAGGCGCTCGCGCGGACGATCACCATCGGCGGAGGAGTGCCGACGACGCCGACGACGACGACGACGTCGACGCCGGCACCGACCACCACCGAGAGCGGTAACGGCGATTCTTCCGGCACACCGGGCGGCAGCAGCGGCGGTTCGACCGGGCCCGTATCCACGACCGCCCCCACCACCGCGACGGTGACCTCGACCGACGGAAAGGCCTCCCTTGCGGGGACCGATACCGCGGGCGCCGGCCTCCTTGCCGTCGCGGCGCAGGGGACGACCCCTGCCGGGTGGACCTTTGCCGGGAACGCCTACGCCGTGACCCCCGCAAACCGGACGTTCGACCCCGCCGTGGTCCTCTCCTTCACCCTCCCCTCGGCCGGCGCGACGGCGACGATCGCCCGCCTCGATAACGGCGCCTGGTCGCCGGTACCCTCGAAGGTCGAGGGCGACCGGATCACGGCGGAGATCTCCCGGGCGGGTTCTTACGCCCTCCTGATGCCTGCGGAGGCGCCGACCGCAACGACCATCCCCGCGACAACCACCGCCGTCCCCGTGACGACGACACCGACCGCAGCCCCCCTGACCGCCCTCCTCCCGGTGATCGCTTTCGCAACCTTGATGCTTGAGCGGAAGAGAAGAGGCTGACAGAACCGCCCATGGATACAGAAGATAGACAACCCCTGATCCTAGAGGCCGCCGGCGACGTTCCCGGCGACCTCGTCGCGATCGCCGCCGTCACCGCCATAACCCTTGCCTGCGTCTACGTCCCGGTGTTAAACGAGAGCTTCCTCCGGATCCTCTTTGGCGTCGCGATGGTCCTCTTCATACCCGGCTACGCCCTGATCGCGGCGCTCTTTCCCGCACGGGGCGATCTCGACGGCATCGAACGGGTGGCTCTCTCGTTTGGGCTCTCTATTGCCGTCGTCCCTCTCATAGGGCTTGCGCTGAACTACACCCCCTGGGGGATCCGGCTCGACCCGATCCTTGCCTCGCTCACCCTCTTCACCCTCGCGATGACCGCGGCCGCCTGGTACCGGCGCCTCCTCCTCCCGGCCGGCGACCGGTTCGTCGTCCCGGCCCGGGCGATGCTTGCCGCGGCTCGCCTGGAGTTCTTCGACCCGGGTGCCTCCCGGCTCGACCGGGGCCTCTCCGCCCTCCTCCTGGTATCGATCGTCGCCGCGCTCGCGACGACCGCCTACGTCATCGCGGTCCCAAAAGAAGGGGAGCACTTCACCGAGTTCTACATACTCGGCCCCGGCGGGAAGGCCGCGGACTACCCGACCGACTTTCCGGCCGGCGCAACCCGGTCGCTCATCATAGGGGTCGGGAACCACGAGTACCGGGAGATCCCCTACACGGTCGAGGCGTTCGCCCTCAACCAGACGTTCGATACCACGACGAACACGTCGACCATCCATGCGGTCGAGCGTCTCGACCGGTTCGTGGTGACGGTCCCCCATAACGAGACAGAAGAGATCCCCTGGGAGTTTGCGGTGCCGTCGACCGCCTACAACCGGATCGAGTTTCTCCTCTTCAACGAGACGGTTCCCGGGGAGGATATAATGGGCCAGGACCGGATCAACGCGAGTTACCGGGACCTGCACCTCTGGGTGCGGGTCCGGCCGGCGTGAGGATCATCCGGAGGCTCTTTCTCTTTTCGTCGACGTCGATGTGCTCGATCGTCACCGGCATCTTCGTCCCGAGCGCGGCTATAGCGGCGATGAGGCTGCAGACCGGACAGGCGACCATGGTGCAGCACTTCGGCGAGGCCGCCCGGATGGTCCGGCAGCCCGGTATGAGGCGGTAGCCCGAGAGGGTGACGACGATGTTCTCGCCGTCTCTCTTCGCCTCAGTCTTTTCGGCGATCTCGAGGAGGTCGTCGCAGACCTCGGTGATGCAGGCGAGGAGGGCTTCGTTCTCCTCCGGCACCTCGAGGGCATGCTTCTCGCGGAGACGGGCGAGGAGCGGGGTGCATGCCGGGGCGAGCCGGACGGCGCACTCGCCTTCTCTGGTGATGAAGGAGTAGTCGTCGCCGGTCTTCTCCGGGAGGGTATCCGCGACCGGTATGACCTCGATGACGGTCTCTTCCTCCGGGACGAACCAGGCGTTGCCCTGGACGCCGAGGTCCGCGCAGAGGGTGGCGATCCCGATCGTCCCCTGGGCGGGGAGGAGGGCGGCTATATCCGGGTCGAGGGGCTCGCCCTTGTGGAGGGCGAGGAGGAAGATGCCGGCGATGAAGCACCCGGTGCCCGCGAGGACGAGGGTTGCGGTGGTGATGTCCCCCCTGCCGGTCAGGGCCGCAAGGGCGAGAAGGGCCGCTGCGGCGATGATGAGGATGAAGGCTCCCCGGTAGGGACTTTTCGTGGTCATGCCTCGCCTCCTGCCCACCGCGTGAGCCGGTAGTCGTAGAGGGTGAGGATGAGGTAGCCGCAACCGAGAGCGGCGGCAAGACCGATGAGGGCGACGTTCCCGGCGCTCGCGACGACCGCGGCAAAGAGGATCGCCCCGGCGACGAAGACCGGGTAGCCCCGCCGGTCGCCGACGAACGCGCCGAGGGCGATCACCTGGAGGATGAGGGCTAGAATGAGGTTATCCACCGCGACGACCAGGACCTCGGCCGCGCAAAGGAGGAGGAACTTTCGATCGATCTCCATCAGATCACCTCCACGGTGTCGACGCCCGGAAGGGTCCCGGTGCCGGCGGGGGCCTTCAGGACGACCCGCATACCCCGGATCTTCGCCTCGCCGGCGAGCTGGATGAGGTGACTTCTGTCGCCCGGCGGGAGGAGGGAGTAGACCCGGACCTCTCGTGCCTCTGCGACGCTGAACGCCGTCCGCACCGCTGCCGCGAAGAGTGCCGGGTTCTCGCCTGCAAACGCGGAGAGGGCGCCGCAGAGCCTTGCCAGGTAGGCGGTCTCTTCTTCTCCCCTACCCTGCCGGGGCACTCTTGCCCGGGCGGCAAGGACGGCCGGCCCCGGCGCACGGTAGAGGGGGGCGCGGGGCTCGAGGGGAGCAAGCCCGCCGAGAGCGGCGAGGGCTTCACGGATCTCCGTCGTCCTCGGGAGGAATCGGACGATCTCGGGGCCGGCGACGATCAGAAGAGAGCAGCCGTCGCGGGCGCTGATCGCGCCTTCCACGGCGCCGGAGACGGCCATCGAGAACCGGGCGAAGGCTGCCGGGTCTCCGGCCCGGCCCGGGAGGTCGACGGCGATGAGGGGGGCGCCGCCCTCAAGCCCGGTCATCTGCCGGACGTAGAGGGTGTCACGCCGGGCGGTGATCTTCCAGTCGATCAGGTTGGGGTCGTCACCCGTCTGGTAGGGCCGGAACCCGAGGATGCTCTGGCCGGAGATGGCCATCCGCCGGTCCACCTCGGTATCGCCGCTGCCTGCCCCCCTCCCCCGGCCGTCCCCGACTGTTCCGGCGGGAAAGACCCGGATCTGCGGGGCGCCAGACCGGCGGCATACGAGGTTTGTGGTAAAGAAGGTGTCGGCCGCCTCGATGGCGACCCCTCCAAAAGACGTTTCTCCGGGTGCCATGAGCCGGATGGTGTAAGTCACGGCCCTGCCGGGCGGTGATGGGGGGGCATCGCCGACAGCGACCGCCGGCGGTACGTCGCGCACCCGGATATCCATGCCGGGCGGGACGGTGAGGTTGATCTGTACCCGGACGGTCGCCGCTGTCCCCTGCCGGAGGATCGTCCGGTCGACGGTGCGAATGACCTCTAACGAAGTCGCCGCGGCGGCAAGGTCGCTCTCGAACCGCCAGCCCCGCCAGAGGAGGAAGAGGGCGAGGGAACCGGCGGCGAATGCTGCGGCCGGGTTCTCGAGGAGGAGCGCCGTGACGGCGAGGGCGAGGGCGAGGGCCGCTATGCCGCCGCTCGTCCGGGTCGGCCGGATCATCCTTACGACACCCCGACGCTCTCGACGATGTCGGCGATGATCGCTTCGGCGGTGACCCCGGTGATAGCCGCCTCCCGGGTGAGGAGGAGGCGGTGGCGGAGCGTCGAGGGGGCCAGGGCCCTGACGTCGTCGGGGATGACGTAGGTCCGGCGGTTGAGTGCCGCCCGGGCGGCCGAGCCTCGTAGGAGGGCAATCGAGGCACGGGAGCTCGCCCCGAGCCGGACGTCGCCGTGGTTCCGCGTGGCGAGGACGAGATCGCGCATGTAGCCAAGGACCGTCTCGTCGACCCGGACCTCCCGGATGGCCGCGGCCATAGCCTCCACCCCGGTGGGGTCGAGGATGGGGTCGACCCGGTCGCGGTAGACCTTCCAGTCCAGTTCTCCGGCGTGCTCCCGCCGGAGGATCTCCAGTTCGTTCTCGGAGTTGAGGTGGTCGAGGACGGAGCTGAACATGAACCGGTCGCGCTGCGCCTCGATGAGGGGGAAGGTCCCCTCGATCTCGTGGGGGTTCTGGGTGGCGATGGCAAAGTAGGGGTCGGGGAGCGGATAGGTGATCCCGTCGATCGTCGCCTGGCGCTCGCTCATGGCCTCGAGGAGGGCACTCTGGGTCTTCGGCGTCAGGCGGTTCATCTCGTCGACCATAAGGAAGTTCGTGAAGATGGGCCCCCTCTGGAGGGCGAACGTGCTTTTTTCCCGGTCGTATATCCGGATGCCGATGATGTCGGCCGGCTGGAGATCCACGGCCCCCTGGACCCTCCTGAAGTCGTAATCGATGAGGTGTGCCACGATCTTACAGACAGTAGTCTTTGCGGTCCCGGGAACCCCCTCGATGAGAAGGTGGCCGCCGCTGATCATACAGATGAAGATCTCCTCGATGAGGGGCTGGTTCCCGACGATCACCTGCTGGGTCGTCGCCCTGATCTCTTCGTAAGCGTCTGCTATCGCATTGATGCGTGTGGTAAGGTCGTCAATCATCTCTCTTCCTCCCAAAGTGCCAGGCCACCGGCAGGATGGCCAGGGCCGCCGCGGCAGCCGCAGCCGGCGGCGTCTCCTGTATCCATAATCGTGTGTTGATGATTGGGTTAGCGGTGCCGGTTCTGCTGTGGATGCTGTCTACCCGGATCGGCTGGATATTCTCGATGAACTGTGGGTTCTCGGCGAGCATGGCGTTGATGAAGAGGCTTTCATCGCCGAGTACGGTGAGGTTTCCCTCGGCCGCGCAGATGACCGCGGTCCCGAAGACCTCGTCGCCGCTTATCCGGCCGTCGCCGTCGCCGTCCTCCCAGGTGAGTATCGCCGTCTCGAGGAGGGGTTCACCCCCCGTGACCGCCGCGGGGCGGTTGACCCGGACGGTCCCTACCCCGGCAAAGAGGCTCGTGTTCCCGACGACGCTGACGGTGAAGAGGCCGGGATCGGCACGGTCCCGCTCGAGGCTTGCGAGGTTCTGCGGCCGGACCCTCATGGTGCTCCCGAGGTCTGCAAGGAGGCTGTTTGCGGTTCCTTCCTCGTCGGCGACGATGACGCGGCCGCCGGCATCGAGGAACGTCTGCAGGTAACCGACCTCCTCGGCCGTAAAAGGTCTGTCAGGCGCGAGGATGAGAAGGGTTGCCGCGGTGTCGAGGTTCCGGAGGTCGCGGATTTCCTCTGCAGGGAGCGCCGATGTGCCGTTCCAGTCCGTGTTGTAGCGGCTGTACTCTTCGGTGGTGGTGGTGACATGGGCGTAAGCTACGGCGGCGGCGAGGAGGAGGATGAGGAGGATCGCCCAGGCCTCACGCTCTATCTGCGTCACCCCCGAGGGCAATGCGTTCCATATCCGTGAGCTCCTCCTCTGAAGGGGTCTCTCCTGCATACCGGATCCGTTCGTAGCGCTCGAAGAACCCGGCGTATGCCGGGGCGATGCGGGCGCAGTCGCGCGGCGTCTTTGTCTCGGGGAGACCGAGCCGGGCACGGAGGGTACAAAAGAGGACGGTCGCGGCCTCGCGCGGCGGGAGGCCTGCGATGCTCACCTGCGGCGTGGGTCTCGCAACCTCCGGCGACGGTGCCGCTTCCGGTTCTGCCGCCGGGGTGCTCTCCTCCGATCGGCGCCGGCGGAGGTACCACCCGGTGCCGGCCGCCGCCGCGATCGCCGCCGCGAAGGGGAAGGGCGAGAGCCCTTCGCCCCGGAGGATGACCGTCTCTGTCGGGCTCTCCGAAGCGTTCAGAGGGTAGCCCGCGGCGTGGAACTCGGCACGGAGGGCGTGCTCCCCGGCGGGGAGGAGAATATCCGCCCTGTAGGTGCCGTTTCCATCGGTCTCTGCCCCGACGAGGGTTTCGCCGTCGACCCTTATGAGGACCGGGGCTCGCGTAACCGGGCGACCGTCGTCGGCCGTGAGGTTCCCCGTGCAGGCGACGGCCGTTCCGTTCACTTCCGCGAGGGAAAGGGTGATGCTGGTGTTTTTGGGCAGAACCTCGAACGCTGCGACGTTTGAGTAGATTGTTCCCGCGGTGGCGTAGGCGAGGTGCGGGCCGGCGAGGATGCGGCCGACCCGGTAGGAGTGAACATAGGTGCGGTCGTCGTCGAGGGCGACGGTCGCCGCCAACCGACTGTCGACGTAGATCTCGACGGGAGCGCCGGATTTTCCGGCGGCGTGGATCCCGCCGATGAGGAGGACGTCACCGTAGCTCCCCTCGACCGGGGTGACCGCTATGACGAGGGGGGATTGTACGGTTCCACCACTGCCGGTTCCCCCTGTTCCGGTTCCACCACCGTTGATCTCCTCCTGCCAGCCGTTCGCGGCATCGGCGACTTCTGCGAAGTGGTCGACGCTCTCCTGGTAGGGGGTGGCATTGATCTCGTAATGCTCGGCGATCCTGACCGTTGCGGCCTCTCTCCTTGCGTAGGCGGAGAAAGTCTCCCGCATCTTCTGCCGGAGGGCCTCGCCCTCGTAGATGACGGTCATGTGCTGCTCGTCGTCGCCCCTGACCTCGATCTCGAGGCGCTGGAGGGCATCGAACCGCCGGGTATCGTTTAAGAGGGCCGCGAGGGCATCCTGGTTCTGCCGGTTGTTCTGCTGGAACTCGCCTATGTCGGTCCCGGAGACGTCGAGGGTGACGACGAGCCGGTCGAACCGGCGGGAGAGTTCGTTGTAGCGGGCGAGGTCGCGCTCGGCGCTCTCGTAGTCCTTGAGCTTGATCGTGAGGGCGAGGGTCCCGGTCTGGCCCAGCAGGTCATCCATAAGGGGGACGAGGGATGCGGCGTCGCCCGGGGAGCGCTTCTGGATGGTCGCCGGGTCGGCGTGGGCGGCGGTCGATATGTTCTTTGCGGCGTAGAGGACGGGGTCGACCGCCTGGACTCCGATGAGGACGAGGACGAGGATGGCTACCGCGGCAAGGACGGCGTGCGAGACCTGACGGTTCATGCAGCAAGGATCTCCAGTATCTTTTGGGCGACGATGTAGGCGAAGAGGGCGACCCCCGCGGCGATGATGTAGCCGATGTATCGCATGTAGCGCGGCCGCGAGAAGGCCCCGTCGATCAGGACCGCGACGACCAGGAGGCCGATCAGGGCGAGGACGAAGAATACCTCAAGGTCGAGCGTACGGGATAGGACCATGAAGAAGGCGATGATGATGAGCCATACTGCGAGTACGGCCGCAGCATAGTATTTCTTCGCACCCGCCATCCTGACTAAATTTCGGCTCTAGAAGAGATAATCTTATTGACATGATGTTTTCCTGTCCCGGGGTGGATGGCGGGGAATCGCGAATGTTCCCGGTGCCCGGGGGGCGGATCTCGATGAAATCCCGTTTTACCTCTTTATGTAAAACGGAATCATTATAGTGTCGCTCCAGAAACCTTCTGGCGTATGCGGTGTGCGAAGGCCTTTCTCGGTGTCTGTTTCCTCCTTGCGGTTCTGCCCGCCGGTGCCCTGGCAGGAACCCCTCTCTGGACCCACTCCATATCATCCGATATCGCCGATCTTTCCCTGACACCGGACGGCTCCTTCATCCTGGTCGGGGGGGACCGGCTCTGCCTCCTTACCGGCAACGGCACTCTTCTCTGGCGGGAGTGGGCGGCGGGGCTGATCGCCTGCTCCGCCGACGGGCGCCTGATAGCGGGGGCGGCCGGCCCGTCCCTCATCCTCTTTAACTTGCGGGGGTGAAGGGGGCGGAGCGGGAAGTCCCCACCCTTCAGGGTGGGGACGGGCGCTCCGCCGCCCTTCTTCACTTTCACCCTGCATGGATCGAGTATATCATATCCCAGGTTCATTC
>OFEK01001845.1_pt1 | contig 12881 bp, 8 predicted proteins | sample 1521131 | NCBI WGS metagenome assembly OFEK01 (sample SAMN05720209, study PRJEB24109) | activated sludge metagenome | isolation source: Anaerobic digester | place: China | collected 2015-12-16
CGCGGGATTTATGTCGGGGATTTCCGCAATACAAGAATATGAGCGTCTTTACGGCCGGTTTGCTTCACGATGTCGGCAAAATATTTTTTATAGAAAAATTTGCCGACATCTACAGGGAAATATACGCCGACAAAGCTCAATATGATATGCCCCTTTTTGAGCTGGAAGAAGATTATCTGGGAATGAATCACGCCATTATCGGTAATCATTTATCGTCAAACTGGAATCTCCCCCAGCATCTTGTTCAGGCGATTTCCCACCATCACCAGCCCACTGCCGCCGCCCACCACCCTGAACTGGCTGCATTAATCGGACTGGCCAACTATCTTTATTATAAAGCCCTTGGCCTGCAGCTGAATTCCCGGCAGATCGCCGACTCCGACCACTGGCTGACTGTCGGGCACTGGACATTTCTGACCCGGCTTTTTCCGGATATGGGACAAGAGAAGCTCGACAAATTGACGGCGCAAGCCGAGTCAATCATCAAAGACAATCAGGATTGCCTGGCCATGCATTATTAATCTCGCAATTAAAGATGAACGGAACGATTGTGCAAATTGCTTTCAATATTTTTAATTCAGATTTTCCTTGTCTTCTTCTCTCTGTATCAAATCGTAGGTAATGGGTTCATAGCCGATATCGTCATCCAGGTGCATAAGACTTATTTTAACTGGATTCGCATAATCCTCCCTGCGTTTGATGTCCTCCAGAAATTGCTTTACTTTCTGGACGTTTTTAATGAACTCGCCGGGTGATCGAACCCCTGTATGAGTAAAAACGCCGAGGCACATTTTTTTCAATGTGGTGGTTTTTTCAATCGTCGTTTGCATAAACGTTATTATTAGATCGATAATCTGTGCTTTGTATTCCGGTATTGAAATATCCCAGATCGTCATTGGCATTACAAACAAGAAACCGGTCTGGCAGGATGGGGCTGATATGGAAGAGAGGTGATCGTTCGTCCTTGCAATTAATTGTGAACCGTTAAATTGTTTATTTCCCTTTAATTCCGCATTTGGATCGGGTATTCCAAAGCTTTTAAGAAGGAATTGAATTTCTTCAAGATACACACCGTCAGGATCCGTAAAGGGTAGGTTTTCGTCTGTAATAAGCTGTGGATGTTTTTCCAGTAGTTTGTGGAAAAGAAAACAATGGCTGAACCAGAATGCAACACTGGCGTCGACGGGGTGATGCGTCACGCTCATGCCCATTCTATAGCAATATTCAGCTTTTTCCAGGCATTGCAGGACTTCTTTTTTGAAGTCTTCAATTTTTTCAGTTATTTTCCGGTTCCGCAAAAAATTGATCAGCTTAAGGGCTTGAGAGTAAAACAGATGGCCGTAAACAGCATAAAATACGGGACTGGGTTGACAGTGCTTTTCAATAAATAAACCGTCATAAAGGGCGCGATCAAATAACAGGCGGGCGGTGATCCATTCCCGGGCGTAATTACCCAGGGCTATAAAGTTATACATCCGCATGGTCCGGGCGACGGGGTTATAAGGTTGTACTTGAGAAATCACATTGGAAAGAATCTGAACCGCCTCATGATCCATACGGCGCAATGTGGCAATGTGGGCAACGTCCAGCGCCAGCATTGTTTTGGGCGGATAATTGATGACGGTGTCGAGAAGGGGGATTATGCCGGTCTTGTTGAAGAACAGTGCGTTTTGAAAAGCATTAACGTCCTTGTCCCGGACGGGCAGCGGTGATGATTCTTTGCCGTCGGCGAGCATACACGGCATCAGGCCGGGGATGGGCTTAAAATAAGGGAAATCCCAGAAATGAACAATAGTCCAGACGTTTAAAGATGATGTTTCGTTTAGAATTACTCGTATATTCGCTTGTTTTGCCATCATACAGGCAATATGCGAAAGCCGAATGGGAAGATTATCGGGAAGCGACGGGTGAAACAGATCTTTGATAGATTCAGCTGTGGTTTCGAACTGACCTGCATCGATGGCGATCGAAAATTGAATTTTTGAAGAATAAAATTGCGTAAGCTGCCAGGAGGTCAACAATTGATAAGAAAGGGAAAGAGCATTGCTGATGGCCTCACTGTAGTTTTGTGGAAAGCCATTGAAGCCTTTTTTTATCGGGATTCTTAAGAGACAGGCTGTCGCCAGATAAGTAATGTGTGCTCCATTGAGATAATTCATTTCCAGATCTTTGGCACAGGAAGGCAGGGCGTCTTTCAAAAAAGTCATTACTTCCGGATTGATATTGCCGCGCGGTTCAAGAAAGGAAAGTTCCATAAGAATTCCTTCCTTGGGTTCAGGCTGTGTGTCGCAATGGCGCCGGGGAAAATTTATAATAGCAGAAAAATTGAGTCCAAGATCGGGTTTGTTGACTGCCAGCCAGATAGTCAGCGCCATCAGAGTGTGCTGTTTCTTGATTGTTTTGGGATGAAAGTCTTGCTTGAGTCTTGTAATAGTGACCTCGTTTGGTTTTTCCAGGCCGAAGACGCCGGCAATGTTTTTTAATTCCAGGACAAGTTTTTTAATGGAAATATCTTTTTTGATTTCACTGATCAGCATTTCAAAATTCAGCTCAGCCACGGGCTTTCTTCCTTTGTACATCTCACCGCAGCGATTGATTAATCCGATGAATTCAGCCTCTGATTCTTTTTGAATTGATTTTTTTTGCTGCGCTAAAGCGATAATTTTTTCTATAAATGAAATATTTTTTTTATCGCTTTTGAAATTTTGAAATGTTTCAACTGAGGGGAATATCGACCATAATAATAAATTAAATTTATCCAGCATGTTATCTGTGGTACTCATGTCGTAGTCCTCATTTAAAAATTTTGAAACGTTACGCAGATGAAATTAATTTATTTGCAGGCATTACGCAATATATAAAATTGTATAATTCAAGTAATAAATATTGAATGGTTGCATAAATTGTTGTAATAAAAACCATTTCTTTAGTAATTATTCAAAAACGGCCAAACAAGAAAATTCAGTAAAAAAGTGAGAATAGATGAAAAACAATCCATCTCCATCGGAACCTCCCGGGACAATCTTTGAAAATACGGACACGGCTGCAGTAATTTTTGAGGAAAATAATACCATACTACTGGCCAATGAAGAATTCGAGAAACTTGCCGGCTACACAAAAGAGGAAATAGAAGGAAGAAAAAAGTGGATGGAATTCTTTTATCGCCAGGAAGATCTGCAGCGAATGAAAGAATGTCATCGCCGGCGCCGTGGCAATCCCTTCTCTGTTCCCCATATGTATGAATTCCAGTTTGTCGACCGTCAAGGACGGATAAAGGATATTGTTGCCGCCGTTGCTGCAATAGCCGACGGTAAACAGTCTGTGATGACATTACTGGATATAAGCGACCACAAGCGAATTGAAGCTGCTTTGCCGGAATCAGATAGACGGCTGGCCGATACCATTGATTTTCTGCCGGACGCAACGGTTGCTGTCGATCTTTCCGGAAAAGTAATTGCCTGGAATCACGCCATGGAAGAGATGACCGGCGTAAAGGCGAAAGACATCCTGGGAAAGGGTGATCATGAATATACCATACCGTTCTTTGGAAAACGGATGCCGGCGCTGGTTGATCTGATATTGGGATTGAGTGAAAAGGCCGAAATCAAATACGACTTTGTCAAAAGAGAGGGAGATGTTCTTTTGGCCGAGGCTGAAGTGCCGGTGAGGGGAGTGCCCCGTACTCTCTGGGCGAAAGCCGGACCATTATATGACGACCATGGTAATATTGCCGGCGCCATTGAGTCCCTTCGCGACATCACCGAACGCAGACGGATGGAGGCGGTTCTGAGAGAATCAGAGCGGCGGCTGGCCGATATAATTGATTTTCTGCCGGATGCGACATTCGCTGTTGATCTTTCCGGAAAAATAATTGCCTGGAATCACGCCATGGAAGAGATGACCAGTGTGAAGGCTGAGGATATGCTGGGAAAGGGTAATTATGAATATGCTGTGCCGTTTCATGGAATTCGCAGGCGTGTTCTAATTGACCTGGCACTAAAATTTACTAAAGAAGTTGACGAGGAATATGATTTTGTCAAAAGAGAGGGAAACGTTTTTATAGCCGAGGCCGAGGTAACCATGCAAGGAGTAACTCGTGCACTCTGGGGAAAATCCAGACCGTTGTATGACAGCCATGGTAATGTTGTCGGTGCTATCGAGTCTATTCGCGATATTACTGCGCTCAAGCAGGCGGAAAAATCCCTGCAAAAAGCGCACGATGAACTGGAAAACAGAGTTATCGAAAGAACCGCCGAACTGGTGGAGGCCAACAAACTGCTGCAGGAGGAAATCGCCGAACGCAAGCGGATGGATGCTGCTCTGACAGAATCAGAACAACGACTCGCTGATATTATTGACTTTCTGCCTGACCCAACTTACGCTATTGATCTTTCCGGGAAAGTTATCGCCTGGAACCACGCCATCGAGGAAATGACCGGTGTTAAGGCGGAGGACATGCTGGGAAAGGGTAATCATGAATATATCATACCGTTTTACGGGACTCCGAGGCCGGTACTGATTGACCTGGTGTTTGAATGTGATCAAAAACTGGCCCAAAAATATGATTTTGTACGGAGAGAGAGAGATGTGCTTTTAGCCGAGGCTGAAGTGCCGGTGAGGGGAGTGCCACATTTTCTCTGGGGGAAAGCCGGGCCATTATATGACAGCCGCGGAAATATTGTTGGTGCCATTGAATCGGTTCGCGACATCACCGACCGCAGACGGATGGAAGTGGCTCTGCGGGAATCGGAGCGGCGGCTGGCCGATATAATTGATTTTCTGCCCGATGCGACTTTTGCCATCGACCTTTCCGGGAAAGTCATTGCCTGGAACCACGCCATGGAGGAAATGTCCGGCGTAAAGGCGGAGGACATGCTGGGAAAGGGTGATTATGAATACACGATACCGTTTTACGGGATGCGGCGACCTGCAATGATTGACCTGGCGCTCAGTCCCACTGACGAGGACGAGCAGAGATATCCTTTTATTAAGAAAGAAGGAGACGTCATTTTTACGGAGACTAATGTAATCCTGGGAGATTATCCTCGAGTCCTTTTGGGGAAAGCAAGGCCGCTATACGACAGCCACGGAAATATTGTCGGCGCCATTGAGTCCATTCGCGACATCACTGAGTTCAGGCAAGCCCAGAAAGCATTGCAACAGGCAAATGAAGAACTGGAAATTCGGGTTGCCGAAAGAACCGCCGCACTGGTGCAGGCCAACAAGGCGCTGCAGAAAGAAATTCTGGAAAGGCAGCGAACAGAGGCGGTGCTGGAAGAAAGCGAGAGAAGATATGACCAGTTTTTTAAAACTTCAAGAGATTGCGTCTTCATAACGCTGGCCGATGGGAAGTTCATTGATATAAACGATTCTCTGGTAGAGGTGCTGGGCTATTCGAGCCGGGAGGAAATGATGCAGGTAAACGTCAAGAACCTCTACGAGAAGCAGAACCAGCGCATCCAAATTGCCGCTTTAGTTGCCAGGAGCGGTTATGTCCAGGAATATCCCGTTGATTTTTTAAAGAAAGACGGGAGCAAAATATGTGTTCTTATTACTGCGGTGGCCGTATACGATACGGACGGCAGTGTAATAGGTTTTCAGGGAACACTCCGGGATGTCACCGAGCAGAGACGGGTGGAGAAAGAATTAAAGAAATACCGCGAAGAGCTGGAAAGTATGGTTGCCGAACGGACGAGTGAACTCGAGAACAGAACCAAAAATCTGCAGGAAATTAATACGGCTTTGAATGTTTTGCTCCAGAAGAGAGCTGATGACAAAAAGGTTTTAGAGGAGCGTTTCGTTGCGAATATCGGCTCTCTTGTGCTTCCCTACGTAGAAATGGTCAAAAGAAATAACCTTGATAAGCAGCAGCAGTTTTGCCTGGATACTATTAAAAATAATTTGAATAAAATTGCCTCTCCCTTATTGAAAAACATCCGGCAGTTTGATCTGACCCCCCGGGAGGTCCAGATCGCATCTTTAATCAAAGAAGGCAAGACGACCAAGGAAATCGCCAAGACATTGGGAATTGGAGAGGGTTCCATCGACACACACAGAAAAAGTATTAGAAAGAAATTGGGACTGGACAGAGCCGCCAATCTCCAGTCCCGCTTGCGTTATCTGGAAAAATAGATAAATAGTCTATCTATTTGCAGCCTGTTTAGTCTATTGAAATTAATTTTTAAAATTGATATTATTTTACAATTTATTTGTTCTTTTGAAGATTTAATGAATTTGCCGAACTGTATTTGGTGGGAAATCTGGTCTGGACGAAAATAACTTTCAGAAGCTTGGGCGGGTTTAAGACTGATTATGAGCGAAAAAGACGAAGGCATGGGCAAAGGGCGGTTTTCTGAACTGCCGGGAAAACTTCAAAGCAACGGTAAGATTGTAAAATTCTCAGGCGAACGCAGGCCAACGGAGCATATATCGCCGGTGTCGGAGGACGTCTACCGGATAATTTTTGAAAATACAGGAACGGCGACAGTTATTCTGGAGGAAGATAACACCATCCAGCTGGTAAACGGGGAATTCGAAAAACTTACCGGTTACAAAAGAGAGGAAATCGAGGGCAGAAAAAAATGGATGGAATTTGTCTGTCACAAAGAAGATCTGGAACGAATGAAAGAATATCACCGTCTGCGCCGTATTGATCCACAATCTGCCCCCCGTACCTACGAATTCCAACTCGTTGACCGAAAAAATCAAGTAAAAGATGTTATTTTAACCGTCACACCAATGCCTTTAATAAGGCAGACCCTGGCGGCATTGCTGGATGTAAGCTATCTCCGGCGTATGGAGGCGGCTCTGACGGAAACGGAAAGAAGGCTGGCCGATATTATCGATTTTCTGCCGGATGCGACGTTTGCCATTGATCTTTCCGGAAAGGTTATCGCCTGGAACAGGACGATGGAGGAAATGACCGGCATAAAAACCGAGTACATGCTGGGAAAAAGTAATTATGAATATTCCCTGCCGTTTTACGGGACGTCCAGGCCAATGCTTATTGACCTGGTACTCGGGTCTGCCGCCGAGATTGAAAAAAAATATAATTTCATCAAGCGCGAGGGGAGCGTACTTCTTGCCGAAGTTAACAATGTGCCTGTAAAAGGGGAATATCGCGCACTTTGGGGGAAAGCAGGGCTTTTGTATGACAGCCACGGCAATGTTGCCGGCGCCATCGAGTCCATCCGTGATATAACCGACCGCACACGGGCGGAGGAGTCACTGCAGAAAGCACATGATGAACTGGAAATTGGGGTTCGAGAGAGAACGGCCGAACTGATGCATGTAAACAAGGTGCTGCAGCGGGAAATATCGGAGCGCAAACGCGCAGAAGCGGTGCTGAAAGAGAGCGAAGAAAAATACAATCAGTTTTTTAAGACTTCAAGGGATTGCGTCTTTATAACTTCAAAGGATGGACGGCTCGTCGACCTGAATGATGCTGCGGTGGAGTTATTCGGCTACTCCAGCCGTGATGAACTGCTCCAGAAAAAAATGCCGTATGTTTACGCCAATAAGGAGGAACGGGCGAAGCACGCCAGAGTGATCGCAGAATGCGGCTATGTCAAAGAGTATCCCATTGATTTGCGCCGAAAAGACGGCAGTGTCAGGCATGCACTCATTACGGCAGTGGCCCGCTATGACGTCAGCGGCAGAACAATAGGCTTTCAGGGAACAATCCGGGACGTGACCGAGCAGAGACGGGTGGAGAAGGAATTAAGGAAATACCGTGAAGATCTGGAGAGCATGGTTGCCGAACGGACAAGCGAACTTGAAGACAAGACAAGAAATCTTCAGGAAGTAAATACGACATTGAATGTACTGCTGCAGAAGAGGGAAGAAGACAGAAAGATTCTGGAAGAGAATTTGGTCGCCAATATCAGTTCTCTTGTACTCCCCTACATAGGCGGTATCAGGAGAAACAACCTCGATGCGCAGCAGCAGTTGTGCCTGGAGGCTATTGAAAAGAATTTAAGCGGCATCGTTTCTCCGCTTTTGAAAAACATCCAGCAGTTTGAACTGACTCCGCGGGAGATACAGATTGTTTCCCTGATAAAGGACGGCAAGACGACCAAAGAAATTGCCAGAGCCTTGGGAATTGGTGAAGGTTCCATCGACACACACAGAAAAAACATTAGAAAAAAAATGGGTCTGAACAGGTCTTGCAATCTCCAGTCCCATCTGCGTTTCCTCGAAAAATAGATAAATAGCCTATCTATAAATACCCGATTTAATATGTATTGTAAATTTACAATCCTTAGATATAAGTTTCTAAGTCTTTTAGGATATACATCTAATGCCTCAGGAGACATTTGAAAATTATTTTCCCTTTATGCCGATGCCGGGAAAGCCCCAAAAACTTCGGGGCGCTTTAAATCTAAATTAACTTTATTTTATTTTAAAACCATTTTCAGCTAATATGAAAGATGAATCTAAGACTAAAAAACAACTTATCAATGAGCTTACCGAACTGCGACAGCAATTGGCAAATTCAAAAAACTTCGAAAAAGAATTCCACAGGCTTCAGGAAAGCAATGACAAGTTCGTAAAAGCTTTCACGCACTGTTCCATCCCCATGGCCATTACAACATTTAAGGAAGGCCGGTTTGTTGATGTCAACAATACTTTTTCGAGATTTACAGGGCTCAGGCAGGATGAAATTATAGGACGTACTTCGCGGGAAATTGGATATTTCACAGATGAACAAAGGGCTATATTGTTTGATGAGATTAAGAAAAAAGGTTGTGTGGAAAACCTGGAGCTGAAAGTCGGAGCAAAAGGCGGGGAACTTAAAGACGGCTTGTTCAATGCCGTAATGATGACCATCAACAATGAAAAATGTCTGCTGAAAGTAATGGTGGATATCACCGGGCGCAGGAAGGCGGAATTTTCTTTACGGGAAAGCGAAAACAAACATCACGGCAATAGTGAGCATGTCGGCAAAGGGATTTATCAGGCAACGGTCGATGCCGATGAGATAAAGAGCAATAAAGACGGCATCCCGGGCTGTCGGGGCGTCTTATCTGATATAACAGAAAGGAAACATTTTGAAACGGAGCTTTTGCAAACAAAAAAAATGGAAGCAGTTGGCGCTCTTGCGGGCGACATTGCCGACAGTTTCAACAATTTGTTTCTGGCGATTCAGGAAAGTATTTCACTTTTGCTCCTGGATATTGATTCGTCGCATCCCCATTACAGGTGCCTGAAGAATATTGCCGCACAGGTGGCAAATGGAGCTGATTTAACGGGTAAATTGCTGGATCTTGCCGGGTGTGAAAAATATGCGGTTGAGCCCGTCAATATAAATAATAATGGATGAAGCAATAAAAGAAACGATATTCGATCACTTTTTTACGACGAATGGCGGCAGAGGTTTGGGGCTGACAACAGCTTACGGTGTTATTAAAGGACACGGGGGCCTTATCAGGGTTTGCAGTGTACCTGGCCAAGGAACAACTTTTACCATATATCTACCGACTTAAATGTGGAGGCTTTATGCAAAAAGCACTTGAAAACAAAGCGGTGAATGGCGGAGAGACAATTCTGCTGGTGGATGATGAAAAAATGATTCTGGATGTAACCAGAGAACTGCTCAAATCACTGGGGTATCAAGTCTATATTGCTCAAAGCGGTAAAGAAGCGATCGATGTTTTTACGGAGAAGCGAGACCAGATTAACCTGGTTATTATGGACATGGTTCTGCCGGGGATGTCGGGGAAAAAAATATTCGATAGACTTCGTGAAATAAATCCGGATGTCCGTGTGCTGCTGGCCAGCGGTTACAGTATCGACGGTGAGGCCGAACAGATTCTGGCCCGGGGCTGCAACGGCTTTCTTCCCAAACCTTTCCGACTTGGAGAACTTGCGCAAAAGGTAAGAGAAGTGCTTAACTAAAAATTGTATTTTTCCAATTAAATTCATCTTGATCAGTTTAATTAAAGGTTTTTACGCAGTGCATCCGATAGGGATAATTAGAAAAAGTGCTTTTCCCGGAAAGACTGCCGATGAACGAAAAAGACAAGAACACAAGTAAAGATCTAATTATGCTTGCCCTGGAAAGGGAAGTATTCAAAAAGCAATACCTGAGGATGCGTGATAATTATGATCATAAGATCAAAGAATTGTCCATCATCAAAGAACTCATGGATTCATTGCGTCTGACCAGCATCAATGATAAAAATGCCCTTTTCCGGGAGCAGTTAAAAGTTGTAAAAAAGAATACGTCTCTGGAACAGATAAGCCTCCTGGTTCTGAATGAAGAGCTCCAGACGCTCGAACTGGTGGCCGCCGCAAATGCGGAAAAAAAAGCATCTGTGGAGGAGGCGCGTTTTCTAAATCTTGACCAGGGGACACCGGGAATTGCTGTTTCGTTAAAAAAACCGGTTGTCATCAATGATGTGCAGGAATCCTGCAGTCATGAAGAAAGGATGCGTGTTCAAGGGCAGTCTTTGCTTTGCGTTCCTGTGATGGATGGAAATAAAGTTGTCGGCATTTTGGAGTTGAGCCATAGAATGAAGAATAAATTTGACCAGAATCAGGTCAACTTCTTCAGTCTTGTAGCCAATCAGATCGGCACCGCTGTTGTTTTGTTTCGGTTGTATGCGCAGATGCTCAAAGAGGAAAGCAGACGCTTTCTCCTGAGCCGCTTTTTTTCCAAAACCATTACCGAAGAGATTCTGGGCAAGAAAGGTTTTATTAAGTTAGGTGGAGAAAGAAAGAAAGCAACTATTGTGTTCGTTGATATCCATGGTTTTACATCCATCTCCGAACGCCTCGATCAGGAAGAAGTTGTTGAGATTCTTAATGCCTTCTTTTCTCATATGACGCCGATCATCTTTAAGAACAATGGGACCCTAGATAAACTGATGGGCGATGGAATGATGGCTATTTTTGGTGCGCCCATTACCAGCGATGATGATGCAGTACGGGCTGTACGCACAGTTATAGAGATGATCAGGGCGCTTCAAGCCTTTAATGAACGGCATAGGGAAAAAGGTTGGCCGCAGCTTAGTGTAGGCATTGGCGTCAACGCTGGTGAAGTTGTTGCTGGATATATAGGGTCTCAGGATCACTTGAATTATACGGTTATTGGCGACGCTGTGAACACGGCGCAGAGGCTTCAATCCATTGCTGCGGTGGATGAAATAATAATTTCAAAAGCTGTCAAAGACGCCATCGGCGATAAAATTTCGGAGGTGGAAGGCTTGAAGGGACTGACGCCTCTACCTTCCCAGAAAGTTAAAGGCAAAGAAAAAGAGATCGATATCTTCCGGGTTGAAATCTGACAGCTTGCCGCCTAACGCAATCGGCTGTCGATCATTATATCGGGGCCGATTCTTTTTATTTTTTGGAAGTTCAGTTTTTTGGCATGCGCCAGATCGATGATGTCCAGTTTGCCTACGGCTTCAATTCCCGTGCCGATAATTTTCGGGGCAATAATGGCTACCAGGCGGGAAGCTAAATTCTCTTTCAAAACGGCAGTAATGATCTGAGCGCCGCCTTCTATCAAAATGGAAGATATCCCTCTGGCGGCAAGTATTTTAAATAATTTTTTTAAATCAACTTTACCCTCGTTGTCGGCCTCCGTAGAAATCAGCTGTATACCGGAATCAGCAAAATGTTGAAATTGCGGGTCGTCCGCCGGTTTAGTGGTGGCAATTATAGTATCAGCGGCAGAGAGGTTTTGAAAAATTTTAGCCTGCAGAGGGACTTTCAGGCTGGAATCCACGACAACACGTAAAGGGTTGCGGCCGCGGATGTGGCGCACAGTTAGTTCCGGGTTATCTTTGATAACCGTCTGCGCGCCGACTAAAACCGCATCGTGCCGGGCGCGCAGCCGGTGAGCAAATTTCAGGGAAGCAGGTGAACTTATCCATTGTGACTGACCGTGTGCCGTAGCAATACGGCCGTCTAATGTTGCCGCATATTTTACGGTAACAAAAGGCATGCCTGTTTCCATGTAGTGAAAGAAAACTTCATTGAGGCTGCGGCATTTCTCTTCTAAAACACCTGCTGTTACTTCGACTCCCCTGCTTTGTAAATAATTCAAGCCCTTGCGGGAAACCAGCGGATTTGCGTCTATCGTCCCGACAACGACTTTTCTGAACTTATTTTCAACAATGCTTTCCACGCAGGGTGGTGTTTTTCCCGTATGACAACAGGGTTCAAGAGTTACATATATAGTCGCTCCGGCAAGGTCCTCAGAAGCATTTTTTATCGCGTTGACTTCCGCGTGAGGACCGCCGTACCGTTTGTGGTATCCCTGACCGATAATCCGGCCGTTTTTAACAATAACCGCGCCGACCATCGGGTTGGGGCTGACGGAACCATTTCCTTTTCGGGCAAGTTTTATTGCCAGATACATGTAGTATTCATCAGTATTCATAGTTGGAGACAAATACCTCATAGTTCGCCGGAATGTAAAGATATTTATTGTTGAAACGTTCGAGGATGTGGTAAGGAGCAAACCGTCAGGTAAAAGTGCCTTGATAAGAAACCAAAAAGCAAGGAGCTGTCATGAAAGGTGTTGTGTTGGCCGGTGGTTTGGACAGCCGACTTTATCCTCTTACCAAAGTAATAAACAAACATTTGCTTATAATCAGGAACCTGATGAATTTCGACTACCGCCGCATGACAATGACGACCTTTACTATGAAAATAGAGTCATATTAAGTTGTTTTCATGCTTCGTGGTGTATCACGATGCATAACCGTTTTTTACCAGGATACGGCGGCAGAACTGCCGGGCAAGTCAATTTAAAGTCCCGCAATTCTGTCGAGTAAATCCCAGGTACATAATACATAATCAAAGATTGGAAAGAAGCCATGTTATTGTTGGGTGCTTTTGTTTTCGTTTTTGGTGCGGTAATAGGCAGCTTT
>OFEK01001846.1_pt1 | contig 12863 bp, 10 predicted proteins | sample 1521131 | NCBI WGS metagenome assembly OFEK01 (sample SAMN05720209, study PRJEB24109) | activated sludge metagenome | isolation source: Anaerobic digester | place: China | collected 2015-12-16
TACCCCCAAAGGTATGGCGATGCGCATTGCTGATCAGCTCGCCAAAGCCGACATCCCGCTCAAAGCGAACGAATTCGTCGCCATACAGTTTCTGGCGATCATGCTCTCACTGAGCTTTGGCATGGGCGTTCTGCAGAATGTTATGATCGCGGTTGGCCTGGCTGCCGTTGGTTATGTCGGCCCGTTGATCTGGATCGCGATCATGAAAGCGCAGCGCGTCAAAGCGTTCAACGACCAGATTCTTGACACTCTGGTAATGCTCGCCAACGGCCTCAAAGCCGGGTATTCTTTTCTGCAGTCTCTCGAAATGGTCTCAAGAGAAACCCTGCCACCGATGGGCAAAGAATTGAAGCGGGTTCTCAAAGAAAACAGCCTTGGCATCAATCTCGAAGACACTCTCATCGCTCTCAATCAACGAGTTGACAGCGAAGACTGGGATCTCGTCACCACTGTCGTTCTCATCCAGAGACAGATCGGCGGCAATCTGGCCGAAATTCTCGAAAAAATCGGTTACACGATTCGCCAGCGCATGAAAATCAAGGGCGAAATTCAGACCAAAACCGCCCAGGCGAAGATCTCCGGTATCATCGTTGGCGCACTTCCCCTGTTCCTTGGCATGATGATTTACGTTGTCAACCCTGAATTTATCATGAAACTGTTTACCTTCAGACAGGGCGAATTCAGGGGCTGGTTTGTCGTTATCGCCGGCCTGATCTGGGAACTGATCGGCCTTTATGCCATTATGAAAATTGTTGATATCGAGGTTTAAGGAGAGCTTATGAATGTAGTTTTCATGCTTCTCGGTGGCATAATTATCTTTCTAGTCATTCTGCTTCTGTTTCCTTCCGGCAGCAAAAGCGACATTCAGGGTCGCCTGGCCTCTCTTGAAGAAGCGTCAGAATTCAAAGTTGCCGAAGTCCAGGAAGCGGAACTGAACAAACCCTTCGTCGATCGCGTCATCAGACCGATTCTTACCCGCATGGCCGGGAAACGCGACCCGAAAGAAGCCAAAAAAGTCCAGAAATCTTCGCTGAAAAAGGAACTTGCCCAGGCAGGATATCCCGGCGGTCTTACAGTAAGCGAATTTGCAGTCATTCAAAATCTCTTCAGGGTAATTACACCGGGTGCAATGCTTGCTTTTGCGGTTGTATTCAAGCCGGATCTCATGCCCATGGCACTTCTGTTTGGTGTCACGCTTGGCATTCTCATCCCGAGAATGTTTCTTCAGAGACGCATTGCCGACCGTCTGCACAAGATCCAGAGACAGCTGCCGGATGTTCTCGATCTTCTGACCGTTGCAGTCGAAGCGGGCCTCGGCTTTGACGCCGCCTGCGACAAGGTGGTCGAAAAAATGCGCGGCCCAATCCCTGATGAATTCGGCCTCACACTCAGACACATGCGCATGGGCCAGTCCAGGCGCGACGCCTTCAAGGGCATGGCCGAAAGAGTCGATCACCCCGATTTGAATGCCTTCATCTCGGCGATTGTGCAGGCCGACCAGCTTGGTGTTTCAATTGGTCAGGTACTGCGCATTCAGTCAGAACAGATGCGCGACAAACGCCGACAGCGTGCCGAAGAAGAAGCTGCCAAAGCCCCGGTTAAAATGATGATTCCGCTGGTATTCTTCATTTTCCCGAACGTTGGCCTGGTAATTGGTGCTCCGGCAGTCTTTCAGATGATCGAAGGCACTGCCGGCCTCGGAGGCAACTGAAAAGATGGCCGCAACCCTTTTAAAAGTTCTGAATAACCGCGATCAGTCAGTGGTGGGCGCCAGAGTCAGACAGGCTGACAGTTTCTGGGCAAGATTCCGCGGTCTGATGCTCGTGCCGGAACTGGCTGAAGGCGAAGGTCTGCTGATTTCTCCATGCAATTCAATACACATGATGTTCATGCGCTTTCCGATAGACGCGATTTTCCTGGATTCGGGCAACTGCATCCGGGCACTTTACGAGAAACTTCGCCCCTGGACAGGCCTTTCTGGCTGGCATAGAGATGTAAGCTCCGTTCTCGAGCTTAAATCAGGTACAATACAAAAATCTGGTGTCAGGGTTAATGATACCCTGAGAATGGAGCCGATCGAATGCTGAAAAAGTTTAACAACTCTAAGAACGATAAAGGAGACGGGAAAATGAATTCGAAGAATTCACTTCTCAGACTGGGAATCGCCGCCACGATTTTGTGTCTTTTTGCAGCGGTCTTGATAACCGGTTGTGGCGGGGAAAACCCAACGGGCTCGACCACAACGTCACAACAATCAGATTCTTCAACCCCCGCAACTAACAGCAATTTACCTTCTCAAGCCAGCGGAACCGCTACAATACAAGGAGCGATTATCGATAGCTCGACTGGAACCACTGTAAACAGCACGGCTGCTGATTTTTCTATCTCCGCAACGCTCATCGGCACAGATAAAGTTTTCACAGCAAAAGCAACCGAGAACAAAGCATTTGCACTCAGAAACCTTTTCCAGGGTTTTTATCTGATAAAAATTACCGATGCCGCCGGCCTTTTTGGAAGTCGGACCGAGGTCATAGACTTAACCGGAACCAGTTTACTCAAGTTTGATTTTTCGGTTGTGCCGATAACCTTACCAGCGAACCCCGTTTCAGCAAATTTTTTCGGAACAATCAGGGACGCCCTGAACAACACGCCAATCATGGCCGCAGTTATTACTGTTACCAACAGGGCGACCAATCAAAGTTACCAATCTTCTACTCTGGTAAATGGGCAATTTTCCTTGATCAATCTGCCAGAGGGAGAATTCCTATTAACTATTCAGAAAAACGGCTTTGCTAGCTCAACTATTAAACTCAGCGTTGGGCAAGAAATCTGGTTTGGAATTCAGAAAATCACCGTTTCGAAACCATTTACCGATGGAGATAATGTTTCCAGAACTGGTTATGATCTTGGAAGTATCAGTTTGGCGCAGGAATGGCAAAATACCGGGGCTTTTCAGGGAATTCTCTATGATCCCTCTCTCGCTGTCAAAACCACTCTAGTCAACCAAACTCTCCTTCTGTGGTATGACAAAGATCCCAGAGACGAATTTCCCCCGGAAATAGCATTCAGATGGCTTGAAACAAATTCATTGGGCTATTTTTCCATGAAAAACCTCCCGCCAGGGTATTACTTAATCACAAAACTTGGGGATACAGCCACACCAATCCTCAATCCAGACAACGAAATAATTGGCTACAGTTTCAATACCAGCGTCACCGCGTGGTATTTGGTCGAAGGTGGCAAGGTCACGATTGTTGCGGTTCAGGAAGAGTAACTGGCACTTTTAAGTTGGTAATCGTCAGGTGCGTTGCCGAAAATACAAATTTTCAGCAATGCACCTGATTTCTCAAGAGTCGATCGGTAAATTTTACCTAAACAAGAGGGCGTTTTTCCCCTGTAAAGCCGATAAAAGAGACCGCATTATTTTAATCTACCAAGGATTTGCAATCCGGTTGAAATCGTTTAAATTCTGTATATGCAAGCAAAAATTGCCGCACGCGACTGAGGCAAAATAACCTCGAGCAAACAAAAAAAGTAAGACGAAAATAAGTGAATTGCACCCAAACATGGGGTATAATTTCTGGAATGCTTTTTGCTTACTTGTATAGGTGGAGGAGTTATTATGAAAAGAAAACAAACCAAAGGTCAGGCCATAGTTGAACTGGCGCTTTTTTTTCCATTTTTCCTTCTTATCATCCTTGGCGGGATCATAGATTTTGGTTTCGCCTTCTATAATTACATCTCTCTCCAGCAGGTTGCCAATGACTCAGCTCAATGGGCAGCCGAAAGGAACATAACCAGTTTTGGTGAAATATCTGCCAGCGTTTACAAGAACATTGCAAAGCTGAAATGGCAGTCAACCTCGCTGACCATTCATCCACTGGAGTTCCCGGAATTTAAATCGATGGGGGTAACAGAAACTGGTATCAAGCTTACACTTACTTATAACTCGCCAGTTTATACGCCATTCTACCAGACCATGCTCAGTGCAACCCTTGGTGACCCAAACATACCCCTTAAGACATCTGTTACTTATAAGATACCGTCGATCATCAGAAAGAGATAATAAGAGGAAAAAAGATGAAAAAGCAAAACAAGGGCCAGGCTCTGGTGGAATTCGCTCTGGTTCTCCCGATTTTCCTGATTGTCGTCTTCGGAATAATCGACTTTGGAAGAGTTCTTCACTCATGGGCTTCTCTCAATAATCAGTGCGTAAATGCAGCGAGAGCCGGTGCAAAAAGAAATTCCTTCCTCTTCGGCAACAGTCTTTTTCTCAACGACTCACACGCCGGCAAAGACAGCGTCATAAAGGCATTCTGGTCGATGCAGTCCCCCTTTATGTCTAACAGGGCTGATTTTAATCCTGGAAATGTCGATAACGAACCCATCTTGTCAGGTGTAGGAACGAACAGCCAGACAGTATCCGTAAGCGCAATCTACAGGCTGAACCTTTCAACGCCGTTTCTTTCATCCATACTTGGAAGTGGAGATGGGACGTATACTGTCAGAGCCTCAGCATCAGAAGATAAAGAGTGAACTGTAAGGAGGTCTTATGAATCATTTTACTGCCGGTTCAAGAAAAGGGGTCATAGCAGCTTTTACTGTTATTGCTGCTGGACTTTTCATAGGTCTCCTTGCAACCGTAACCGATGTGGGTTATATGTATTATAATCACGTCAAGCTGCAAAGCGCCATAAATGCTGGCTGGAAGGCCGGTTTCGACAAACTTCTGGCATTTAAGCGTGATGGTTCTGTTTCGCCGGAAGAACTTTCGGCGATTGAAGCCCACATTCGAGAGGTCGTTAAAGAAAACGGCTATTCTGATGAAGCGGTTGCCCCGGAAAATCTCATAATCGAAATTAATCCGGTTTCAAATCATCTTGTGGTTCGTTCAAATCAGGATGTTGGTACATTCTTCGCAAGATATTTCCAGATCGAGAAAATGGAAATTTCTTCGTCACGCGATCAGGAAGAAAGTCTTAAACTTGCTCCTCTCGCCATACCTCACGGTGTTGTAAAAGACGTATCGAACATCGCATACCGCGTTCACATGTTCGCAGCCGACGAAGGCTTTGCATCGGGCACAGAATATATTCTCAAGCTCGGCAAAGGAAAAGGCACCGCCTGCAGGCTTCTTGTACCCATGGGTGCGGGCGATCAACCCTCCGCCTCTGCTTACCGCCTGGCTTATGGTGCGGCCTACTGGTGTCTTCAGATCGACGAAAGCGACGCGGGGTTTGCACCGGTATTCTGGCTTCTGGGATACAGGGGCGGAGCCTTCATGCTTCAGGATTACCCGGAAGTCAGGGCAAAACTGAGCGAATATGGTGTAAGCTACGAAATTCTCAGCGATATAGACGCCATAAACGCCCTTCTGGCATCTTTGGGCAACAATGTTATGGAAATCAACAGCAGACCAAGAATAGCCGTTTATTCTTCGACCACCGAACCAGACCCGGTTGAAAAAATTCTTCGCAATTCAAAAATTCCCTATGGCCCATATTCGCTCCCTGGTGGCTGGGCAAGAAATCAGGCCTTCAACGAAAGCAATTGTTCAAGCTTTTATGATGACGCCATCCTTAACGGCGAACTCGACAAATACCACTGGCTGCACCTGCACCATGAAGACTTTACTGGCTTCAGCGGCGGCTGCCAGAACTGGAGAAATGCGCCAGAAAATAACACATCCGACCCCGATTGTCAGGAACGCTTCAGTCGCGGAACCTACGGACAGACTGACACACAGGCAAGGCGTACTGCTGCAAAAGAATACATGTGTGACTACTGCTATTCAAGATACAACGCTGTAAGCAATGCCTGGGGAAGCGGAAACGTTACTGTGACCCTGAAATCATCCAGTCCGAATTTAACCGCCAACTTTGCCTCGACAGGCCTTTCTGTCACTGTCACCTCTTCATCTTCAACAAACTACGTAAAAAACATCATGCTTACGTTCACTGATGGGAGCACACAGACCTTCACATACACATCAGGCACCTCAAGAACCGTTTCTGGCTCAGGCGGGAACACTGGCAAGACTATTCAGCAGGTAAGAGTTCAGGTAAACGGTAACAGTACATACTTTTACGGAACGAGTACGGTTGTCGTTTATGACAATGCCAGTTGCCGCCACTACAGAAGGAGGTGTGCAGAATTTGCCACCTACAGATGGTGGCAGGAATACGAAAACGTCAAACCGGCCGTTCCGGGAACATCTTTTGACCAGTATCTTTACCGCAACATCCCACTGATTGCCGGTACCCCCAGCAGTCAAAAGTACATCTGTTATGGCGACGATACCAAACCCCTATGTCTTGGCTACAAAAGACTCGATGATATAGCGGTCAGCAAGGGGTATACCAACGGCAATAACTCACTCCCAAAACCACAGAATATCGTAAACTCTTCGAATTTCCTTAATCTTGACGAACCAGGCTGGTTTCTCAGCGCCTCAAGGGTGCAACAGATGAAGTTCGACCTGGTTCAAATAGTTAAAAATCACGTAGCTGCGGGTGGCTTTCTATTCGCGCAATGTTTCGCCCCGGAAACGTTCGAACTGGCACTTTTCCAGCGTTCGATTTATCTCGGCAAGTCAATCTCTGATGCATACAATGATACCCTCGCATTCAAAGACTTCACCTACAAAACAATTCCGCTCGGCGATATTCCTCTGCAATTCTCAAGCATTAACACTAAGGAATATGCTGGCGGTCACACCCCTCAGCCATTCACGCTTGCTTATCCATACGACCCGAGAACACAAAACCACGGCAACCCGGATACCTCGACCGGCCATACCGCGTCATTCCTGAAAAGCACCGTAAAACTCGGCATTCTCCAGCTTGGCGTCAGATCTAACAATGCTAATTACATCAAGTATGTTGGCGGAGAACATGGCGATGGCATATTTGCCTATCTCGGTGGGCACTATCATGACAATATTTTTGCCGAACGTCTGGTTCTGAACAACATTCTTTTCGGTTCGACTTCAACCAAAGAAGTAACCGAGGGCGGTGGCGGCCTTTCTGGTCGAAGAAAACGCAGCTATGGTCCGGTAGACCCTGACAATACCTACGTCGATGGCGACAAGGAAAGCAACTATATTGATAGAATGCTCAACGGCTATAACTCACCCCTTGATCTTAACGACCGCTTGAATGTCGAACCAGACGACAATCTGGCCACTGCGACAAAAATAATTACTGATCTGCTGTTTGATGATGTGGCAACCTATTCGAGAAGAATTGTAGTCCCGATCACAGATGTAGGGCCTGAAATTGCAACAAACAACGCAACTAATGCCTCGGCACTGACAATTTACGACATTCAGGGTCGTGATAATGCCAGTGGCAGCCTGCGCCCCGCCGACTTCAACTTCGGATCATCCGTCAGAATAGTGGGATTCGCAGAATTTGAATTGATTGACCGTGATGAATACACCAGAGACGGTATGAACGTTGAAGAAGGCGCCGGAGGCGATCTGGGCACTTACCAGACTGGCCAGATCCGCGGCAGGTTTATCAGATACATAGTCGACCCGCGTGAAGTTGCCGCCCTGCTCGACAACTACACACCTTAATTTTGACAAGGACCTGGGAGTTGCTTCACCAACCAGTGGAACAACTCCTTTTTTTTACTCTTTTCTGATTTCTTCTATCGAACAGACAAAAAAACAGATAACTTCACATGACTTTTCAAGGTTCCAGAATTCTGATCTTTTCTTTAATTTTGCTCACGATATTTGCGCCTTGTGAATGTTCTCCACAAAGCGACAGCATCAACATCGTGCAGACTGTAATTTACGAAAAAACCTCCGAAGAAGCTGCCGTGCATGGAAATCAAAAAAGTATTCAGGAAACTTACTCTGTATTGAATATGGGAATTATACCGATAGGAATCCCTCATGGCTTAACCAAGGACTTAAGCCCATTAAAATATTCATGTGATCTATTTACAGAAAAAGAGCGCTTTATTGGTGGAAGAGAGTATATAATCAAACTTGGTCATGGAAAACCATTTGGGACCAAATTTTCATCCCCGGAGAAATTGGTCCTCATACCTATGAGAAGAGATGACCAAACAGAGGATGGTTTTCTTAAAGCTTATGGTGCTGCCTTCTGGTGTCTGCGCATTGAAGATGGCGCTGACATTGGTTTCGTGCCTGTATACTGGCTGCTTGGCTACCGGGGCGGTTCTTTCCTGCTGCCCTACCACGCTGACGTTCTCAAGAAGCTCAATTCTCTGAGCGTCAACTACAATATCATCACCGGGTCAGATAATATTCAGGCCATATTCGACCAGGTTAACCCGAATGTCCTCGAACTTGTCAATCGCCCGAGAATCGCAGTTTACTCTTCCCAGGATGGTACCGACCCGGTCGAAAACGTTCTGCGCGCTGCCCAGATACCTTACGGTGACTACAGCCTTCCGTCTGGCTGGGGGAGAAACGACGTCTACAAAGCCACTTCCAACGACCACATTTACGACCACGAAATCCTCAACGGGGTTCTCGACAATTATCACTGGGTACACCTGCACCACGAAGACTTCACCGGTTTCAACGGCGGCTGCGGTGACTACGGCAAAAACTGTGAAGAATTCCTGACAACCGGTCGCCTGGGCTCCACGAACACTTCGACCAATCGCAGCAATGTCAAGAATCGAATGTGCTCGTATTGTAGCCAGTATTACGACAGCAATTACGGCTTCAATTTTGCCAGAGATACCTACAGCAATACCGCTAAAAAGAATGTCTGGAAAAATAATTACGACGGCGTTGTCGCCAACTGTAAGTTCAAAAACACCCGTTGTGCTGAAAGAAAAGGCGTCGGTGGCACCTTCTGGCGGAATGATGCCAGTGTTACCATGTGCGGTTCAAACGATTACCCGCAGTGCCGCGAATACCAGCGCCTGATCGATATCGCCAATGCCAACGGTTTTACCAGTGATGCGGGTTCTGAGCCCAAGCCGCAGACCTTCGTCAGCACCGGCGACAACGGGCCGGGCATGGCCGTGAATCAGGCCGGCTGGTTCGACAAGGCCAACAAGGTTCAGAAAATGAAATTCGAGGTTGCCAGAAAAATCCGCAACCACGTCGAAGTCGGTGGCTTTCTGTTCGCCCAGTGTTTCGCACCCGAAACGCTCGACATCGCCCTGTGGCAGGCCGGAATCCACGACGGCAGAGACCCGGTCGAAGCCTTTTCTGAATGCTTTGCCTTCACCGGCTTTGAATACCGCCGCTTCCCGCTCAAGTCTGGACCCAGCTACTATTCAACCATCAACGTCCTGATCCCTTCTAATACTAGCGTGCCGTTCAGCCTTCTCGCACCTCTCGACGCTCGCTGCCAGAACCACGGTCAGTGGCCAGACACAGGCACGGGCCATACCAGTGTGTTCAGTCACAGCTGTATCAACCACGGAGACAACTGCACCGTGCTCGGCAACCGCAGGAACTACGCAAACCAGGCGAAATACCTCAAAGGTAAACGCGAAAAGGGCGAATTCACTTTCCTGGGTGGTCACTGGCACCACAACACCGAAAGTAAACGCCTGGTACTGAATAACATTCTGCTTGGTTCGCTCGTCGAAAAAACCGTTAACGGCGAAGTCACTCCGCCCGAAGTCGTCGGCAAAAACAAGAACAACTACGGCCCCCTTGACCCGGATAACAGTCTGAGCGGTGGTGCCAACGACTACCGTGACCGCTTTAAATTCGGTGTCAACATTCCGATCGAAGTCAACGACCGCCTGGTTACCGAATCGGGCAACATGCGTGGCCCGACTGACGAAGCTGTCGGTTTCCGCATCAACGGTGATGCCGATTTTACTCCGAACCGCAGAATCATCGTGCCGATTACCGACATCGGCCCGGAAATCGGCGTGAACAACCCCAAAAATGCCGGCATCGACACGATCTACGACCTGCAGGGCCAGGACCACCCGAACGGAGTCTACAAGCCTGAACAGTATGACTTTGGTTCTTCGGTGCGTGTAATCGGCTTTGCCGAGTTCGAAGTCCTTGACCCGAGCGAATATACCCGCGACGAAAAAGACGGCCTGACCTACGAATCCGGCGACGCCGGTGACCTTGGGCCATACCAGCCAGGTCAGGTGCGCGGCAAATTCATCAGATACATCGTTAACCCGTTTGAAATCCAGGAACTGCTCTATTAAGCAGGCACTCTGGCAACAAAAAGCCCCGGGCGTAATGCCCGGGGCTTTTTGTTGCTGATCTTTGTCTCAGTCGGCCAGAGCGATCATTTCGATCTCTACCAGGCAGTCAAGTGGCAGCTTGGCAACCTGGAAGCAGGAGCGTGCCGGTGGTTCGCTTTTGAAACGGGCGCCATAGATTTCATTAACTTTGGCAAAATTGCCGAGATCTTTTAAAAAGATGGTTGCCTTAACCACCCTGGAGAAATCAGAACCGGCGGCTTTGAGCACCGCTTCGAGATTCTTCATTACCTGTTCGGCCTGCCCTTCGATATCGCTGGCTTCAATTTTGCCGGTTTCGGGCACTATCGGAACCTGCCCGGAAGTGAAAACCATACCGTTGATTTTGATGGCCTGCGAATAGGGACCGATGGCGGCCGGAGCTTTATCGGTAGAAATAACTTTTCTGGTCATTTGTCTCTCCTTATATTCAGTTGCCAGAAATCTACCAGAGAAGTTCGGCAAGGTCAAACTTGCCAAATTGGTAATCATGGTTATTATTTTGGCGGAAGCTGACGATAAACGCTCAAAGCTTGTCGTTCATGTGAACGGCAGCATTGAAATTTTGCCCCGAAACGATGTACAATCAGCTGGAACGACAAAAGGAGATAACCATGAACATTACAGCAAAACGACTGATATTTGCAGCTTTGCTGGCGGCACTGTTCACCGCATCGCCCCACCCTGCGGCCGCAGTCCAGGAAATCAAGGAAACCACAATGCTTTCACAGTTTCTTGGTGAAAACTTTGGTTATCTCAAGAAGATCCTCAAGCATACGCACGAAATGCAACATCAGGCAAGACCTTTCACCGTTAAACGGCACCGCGAAAGATTTCGCTTCGAGCCGGGTGACAAACACCCCCGCGAAATAATGGTTCTTGCCCGCAAAATTTCGGCGCGTTTCAAAATGATCAATGGTCTTCTCTATCACACCGAGATCCCCAACCGTCTGCTGCTGCACAAACAGACCCTTGAAACGGTCGAAAGCATGGTTACTTTCAGCAAAAGAGCCATTCGCGCCAACAAAGACTACAACTACGCCCTCTATCTGGCCTCGGCCCAGGGCATAGAAAAAGAAGTTTTTGCCGTCAACGAACTGCTCAATAGCCTTGAGCAGGCAGTAAATGCTAACATTAACGAAACCGATTCCCTGAAGGAAGCTCTCTGACGAGCTCCCGGAAAAAGAGGAAAGAATGAAGTTTCTGCCCAAATGCGCCCCGGCTGCCGTTCTGCTGTTTGGTCTTCTCTGTCAGCCCGTGATATCAGGTGCGGCCGAGAAAGGCCCCGTAACCTCAAAGGAACGGGCAACCGCCCTGATTCAGGAAGGCCTGAACCACCTTATTCTTGAACAGAACCAGAAGGCGGAACAGCTGTTTCTGCAGGCCAAGTCGATCGATCCGTATTCAGAACAGGCCTATAATTTCCTCGGGCTGCTCTATCTCCAGGATGGCCTGAACGAAAAGGCCGAAGACATGCTCAAGCGGGCCATTGCCATCGAGCCCATGTATCCTGAAGCGCTGCGAAACCTTGGCAAGCTGTATCTTCGCCAGGACCGTTTCGCTGAGGCCACTTCGTTCCTGAAGCGCACCCTGACCATGGATCAGAGCCAGCCCTACACCTGGTATCTGCTTGGCATGTCGCAGTATTTCAGCGGCCAGATCGATGATGCGATTCAGTCTTACGAAACCGCCTTTTCTATGGAGCCCAATCTACCGGTCGAAGCTCACTATAACCTTGGTGTCGCCTACCACGAAACCTCGCGCTATCTCGATGCGGTGCGTTCATACGAAGAAGTGGTCCGCCAGGAACCCGAACACATCAATGCCCTCAACAACCTCGGCCTGGTGTATTCTATTCTTGGCGAGCGCGACAAGGCCATTTCGCTGTTCAACCAGGTTCTCAAGATCGACTCGAAGAACGTCAAAGCCCGCATCAACCTCGGGAACGTCTTCTTGAGCACCAAGGACCTGGTTGAAGCCGAAAAAATCTACCGCAGCGCCATTTCGCTCGACAACAGTGATATCAGCCCCAGGCTGAATCTCGGTGTGGTCTATTACGAAAAGGGCGACTTCGCCAAAGCCCGCCTCGAATGGGATACCCTGCTCAAGGAAAACCCCGAAAACGTCAGAGTGCTTTCGGTCATGGGTTCGGCCTATCTCGAACGCCGCGAATACGACAAGGCCATCGGTGTTTTCAAGAAAATGGCCCAGCTGATGCCCGAGAACGGCAGCGTTGCCAACACTCTCGGCTATCTGCTGGCAGACCAGAACCGGGAACTGGTGTTTGCAAGAGAACTAATAGAAAGGGCTATCGAGCTTGACAAGCCGAATCGCGCCACTTACTACGATTCGCTTGCCTGGGTGCACTTTCGCAAGGGCGATCTCAAAAAGGCGCTGCAATACCAGGACCGCGCTCTGAAGATTTTTCGCCTCTCGCACGAGCCCATTTCAAGCGAAGTTCATTACCACATGGGCCAGATCCAGGAAAAGCTGAAGAATTACCCGCAGGCACGTGAAGCTTATGAACTGGCAATCAAGAGCAACACCGACAGTGAAATGGTCAAAATGGCTTCTGAAAGCCTGAGCCTGCTGAAAGACAAAAAGTGACCAGCCCAGAGCAGACCGCCCCTCCCAGACAGCTTTTCGTGTTTCCG
>OFEK01001847.1_pt1 | contig 12839 bp, 2 predicted proteins | sample 1521131 | NCBI WGS metagenome assembly OFEK01 (sample SAMN05720209, study PRJEB24109) | activated sludge metagenome | isolation source: Anaerobic digester | place: China | collected 2015-12-16
TTGGTTCTGGCAGAGAAACCCTCTGTAGCGAGGGATATAGCAAAGGTACTAAATTGTGGACAAAATAGCAATGGATATATTTCAGGGCTTAAATATATTGTTACCTGGGCGTTGGGTCATCTTGTAACACTGGCAGATCCTGATGTTTATGATAATAAATATAAAACATGGAATATGGAAGACCTTCCCATGCTACCCAAAAAGATGGAGCTCGTGGTTATAAAACAGACATCAAAACAGTTTGGTGTTGTTAAAAGCCTGCTTCACAGAGATGATATAGATGAGCTTGTTATTGCAACCGATTCGGGCAGAGAGGGAGAATTAGTTGCAAGATGGATTATCGAAAAGGCAGGCTTTAGAAAACCTATTAAACGTTTGTGGATTTCGTCACAAACAGATAAGGCTATTAAAGAAGGCTTTGCAAGGATTAGACCCGGCAGGGAATATGACAATCTTTATATGTCTGCCCAAAGCAGAGCTGAAGCGGATTGGCTTGTTGGGCTTAATGCAACAAGGGCACTCACATGTAAATACAATGCACAGCTTTCTGCAGGAAGGGTTCAAACTCCTACACTGGCTATGATTGTAGATCGTGAGAATGAGATAAAAAGATTCGTGCCAAAGGATTACTGGACCATTCAGGCAGCAGTCAATGGATTTACTGTTCAATGGAAGGATAAGACTTCAGGACAGACAAGAATATTCAATAAGGAACAGGCTGATAGTATTGCCTCAAAAATAAAGGAGCAAATAGGTCAAATTATAGAAGTCCGGAAGGATTCGAGGAAGGAGCTGCCGCCTCTTGCTTATGACCTTACAGAACTTCAACGAGATGCAAACCGCAAATATGGTTATTCGGCTAAAAAGACCTTATCTATCATGCAGCGTCTATATGAGTCACACAAATTGGTAACATATCCAAGAACCGATTCAAGGTATATTACCGATGATATAGTACCTACACTTAATGAACGTTTGAAAAGCATATCTGTGGGACCGTATACAAAGTTAGCTCAAAGTCTCCAGAAGAGCAAAATGAATATAACAAAACGCTTCGTAGATAATAGCAAAGTCACAGACCACCATGCCATCATACCTACTGAGCAGTATGTGGATTTATCTTCTCTAAATTCAGAAGAACGCAGCATTTATGATTTGATAGTAAAAAGATTTATAGCTGTTTTAAGCCCTCCTTTCGAATATGAGCAGACTACAATTACCATTAATGTAAACGGAGAATTGCTTTATGCCAGAGGAAAGATAGTAAAATCGCTGGGTTGGAAAACTGTATATGATAGTGTGGGGCAATCATATCAAGGTGAAGAAGCCTATGAGGATGAGAATGATAATGAAGATGAGGAAGGTTATTATGGAAACATTCAATCTCTTCCTGATGTAAGCAAAGGACAAAAAGAAAAAATAATTTCAGTAAAACTGATAAACGGCAAAACCAAACCACCTGCACGATATACTGAGGCGACTTTATTATCAGCTATGGAACATCCAGGCAAGTTTGTAGATAACAAAATTTTGAGAGAAGCCCTGGAAAGCGCCAGTGGGCTTGGAACTCCTGCAACAAGAGCAGATATAATCGAAAAGCTCTTTGATACTTTTTATGTCGAAAGAAAAGGAAAAGAATTAGTCCCAACATCCAAGGGTATTCAGCTAATTGGGCTTGTACCTGCTGATTTAAAGTCACCGGAATTAACAGCAAAATGGGAACAGCAGCTTTCATTGATTAGCAAAGGTAAAGCCAATTCAAGTACCTTCATAGGTGAAATGCGAGATTATGCTTCTAAATTGGTTTCCACAGTAATATCCAGTACAGAAGCTTATAAGCATGATAATCTTACAAAGGAAAAATGTCCCGAATGCGGTAAATATCTGCTGGAGGTTAATGGCAAGAAGGGTAAAATGCTTGTGTGCGCTGACCGTGATTGTGGTTTCCGAAAAACAGTTACTCAGATTTCAAATGCAAGATGCCCTGAGTGTCATAAAAAGATGGAGATACGAGGCGAAGGCGAAAATAAAACATTTTTCTGCAGTTGCGGTTATAGAGAAAAATTAGAAGCTTTTAAAGAAAGGAAAAGTGAACAAGTTAACAAAAAAGAAGTAAATAAATTCTTAAGACAACAGGGCACAAGCGAATTATCAAATACCAGCCTTGCAGAAGCATTATCAAAATGGAAGACTGATAAATGATTGAAGTGGCAAAGTATACCTTAGAACATGCCGACTTTGGTCGTGCATAGTTTCAGCTTTCATAGAAATAATAATTGTAGTACAAATGCTGCAACTCGGATCCTAATGCATGGCATAAGATAGGAGTCTGCTCGAAAAACAGGATTGTGCAAGAGGAACGTAATTTCTTGTATCATAATGCATCCATGACTGTTCCTCCTGCAGTCTGCTTTTATAGCTCAGATTTTCCAAGCAGACTCCTAGTTGTAACATAATTATTAATGAAAGGTGGACATTATGTCTAAGGATGAAATTTTTAAGAACAAGAAAGACCCTGCTGCAGAAAAATATGCTGTAGAGGAATATGCTGCAGAAATACAGAAGCATGAGGGACGACCTGTGCCAAGGGAAGTCAGGTCACAGAAGGCTCAGTATGAAACTTTCGGTACTCCTGGAATGGGTAGGAAAGATAGAAAAATTAAAATGGAGCACAAGCAGAAATAATACACCTGGTGTGCCACATTTACATGTGGCACACCAGGTGCAATTAATCTTATCTCACAAAGCGTTACAAAGATTTTTCACTGGATACGGTCCTCTATGTGATTTGTCATAAGTTTAATGCATCTCATCATAACCGCCGCACCTTCCGCACGGGTAGCATTGTTAAGTGGCAACAGCCTTCCATCATCGGTACCTACAACCAGCCCAAGTGATGTAACATTTTGTACTGCTGCTATTGCCCAATCAGAAACATTGCTTTTATCTTTAAAATTAAGTTCACCTGCACCCTTTGTCTTTAAATCAAATCCCAAATACTTCATACAATTATTAAGTATTACCATCATTTCCTGTCTGGTTATATAATTATTTGGCCTGAAGCTGCCATCCCCGGGTCCGCTCACTATGCCTTTCTCCATAGCATAGCTTACATAAGGTGCATACCAGTCTGTTGCTTTTACATCAGATGCCAATTTTGTATTTACTGTTACCGTAGTTTCAGGAATAATTCCTGCAGCCCCCAGAATCATTTTCAAGAATTCTGCTCTTGTCAGATTATTGTTGGGTGCAAAGTTGTTATTTCCAACACCATTTACAAGCCCTCTTACAGCAGCATATGAAATAATATCTTTTGCCCAGTTGTCTTTGGTGTCATCAAAACGGAAGCTTCTCTGTTCTGCAGTATAATCACCATTGCCGTCCATTTTAAATACTATCCTGCCGGTAGTTTTGTCATAGTATGAGTTGGGCACAACCTTTCCATCTTTTAAAATCACCATGTTATATTCATTTATATCTTCCGGCTTAAAAGCTCCTTCCAGTTTTGGTGCATCCCCATGTTTCGATATTTCTCCCTGCTCTGACATTTTTCCGGACTCCGATGCTTCTCCCTGATCCGGAAGCTTAGCTCTAACAATGCCCTTAACATTTTCAAGATTTTCTACATTAATGGAAATTGAATTACCTTCCAGTTTTGCTGAAATGCTCACATATGCATTATTTGTATTTGTACTTTTATCAATTATATTTCTAAGTGCATCTACGGTATCATTATCCAAAACAAATTCGATATTTTCAAAGTTTATCTTAAGCTTGTCGGTTTTCATACCGAGAATTGTTTCACCTAATTTTATGGTATTTATGCCTTTCTTCACGTTTATAACCATAGTTCCATCTTCATATTTATAGGTTATATCCTCTTCTGGTATAGTAATATCATCTTTCGGAGTAGTTTTATCCTTTTTTAGTGTATCTGTAATTGTCTCTTCCTCAGGAGGATATTCCCTTACCGTTACACTGATTTGTGCATAGATATCATCCGGGTTATTTACATTTTTATCTCTTTGTATAGTTCCCTTCAAATTATATGTTTTTACGATATCAGCATTATATGCGCCCCTGTTCCATGTAATGGGATAATAAATCAATTCGCCTGTATTTAATTTTACTTTTGCCTTTTCCGGCAGTCTTAAACTTTTAAAAGGAGTTCCTTCGTAAACAGTTATACTGTCAAATATTTCTGCTGACTCAATATTTTTAACAAGCTTAAGTGTAAATTCCTTTGTAATAGGATTGCCTATATTTTCATAAATTCCGTCAAGAACATGCTTGCCTTGTGCAGTAACTAAAATTGTAACAGCTGATGCATCCATTTCCTTTTTTAGTATCAGTTGATTCCCTGCAAGTTCGAAGTAATCATTGTCAACCATAGTATAACTGTAAGTTACACCCACAGGCGCATCAGGTATGGAAAATCTTGCAACAAGCGATCCAACTTGTGAAGCTGAAACATCAGTTGTAGATATTCTGATGTCTTTTGCTTCCTCAAAAGCCTGTGATACTGTTACATTTACAGTTTGTTCAAAACTATAATTGTCTGTTACATAGTATTCGCAAAGTACGACCGCTTCACCATAATAATTACCTTCTATCACACCCTCCTCATTAATAGATGCTTTGTCACAGCCATATACTACACTATATGCAATATTTCTATTATCAAGCTGGAACTCTTCACCATTTTCAGAGACACCATACACTTTAATTTGAGCTGTATCACCCTGGAAAATTTCAATGTTTTCAACCTCTTTATATTCATCATTCTTAATGGAAATTGATTTGAAGCTTGATATTTCAGAAGGAATTATTTCAACATACATTACAGTTTCATTACCTGCTGCATCAATTGCAGTAACTTTAATTTCATCACGAGTACCAGTCTGCCTTCCAATGTATGAAAAGCTCCCGTTAATAACAGGCACAGGTATGGGCACAGATGCAGATACAGATGTGGGTGCAAACATAGGTATTGGTGCAGGGGCAGCATTCAAATTGTCACCTATATGTACATATACATTTGCATTGGGTTCACTTGTTCCTACAATTTCATATCTGCCATTTGTGCTTAAAACACTTACTGAATCAAGAAGCAATTCAGGGTTTACCGTATCCAATGTTGCAATCAGTTTTGACGAAGTATAGTCATTTGCTCCATTAACCGCCAGAAATTCAACAACACTGCCACCTTCATCAAGTGTTACGGGAATTTCCAAAGGCGCATTTGCATCAACTTCATAAATTTGATCATTTGTTACACCATCAACCCAATATGCTACCTCAACATTCTGATCCGGAATATATTTTACAACTGAGTTTTTATTATTTGTGGTTGCACCAACAGTATTTTTATTTTTGTTGTCAGCCTCTGTTGCCAATGTATCATTTAATTTAAGCGTTACTTTTGCAGGATTTGGCTGAGGCAGATATATAACATCCGAGACATATTCCTGGCTCTTGTAGGTAATATAATCCTTTTCGTTATATGAATAAACCTTAACCCTATAAGATTTGCCTGTGGCAACACCTGCTTCTTTAAAACCTGTTGGATTGCCTTTTTCGTCATAACCTTCAGCAACAGTCGACTTATTGCCAATATAAACCTTTGTTTTATCAGTTATTATTCCCTCAAAACCTTCCAATTCATTACCACTTTCATCAAGAATAGTTACAACATATCCCTGTGCATTTTCCACAGCATCATATGTTACCTTAAATTGTCCGTCACCACCTGGTGAAACTTGAATATTTTCGGGCATATCGGGAACATTTGGGTTTACATAAGTAAATGTCTCTTGTGATAATTCACTTGCATATACCTCATTGCCCTTCTTTAATACAACTCTTGCCTGATAACTGCCGCTTGTTAATCTTTCTGTAATATCAACAAGAGCCTGCTTATCATTAACAGGGATATCTTTAGCAACTATAATACCCGGGTCATAACCTTGTGCCATCTCTCTGTTGTATTCCTCCTCATTGCCTGAAAAATCTTCCAGATCAACTGTTTTCTGTATTTCAGAAAGGTTTATATCAACTGTATAACTGTCATCAACATTTAATGCATCCCAGCCAACTTTAAGCTGTTGGTTTGATACCTGCTGGCATGATACACTTTCAAGCTCGGGAAGTGCCAAAACGTTCATAGCGGTACAATCAACAGCCTTATCAGTTGTAATTGTCCATATTCCATCCTCCGGGTCAGTTACAGAAATATATACCATCTGCTCTGTAATACCGCTGTCTGTATTTTCAGCAGCAATTGTCTGAACGCGGTAGTTTTCATTTTCTTTTAGCACATAATTGCTCCCATCGGGCTTTGTTACTGTAATGCTCGGCATATCACCTGTGTATTGAAGCTCAAAGAGTGCATAATCCTGGCTATTAACCGGTATTTCATGCTTTGTATCATATGCCAGGAGTTTTGCATCGTTGCTTCTCTTGGATGAATATGTCTGTCTTAGATTCCCTCCAAAGACTAAAAGACCATCACTATTTGAATCAGTTCCAACATATTCATAACCCAAAGCATTTTCAAGTTCCTCCATGGGTACATTTAATTCTTGTGCAAGAAGAGCAAAGTCATCATTAAATTTAACTTTTTTGTCTGCCCAATAATATCCTACAGAAAATGGAATACCTATAATTCTTATGCCGAGGTAAGCCCTATATGTGCTGAGTTCCGCCATTATAGCAGCAAGCTCCATACCACCTAAAAGCGGAATGTAATCCGGGATAAATAATCCCACATAAGCTTTGCCACCTAAAGATACATGCCCGAAAATGCTGTCAATCCTGGGATCTGCAACAAGCCATATTGATCCTTCACCTCTAATAATACCAAGAATGTTCATTTTAATTCCAGCACCAATATCAACACAAGGATACTTCACACCATTATATTCCGTAACATAAACAAGGAATTTTGCATAAGCGCTATCAATCATCTTGATTCCCACAATTTTACCTTCTTCAGCAGTAAGCTGGAAACCATTTAGGCCAAATTCCAAGCCGATTGTATCAAGCCGGAAGGAATAAAGTGTAGGATCCGCATATCCTGAAATCAGCTTTAATGTAAGGGGAGGTATTACATTGTAATATCCTTTAATGGTATTATACAGGTTATATACACCGCCACCGATTTTGGTCAGGTAACCTACGTTTGCAGGACCTGCTCCAAGAGGTATTTTTAATGCGTCACCACCCAATACAAGTTCTACACTGTCAGGAATGCAGCTGCCACCTGTTTCAAAAACAAGTGCTACCGTTCCATCACATTCAAAGGCATCTCCTACCTTGAACCCGGCATTAATCGCTGCATACATGCCATCATAGTTTAAGGAATCCAGAGCAAAAGCAGCATGAGCACCCCCTGCCTTAAATTTCGGTATGGTATCATCATCAAGCTGGAGACTGCCGTTAGCAATAAGACCAACTAGATATGAACTATTATTGTTTGTCACGCCATATCTCATTTCATCAAGACTAAGTGACAATAAATCATCATTTTTCTTTGCTTCACCTACAGCACTGTTTAAACCATCATTTTTGTCAAATTTCTTTTCCAAATCACTTTTTCCCTCGTCATCACCTTCATCATCATCACCATCATCTGAAGCCGATGACCACCAGGGAAGTTCAACAGAAATACTGCCGCCAAGGGATACTGTATTTGTACCTATAACCGCATTGTTGATTGTTATTTTTGTACCTGTAAATAATCCTACAGTTTTTAGAATCTCACCCGCAACAACATTAGTCGGCGTAATAATTTCCACATTTGATTTTTCATCTTCCATAGGATTATCCCAGTTGTAGTCACTATCACCCTCTGCATCAGTTGGGTCGGCAAGTTCATATTCTTCGCCATCCTTAAGCACTACATAAAAGTCGCCATAGTGGAATGTATAGTCACCTATGGTTAAAAATCCATCCCCCGTAAGCACTAAAGAATCCTCAATTCTTCCCCACCAATCAACTCCGCCTTTATTGTATCGCTTAACTGTAAGGCATTTATTAGGCTCTGCTGTAGGTGCGGTGTATAAAATGGAACGGTTTATAATTGTGCCGCTTCCACAGTCATACTGAATTTGCCCATTAATTTCATATTCGTATATTTCACCACGAAGTGTTAAAAGGATATTGTCCTTTATACTGTCATCTAATTTTTCGAACTCTTCTTCTTTTTCCAGAACCATTACATCATATACCGGCTTCCCGTATTTGTCCTCTTTAAATGCACCCATTAAAAGTGTTCCATATTCTTTTCTGTCATACTTTTTGTTGTTGGAGAGCTCAATGGTTTTTGACATATTGCCATAGGCAGATGAGTAAAGGACAATATTATATTTGTCCGCCTTGAATTCATAGTCCTTATTAATTGCAACAGTTAAGGTATCATTTGTTATGTTGATATCCTTACGCATTATTTGATAGGAAATACCACTGTTCTGCCCCTTAATATACATCGTCCATTCATAGTCGGCTTTTAAGGCATCAAAATCACTGCCCTTTATAACAAATGTTTTCTTCTGTGATTTGGTATATGCAATTTTGGGTGAAATCTCGGTCATTTGCATAGCGGGAGGCTTCCCTTTAACCGAAGGAAGAACAATAAATTTTCTCCCTTCTGCATAGGATTCATTGTTATTATATTGGTTATTATATTGAACTGTTGCTCCAAGCTCTGCAACTTTTAATGATTGCTGAACCTTTGCTGAAACCTTAAATTCAACCGCCAGAGTTTCACCTGCAGCAATATTCTTTATATACTGTCTGTCCGGCTGGTCATCAACAAATGAAAGTTCCTCTGATAAACCTAAAATTACTGTTGCATTTGTTATTGGCTCAGCACTGGCACTGCTGTTATCAATGGTTACAACAACATTAAAGTTCTCTTCATTATAGCCCGTGCCTTCCTTGTTTACCGTCAGTTTATTTGGAGTATTTATCTGAAAATTAAATTTAGCATCATTATATGTATCAGACAAACTTCCGATACCGTAAAAAGTTTCATATACTACCTCTGCGCCATTATTAAGTGTTTTAGGTTCGAAATATAAAGCTACAGCGCTGTCAGCACTTCCATATTTATTTTTATTTGAAGTAAAGTTTATAAGCTCATTTGGTGCATAACCCCATTTAGTGTTGGATAAAGACTCCCAGTGAGCGATTACCATTCTGTCAGGAGCTATATTGTCCCAGCCGCTTAAAAGCCCATAAGATATAACACCGGGTGCAAATTTTTCATCTGCCGATTTCCATGCAGCAGGAATCCCCTTACCAATATATTCAGTTTCATTTGTTACATAATTTGCGCCAACCAACATTGAAGATGCATCGTTTGTGCCAAGCTGGGTATCAAGCAATATTCTTGAACCAAGCTGAACATTACTTGTGCCTTTATTTAGAATCTGGTAGGTTATTTTAGTGTTACCAACATTAGGATTTGACATATCAACAATCAGCTGAAGCTTTTGTGTTACCTCTATATCCTTGATTCTCCATACAGTTGTTGTAATATTTCCATCAACTTTAGGTGGTGAAACAATACCTCCCTCTGCTCCCAAAAGTCCGTATGAATTTCCGAAAATATAGTCTTTCCCGTCAATTCTGAAGGTTGTAAAAGAAGTATTTGGCTTGTCCCAAAAGAACAACAAATTTTTATCGTTATCGCTTGCCTTATTTGGAAGTCCATCCGCTGTATGGATTGTAAATCTGCCATTTTCACTGTTAACTCTGTATTCAACAATACCATTATGAACTCTTATGCCGGTATCTTCTGCTGCATACGCAAATGTTGGGAAAACAAGATTTGCAGCAAATATTATTGCTGTTATAAAGCATATTAATTTTTTCATCTTAAGATTACCCCCTATTCTGCTATGAATAAATAAACAAGGCGAGAATTCCTCTCATCATCAGTTATGTATAACGTGTAGTAACCTTGGCTCGGGAATATGCTCACAAGCTCTATTACTTCACCTTTGGTTTTAAAATCGCCGATGTTTTTCTTGCTTGGCAGTATTTTTGCTTTAACCTTGCCACTTGAATTTATTGTTTTTATAACAATGTCTTTAGAGTCGACAGTTATTTGTCCCATGCTTGTCATTCTTCCGTTTACTATAACATTAAACTTATTAGGATCATAAACAGTCAAATATTTATATGCCTTTGAAACATTACCTGCCTTATCGGTGGCGGTATAGGTTATAACATAATCTCCTGCAATATTTGCATTATAATCACCGCTGATTGCAGCTTCACCCTCAAGAGCAGTATCATCAGTTACCGTAACACCTTCTTCTACGTTAAACTTACTACCAAGCTTAAGAACCTCATACTGATTTTCAAAAGTAATTTCAGGTGCTTTTTTATCAATCAAATTAGTTTCAATAATAACATTAACCTTGTTGCCTACCTTGTCCTCAACTGGAATCAGAAGCTTCATATTCTCTGTAAAGGTATATTTGTTGTCGACCACAATATACGGATATGTAACCTCCTTATCCGAACTAAAGGTTGCAACAACATTTTCCTTTGTAATTTCAATATGCGAATAGTCTACGCCTACATTAGGCGGAGTTTTATCGATATTTGAAACGCTTGCAGCCGCTTCACCTTCAACACCTACGGAATTTTTATAAGTGAATATGAACTCGCCGTTTTCTGTAAACTTCTTTATTTTCTGTCCGTTGTTGTTTGTAACATATATATATGAAGAACCGTCTTCAGGTGCAATTGTTACATAAACATCTCCATTTGTAGGATCCATATTTGAGTATATTAACACAACAGGAGTTGTTTCTTTTGATATATTGGAAACAGTTACCGCCATTTCACTTACATTTCCTGCTCTGTCCTTTGCAATAAATGTAAATTCGCCATTTGAGTTAAACTGCCTTGAGGTTTTACCATCATTATTTAGAATAGTTACTGTTTCATCTGCCTCAACAAAAGCATAGACACTGAGAGCTGTTTTCTCTTCAGTCGACAATTTATATGACAGCTTTGGTGGTGTTTTATCTATTTTTGTAACCATTGCGGTTGCTTTGCCAACGTTTCCTGCACTATCTTTAAATTCAAATGTAAATGCTCCGTTTTCTGTAAATGTATATTGATCCGACGGATTATTTATAATAATAACATCATTCATATCATCTGTAGCAACCAGTGTTGCAATTACATCACTATTTGTCCAGCCTGTATATGAGTATGCAACATACCCGGTTGGTGCAACTTTATCTATTTTTGATACCATTGCCACGACGCTTCCTTCGTTACCGGCCTCATCTCTAAACATAAAGGTAAATGAACCGTTGCCGTTGAATTCATATTCTGTGCTGCCGTTATTATTCGTTACAAATACTGGAGAACCGTCCCCATTAACATTAAATGGAGAACCGTCCCCGTCAAAGGTTACTTTTGCAACTACATTTTTATTTATGGGAGCTTTTGTATCATATTCCTTTCCTTCAACATAATAGGTCACCACAGGTGTAGGAACTTTCTTGTCAATCCAGTCAACATTTACTATTTCAGAAGTTTTATTTCCTGCATTATCTTTTATGATAAATTCATAGCTGCCGTTTTCGGTAAAAATATGGCTTGATCCATTAGGATATGTTACTGTCCCAAGATCGTCTTCACCTGAAATAGTTACTGTAACATTCTGGTTTGTCCAGTTTTGGGTGGAGTAAACAATATTTTTTACCTTTGGCGCTGTTTTATCAACTCTTATCAATGCTTCACCAGTATTTGTCAAATATGTGTCCTTGTCCTTTACAGTATATGTTAATCTTCCATATCCTGAAACTTGATATTGATTATTGCCCAAATCAGCTATTAGGCTTGAGTTACCTACTAAAGCATCATTATATTTGACATCCTCCACAACAGAATTTACCGATGGGATAATACTTACAATAACATTTTCATTTGTCCATTTGTCTCCAATTATATCTCCTGAACCGTTTGTTACTATGACTTTTGAAGTAGGTACTGCCCTGTCAATCCAGTTAACTGCTGCAACAGCAGTAGAAGAATTGCCCAAACTATCTCTAAATTCAAATGTGAAACTGCCGTTTTCAAAAAATGTATAGTTGGCACTGCCGCCATTATTTGTTATAGTTGTTGTTTCATCGAATGTAATGGTTGCAACAACATTTTGTGCTGTTCTGGTTTTTGGTGTGTAGTTAATTGTGGCAACAGGTGCAGAGTTGTCAAGATACAGGCTCTGACTGTATGCTGTTTTTTCGTTTCCTGCAGTATCTTTAGCAATTGCAATTACCTGGTATACACCGGATACACTATCAAGTGCAACAGTATCACCATTTTGAATTGCTGCAAATTCGCCACCATCTTCACCGGCTTTTATAAATTTATATTTTAAATCTGCAATACCATTTAAGTCAGTTGCATTAATAGTAACACTTACCGATGTATACATACTCATATCAAAATATGAAGAGCTAAATGATATCTCAGGTAAAACCTTATCAATATTTGAAACACTTGCAGCAGCAGTTCCTTTATTTCCGGCCTCATCGCTGAATTCAAATATAAACTCACCGTTTGCGGTAAATTCATAGATGCGGCTGCAGTTATTGTTTGTTATTGCAACAGGTGAACCTCCATCATCAAAACTTATAGTTGCGATAACATTTTGATTAGTTAAATGTGTTATATTATAGTTTACCTGTGCTACAGGTACATCCCTATCAATCCAGTCAACTGTAACAGTTTTTACTGCTTTATTTCCTGCACTGTCTTTTATTATAAAATCATAGCTGCCATTTTCAGTAAATGTGTAACTGCTGCCG
>OFEK01001848.1_pt1 | contig 12838 bp, 9 predicted proteins | sample 1521131 | NCBI WGS metagenome assembly OFEK01 (sample SAMN05720209, study PRJEB24109) | activated sludge metagenome | isolation source: Anaerobic digester | place: China | collected 2015-12-16
CGAGCTCTTTACAGCGGCCTATTATCTCCCCTATATCGTCCCTCAGCAGCGGCTCGCCGCCGCTGAAGGATACCTTGCGGGCGCCCAGCTCCCCGAGCTGCTCCATGACGGAGAATATTTTCTCCCTGGAGGGGTCAGGGGCCTCGTCGCTCCAGACGCTGCAATAGGCGCAGCGGTTGGGACACCTGTTGGTTATCTGCATGCGCACCGCGACGGGGATGCGCCGGCCGAGGAACTTCACGGCGGCGAGGTCGCGCAGAGCGCCCAGCTTTGCCAGCGGCTTCATACGCCCCCCCAGCGCAGGACCCAGACGCGCCTGAGGCTCCTGGAGACGGTCGCGAAGCTGAACTTGGAGGCGCCGCGGCGCCTCTCCAGGTAGGTTATCGGAACTTCCTTTATCCTCAGCCCGCCTTTGAAGCCGCGGTAAAGCATCTCTATGAGCGCCTCGGTCCCCTCTATCGATCGCAGGTATTCAACGCCTATCTTCTCCAGCGCGTCACGCCTGAAACAGCGGTAGCCGGAGGTGCAGTCATGCACGGCCTTGAGGCCGAGGCTGTACCTGACATAAAGATTGGCCAGGTTGCCTATCAGGTTCCTGAAAAGGGAACGCCCGACCAAAGCCCCGGAGTTTATGTACCGGGAGCCTATCACAAGGTCGAATTCGTCCGAATTGCGTATGAGCTCGCCTATGGCGGCCGGATCGTGGGAAAGGTCGGCGTCCATCTCCACCACCACTTCCGCGCCGCGCTCCAGGGCCAGCCGGAATCCCTCTTTGACGGCGCTTCCGCGCTCATTGGCGGGACCGGTCTTGCCGATATAATGCGCCTCGACGTTGGGAAGTTCCCCCGCCAGGCGCGCCAGTTCCTCGCGAGTACCGTCCCGGGAGCTGTCCATCACCAGTATGTTCACGCCGGGATACATCCCCGATATCTCCCGCACCAGGCTTACAACGTTCTCTTTCTCATTGTAGGCCGGGATGATAACGCAGGCTTTCCTGACGCGGTCCGCGGGAGGCGGCGGGACCGCCGCTTCGGACACGTCGGTATGGAGATAGTTGAAGAGCATCTTTATGGCCGTGGCGGCGTAGCGGCCGAGCTCTTCGAAAGACCTCGTCTTACGCAGCGTGCGCCAGATAAAACCGGGCCTGAAGTAAAAGCTCAGGTAAGCCTTCTTAAGCAGTTTTTCCACTTTTTCCTGCGGCATCTCCGTCCAGGAGACGGGAATGCGTTCCTCTCCCTTCTTCAACGCGACGAATTCGCTCCAGTAGTCCCGGCCGGTCTTCGCCGCCACGTCGCGGTGGAATTCGGTGCCGGGCTTGGGTATCGCGCGGCAGATCTGCACATAGTCCAGGCCCAGCGTCTTGGCGAAATCGACGGTGGCCTCTATCGACTCCTCCGTGTCCCCCGGATTACCGACCATCAGAAAACCGAGGTTCCTTATGCCGCGGCCTCTGGCCATCTCTATGGCCCGGGACACCTGCGCCGGGGTGATATCCTTGTTGACCTCGTCCAGCACGTTCTGCGAGGAAGACTCTATACCCCAGAAGATCATCCTGCAGCCGGCTTTCGCGGCCGCCGCGAGCACCTCCCCGTCGGCGAGGTCCACGCGCGAGCGCGCGGTCCAGACAAGGTCCAGGCCCAGCCGGGCGAGCCCGGAGCAGAACTCCAGCGACCATTTTTTATCCACGAAGAAGGTCGCGTCGAAGAAATCTATCTCCCTCACGCCGTGCTCGTGGTAACAGCGTTCTATCTCGGCTATGACGCCGGCCGCGCCGCGCTGGCGCCAGTGTTTGAGACCGGCGATGGCGCAGAAACGACAGCGGTAGGGGCAGCCGGTGGAGGTCAGCATGACGGTGAAGTTCCTGCGCTGGGAGACGAAGGAATGATAGACGCCGTTTGGCAGCAGGTGCCGCGCGGGCTCCGGGTAATCGTCGAAAGGCACGAGCCTTTCCGGGGGCGGGTTGCGGCGCAGTTCGCCGTCTTCGCGCCAGAGCAGGCCGGGCACTTCGCGGTAGCGCTCCGGCCGGCCGAAGCGCTCCAGGAACATGGGCAGCGTCTCCACGGCCTCGCCTTCCAGGGCGAAATCGATGGCGGCGTGCGACATGGTCTCGCCTGGATAAAGCGAAAGGTTGATGCCGCCGGCCAGCACCGGCAGCCCGGTGGCCGCCTTCAGGCTCTTTATCCATCCCAGCGTTTCCTGGAAGCCGTAGGTGTCAAGCCGGAAACCCAGCAGGTCCGGGGCGAAAGCGCGGACCCTCTCCAGCGTTTCCTCCTTCGACAGGCGCAGGGCGTGGGCGTCCACCAAAATGACGCGGTGGCCGGCCCTCTCCATAATGGCGGCGACATAGGCCAGTACGATAGGAGGGGCCAGCGTGAATTCCTCGTCCACCACTTTGAGGTTCTCGGAGAATTTCCGGTGATGGAAAGGGGCGTGTATAAGGGCTATCTTCATACCGCCCCCCCGGCTTCGGCCGCCGCGGTCTCCCGGCTCGGGGAGAGCGGGATACCGCAAGTTTCGAGCAGCAGCCCCGCCGCCCGGAGAGGGTCGAAAAAAGAGTTCATCTGCAGATTGCATTCGTGCGTGCAGGAGCAGCCGCGGGCGATATTTTCCCTTACGGCCGCGGCCCGGGGAGAGGACCAGAGGCGGCCGAAATCCAGGCCCGTCCCGCGCAGGTTCCCCATCCTTTCGCCGGAAAGTTCGCAGGGATATACGTCCAGGGAACTGTCGATCACCGCAGTGAGTTCCCCGGCGCGGCATTCCAGCGGGTAAGACCCGCCGCCGGCCATCCCGCTTATCATTGAAGCGATGTTCCTCTTATAGGCCCGGTAAAAAGCGTTATGAAGAGATCCGCCGCGACCGCCGCGGCCCTCCATCCAGGCCAGTATGCCGGCATAAACGCGGCGATACACCTTCACATCGGCGCGGGCGGCGGCCGGGTCCCTGGTTTCGCCCCTGGCGAAATTCAACCCTATCATGTCGGGTTCCAGTTCCTTCATCACATAGGCGGCGGTTCCGCCCAGCGAATCCCCGTTAAGCCCGGAGGCGGTCAGCAGTACGCCGGCTTTCAGCCCTTTCCGCGAGCGGGACAGCCCCTTGAGCAGGCGGAAAGTCCGGACCGCCCTGTCGAAACTGCCGCTCACGCCCCTTATCGCGTCATGCCCGGCGCCGACGCCGTCCAGCGAGACCTTGACCAGCAGGGAGGCGCGGCCGCGGCAGGCGTCGAGCATGGCGGCCGCCAGCTCCGCCGTCCTCTCCGGGAAAAAACCGCTGGTGGGGACGGAGATGCGCGTCACGCCGTTGATCTCCGTGAGAAGCCCCGCGATCCCGGGCAGGTCGTCGCGCAGGAAGGGTTCGCCGCCGGTGAGACTGGCGAAACTGAACCTGCCTATGGTAGGCAGGACCTTTTCCAGCTCGGCGAGGGTGAAGTCGCGGCGGGCGCCGTCCGCGTTCTTCCAGTCGAAGCAATGGGCGCATTTGAGGGGGCAGCGGCCGGTCACGAAGAAAGTCGCCTGCTCGGGCATGCCGGGAGCGCCGCGGAAGAACATCTTCCGCATCCAACGCGCTTTTTCAGCGGCCGAGGCCGCGAACCGCGCGGCTTTGCTCGCTGCCAGGAGAACCGGTCCGCAGACCGCCCCGGCCAGCGCGACGGCCATCTCGCAGAAATAAACGGCGAGGCAGGCCGCGGCCGTCCCGGCGCCGGCCCGCCTTTGCATGAAACGGAAAAAGCGGAGGTTGACGAAAAACATGGCCGCCAGGGCGGCGGGCGTCAGCCAGGCGAAGACGGGCAGACCGGCGAGGCAGGCCGCGGCCGGCGCGGCGAGGACCGTGCCGGCGAGGGCCATGGTGAGCACTTCCGCCTTCATGGCGGCGAGGCCGTTGAGGGAAAAGGTCATGCCGGACGCGCCGCGGCGGCCTTCCAGCATCAGGTCCGTCTTGGCCAGGACCTTGAGAAAGTCGCATTTCAGCAGCCCGGTGAAAGTATAAGGCTTCAGATGGCCGACGCGGACCCGTTTGTTGAGCCTTATCGTACGGCCGGCTGCGCGAAGGCGGCGCCCGAGGTCGACGTCCTCCGCCCTCTCGGCCGAGGGATCGAAGCCGCCGACGGAAACGAAGGCTTCTCTCCTGACGGCGAAACAAAAACTGTTGACGCCCCCTACTGCGGCCCCGTCTGCGAGTTTGGAGGCGTTATAGCACTTGTAGAAGTTCCTCGCCAGGGAGGGGATGCCCGCGGCCGGGCAGTCTTCGGTGTATACGCCCTGCACGGCGTCCGCGCCAGGAAAGCGGCGGAAAGTATCCAGCAGTTCCGCGAGCCAGCCTTCCGCCGGCAGGACGTCGGCGTCGAGGAAAACGAGTATGCCTCCGGCGGCGCCCCGGGCCCCGCGGTTCCGGGCGGCGGCGGCGCCGGAGCGGCGGGGCAGGCGGACGGTCATCACCCCCCTCGCCTCCGCTTCGGCTACCGTGCAGTCGGAGGACATATCGTCCACGACCACGATATCCGCGGCCGCGGCTCCCGCGGCAAGGCAGGCGTCGAGGCACTTCCCCATATCGCGGCCGGAATTATACGCCGGTATGATGATGGTGACGGTTTCTTTCATCGGTCCCGCCGCGCTGCGGCCGGAAGCCGCACGCGGACAAAAATCGTCCCCTCCCTGCCGCATGTCAGATATGGCTCGGCAAGGGGACTTGTTAATAATAGTATTATAATATTTCGTAATTGTTTCGGCATGCGGAACGGAAACTTTACCCGCGCCCGCGCGCGCGAGGATATCGTTTCTTTTGAATCCGTCCGTTTTCATAAGTCACCGGCCAATAAAAAAACCGTCCGACTGTCATGGGACCCGGAGACAGACGAACGGCCTCTAGAATCACGCCAGAAAGCGGCATAGCCGCCCTCGCGCTGTTCTGTCTTCGGCAGCCAGGCAGTCCGCTGTCGGACCCTCGGCTTTGCGCCCCCGCCTTAAGGCGGGTTTGCTATTATCGCGACACCGCAAAAAACGTGGCCCCCTGGGGACCAAGCATTATATTATACAGGATTTTTCGCTTTTGTCAAGAGCGGCGGGCCTTGACAGGTCAACCGGCTGGAAACCGCGGTCAGCGTTTCACGGCGGCAAGCCAGGCCGCGTCGCGGTAGAGCAGGGTCTCCGCCGGCCTGAGCCAGTCCCCGTGGAAATCCGGGCCGGCCGGCGGGACGGCGATATCCGGCTCCAGCCCGGCGCCCTCCAGCGCGGCCCCGGAAGGCGCCAGGAACCGGGCCACGGCCAGCCGCAGGCCGCCGCGGCCGTCCAGCCTGAAAGTCTTGACCACGGTGGCCGAACCCTTGGTCTTCGCGCCGTAAAGCCGCGCGCCCGCCCCTTCCCGAAGGGCCGCGGCCAGCGCCTCGGCGGCCATGGCCGTCTCGCCGTTGACGAGCACCGCCAGCGGGACGCCGGCGTAGGGACCGCCCCTGCCGGGCGGGAAATCCATGTTATAACCTTCGTGCCGGGACTTTATCGAGAAACAGGGGCGCCCGCGGGAGGCGAACAGGGCGAAAACGGCGGCGGCTTCCCGCGGCAGGCCGCCGCGGTTATAGCGCAGGTCGAGGACGATCTTCCTGAGGCCGTACGCTTTCATCGAGGCCAGCCCGCTCTCGACCAGACCGGCCGCGCCGGTCGGGAAGGAGGGCAGGCGGATATAGGCGGCCGAGGCCGAAGGGGCGTAAAGGCCGAAGATGGCCGGCGGCCTGAACCCGGCGGGCTTCAGTGTGAACGAAAGCTCTCCCGGCCGGCGCATACGCTCGGCTTTGACGACCAGTTCGCGGGGCTCCCGCGCGAAAACCGGGAGTATGGCGTCCGGGGAGGGCCCGGCGCCGTCCGCCGCGAGGAGGCGGTCGAAATCCTTCATCCCGGCCTTGTCGGCCGGAGAACCGCGCAGCACCCGCAGCGCGCACACCCTGGTCCCGCAGGGGCCCAGGATAAGACCGGTCGAGGGGGAGGGGCTCAGCGCGGCGGCGGCCGCGACGCGCGGCCTGGCGCCGACCAGCGCCGCGTAAGGGTCGAAAAGTTTGAGGCCGGCCGGGCCGCGGGCGGCGAGTTCCGCGCGCAGCCGGGCCTCGTCGTGCGCCTCCAGGGAATGTCTCTGGAACACCTCGACTATCTTCCCGTCCCTCTTGCCGTCGGAGCAGGCGCAGGCGAGGGCGGCCAGCGCGCAAAGAAGCGTCTTTCTCATTCCCGGTCCTTATTTCCTCAGACCCAGATGCCGGCGCTCTGGTCCACCGGAGCGTAGAAGTCGGCGCCGCAGGGGTCGTCCGGCAGGAACGGCCCGTATACCGGGCAGTTGTCGGTGGCGGGAGGCAGGCAGCAGCAGGGAGCGGCGCAGCTGCAGCCGCATTCCTCGCCGCAGCCCTGGTTGCCCATGTCGGTCCACTCCTGGTTCTGCAGGTCCTCCAGCCACTGTTCGTCCTCCGGGGAACTCATCAGTTGCACGTCGCCCCCGCCGTCGTCGTAGGAAGCCGGGGCCAGCGGCGCGTCGTCCTCCCCCCCCGCCGGCGCGCCGGGCCCGTTCTTATTGGTCACACCGCTGAACATGGAATTGAGCATGCCATCGCTCATGCTGGCCAGCGCCTTCTTGGCCTGGTACTCCTTGTCCGCCGCCAGCGCCTTCTCGGTGCCTTCCCTGTCCGCGCTCGCCGTCTTTACGTCCGGCACGTCGAAGGCCGAAGCCCTGTCGGCGCTGATGTCCTGGTCGCGCAGGAACTTGGGTATGGAATTGGGGTCCACCACGTCCAGTTCCTTCTTCATCTTCTCGTCGTATTCCAGCGAAAGGCGCTCGCTGGAGGAGGAGCCGTCGAAGGAACGGGCCAGCAGGGTCCGCGCCGCGTCGTTGGAGGCCTCGCGCGCGCCCATGACCGAGCCGCGCCAGGCGCTGCGCAGGGCCTCGATGACGCCGCCCGAGCCTTTTTTGGAAGCGCCGGCCTTCACGCCGGTCTCGCCCGAGGCGGAGACAGCCAGTTTCGTGGCGCCGGACTGGAAAGCCGAAGACCCGGCCGCGCCGAGAGAGGACTTGGCGGGACCGCCGGCACCGCCGCGCTTGGTTGAGGAAAGGCCGGACGCCAGCCTGGGAGCGGGGCCGCCGGAACCGCCGGCGGAAGGGCCGGACCGGGACGGGCCGTCGGCGGCCGCCGCGGCCGCGGCAGCGCCGCCGCCGTCGCCGGCGAAAGCGCTTACCTTGCCGGAAGAGGGGCCTTTCTCGTAGAGGCGGTCCTCGACCTCCAGTTTGTAGCGCTCGTAGGAGGCCAGCGCGTCATCGTCCACGGCCTCGTCGGAAGAGAAGAACTCGTGCGCGCCGCCCGCGGCGCCGCCGCCGGCCGCGGCGAGCCCGGAAGAGGACAGGTCGCCCGCCTGCGGGCGGCCGGCCAGGTCCGAAGCCGCGTCCTTCATCACCGCGACGGCTATGATGCTGCCCACCAGGAGGAAGCCGCCCACTGGCAGCAGCCAGAGGAAATTACCGGCACCCCGCTCTTTTTTCTTGTCCTGCATAGATCCTCCGCGAATCCCGCTCCCGCTTTCCGCGGCCCGCCGCGGACCGATAAAAAACGCCTGCGGCCGGGGGAATGGTGGGACCATCTCCGGGCCGCGCTCACGCTCGCCAATGTTATAGCAGACGAACCGCAAAATTTCAAGGGGACGCTGATGATTAAATGACTAATTATTAACAATCCTCGGTTATAACGCGAGGTCCCTGTGGATAATTAGTCATTTAATCATCAGCGTCCCCTCCCCCTACCCTACTGCAGGCCGGGAAGGACGAACTGGATGGGGCGGTCCCGGTTCGGCACGTATTTTACCACCTCGAGCTTCTTGCCGCCGCCGCAGATGTAATCGTAGCCGTTGACGCAGTCGCTGCCGTAGGGGTAGGCGCAGACGGTCTGCTTGGGATATTTGCAGAAGAGCCTCAGGCCGGGCGGGCGGGTCTCCACGGAGATGGTCACCACGTTCCAGACCTGGGTTCTCTCTATATCCAGCTTTACCTGCCGCGCGTCCGTGCCGGAGCTGATGTAGCCCTGCACCACCTTCTCTATGTCCTGTTTGAGCTTCTGGTCGTCCGGAGAGTACCCCACGTTGATGTGGGACTCCAGCTGCCAGCGGCGGCCCGCGTAGTACGAGGCGATCTCCATCTTCTGCACCAGCACCAGCAGCTGGAAGATCTTGATGGTGAGGAAAGCGATGATCATGAAGATGGGGAACAGCAGCACCACCTCGGTCATCGCCTGGCCACGCCTGAGGCGGGGCGCGCGGGGGCGGAGGCCGGAGAGCTCCAGCCTGGCCAGGAGATCGTGCAGGACGGCCGGCATGGCGCTACGGGTAGAGCCTCGTCTGGTATTTTGGCGTGGGGTTGGGCCAGACGCAGTTGTTCTTGCCCGACCAGCCGCCCCCCCACATGGCCGGGCATTGCGTGGCGATGCGCGCGTGGACGCAGGGCCTGCCGGTCTCGCTGCAGGCGGCCAGCGTGTCCAGCGGCACCTGGAAGTAATTGCCGCCCGCGTTCCAGCCCTGGAAGATCTCGATCCCTTCGCCCAGCGTTTTAAGGGAGGATTTCTCCACCGACGCCACCTGGAAAAGGCCGGGGGAGGGCATGTCTATGTCGGGAGTTTCCACCAGCTGGTACGGCGGTATGCCCGAGAGCGGCTTCTTGCAGAAGAACTTGAGCTTCTGTACGAAATGCATCGCGAAATTGCCGTTGCTCTTGCTGACGCGGTTGGAGATGAAGTTCTTGGGACCGGACCTGAGGCCGTCCTCGCCGCAGGCGGACGGGTTCTCCAGGCATTCCGGCGGGGAGGCATTGAGATAATAGGACTTGCGGAAAAAGTTGAAGTTCTCGGTCAGCCGCTTGAACACCGTGTACTGCGACTCCTGCACGGAACCCAGCAGCGTATAGACCTGGGCGTAGAACTTGTAGACGAAGCCGGAGGCCTCGTTCCAGAAGATCATGATGTACTGCCCCTGGTCCTGGGTGATCAGCACCAGGCGCTCGTTCAGTTCGTCGCCCGGCTGCAGGTCGTTGATGCCGGGCCGCAGGCTGTCGTCGTAGCGTATGTCCCATTTGGTATGGGAGTCCAGCGGTTTGGGCTGCACCTGGCGTTTCTCGTCCATCGGGTCCACCGACTTGGGGATGACGCCGTTCTCGTAGAGCATATCGTAGAGACAGACGTCCCCGGTGCCCTGACTGCGCTGGTAAACGTGGTCCGTGCCGGGGGAAAGGGAGGGGCACTCGAAGGCCTCCTTGAAGATGCGGTAGGGGAAGGCGCCGTTGACGTAGGCCGTGCGGTTGAAGAAATTGGTGTAGTCGCCCATCTGGATGAAGGCGGCCGAGTCCACCGCGAACTGCTGACGTATCTTCTCGCGCGAGATCTTGGCGGTCTCGAAGATAAGGTAGACGAAGAGCAGCAGCGTGGGGATGACGAAGATCGAGGGAACGAGGACCTGGCCGGCCCTCTTCAGGCCGGCGAGTCCGGAGAGCTTCCCCGACCCGGTCCCGTCCATATCCTTCCCCTCTCAGGAGGGCGTCCCTCCGCCTATGACCATGCCTATCAGGGTGAAAAACCCCCCCAGGAACTTCCTGTGGAAGGCTATCCCCAGCATCAGCGCCACGCCTACCACGACGGCGAGCATCAGCATGTACTCGACCAGGGTCTGCCCCCGCCTCGGGCGCAGGCCCGGCCGCGGCAGGCAGTTCAAAAGGTCGAGTCCCATCATCCCGGTTTTCCTTCCGCCATCCTTCCCGTCACGATGTTATACCACCGGAACGGGTTTTTTTCAATACCTTATATTATAGCGCGCGGGTGTTAAATAAGTGTTGCGGGGCGCCAATGGAAAGGCGCCCGCCCGGGGCGGACGCCTCTTCGCGGCGGCCGGGGACCTGCGGACGCCGTGCGGGATGGCGTCCCCGGATGGCGTCCCCCGCCCGGCTTTTACCGGGCGCCGTCTTCCGGCGAGATCAGGCCCTTCTCTATGGCCTTGACCACCGCCTCGGTGCGGTTGTTGACGCCCAGCTTCTGGAAGATGCTGTTGAGGTGGTTCTTGACCGTCTTCACGGAGCAGCCGAGCTCGGCGGCTATCTCCTTGTTGCTCTTGCCCTTGCCGAGCAGCGCCATCACCTTTATTTCGGTGGCGGTCAGCGAGTCCGGGGCGCTGTCGTAGCCGCCGGGGCCCATCTGGCGCAGGCCCTGTATCAGCTTGCCCATGATGGGCTGCGGGATCATGACGCCCTCGCTGTTGAACGTCTTGAGCGCGTGGACCAGTTCGCTGGCGGGGAGCATCTTGGACAGGTAGCCGTTGGCGCCGGCCTGTATGGCCTCGGTGATATGCGCCTCGTCCTCGTAGGAGGAGAGGATCAGCACGTTCGTCGACGGGCAGTCCTTGCGGATGATGCGGGTGGCCGAGACGCCGTCCATCTGGGGCAGCTTTATGTCCATCAGGATCACGTCCGGCTTTATCTTCTTGGCCATGGAGACGGCCTCGGGGCCGTTGGAGGCCTCGCCTACCACCTCTATGCCTTTCTCGTCCTCCAGGAGGTCCTTTATACCCTCCCGGAAAAGGGTCTGGTCGTCCGCTATCAGCACCGTCACCGTCTTTTTGGGGCTTGCCATATTTCTAGCTCCTTACTTTGTTTTCTCCGCCGGGCCCCGCGGGAACGCCATGCCGCATGGTGTCCCCTCCGTCCCCGGCGTTCACTGCTGCTGGGCGGGCGGCAGCTGCCTGGGCAGCTGCTGCGACCGGGGCGCGCCCTCTTTCTGGGACCCTTCCTTGGCGAAAGGGATGGTGAACCTGAAGGAAGAACCTTTCCCCTCTCCCTCCGACTCCACCCAAATCCGGCCGTCGTGGCTCTGGATGATCTCCCTGGAGATGCTCAGGCCGAGGCCGAGCCGGCCGTGCGGCGACTTGCCGCCCTCCGGCTGGTAAAAGCTCTGGAAAAGTTTGGTCAGCACGTCGGGCGGTATGCCTTCGCCGTTGTCGGTCACCGAGACGCAGACCGAATCCTCCATCTTCTCCACGAAAACGGTTATCTTTCCCCCGCGCGGCGTGTGGCGGATGCCGTTCTCGAGAAGGTTGAGCAGCACCTGGCCGATGCGGCGCCTGTCGGCGCAGACCATCTTGAGGCCCTCGCCTATATTGTAGTCGATCGAGATGCTCTTCTGCTGCGCGCGGGCCCTGGGCCCGGCGACGAGCTCGGCGACCAGCTTGTCCATCTCGAAATAGTTCTTCTCCAGCCGGAACTTGCCCTGCTCGATGGAGGCCCAGTCCACCAGGTCGCCTATCAGCCGCGAGATCTGGGTGATGCTCGCGGTGATGAAGTCCATCTTCTTCTTCTGGTCGTCGCTGGGCTTTATCGTGCCGGCGAGCATCTCGAAGCTGATCTGCAGCGTCATCAGCGAGTTCGACAGGTCGTGCGAGGCCATCGACAGGAACTTCGACTTCATGTTGTTGAGGCGGTCGAGCTGCTCGTTGTTGCGCTTGAGCATGTCGATGAGCCGCTTGTTCTCCTGCTCGAGGTAGAGCTTCTCCTCGGCCTTCTTGATGGCGCGGCGCAGGTAGTTGAAATCGACGGGCTTTATCAGGAAGTCGTAGACCGACTCCTGGATGGCCTTGACGGCGGTGTCGAGCGAGGCGTGCGCCGTCATCATCAGGATCTGGCTGTCGGTATTGAGCTTGCGGATGTCCTTGATGACCTCGATGCCGGTCTTGTCGGTCAGGTTGAAGTCCATCAGGATGACGTGGAAGAAGTCCGAGACGACCATCTTCATGGCCTCGGCGCCCGACGCGGCCTCGAACACCTGGTAGCCCTCCATCTCCAGGAGGTCGCGCAGCGTCTCGCGCAGATGCGAGTCGTCGTCGGTGATGAGTATTTTGCTTCCCATAGACGGGGTCAGGTCTTTACTTTTGACCTTTCACGGGGACACCATGCCGCATAGCTCCCCCGAGGCCGGTACGCCGCAGGTCAAAAGTAAAGACCTGACCCCAGAATTATCACTTATTTTGAGTAACGTTTACAATAGGCAGGTAGATCTTGAAGCAGGTGCCCTTGCCGACGGTGCTGACCACCTCGACCTTGCCCTTGTGGCCGTCCACCGCCTTCTTGACCACGGCCAGGCCCAGGCCGGTGCCGCGGGCCTTGGTGGTGAAGAACGGGGCGAAGATCTTCTCCAGCACGTCCTTGGGGATGCCGGGACCGGTGTCCTCGATATCCACGCGCACCCAGTCCGGCGAGACGACCTCGCTGCGGACATAGACGCGTCCGTGCTCGGGCATGACCTCGATGCCGTTCTTTATCAGGTTGCGCAGGGCCTGGGTCAGCTGGTCGGCGTCTATGTTCACGCCGGGATTGGAGGGGTCGAACTGCTTGACCAGTTCCACGTGCGGCGGGAACGGGAACGACATCGTCAGGTCCTCCAGGTAGGCGTTGAGGTGCGCGGGCTTGAGATTGAACTCGCGGGTCCTGGCGAAGCCGAGGATCTCGTCGATGATGCCGTTGGCCTGGCGGATCTCCGACTCGATGATGGAGATATGCTTGAGCATCTTGGGGTCCGGCGGCTGCGGCGCGGCGCCCAGCTTGGTCTTGATGAAATAGACGGAGTTGTTGATGACGGCCAGCGGGTTGCGGATCTCGTGGCCTACGACGGAGGACATCTGCCCGATGGCGGCCAGGCGCTCCTTCTTGATCAGCTCGTCCTGCGCGCTGCGCAGCTCGCGCGTGCGCGCCTCCACGCGGTTCTCGAGGCTGCGGTTGAGGCGCTCGAGCTCGTCCTTGGCGGACATGATCTCGGCCGTCTTGACCTTGAGCGACTCGCTCATCTGCATGAAAG
>OFEK01001850.1_pt1 | contig 12827 bp, 2 predicted proteins | sample 1521131 | NCBI WGS metagenome assembly OFEK01 (sample SAMN05720209, study PRJEB24109) | activated sludge metagenome | isolation source: Anaerobic digester | place: China | collected 2015-12-16
CCACTCCAGTAGTAACTGGTAATACCCGCAGCACTGCTTGAGCTGAGACCACTGATGCAGAATTCTTCTCCAACACAGAGCTCAATAGGTTGAGCAGTAGCAATGGCTACCGGTAAAGGATTGATCACAACTGTCGTGCTGTAGAAATTCTCACAACCCTTGGCGTCAGTAACAGTCAGATAGTATACTCCACTATTCACCAACTGAGCATTGGCAATAACAGGATCTTTCACCGTTGACACAAATCCATCAGGACCGCTCCACTCATATCCAACTATATTCGGAGTATTTGTCATATTACCATACAGGTTCAGCGTCTCACCAACACACCTAGGACTGTTTGATCCAACTGTAACCACAGGCAACGGATTCACCGTAACTGTCGCAGAACCACTGAAGGTACCCACACAGCCATTGGCGTCTGACACATAACTCAGGGTGTAAGTCGTTGTTCCAGTCGGATTGACATTGATGATATAAGGATTTGCTGTGATACCACTGTAGGTAACACCATTCACAGTAACTACGAACGGAGCCTTACCCTGGGTGAAGCTAATACTGAATGAGGTTGTATCACCGTAGCAAATCTCAGAATCACCAGCGATGGCAGCAATCGGCAGCGGGTTGATCAGAATCTGTACACAGTTGAACATCTCTGTTTCGCAACCTGTGGTCAGGTTCTTTGCAACAACGTAGTAGTAGCCTGCAGCCGTCTGGTTGGCGAAGGTAATGGCACTGCCTGTTCCGTTAAGGGAATCTACAATGGTATTACCACAAGCGCAGCAGAACGGATCATAATACAGGTAATAACGTACGCCGGGCTGGCTACCCATAACCTTCACGGGCAGACCAATACCACCCTGGCAGTAGTCACCAACAACTACGTGGAATCCTTCATCAACAACGCGGACGTTGAACTGGAAGGGAGTTGCATTGATAATGACCGTAGCATCACCGTTCATCGGGATGTCGCAACCAGTGGTCACGTTCACAGCATGAACCGTGAAAGTAGCCGAACCCAGGATCTGGTTACCCAGCGTCACAGGACCAAAGGTCACAGCGCTGCCGGTACCCATTACCGTATAGTATCCGTAACCGGTTACATAGTAAGGAGAACCCATGTACATAAGTGTGTACTCAATTCCGACTTCGGAATCATCGAGGCCGATTTCAACTGCACTTCCTACGCAGGCTGCACCACCACCAGTCACATTGTAAACAATGGGCAGGGGGTTAACCACAACGGTAATCGTGGTATCTCTCTGGCAACCATGCGGGTCGATAACCGTGAGGACGTAGTCACCGGCTGCTGCCAGCGGTACGTTCGGAATGGTATCATTGTTCTGCGTTGAAACGAATGCGTTCGGACCCATCCATACCACTGAATTAGCACCCAGTGAAGAGTATGCAGTGTAAGGATTGGATGTCAGATACAGCGGATCGCCTTCGCAGATCGGGTTCGGGAAGATGTTTGCATTCGGAACAGGTAATGACCATCCGGTGATGCTTCCATCAAAGTAAGTAGCGTCGATATTGTAGTTCAGACTTGTGATCTGGCAGGCACCTGGTGTCAGCTCATCCCATTCCAGTGTGCTAAAGCCACCTGTATTGGGCATCACAAAGTTCAGATAGGTCAGGATGGTATCACCGACACTGCTCTGACTCAGGCTGAACCAGCTGATGGAAACCTTACCGGCAACAGGGTTACCGGCGATCAGACCCGGGAATGCTGAGTGGGTACCACTCCAATCCACGAAGGTCATGATGGTTTCGTCATACTCAAGTGTCAGAGAGATGGAGCTGATGCTGTCAAACTTCTCAACATAAATCGGAATGCTGATGGTATTGGCGCACTGCTCATCCTGCAGAGACTTGCTGTAAGGATTGCCGGCATAGACATTAACATCCGGACGTACGATCAGGGTATAGACATCTGAAGTATCAGCATTGCAGTATCCTGTCAGGATCAGTCTGTACTTGTAGTTCTTCATGGTCGGGTAGACAACAGCGCCCACATTCAGAACCGGATTCGTTGCGCTCGGGATGTTAACCCAGCTTGAACCGGTATTCACCTGCCACTGGTATCCCGGTGCAGGGAAGTCACCTGTAGCTGTAGCTGTGAAGGTCAGGTTATCGCCACCATTCAGGTCCACGTTAAGCGGGGTAGCAGGATTCAGATCCGGGAAGGTTACTCCCGTGATGGTCACATATTCATACTGACATACTGTAACTGTATTCAGCATATCGGCTACACAGGTTGTATAAGTATTATACTTGATACCAACAACGTTATAAACGCCAACTGTTGAGACAGGAGCAAAGCTAAGGTTGTTTCCATCACCTGTGATCGTGTCAATCGCCACACCACCGAAATAGAGAACGTAATCAACACCTACTTCTGTGCTAACAACAGTTATCGGCGTACCGGCACCAGGGCAATGGCAGAGGGCAGGTACGGTAATGGTCTTGGCAACCGGAACCGGGTCGATGGTAATGGTGACGCGGTTGGCCATTTCTCTGGGGCACATGGCCGGGGAGGTGGTATCAATAGCGATCACATAGTATTCACCGGCAACCGTGAACGGTCCACCCGGGAAGGTCTTACCCGAACCCGAAGGCACTGAGCCATTCATCACAGAAACGGGGGTAGCATTACCCGTGCGATACAGGAAGTACTTGTCTTCGCTGTTGGTACTGAACATGCTGATGTTCACACCGTTGCAGGGGGCTGCCAGACAGGCACCGCCGGCACAGTAGTGACCGAAGTTCTCGATTAGCACATTGTAAACCTGCGGAAGCTCACGCTCGAAGAGCTGGAGTGTGTCGCTGGCAATGGCCTGACAGAGGGTCGTATTGTTGATGGCCAACAGATAGTAGAAGCCTTCTGAAGCAAACTCACCAATTGTCAGGGGACTACCTGTACCGGCGAGGCTTACCAGATTCTGGAAAGGAGCTGAAGGACTGAGTTTGGCGTACAGGTAATAGGTAACGCCCAGTTCTGAGCCACTCAGTGTCAGTGTAGCACTGTCACCATCGCAGAAATAGTTGCCATCGGTGGGTGATACAGCGGTGAGGCTATACTTAACAGGCAGCGGGTTAACGGTAAACGTCGTTGAAGCGCTGTCGTCGCATGTTGTCACAGGATCAGTGTAGTAATACTTGATCGTGAATGTACCTGCACCGGCACCAGGATTGAACGTTGTTGCGGAAACACCGTTGATGGTATACGTACCACCTGTGGGCTGACCGTTGAAGTTCGTCATCGGGAATGATGGTGCATCGGCACAAACAGCCGGCAGGCTGCCAATGGTAACAACCGGGGTTGTGTAAACAATGGTCTGCACGCTGTGGGTATAAGTACATACCGGATAGGTCGGGTATGCTGAGCTGTCGTTATAGCTATACATGATCGTGATCGGAGCATTCAGCGTTGTAACGGCACCCGGATCAAATACGCCGGTTACCGGATTCACGCCTTCTCCGCTGAATGTACCACCTACCGGTGTTACGTTCGTCAGCGTGATCGGAGCATCCACTTCACAATATGATGTAGCCAGTCCATCGAAGAACACAGGGGTAGCCGGGTGTACAAACACAGTGACCTGGCTTAACGCCACACCACAACTGTCATTATTTACGCGCAGGTAATAAGTGGTTGTGGTATCTGGGGTTACATTGATAAGAGCCGTCTGGGCAATGCGGTTGGCGATGTTATAGCCAGGTGCATTGTACCATTCATAGGTACCACCACCCTGGCCGGCCAGCGTAACCGTCGTTCCTTCGCAGATGTATTCATCCGGTCCGGCACTGATAGAAACACCCCCTGAAATAAATGCTTCCAGGCTGTCGGTAGCCACGCAACCATTGACATCTGTAACGGTCAGGTAGAACTTGTAATTACCGGTTGCAACACCATTGAGAACCACAACCGGATTGGCTGTATTGGCAATGGTTAGCACTTGCGGGTTGCCCACTGCTTGTGTCCAGATCGTACTTACCAGTGAGGAGCTGGTTGTGATGGTCGGATTGAAGTTAAGTTCACCCCAATCGCAGCTCTGCAGCGGACCGTTCATGTCGATCGTCGGAGGATCAAACACCTGAACCGTAATGGAAGCAGTGCCATAGCACATCAGGGTGGAGTCGTACACCGTCACCGTATAGCTGGTGGTAACCACCGGGCTCACTGTGATACTGGGTGTAGTAGCTGTTGTGCTCCAGATGTAGCTGTAAGGGCCTGTACCAAAGGTAACATTGGCGGTCAGAACAGTGTCATAACCCGGGCAGAGAGAAGCCGGCACATTATTATTAATGTTAACGATCGGGCTGTTGTTCACAGTCACGTTAACTGTATCAGTACCACGGCAGCCGTTTTCGTCATAGACCAGCACCACGTAGGTACGGGCAGCAGTCGGGGTAACAGTAGCAGAAGCCGTTGTCTGGTTGAAACCATTGTTTACCAGTTCGGTTGTTGGATCCCATACCACATTGGTGATGGTTGAACCGGCACCGAGGGTCCAGGAAGCAACGAGGTCGATGCTTGAACCGAGGCAGATGGAGGTATCACCAGGTGTGCTGGCGAATGAGGTATTCAGCGCCACATCCGGTGCATCCCTTACAACGAGGTTGAAGGTATCGGTAGCCCGGCAAAGCGGGTCAGCACCTGTCACCACCAGGGTGAAGTCGGTTGTAACCAGCGGACGGGCGATGATGGCACCATAACCATCGGGCGTGATGCGTGCATCCGGTTCCCAATCCAATGTCCAGGGACCATAACCTGTGGTATCGCTAAGGAATTCAAAGGTCATGCGGCTAGTGAATTCTTCACATACCCAGTCGTATTCGCTGTTGATGCGGATCTTGATTGTATCGGAGACCAGGGTGGCCACGCCATTCATAGTATCCTTGCAACCTGTCAGGTTATCGGTAGCAACCACGTAGTAGTCGCCAGGAATATTATAATTACCAAAACTCAGAGGACCGTTAACGCCGTCGAAATTGGCGACAGCCGTTGCAGGAGCCCTGAAGAGTTCGTAGTTAACGCCAACCAGGGAGCTGTCGATAGAGATATCCGGTCCGAGGGTATTCCAGCAGAAATCCACAGTTCCGTTCGGAACGATGTTAAAGATCTCGGGCTGGGGCCAAACGACAACGTACATACTGTCGGTGGTATAGCAACCGTTTTCGCCGGCTGTGACATAGATCTTGAAGGTATCGCCTGCGGCGCTGTAATTGGAGCCGCAAAGTACGATGCTGTCATTACCGGTACCAAGTGCATTGGCATACTCATCAACCCAAACATAGGAGGTATAGGTTCCTACATTTTCAAAGATGTCGATGCATTCATCATGGCAGAGGAAAGCGGTATCGGTAAAGCTCTTCCACTGGATGACCGGTGCAGGATTTTGGTATACCCGCACATAAATGGTATCATTAGCTGAACAGGTCGTGCTGCTGTCATAGACACTTACAACAACCTGCCAGGGTGTAGCTTTGTAAACGGCCGAATTGGTAATGGTCTGCTGGTCGGCTGCATAGAGGCCACCATCCACATACCAGTCATAACGCCAGGGGCCGAAGCCAATCCCTGCTAATGCTACATCAGCTTCCAGAACGTCGGTTTCACCTTCGCAATATTCGAGCGTGGTGGTCACCAGGATACCGGGGGCTACATAGATATCCGGAATGGGTAGTGGCAGGACTTCTACATCATAGGTGAAGTAGTTGTCGCAATCGGCACCGGAAGCCAGGTTTGTAACTGTGATCTGAATCTGACCTGCTCCGGCTGCACCCCACTGAATGGAGAGGTTTCCTGCCAGGTTGGTAAGAACAACACCACCTACAACACTAACACTATATCCGTATGTCGGCACATAAGTGTAGGTATAGTTCAGGACCTCACCGGCACATGCACTGTCGTCACCGGCGATGATGATCACGGGGACTGTATCCACCACGATCGTTTCGGTAGCGAAGTTGGTACATCCGTTCAGTGCCTGGACGGTATATGTAATATAATGTGTACCCACACCGGCGATACCGGGGTAGAACAGCCCGTCATTGAACTCCGGGAAGTCACCCTGCAGGGTGCCGCCGATCGGAGAGAAGGTGCTGTTGGCTGGGACGTTCACGGCAGGACCATCGATACATACGGTGTCGATGCTGAGGGTGAAGGTCGGAACAGCCGGTTTGGCTTTGGTACCCACATCAATGAATGCTGTAGCTGTACCGCAGGGTGATGTGATCTGACAGTAGAAACGGGTAGGTGCTGTTGTACTGAAGGGGATCACATACGGGTTGGCTGCTGTGGGATTGGAAATATAAGCACCTGCCGGCAGGGAGGTCCAGAGGTAGGACATACCACCATAGGCAGTGATTTGTACTGAGTCGCCCATACAGACGTCGGCTACATTCGGGACAATGTCCACGAAGGGATAGCCGGAGACCACGGTGACATCCACCTGATCCACTGCTGTGAAGCCATTGGCGTCGGTCACTGTCACCGTATAAATTTTGCTGGTATGTGTGGTGGTTACCACAACAGCGGCGTTGGTCGGACTGAGTGAGTCGGTGGGGCTCCATGCATAAGTATAAGGTGGGGTACCACCGGAGGCAAATGCATACAGTGTTGTTCGAGCTGTATCGCAGACCGTGTATCCGTCATATTCAGCGGCCACGGTGAGCGTATCAACAACAACAACCGTAGCAGAAACCACGATCATGCCTTTGGATGCATCCGTAACCGTAGCTGAATAGGTAGTAGTAACAGCCGGGCAGACATTGAAAGTATCGCCAGTGAAAGCACCCGGCCAGGTAACCGTAACAGGAGGTGTGGCACCACCAACCACGGTTGCAAGGTCGATGCACTGACCCTTCATTATCACGAAATCATCACTGGGTCTGTCGCTGGCATCAACAATATATGCATTGAATGGTTCAAAGATTTGGATGTTATCAAAAGCCACGTTTTCTGCGCTCTTAACGGGAGCTTGTTCCCCTACAAATTGGATCCGAAGATAAACAATTGGTTCACCGGCAAGGCCAGTCAAAGGATGAGAAACGGTTACCCAACCATTGGAGGTACCACTCCAGCCAGGGCCACCCTGGAAATTCATAACTGCTGTATTATACCAATTCTGGACATTGTCGCCTGATGCATTTAGATTACCCACCCTGTAGTAGTTAATACCATCCGTTGAATAATATAATGCTAATCCATAACCCACGGTTGTCTCATACAAAAGATCCATTTCTATGACAGGGTCTGCTGGATAATCTGAAAAGTCAAAAACAGGGAATTGAACAAAGCTCCATTCCCCCCAACTAAGACCGGCTTTTGACGGGACAACAGAGCGGTACCATGCATTGTCGGTACCGAAAGAAGGTGTACCAAAGGTCCAGTTGTTCGCCAGGGTATTGAAAGAGCTTGTCCAATATGTTCCACTACCGGCACCAAAATCCTGTGCATAAAGGTTATTCAAAGGTTTGATCAGTTCATGCACCCTAAGGGTGATCATCCCTGTATCATTACTGGGATTGGTTTCAGTATAGCCAGCTCCGATCGGCACCATATACCATCGAATGGTATAGAACCCAGGCTCAGTGAGCGGAAGGTTCGTAAAATCGAAGTCTCGTCTGTCTGGATTAACGCCGGTAAAACTTTTGTTACCTGTCCAGTCAGAATCAGCTTTCTTCAGGGTATCAATGATGGCTCCATTAATTTCCATCACAACCCCGAAGCTATCCTGAGAAATAGGATTCCCGGAATAGTTTCGGACCCTGACCCGGAGCATGTCCAGATCATTGTCAACGATAGCTAAGCTGTTGCCGGTTTCGAGATTAAAGGGTTGAACAACCCTCATCCCACGGAACTCAGCAGCAGTCGGCTGCGCGTAAGCGCTAATCGCAGAGACCCATGCAAAAAGCATGATCACCACGAAAACGCCTGCTTTTGAGAGCATAGTTTTGGTCTTCATAAGTGTAGACTTTGATTGAGTGTACTTCAATTTATTGGCTTCCATTCGGGTATTTGTATTGGTTTCCATAAGCAAAGTGTTCATTAACATTAGGGTACGTTACAAGAACGGCAATGTATCATGAGATTGAAAGTGCAAAATAATAACATAATCAACTAAATTACAAAAAAAAGCCATAAAAATTAGGTACACAAGCACTTTCTATCAACACCATGAATCAACTTGTTAATGTGAAACAAGTTAATTTGTTGAAAAGTCTGTGCTCACCTTCTCACCCGGGCCTTTCGATCATCTGACCGGGTGAGACCCCTGGGGTCTCGAACACCGGCCTGGGCTACACATTATGTTGTAATCCTTTATGGCTATTCTGGCAGTTATACTTCAATGCGCGGAAAATGTTTCACCTGCTGGATTCCTTCGTCAACATTTCTTCAACTCCGGCAGGGTTCCGGCACCAGCAAACTCTGGTCAAAAGTAATCATATACCCCACAATATTCAAACAAATGCCGAAAAAAGTTATCGTTATTTTTCTGTTAATATCAGGGACTACAGGCATGCCAATTCACCAGATACCTTAGTTAGATGCGGCCTGCAGGCTTTCAGCAGGCAGGTACCCAGACCGCAAGTGATTGTTTTCCAGCAAAAAACAGCCAAAAAGACCGCCATGCTCTGCCTTCATTTCAGGTTATTAACACAACATTATTCCATTGATTATCATTATTTTATGCACAATGTAAGTCAAGGTTATGAACATGCTTATCAACCTTCATACGTTCGGTGAATCCCAAACGTTATGTCCGGGAGCGCTTCAGCACCTCAAAATAGGGCAGATTCACCCATTTGATTACTTTTGCATGCAGTGTACATCATCAAAAATTAACATACATGAACAATCAAATTGCCAATCTTGAACCGCAGGCGGTGTGGTCTCACTTCGCAAGCCTGCTTGAAATCCCGAGGCCTTCCAAAAAAGAAGCCCGGATTATTGCCTATATGAAAGCCTTCGGTGAAAACCTCGGCCTGGAAACCATCGTTGATGGGGTAGGCAACGTCATTATCCGTAAACCGGCCACGCCCGGTATGGAAGACAGGATGGGCGTGATCCTGCAAGGCCACCTCGACATGGTTCCGCAGAAGAACAGCGACACCGCGCACAACTTCGAGACGGATCCGATTGATGCCTACATCGACGGGGACTGGGTAACGGCGCGGGGTACAACCCTGGGCGCTGACAATGGCATGGGTGTAGCAGCTACCATGGCGGTCCTGGCCGATAAAACCATGGCACATGGCCCGATTGAAGCGCTTTTTACCATTGATGAGGAAACGGGTATGACCGGTGCTTTCAACCTGCAAGCCGGACTGCTTCAGGGGGATATCCTGATGAACCTGGACTCGGAAGATGAAGGAGAATTGTATGTGGGCTGTGCCGGCGGACTCAATGCGAATATGCGGTTCAGTTACCATACCGTAGCTGTTCCGCCAGATCATACGGCCTATAAAATTTCAGTAACCGGACTCAAAGGTGGTCATTCAGGAATGGATATCGTCCTGGGGCGGGGTAACGCCATCAAGGTCCTTAACCGTTTCCTCTATGAGAACAAGGATCTGGGGTTATGCCTGGCATGGATAGACGGAGGCGGACTACGCAACGCCATACCCAGGGAGGCCTTTGCATTGGTAACATTACCCAAAGCACAATCAGCAGACCTGGAATCCCGCCTTGCTACCTTTGCCGAAACGGCCTGTCTGGAGCTGAAAACCACTGAGCCGGACATGAACATCAGCATGGATCAGGCTCCATTGCCGGATACACACATCGATCAGGACAGCTTCGACCGCATGAACAAAGCGGTATATGCCTGCCCGAACGGGGTGATGCGCATGAGTGCCGACATGGCCGGACTCGTTGAAACCTCAACGAATCTTGCCATACTCAAGTCAAAAGATGGCATTATCCATATCCAGAGTCTCCTGCGGAGCTCAGTAGATACCGCAAAAGAAGACCTGGCCCAGATGATGCAAAGTGTGTTTGACCTGGCCGGTGCTGAATCGGTGTTTGATGGCGGCTATCCCGGATGGAAACCCAATCCGGAAAGTCCAATCCTGCATCATATGAAAGAGATGTATGCACAGAAATATGGCAAAACCCCTGACATCAAAGCCATCCATGCCGGACTTGAGTGCGGTATCCTGGGAGCGGTCTATCCGCATTGGGACATGATCTCCTTCGGTCCGACCATCCGTTACCCCCATTCACCGGATGAAAAAGTCCATATCGCCTCCGTTGGCAAGTTCTGGGACTTCCTGGTCGATACGCTGAAAAATATTCCAAAAAAATCAGCAGTGTAAGCAGGGTAATACTTCATGCTACATCCCCTGCCAGGCTACACAAATTGGGGCTTCTGGCAGGGGATTTTTATTTTTATATCCTTTATCAAATTGGAATTACTTTCAGATATAAATGAAATCGAAGACGCAGAAGTCCATGCACCCTGATCCGGATATCACCCGCTCCACTACATTAGGAGACAAATTATTGTCAATATTTTTGGTGAATCTCAAATGAATTCCTACCTTTGCCCTCCCAAAAGTAAAGAGCTATGTCGAAGAGAACCTTTCAGCCATCCAGAAGGAGGCGCATGAATAAGCACGGTTTCCGCAGCCGTATGGCAACTGCCAATGGTCGCAAGGTTTTGGCAGCCCGCCGCGCCAAAGGCAGGAAGAAATTAACAGTGAGTGACGAACGCCTCGACAAAAACTAAGAACACACCGGCTTATAAATATGAAGGCAGGCTATATATACCTGCCTTTTTTTATGCCCGGTCCAAAAAACCGGCTTCATTAAAAGCCCTGTAACGCAAGAAAACAAAAAATTTGACCTGCACATCCACCATAGGGTACACAAGGCATATAAGGCCTGTAATGAATTCGCGAACGAAGGAGCCGCATCAAACCGGTTTCATATCTCTGCATAGTCGTTATCTTTACATCACATAATATTGAACAATATGTTACGATTGATTATCTGGATCGTCGTTCTATATTTACTTTATCGCATCCTCTCAACCTGGTTACTTCCATGGATGGGAAAACGCTATGTCGATCACGCCAGGGAAAAATATGGCCGCCGACAAAACAACGCGCGTCACATCAACATGGAAAATGGCGATGGCCACATCATCATTCCGGAAGACGATCGGAGAAGATCCCAGCAAAAGCCAAAAGAGGACCGCGACTACACCCCCTTTGAAGAAGCCTGAGTCAGCCTCTTCCCGAATTACAACCACTGCCCCGGCAATTATAAAATTTGTAGCTTTACACTTGGGACCTGAGGCCAGGGTAGCCCTCTCCCATTCATCTCACTTGAATACCCGGAAATCAACCTTTATAATATAATGTGTGGTTATGCACCCGTCTGACACTGCCCGCTCTACCGGCCTTTTCTCCAAATGGCCCATCCCCTGGTACGCACTGGCGCTATTGCTGCTGGTTTTCCTGGCAGGCTTCTTTCCGCGCTTCATAGACATCGCACGCTTCCTGCCCTATTATTCCATTGATGAGAACGATGTGGTGGAATATGCCATCGGGTATCTGGGTGGTGACCTTGACCCACATTGGTATAAATATGGACCACTGTACTCCTACCTACTGGGCATCATTTACTGGATCCTTTCCTGGTTCCACACCGATCCGCAGGCTTTTATTCAACACTATTTCATTGACGGAAGCACCTTTTATTATACGGCCCGTCTGGTTAACAGTCTGTTAAATATTGTGCTGGCCATTCTCACCTTCCGCATCCTGCAGAAATTCTTCAAAACCGACATTGCCTGGATGGCGCTCGTTCTGGCCATTTTCCCGTTTTTTGACAGCCTCACCGGCTTTACCGTTCGCGTAGATACCCTGCAGGCAGTCTGGGTTGCCGCTAGCGTGTATCATCTGCTGGCCCTGGTGCAGACAGGCAAAGCAAAGAACTACCTGTTCGCGGCTTTGTTCACAGGACTGAGTGTCGCGACGAAACCCCTGCCGGCTTTACTCATCCTGCCCACCTTCTTCCTTGCTCATGTCTTCATGAAGATGAAACCAAGGGCGAGTGTCGATAAGAAACAATTGAAGCTTGGAAAGAAAACGGCTCCCACAGCGCTAAGCTTCACATCAGCCCTTCCCAAAAGCCTGACCGACTACCGCTTATACCTCTTCCTCGGTGGTGCCGTGCTGGCTTCCATCCTCTTTAACCCCTACTCATATCTGAATTATGATCTCTTCCGGGAGGAGCAACTGCGCGCCATTTCGGAAGAAGGCGCCCGTAATTTCCTCCCCGGCTGGGATATCCGGCGTTTCTTCGGACCATTCGGACATGCCTTCACCCTGCTGGGCTTCGCGTCACTGGTCTATGTCCTGATCCAGTCCTTGCGCAAAAAGGACCAGGCCGCCCTGATCATGGTCAGCTATCCGCTGATCTATTTCCTGGCCTTCGCCAAAGGCGCTGCCCGGGAGTATTTTTATATCACCATGGTGCCCTTTATGATCATCAGTATGGTGCTGAGCTGGCAGGACCTGATGGCAGTATTGCTGAAGCCTGGACAAACAAGGCAATGGATTACCATGATATTCAGTATTTTACTACTGGCCCAACCCGCTTATGGCCTGATCAGCAGGAGCCTGCAACTGGCGCAGGCAAGCAAGGCAGGAGATGGATATACTGCCCTGGCAGCCGAGAACTGGATCAGGGAAAACATCCCGGGCGGTACCGGAATACTGTACTATGGATATTATACAAATATGCCACGGCTGCTGCACAGCGATGCGCAAAAACAAGCCGGACTCGGGGAGTACTTTATGTATTACCG
>OFEK01001856.1_pt1 | contig 12778 bp, 12 predicted proteins | sample 1521131 | NCBI WGS metagenome assembly OFEK01 (sample SAMN05720209, study PRJEB24109) | activated sludge metagenome | isolation source: Anaerobic digester | place: China | collected 2015-12-16
TGTTTTGACAACGGGTATCGGGCAACTCAATCCTTTGGCATTTACCTCAATCATAATTTCCACCCTTTCTCTTATTTTATAAAATACACTTTAACGCTTTGGGAATTGCCTCCACAATCAGGCGAATTTTTGTAGCCGGTGTTGCCGCACAACAGGCGCCCGCTTTGCGGTTTGCTTGAAGAGCATTGACAGCAGCATTACGGGGATTAAATCCCGCGTCGATCATTGCACCGGTCAGGCCGCTTATTGTATCGCCGGTTCCGCCAATGGCTTCCATCGCCGGTATGTCCGGTTCGTTAATTTCAGCAACAATTTTCCCTTTTTCAGCGACGTAATCAGTCGCACCTTTGGCGATTAAGATTTTCGCCGCACCCTTTTGTTTATACGCGGCTTCAATTAAATCAGGAGCTTGCGAATCGTCCGCACTGAACAAATGGTATTGGATGTATGCCGGATGAATCGCGTCCGGATCCGCTAAAAAAGCAAGTTCACAGATATCCGGTGTGAAAACATCAAATTCCGGCGCCAGCCCAGCGCCTTTGGCGGCATACATGGAAGAAGCGTCAGCCATGAGCACAGGCTTCTTCCCGCATTTAGCCGCAGTGGCAACCACCTTCTTCATTTGTCCCATGATCGGCAGAATGTAATGCATAAGGAGAACATCGGGATTTAGTCCGGGCAAATTATTTATTAAGTAATTATACAGAAGATTACTCCCCGTGCCTTTGCCCGTATCACCGGCAAGAACGACCTGGGGAAGGGAGCTGTTCAAAAATTGAGCTGTCAAGCAGGCGGCGCTTATCAGAGCTGCTGTTCCCTGTGTGCAGGATATTTCCGTATTTTCCACAAGCAGCCTGTCCCCCTGGAATTCCGCTTTACCTGTAATTATCGAAAAATTATCCTGGGGAATCGTTCCACAGATAAGGAGCATTTCAGTTTGCCTCCTTGCTCCAGATATCCAGAGCTTCTGTAAAAGCCCTGTCCAGCATCAATGCGCAAAGGGTATGGCCGTTTTCCTTCGGTGGAGTCACTTCCGTTAACTTTTTATCCAGCATGCTGATATGCAAAAAAGGAATATCGGGACAACCGCCGCCGGAAATGTTGACAATAACCCCTTCTTTCCTATCAAAAGTCAGCTTCATATTGCCGGCCTTGACCATACAGTAATTGTCAAAATTTTTTACTTTGACGATATCAAGCAGATCACCGGCTCCCTTTAGTGGAAGTATTTCCATGAAAACAACTTTTCTTTGCAGGAGCAGGCGCTCTATCCCTATCTTTTCTATAATGTTAATCTCGACCGCCAAATCACATCCTTTTCGCAGGGCCGGTGGAGGCGCAACAAGCTTAACTTCATAGTTTTCCGATTGGAGAATCTTTTCCCCCGCTATGGCGTCCTCGACTGTCTGAAAAAGAACGAGTCCGCCGCCCTCGAAGCTGGATTTATTTTTTTTGCCAAACAACATCAATCATGCTCCCAAATTTTGTATCATCTCAATTAGCCAGGTTATTTTACTTTCTGGATCATGGTGAAACCGACAATCAGGCAAAAGACGAGTCCGAAAATAACGGTAATCGGGCCAAAGGCGGCAACGCCTTTCGGGGAACTGGCCATTGCAAAATTATGGGAAACAGCGGCCCCTGTAATCATCCCCACCACAAATATTCCTGCATCGGCATCGCCTTCACCGGAAAGAAAAAGCTGTCTGCCGGGACAGCCGCCGGCCAGCACGAACGCCAAACCGGCCAGGAGCATGCCCAGAAAGTTCCATAAGTGATCGGTATGGGCTACGGGCTGGCCTTCAAAACCTGCTTTAAACTGACCTAAAACAAGATTGGCGGCAAAAGCGAAAACCAGCAGAGCAATAACTCCACTGATTAAATGAAAGTCCCTGGCCAACATAACATCCCGCAGCGCCCCCACAGTGCAGAAACGGCTGCGCTGGGCCAGGGCGCCAATTATCAGACCGGCAATTAAACTGATCAAAAGGGGGGCATGCATCGAGCCGGGACCTTTCGCGCTGAAAAATATCGGTCCGCCCGGAGCAAAGGAAACCTGAAACGCAAGCAATAACAGAAGGCCCACCATTAACCCCGGCATAATCCAGCCGCCGGCTTTTGCCTGTGGATAGGAACGCCCCAGACTGAAGCCTTTTTTCAAGAACAAAATACCGATAAAAATTCCCGCTGTCAGTCCCAGAAGGCCCAAAACGGCATTCCCGTCGCCACCGGCCAGCCGCAGCAGCGCCCTCCACGGACAGCCCAAAAATACCAGCGCACCGATCATGGCAAATAAACCGAGAAAGAAACGAATTAATGGAGAGGAGCCGCCGCGCGGTTTATATTCACCCGCAAAAACCGCCATGATAAAAGAGCCTAAAACAAAACCCATAATTTCGGGCCGCAGGTACTGGACAACTTCCGCCCGGTGCAGTCCCAGCGCGCCGGCAATGTCCCGTTCAAAGCAGGCGACGCAAATGCCCATGTTCGCCGGATTGCCGAAATACTGCAACAGGGCGGCAAAAACACCGATTATTGCGCCGGCAATGATAATTTCGATTCGTGAGGAAAAAATATTTTTCATCCAACAGCCCCCTGTTAAATATTGTTGCGTGTATCTAACAGACCGAAATTACAAAAGCAAATTCATAAAAGGAATGATTTCGAAGGAATTATTCTCTTTAGTAATGGCTTTTTTCCTGATCAGATACCATCAACATTAATCTCCTGTTGCAAGAGAAGCCGAGTTGCTGATCAAGGGGGAACAAAGTATTGTACAAAAATAGAGAAACCGCCAATGTCAAAGAAAGACGTTGGCGGTTTATTCCGAATATTCTGAAAAGTTAATAAAATCAGCCGGTCTTCGGGATATTGATCAACCCGGTCATTTAAGAATATTCCAGGCGCAGCTGACCATCGGTTCGTAGCCCTTTTCCTGCATAATCATATCCAGATGAATCAGGCTTATCGCGGAAACATCCATATCGCGCGCAAAAAGGCCGCCCGCACGATAAAGAGTAACTAGATACTTTTTGCATTTGTCGCAGATAAAGGCGGATTCCTGCGTCTTTTTCTCTATATAAAAATAATCCATTCCTTCCGGAGCTTCATTTTCGCAGTAAGGGCAGATTACACGCGTGAAGCGCCAGTAGTGTCCGCAGGCACTGCAATGCAGAAATCGTTTGCCGCCCTGCTCCTCAATGAAGGCAATTGATGGAAAGGCGCCGCAAATCGGACAGTAGCCCTTCTCCCAAGTAAAGTCGCCCAGCGCAGCCGTTATTTCCCTGTTTCTCCTCTCAAGGATAACGCGGCTGACCAGACTCATCAGAAATGACGCATTGGAAGGAGATACCTGGAGATCTTTGGCCCAACTGTCCGCCGGATTATCTTTTCCTTCCGCGGAGGCTTTAAAATAATCCGCCGGATTGATTTTCCCCTGCTGAATAAGATCGGTCAGCAAATCAATGCTCTCCGCAAGCTGCGGCATACCTTCTTTAACACCGGCCGCTATGGATAGAGTGACATCTTTCAATGAATCTTCCGGCAGGAACAGGTTCATCTGACGAGCCACCGGTACGCCGGCCGCCAGCTTTTCTCTATCGATAAGCGAGCAATCCAGACTTTGGGAAGAAGAAAGCATCGCCAGTTGCCTTTGTTTAATGATGATCGGTCCAAAAGCTTTTAAAATAGCGCTGCTGTGAGGACTCTGTTCGCAGGCAAAATCGATTATATTTTCAATGTCCAAACTTACTTCTTCAGTTGCCATTATCTTTCATTTCCTTTTATTTTTATTTGGAATCAAACAACAGTCGGAAAATGTTGTAATTTAACCGGAAATACCAACCGTTGGAAGCGGCGCCTACCGTATCAGATGTATGTCATTTTTGCCAGCACATTGTTTATGTATTAAAAATTGACAGAACTTGCGCGGTTGTGTTAACCCTCACGTCATTGGTGTAACGATCAGAATTGCGGAGGATGTTCAAAATGAAACGATTGCGGGATCAGTCCGTTGTCAATCTCCCTGCCCCCAGGCTTGCGGGAAAAATGTCGCTGGAAGAAACATTAAACTGTCGCAAATCAATTAGAGATTTTTCTCCCGAACCTTTGACAATAGAAGAGCTGTCACAGCTGCTCTGGGCGGTTCAAGGCGCAACACGCAACGGGGAGGGCAGAACTACTCCATCGGCGGGCGCCCTGTATCCCCTGGAAGTCTATGTGGTGCTGCAGGAAGGCGTATTCCATTACAGCCCCAGAGAGCATTCCCTGTCCTGCCGTTCGGAGCAGGATCTGCGTGAACCTCTCGCCATAGCGGCCCTGGAGCAAAATTTCGTCCAGGAGGCGCCGGCGGTTTTCGTCATTGCCGCCGTATATGAAAGGTCGGCGGAAAATTACGGCCCCCGTGCGGACAGATATGCGAAGATGGAAGCCGGCCATGCCTGCCAGAATCTCCTGCTCCAGGCGGTATCGCTGGGCCTGGGAGCTGTTCCCGTGGGAGCGTTCCAGGACAGGATAGTCAGGAAGACTCTGCAATTTCCCCTCCACCATGAACCTTTATATTTGATACCCGCAGGAAGGAAACCCTGATCAACAAAACTTTCGGCTCCATTATCAAGAGACCGGACGCTTAGTGCATCCGGCAACTGTCGTCTGCGCGTTATCCTTTCCCGTGAAGGCAGGGATCGGGCTTTCTGCGGCGTTCACCGTGCACGTCTCATCTCTCAGAATGGGCGCACCCTGCCGCACTTTTTTTACCGTTCGCCTCCATCGGGCGTTTTCGCCGACCAAGTCTTGTCTTTTCATTTTTCTACTTTTTATGCTAAGTTACGAACATTTAGATTAATTTTAGTAAAATTCGTGTCGGGATATGGATAAGCAGCGCATAAAATCATTGTGGGATGCAGCAAGACGGAAAGGCAAAGAGTATATTATTAAATTCATTGCCTGGCGCAAGTATAGAACTGCCCGTTATCATGGACTATCCCGCTGGGGCAAAGCGGGGAATAAAATACTGACCTTTGCCGGTTTCTTTCTGCTGTACCTGTTGCTGGTCGATATCAATTTCCTGTGGCTTTTTGGCAAATCACCTTCTCTGAAAAGCATCAGCGACCCGCCACAGTTGATCTCCTCCGAAATCATCAGCGCCGACGGCCGGGTTATCGGCAAATACTATGATGAGAACCGGAAACCGGTAAAGTACGAAAACATTTCTCCGGCCCTGATCAATACACTGGTCAGCACCGAAGATATCCGCTTTTACAAGCATTTTGGCATCGATATGCAGGGACTGTTGGCCGCATTCAAAGATGCGCTTCATGGCAATGCCCGCGGCGCCAGCACCATCACGCAGCAACTGGTCAAGAACCTGTATAAAACACGCAGCCGGCATTCGACCGGGCTGCTGGGTTATGTGCCGGGAATTCGACTGCTGATCGGGAAAACCAAAGAATGGACGGCGGCGATTAAGATTGAATTTTTATATTCCAAAAAAGACATTCTTGCCATGTATCTCAATACCGTAAATTTCAGCAGCAACGCCTATGGAATTCATACGGCGGCAAAGACATATTACGGAACCACCCCGGACAAACTCAATTACGAACAATCGGCCGTACTGGTGGGAATGTTGAAAGCAGTTACCGTCTATAATCCTTATTTGTACACGGAGCGGGCGAAAGAACGACGCAACGTGGTATTACAGCAGTTGGCCGACAACAAGTTCATCACACAGCAAATGGCCGATTCCTTAAAGAAAAGCCCCCTAGCCCTTAACTATAGCCTGGAAAGGCCGCAGGGAGGTGTTGCCCCGTATTTCCGTGATTATCTGGCAAAATTCCTGGAAAAATGGGGTGAAGCCAACGGCTACGATATCTACGCAGACGGCTTGAAAATATATGTCACGATCGATTCCCGTCTGCAAAAGTATGCGGAGGAAGCAGTTCAAAAACAGATGAAACAGCTGCAGGAACGCTTTTCTCCCTATTGGCTGGCGCACAATTCCTGGCGCAGTAAAATCAGGAAGAACAAGCCCGGCCAAAATCCCCCCGATGAGAATCTGAATCAGCCGCAAACAGCGCGGGTGTTTGATTACAATAAAGAAGGATACAAGAAACTAAAAATCAGCACGGCCGAATATTACCGGTATATGAACCAGTTCCTGCACTGCGGTTTTGTGGCGATGGAACCCGACACAAAGCATGTGAAAGCATGGGTTGGAGATGTCAGTTATGATTACTGGCAATATGATAAAGTAGCTCAAAGCAAACGTCAGCCGGGATCCACGTTTAAATTATTTGTTTATACGGCGGCGATGCTTGCCGGACAATCGCCCTGTGACAAATTCATCGATCAACCCGTAGTTTATAAATATGACGGCGGAGTGTGGAAACCTAAAAACGCCAACGGAATCTATGGCGGATATCCGATGACCCTGAGAGCCGCGTTCGCCCGATCCGTTAATTCCATCGCCGCCCAAGTGGCGCAGAAAGTCGGTATTTCCAACGTGGCGAAATGCGCCCATATGATGGGAATTCAATCCAAACTGGTAGAAGTGCCTTCCCTGTGCCTGGGTTCATCCGAAGTTTCACTGCTGGAACTGGTTAACGCCTATACGACGGTGGTAGCGGACGGAATGTATCATTCTCCCGTCATCATCAGGCGGATTGAAGATAATGCCGGCAACATAATCTATGAAGAAAATACCAAACCCGAACGGGTCATCTCCTACGAAAATGCCTTCCTGATGATTGAATTTTTAAAAGGCGGCGTTACCGAGCCGGGTGGAACTTCCCGTGCTTTGTGGAACTGGGATTTATTCCGTTGGGACACCGATTTTGGTGGAAAGACGGGAACAACATCAAACTATTCCGATGCCTGGTACGTGGGAGTCACGCCGAAACTGGTCGGCGGCACCTGGGTCGGCGCCGAGAAGCGCAGCGACCAGTTCGGTTCGAGCAGACTGGGACAGGGAAGCCGCGCCGCACTGCCCGTATTCGCCATGTTTATGGAAAAAGTACTGTCTGATAAAAACTTCACCCGTTATCGCGCGAAATTTCCGAAAGAACCCAGACAACAAATCAGCCGTGCATATAAGTGTCCGTCCTACGTGCCGCCGGAAATAATTGAGGCGGATGATTTGGCCGATCCCGCCAAAACGGAAGATGTTGCGGAAGAAGTTCCCAAACCGGAGATGGAAGTTGAAGAGAAGGCAGCAGAACGATAAGATAAGCTCTTTGTCTTATTCCATTTCTAAATCAATGATGATATCGCGGCGGCTAGGAGGGGGCGACGAGGCGTATTGTACATACGTTGAGGAAGCCGACGACGCTGCCAACAAAGATAGCGCTTGATTTAGAAATGGAATTTCAGGCTGTTCAAAAAGGTTCAGATGCAAGGCATCGCCAAAACCTGATCGCGAAGCGTATATAGAAATACGTTGAGCAATAAGGTTTGCAGCGTAACGCTGCAGGTGGGCCTTTTTCAACAGCCTGTTGCTGCCTGTCGTTATTTGACGCCGGTTATAAGCTGCATCTTCGTATCGCCGGGACCGCCAACCGTGACGGATTTCCAACCGGCTCCGTTGCGGCAACTTTCACCCCGATCATTGATTCCGCAAGTTAATCCGATGCTTTTCCCGGATCTGTGCCAGGGCGGCAGGCGGCGATACCGCCCGACTTCGCCGCCTGAGCATGCCTCGGGTATTCCATAAGGTACGCAACGCGACATTCTCTGGGCATTGAGCCTTCTGCCGTCCACAACGAATCCCGGATAATTGTCGACTATCTGAACTTCATCCTTTGCGTCGGTGAAACGAACGACAAAGTCCCGGAAAAAATATCCGTTGTCAGCCCGCCCGTCAATATGAATCCGTCTGTTGGCGATAAGTATGTATTCATCTTTTTTCCGGGCAATGGCGCCGGCGACGTATTTTACGCCGTCGTATTGGGGAAAGCATTTACCCATGGCCGGCGGATGATAATAATGCCCGAGCATTTTTAAATCTCTCAGTGATGTTCCGGGAAATATTTTCTGCAGATCGGCGTCCCCGCCAAACAGGATGGTTTCCACATCGGAAACATTCTGCTCATACATCCGCTGGAGACGCAGGTAGCCGTTATCGGTTGTGTTGACCAGATCATTTCTTAAAAAGCAGGAGGTTGTACCGGTAATCTGCGTGAGATATTCGTCCCAAATGTTGTACTGTGAAATCTTCGTGGCAACGCCTTGGAAATCCCCCCGCTCTGCACATCCCTGGCGTTTTGCACACTGTTCCTTTGCCCGGTTCCTGATCGTCAAAGCGATGATATTGCGTTCACAGCCTCCGTATGCATTGCACCCGCGATCGAGGTGTCCTTCAAACATGGCCGTGCGCAGAGTGTAATCAAGATGCCTGGCTTTCTCCAGTTCATCCGCTGAAAAACGTTCTTTGTTCTCCCGGATGAATTGCTCCCAGGCCTTTTCCAGGGCCGCACAACGTCTTGTCAGGCTCTGATTGACTGTGCCACAGGTTGATGAATTGTGGAAAGCCCGGACGATCCGATCCAGCTTACTCTGTCCGGTTTGCCCGTTTTTACTGACTGCCTGCGCTCTTGGCGGATCGAAGAAAGGAACTTCCTGCAGGGGATACAATTTTCTCAGATCGATTACATTGGTCACACCTTCGCCGCAATGATGATTGGCAACCGTCATTGACTGACGCTCCTGGAATGCCTTGCGCAGTATGTTCGCAGAATCAGGGGGAGCATTGCCGGCATCGACGATAATTTGAAAACCGACATAGGGAACGCCGTTTTTATCCGTCAACGGCTGGTTGTCTTTCACTACCACGCAGGGAATAACGGATGATCCCATCGTCAGGTATCCGGCCGGTGCAGATGCTCCTCTTCTGGAGAAGGAATCGATATTGTAGTAAGGTGTTTCCAGCGGACCATTGAACTGATAAAGAGTCAGGATGGGGGCTGCAGGAACCTGGGCCCTGACGCCCGACGGCGGAAATATGACCAAAGATATTGTCCAGATAATCAGTAATATGAGCCATTGCCAACTTCTGCCACACCGGGAATACATACTTCTCATTTACGGCACCGAACCTCTGCAAAGAATTTATCTTCAGCTTTAATATAAGAGAAGACGGATGACAAGAGGAAGATAATTATAGGGGGAATTTTATTAAAGAGTGCTTGACAGCCGGTCTTATTTTAGTATCATATAAAAACTGGAGGTAAAGGAAATGAATATATCTAAGGACATCAAGCCTATCACCTATCTGAAGTCAAAGGCTCCTGACCTGCTCAAGCAGATAAATGAGACTCACCGGCCGGTTATCATTACACAGAACGGAGAACCTCGAGCCGTGCTTCAGGACCCCGAAAGCTATGAGAACATGCGAAATGCCATTGGTGTTCTAAAGCTGATCTCGCAGGGAGAACAGGACATCAAAGATGGCAAGACAAAGCCTCAAGAAGAGGTTTTCGCGGATATTGAGAAGCTGCTGAAGGAAAAGACCAAATGAAACAGCACTATTCTGTTGTCTGGTCAGATACGGCCGAAAGGGATCTGCTGGCCATCATAGAATATATTGCCGACGACAGTCCTTCTCGTGCCTGCGAGATATTCGAGGAAATCAAAGCAAAAGCCAACGGTCTTCATTCGTTTCCGGAACGGGGTCGTGTCGTTCCCGAGCTTCAGGAGCAAGGCATCGTCCAGTACCATGAGCTCATCTCCGGCCCATGGAGAATTCTCTATCGGGTCTCTGATAAATACGTCTATGTGCTTTCCGTCATTGATTCAAGGAGAAGTATAGAGGACATATTATTGCGTCGACTAACAGACCAAAGACTGTAGAACTGGCTAATCGGGCGCTTATTTTGAGACATGAATAATATTGAAAGGCAGGGTATATTGACCCCTCCTTTCTATGGTGAAATATATTAAGTTTTAAAAAGATGAACTTTTCCTGACAGGAAAACGGCTGTTCCTATATTTCCGTAAAAAGTTCTTTGTGGAAAAACTCTATGACTCAATCAGCCTCTTCTTCTTTCGATTTTGACACCCCGGTGGAACGCCGGAACACCGCAAGCCTCAAGTGGGACAAATATAAGGGCACGGACATCATCCCGCTCTGGGTGGCGGACATGGACTTCAAAGCCCCGCCGGCCGTCATCAAGGCTCTCCACCGCCGCGTGGAGCACGGCGTCTTCGGCTACAGTCAACCGCCCGGCGATCTCATCGATGCTGTTCTGAATATGCTCGAACGCGAACATAACTGGCCGGTAAGGCCCGAATGGATTGTGTGGCTGCCCGGCCTGGTCACCGGGATCAATGTTGCCTGCCGTGCAGTAGGCAATCCGGATGATGCGGTGATGACCTGCACCCCCGTCTACCCGCCTTTTCTCACCGCTCCCCTGCATGCCCACCGGGAGCTCATCAGCGTGCCGCATGTGGATGATGGCGTCCGCTACAGCTTCGACTTCGCCGCAATGGAAAAAGCCATTACCCCGGACACGAGGATGTTCATTCTCTGCAATCCACAAAATCCCACGGGCCGCTCTTTTACGCTCGCCGAATTGCGGCAACTCGCCGATATCTGTCTGAAACATGGAATCATCATCTGCTCCGATGAAATTCACTGCGGCCTGGTGCTCGACAGGAATATCAGACATACAACGCTGGCCGCCTTGGATGACGAAATTGCCGCAAGTACCATCACCCTGCTCGCCCCCAGCAAAACCTATAATCTCCCCGGCCTGGGTTGTTCGCTGGCGGTCATCCCGCACAAAGGACTCCGCTCCTCTTTCAGGAAGGCTATGGAAGGCATCGTACCCCATGTAAACGTGCTGGGTTTCACCGCCGCTCTGGCCGCGTACCGCGATGCGGAAGACTGGCATCTCGCCCTGCTCGATTATCTCCGGGGCAACCGCGATCTGGTAGAAGATTTCGTCGCGCGCACACCGGGTGTGAGCATGCACCACATCGAGGCGACCTATCTGGCCTGGATCGACTGCCGGAATCTGTCGACAGATAATCCGGCAGCCTTCTTCGAGGAAGCAGGAGTGGGCCTCTCGAACGGCAGGGACTTCGGCTCGGAAGGATTTGTGCGCCTCAACTTCGGATGTTCCCGCAGTATTCTGCTTGCCGCCCTGGAAAGGATGGACAAGGCGATACGCTCCGGAGAACATCTCAAAAACTCTCCGGAAGGAACATTATCTATCCTTCCGGGGAGTTAAATTAATATCCAGACGCTGCGCCTTTAGAAGGTCAGAGTCAGTTTGTTGAGAACCATATAGGTATTGTCGAGTTCATTGGAGGAATTTGCTCCCTTATAGCTGTCGCCGGGGATCAAGTAACCCACACCCAGCATATAGGACAGGTTGTCGGTTATTTTGTATGTTCCGGTTACATCGATCTCCCAGCCAATATCCTTGGAAACCTGGTTGGCAACAGCATTTTTATCCGCGCGGGCGTATGTTACGGCCATGCCGATATCCAGTTTATCGGTTGGTCTTACGCCGCCTCTGAGCTGGTACAAAAATCCGTTGGTCATTTCGTTGCCTTTATTAGCTGCCGCAGTACTGGCATCGATCCAGTAAGTGTAGTCTTCATTCCAGAGGATTAAAGCCGGTTTCCAGTCCCTGCCGCCACCCGCGTTATACATGCTGTGCACCTTGTTGTCATTGGCATCATCGTCACCCTGAACGTACGCAAAGGTAGCGCCTGCATAAAACTGTCCGAAAGTTCCCAGTACATCAAAATAAGCGTTAAAGCAGCTTATGTCTTTATCGGTGGAGCCGGCGGCCTCGTATTCATTCTTGCCGAAATAATAATTAAGTTCCGCCTGGACCGCTACCGGGCCGAATTTGGCTTTCACATAAGGCTGCAAGGTCTGAAATTTGTTTTTGTAGTTCTCAGTGGTTCTGGTCGTATTGTTGTTGTAGTAAAGATACAGCAGACCGGCTTCCCAGTTCTTGCCGGTGTAAATGCCGGCCACCCCGTACTCACTAAAGTCGCCATCGGTCTGTGTTGAAGCTGTATTAACTGCGTTGTAGCTGTTTTCACTGACCTTGACAAGTGCAGCCAGTATTTTAAAGTTGCCGACAGGCAAGATGTAAGTTATTCTTCCTTCCGGGGTGGAACTGTCGCCGAAAGTTGTTCCAAAGTAATGATCATTCTGATAACCGATCATCCATATACCGATCGGGCTGTTGTAATTTATGTACGCATAGTCGAGGCCGACATTTTCATTTTCCGCCCGTGTTGCGGCAGACCCGGTATCCAGCGCCGTGCCGGCACCGGATCTCGTAGCACCCCATGCTCTTTCCATGATGTTCGCCCGGGTAACCAGGGACAGGCCTGGCACAGCAACAAATTCCGTCGTCAACTGCAGCTTCTGAAAATATAATGCTGTGGACTGATCGGAATGCGCCTGATTTTTAACGACATTGAGCTTATCCACATACGCGCCGGCGGCAAAGTAGGAACCGCTGAATTTCACATCGACCGCGAAGGCCGATGCATGGAACGCCGCAACCAACCCCAATGACAACAGCAAAACCAACCAAAATCTCTTCATCCTTTTCTCCTAAATAATTTTATTTTATTTCGATTTCCAGCCATTAATAAACGGGCGTTTTTAATGACCACTTATTCCATTTCCCAATCTAATGATTTTATTTATCCGCCTGAGAAACCGAGGCTTCCTCAAAAGTGGCAACCTCGGTCAGAATCCGCACGGCCGCTTCCACGAAATTCATGACCAATGCCGCGCCCGTCCCTTCGCCCA
>OFEK01001862.1_pt1 | contig 12741 bp, 13 predicted proteins | sample 1521131 | NCBI WGS metagenome assembly OFEK01 (sample SAMN05720209, study PRJEB24109) | activated sludge metagenome | isolation source: Anaerobic digester | place: China | collected 2015-12-16
ACTCCATCTATGAAGAAGCTAATTTCTTCATATGAAAGTTCACACCCATCTCTTTTTTTTTCAATTATATTATACATTCTCATTTTAAGTAATCCTCTTTTATCTTATATTTTCCAAAACACTGTAGAGATAAAATATTAAATGAAACCCATGTGTTTTGAAACATAAGGCTAAATCAGTTACAAATTAGTTACAATTGACCTAAGAAACTAATTCCCTCACCTGTATACCCTGTACCAAGATATTCTGCTATTGTAGCTCCGAGATCTGCGAAGGATTCTCTTGTACCAAGATTGACACCTTTATTTATGTTATTTCCGTAGACTATTAACGGTACATACTCCCTTGAATGATCCGTACTTGGGGTTGTAGGGTCACAGCCATGATCTGCGGTTACAAATATAATATCATTTTTCTTTATATTATTCAATATTTCTGTCAGTTTCTCATCAAACTCTTTTAATGCTAATGCAAACCCCTCTACATTATTTCTATGCCCATAAAGCATATCATAGTCAACAAGATTTGTAAAAATTAATCCTGAAAAATCTTCTTTAATAAAATCTATAGTTTTGCGTATTCCAGCTGTATTATTATGAGTATGCACCGATTCGGTAATTCCCTGATTAGCAAAGATATCCTCAATTTTACCTACAGCCTTTACCTGATAGCCTTTTTCTACTGCATAATCCAACAGTGTTTTCTTTATGGGTTTTAAAGAAAAATCACGCCTCCTTTCAGTACGGGCATATTTACCTTCTGTGCCTGTAAAAGGTCTGGCGATAACCCTGCCTACAGAGTGTTCCCCCTTTAAAATTTCCCTGGCTATCCTGCACATTTCATATAGCCTATCTACAGGTATAACATCTTCATGGGCAGCAATCTGAAAAACACTATCTGCTGATGTATATACAATAGGATAACCAGTAATTACGTGTTGATGTCCTAACGTCTTAATAATTTCCGTACCTGATGCAGCCATATTACCAAGGACTTTTCTATTTATAGCCTTTTCAAACTCATGAATTATGGTTTTTGGAAACCCTTCGGGATAAACTGGGAATGGCTTGTCCATAACAATACCTGCAATCTCCCAATGTCCTGTTGTCGTATCCTTACCTGGTGACTTTTCTTTCATACGTCCGAAACAGGCTTCCGGATGGTTGTTTTCAGGGAAGCCAATCATGCCGGCAATATTTGAAAGACCGAGTTTTTCAAGATTAGGAAGTCTGAAGCCATTAATTGTTTTAACAATGTTCCCAAGGGTATTACTGCCTTTATCACCATACTTTTCAGCATCAGGCAGTTCGCCTATTCCAACTCCGTCCAATACAATAATAATCGCTCGTTTCATAAATATTTCCTTTCTGAGTAATATCAAGTATATTATAAAAGGGGCCATACCCATATAGTCAGGATATATGTCCCCTTAACGTGTTTGTTATATCATAAGTAGTACTTCATGTTTATTACATCATAAGCTGCTCTTCATATATTATGCTCTCGGATGTGTCTTTTTGTAAACTTCCTTAATTCTATTTCTTGCAATTTGTGCATAAATTTGCGTAGATGATATATCGGAATGACCAAGCATCTCCTGTATTGATCTTAAATCCGCCCCATTTTCAAGCAGATGAGCTGCGAAAGAATGTCTTAATGTATGGGGTGTAATGTCTTTACCAATTTTAGCCTGATTCTTATACTGCTTGATTATTTTCCAGAAACCCTGCCTTGTAAGCCTTTTACCATTTATGTTTATAAACAGAGCCTTTTCATCATTATTCCTGATCATATTTTTTCTTGCCTTGAGTAAATAATCCTGCAATGCTTTTATTGCAAGTGAACCGATTGGAATTACACGTTCTTTTACTCCATTATTGCATTTAATATAACTCAAATCATAATTAATATCGGAGCAATCAAGGTTTATTAATTCCGATACTCTAATTCCTGTTGCATATAATAACTCAAGCATTGCCTTGTCTCTGTACCCTTTTAGATCAATGCACTTTGGCTGTTCAAGAAGCAGCTCCACTTCCTGAGGAGAGAGAATTTGTGGAAGCTTTTTTTCAACCTTTGGAGATTCTAGTTCCAATGTAGGGTCTGTGTCTATTATGTTGCTTTTAGCCAGATACTGATAAAAAGATCTGATTGATGCAAGATTTCTTGAAATGGTTGAAGTTGCCCTGCCTTTTTTCTGCAAATGCAGTAAATAATTAATAACTGTAGTTTTATCGGTAGCGTTTATATTGCACAAATTCATCTCATTCAGATATGATATGTACTGTTCCAGATCCCTTTTATAAGATTGAAGTGTATTATTGGCTAATTGCCTTCCGTTTTCAAGGTAATCAATATATTTTTGAACTAACTCTTTCATTAAAAACTACTCCTTCTTTCATATTTTTGAACTATATACTATTTATTGATTACAAGGTAGTTCTACCCGGTCAATCTACTCTAATAATTATTGCCCTGATTTACCACATTTATACATTATGTAGTCATAATTGGTGTAATAATTCGTATAAAAACGGGTACTATGTACGCTTCTACCAATATTCCAAGTAATATCAATATACTGAAAAATATAGTAGTCATACTATATCCGATGAAATTCATTTTTAAATTCTCTTTTAAAATCTGCTTTATTGATTTGCTTTTTGTTATGCTTAGTGAAAAATTAATACCATTTACACCTAAAGCAATAATACATGGTATAATAACAAACTCCTTAGGCAATATTGCAAACAAATTGAATAAAGCACCTTTTAAACCTAATATTTTAATAATAAATCCAGAGCTGAATCCTGTAATAAAACCTCTTATAATAATAAGGAGAATAATGAAAGGAATCCCTATTATAGTTAAACCTAATACCCACAATAGAATTACAATTTTTGCGTTATCCTGCAAAGATATCATTAATATTTCATTACTGTTAAGTCTTTGCTTCTCCATTAACTGTATAAAGCCCTGGAAATAATGAATCAACTCCTCTGTCTGCAGTGTACTTAAACCATTTACAGTAAAGGCTCCTGCTGAAACTCCAATAATAAATGCCATAAATAGTAAAAAGTATCTGTTTGAATTTTCCTTTATATGCCTGCCCAGTAATTCTCTTGTTTTATTAATCATATGTACCCCTTCTTATTTCCTTTATCACTAAGATGTTTATGCAGGATAAAGTCAAAAAATTACACTATGGGCACATATATTGTAAACCTTTTTCAAGATATAAGTAAATGAAAGGAGCAGTCACAAGAATTGCTGCATTCTACTTAATTAATAATTAAGCTAACATAATTAGTCAAACTTCCTTGTTTATAATCCTCTCAGCAATCATTATCCCAATTATTGATTTAGCATCAGTTATTTCATGGTTAAAAATCATTTCAATAAGTTTGCCTATATGGATTTTTACAGAAGAAATAAATTCGTCTTCATCAGCACAGGAATTTCCCTCATGAAGACCTGTTGCCATAAAAACATGAAGTACTTCATTGCAAAATCCTGGGGTACTATGTATACTAATAACGTGCTTTATACAGTCTGCATTTAACCCGGTTTCCTCTTTAAGCTCTCTTGCAGCGCAGATTTCGGGCGCTTCTCCTGGATCAAGTTTTCCGGCAGGAAGCTCCAGCAATACCTTTTCTATTGGTGTCCTATATTGCTTTACCAGATAAACCTCTCCTTTTTGGCTAATTGGTATTATTACGGCAGCACCAGGATGTACTACCACATCCCGCGTAGTTATTTTCCCATTGGGAAGCTCAACTGTATATTTTTCCACATCAATAATATTGCCCTTAAACATTTTCTTTCTTTCTATAATTTTTTCCTCATAAATCATACACTGTTCTCCTATCACCAACTGTTCAACTATTGAACCATTCAACTGTCTACTATTCAACCATCCTACTATTCTACTATTCTGCTATTCTACTATTCTGCTATTCTTGGATAGTGCACTATTCTGCCCAATCTTTTTATTCAGCAACTGCACAATTTACAAGCTCAAAATGAAGTCTGCAAGTTAGATTATTTATTATATTTCTCTCCAATTTTTCTGGCCTTCTTCGTACATTCTTCCATAGCCTCTATAATTGCGTATCTAAAACCATTCTTTTCGAGTGCTTTCACAGCTTCAATTGTAGTCCCTGCTGGCGTACATATTTCATCTTTAAGTTCCGCCGGATGCCTTCCTGTCTCCAGCACCATTTCAGCTGAACCTGATACTGCCTGTGCTGCCATGGTATAGGCGGATTTGGCGGGAATACCCATTAATACTGCAGCATTAGCCATTGCTTCAATTAACATAAATACATAAGCAGGGCTGCTTGAAGTAAGAGCTATTACCTCATCCATAAGGGATTCGTCTAATACTTCAACCTTTCCTACGCATTCAAATAAATCTTTTATAGTATAAAGCTCGATTTCACTTAAACTATTTTTTTCAAAGGAGATCAATGTCATGCCTCTGCCTATTAATGCAGGCCTATTAGGCATTGTTCGTACAATTTTTGCATTGTCTCCCAATATCTCTTTATAAACTTTTATTGGAACTCCTGCTGCAATAGATACAAAAATTTTACTATTATCAAAAAGATGGCTGCATGGTTCAAGAACAGATTTTATTATGCCCGGAACAACAGCAAGAACTATAATATCGCATTTTTCAATTACTTCAATACTGCTTTTTTCAATACTAACCCCGGTTTCATTATGTAATAAGGCTGTTTTATCCGAATCAATATCATATATATGAATATTACCTGGAAATACTTTTCCCGAACCTGATATACCTTTCGCTATAGCTGAGCCCATTTTCCCGGCACCAATAAAACCAATACGCGTATTCATATTCATACTCATAGCAACATACCCTCCAAACACAACAATTTACATATCCTATATGAAATTAAGCGGCTACAGTCTATAAATCCTGTAAGCCGCTTATTTTGGTCGGAGTGACTGGACTTGAACCAGCGACCTCTTGCACCCCAAGCAAGCACTCTAGCCAAACTGAGCTACACCCCGTTCACGATTAGAAATTATAACACATGGGTTTACAAAAGTAAAGGGGTTTTCCATTTTTATTTTATTGCTATAAATTACCATAAACTACAAAATTATAATTTATGAAAATCAATTTAGAATTTTATACTGCATTTCTTTTTTCAACACCCCTGGTTTAATACCTGCTTGAATATATTTCACATCGATATCTGCCAGATATGATGCTCTTGTACGTTTTTCATTTATCAGCTCAATTACCTCAAGAGATTTCGCAAGCACACCGGCTGCTTTATCCTTCTCGAGCAGTTCGATGTATTTATCAGCAATTTTAAACAACGTTATTATTTCGAAATACCCATTTTCCGAAAATATTTTTACGATGCTTCCTAAATTATTATCTTTATGGTATTGCTCCTGAATATGCTTTCCTTTTTCAGTTGCTTTTTCCAGAACAATAGATGCCTTAAGGTTATCTATACCCGCATATATCCTGGCTATATATATAATTCCCGGCATGCTCATCAGCTAGTAAAAGGCTTAAGCGGAATATATCCATTTCTACTTTCGAAGGTATAGGGGCAGTATCAGAAATAACAGCTACATGAGATTTATCCGTCATATCAGACTTATCAGCGGCAGCAAATCTTCGGTTCTGCATATTATTGATTGTTAAGCACCCAGTAAGCACTGATAATATTATGCATATGATTATACAATATAGTATTTTTTTCATATAAACCAACTTTCTATTACTCACATTATATAAAAAGCATTTCTGTGAAAAATATTTAGTATGACTTGGCAATGTGGAATTATTGCATAATTTGTTAAAGGTTTCTATTATTTATGACGGTATTATACCTTGTTTTGTTCCAAAAAATTTTGTTTTTATGTTGCTTTGTATAAAAATGCAAAAGGATGGATATTCTAACGATGTGTATTTTAATTTTATATAAAAAAATCATTTAACATATATATATTTGCATTATTAACAAACAATAGGAGGATGATTTAATCATAAGGAATTTTAATAGAAATTTCGGTATAATACTGATATTATTCGTTATAATTTCATTTTTATGCGGAAATAACCTGGCTGTATATAGTTCATACAGACAGGCATATAAGGAACTTGAGTCTCTTACTATAAAAACAAAAGAATCTTCTATAATTAACGAGCGGTTAAGTTCTACACTTAAGCAACTGGAAGAAGAGAATGACTTGCTTAAAAATAGCTATTTAAATATGGTAAATGAAAAAGAAACTATTAATGATGAATTATCAAAGCTTAAAAAACAAAATGAAGATTTGTTATTAAAAAATAATGAGCTGCTTACCGAGAACGATAAATTGGATAATAAAAATAGGGACATTATGGAAGATAATATTGCTCTTCAGAACTCTCTTAAGCTTGCAGCTTCTGTTGGAATAAAACCTCAAAATTATACTGCTTTTAATGGTATAAATTCAAGAGGCAGTATTGACAGGGGAAATTATATTGGAAAATTCTTAGGTACTGCATATACCCCAAGTGTAGAAGAGTGCGGTAACAATAAGGGGATTACTAACTCCGGCAAACCTATAATACCTGGAGTATCTGTCGCAATTGATAAGAACTACTGGCCTTTTGGGACTGTTTTCTATATTAAGGGATTAGGGTACGCAGTCGCCATGGATACGGGTAATGGAGTAAAAGGTAAATACAGGTTTGATTTTGCTGTTTTTGATAAAGAATTTGCTAAAGTCATAGGCTCAAGGAAATGGGATGTATATCTTGTAAGAATGGGAACTGGTAAAGTTGAGGACATAAAATTTTAATAAACAAAAGAACCGTCCCCTCGTTCCTCCCTCGTTCCTACTGGAAATATACCCGCTAACATTGTTTAAATCCGTACTACCTGTATACCGATCTCTTGCCGCAAACTTCAAATTGCGTACATTTGCCATGATTGGTGCACCAAACATAATAGACAAGGTTCTGTAGCAGTATACAGTATATAATTCCGAATGTTTGGATGGTTAAATTTAATATACAAATCTACAATAACCTTCTCTTCACCCGACGACTGGAAGCCCGTGTGACATTATTGTGCCATATTTCAGAGAACGTCCCGCAGTCGCGACGACGATGAGCTGTGACCCTCGAAGCCCTTCTCCCTGGCGGTGCTTGCCACCCAGCGAATCGGTGTGGCGTGCTGCAGGGACTATCATTTCGGGGACTCAGACCATGCACGACCTTGCGTTGACTGCTTTGTTATGTAAAGTACCGCCCACCTTCCGGTCGCTCGACGGAGTCAAGGCCGGAGTTCATTAATGCATTTACTTATAGTTACTTTTATATAATCAAGAATAAACTCAAAGTTAAATATCTCTAAATTTCCATCATAATTATCAGTCATATCATTGCTAAGTGCATTAAGTAAAAGGATAAGTTTATTATGCGAAAACTCACTTATACCAAATTTAACTGGTAATATTATATCATTTTGGAAATCAACATTAAAATATTCACGCAACAGTGTATTGAATATCCTCAAATCATTAAATAGTAATTCTCTTTGATATCGAGCCTCATCAATATCGAGATCATATTTCAAATACTTGGGATATATAGAATTGACCCAATTAGCATCAGATACAAGGTGACAATAATATCCAATTATAAAGTCATCTATATTATTCTTTTTATTAAGGTATTGTTCCTTAAAGCGTTCTAAATCTATGTTAGGGTAGCTATCATATTCATTTCCAATGATCTTTCTAAAATGAGCGTGCGAATTCCCGTAAAGTGATCCGTCATGTGCATCTGGAGCCAGATTACCTAACAAAAACAAATCTTTATCAAATGAAGTCTCCTTCATTATTTCATGTGAAATTATATAGTGCATGAGTCTTGAAGCCATCATAATCACTCTCTTTCATAATAATGTATCGCAGAGTGTTTTATTTTCGCCCGGCGGCCGGAGGACTGGGCGACGTAGATGAACCGCATTACGTATAACGTCTGGTTTGCCCGACGCCCTCAAAGCCTACAAAGGAAGGGGCTCATACCTTGGTACCTTCTGGGTGGGCTAATACCCCGACTGGCTCGGTTGGCTTTGAGGGTGTGCCGTGCAAACTCCGGAGCCTTTCCCTTCACGGCTTTACAGGCAAACATTGTTAGGTGCTGTTTCACGACCTACGAAGCAAGAGCGGCACGGATGCCGCGGCCTGAAGTCTTGACCTCATCAAAATTACTCTACTATTCAAATATACTTTTTATGGCATTATGCTTTTCCATATCAGCAATAATTGGTTTATGTAATAATTCTCGAAAGTCATTTTCTGCAACCCATTTATAATCACTATGTTCCTTTGATAGGATAACATTATTCTGGGTAGCTATGCATTTATATGTCAAAATTACGATTTGTCTTAATGGGTCAGTTTTAAAAGTTGTTGCATAAAGCAACTTATCTACATCTATACTAATTCCAACCTCTTCACAAACCTCCCTTTTTAATGCTTGTTCGAGTCCCTCACCAAAATCAATTTTACCTCCAACGCATTCCCATGTACCTGCACCTACATCATCATTGTCATCTCTTCTAATGATTAGAACCTTACCGTTATATAAAATTACTCCTTTTACTACAACAATAATTTTATTATTCATAATAAATCTCCAATACATTGCAACCATATATCATAATAACTCATCATATTCGTTTCATTTGTAGTATGTTTTACCATTTTATTGAAATTACTGTTTACATTAAACCTATTTGTGCTATACTATAAATAAGGACGGCGACGCTTGTTGCTGTCAGGTTATAATTGATAAATTCTTATTTTGAACGGTTTTTAAAAGACCGTTTTTTTCTTTTGCTTTTCAGGCTGTGGTTGAAGCAGTTTTCTGGAAATTACTCTAATAGCTACCCCTACTACGATAGGTATGAATATGTATTTCATACACAAGACTACAAAATAGCCTATATTCGTGTATAAATCATTATCCACATCGACCACCTCCTTCCTTTGTGAATTCCCTGCAGCAACTATAACGTCGCCATCCTCATATGTGGGAATCCAAAGAAAGGAGCCTTAAAAAACAAATCACCCATCTCAAACCTGATTGCTTCACATGTCCATTGTACTATATGTAATTAATAATTGCAATATATTCCAGAACATTTGTTTATCCTTATTTAATGCTGTTCTATAATTTTCTACAAAGAATCACCAAAGAACACCCGCGACACGATGTCGCAGCAATACCCAGTCTTTCATGTAACGACTCGATAGCAATAGGTAAGGTTTTGAGGTTATCTCTACCTTTTCCCCTGCTCCAAACCGGATAGGAACCTTTCAATTCATCCGGCTTTCCAACGGGAACAACTACTTGCCTCTATCGGCTTTCAACCTTCTACTGTCTCACAACAGTTTCAGGCACAATTAAACCTTAATTCAGTCTGCTTCGCTCGTGAAGTTGCGTTCTAAATGCACAGTTTACATGCGGTTCACTACCCATAATGGGAATTAGACTTCACAGTTTTAGGTTTAATTTGTATATTCCCGTCTGGTACCCTTCGCCATGTAGTATGCTTTTCATACCTCCGACTGCTACGGTACCTGTGTTACTTCATAACCTTCCTTGCCCTGTCAGGCTCCAGTTATGAAGCAATCCTGTGTTCTATTCTGCTTATCTTTAGTGTTCAGGATTTAGGTGCCTGCTATACTCCGAGAGAAAATAGTACCATTTGAGTCATAGTTGCTTAGTACTTAACCGAATTATTTCAAATTTGGTCAGGGCACTCAAAGTGCGGATGAATGACTTGTTCTCTATTTATTCCGGCTTTCACCGGCACGTCGTAACGAAGCCTCAAAGCAGATTTATGTACTTCACCATGTCCCGAAGACACCAGCTCCATGTATAAGACCATGCTGCATAGCAGTTTAGGTGTTTTAGGCTACTCTTTATCTCGCAAGGTACAGATTATGTTGACAGACATCTTCTGCACTGGGAAGTATCAGTGCTCGTACTACCTCCCACATTGGTTGTGGTACATTTGGTATTGACTCTGTACGGCAGAGGAATTGCGCCCCTGAATTCAGCAGAATAGTTCAGCCAATATGGCTGGCGCGTTTTGTCCGGGTTACCAATCCAGACTTGTGGCGTAACGCGGCGCACCGCATTCATGACATGCCCGAGGCTTAGTGATACTTCGACTTGGCCTTGGACATGTGGTGAAGGACTAGTTAATTGATTGGCTGTGTCCTGAACCTTCAGCATGAATGCCGCTGTTATACGATGGATTGCACGCATTGTCCAGCCGCACAGCGGAGTCAAGGCTGGATACAAGATTTAAAATGTCTTCTATATTATTTTTTTATTTAATGAGTTTTCAACTATAAAAATGCTTATTATTGAATGTAGGAGATATTACATTACAAGATTTTTTGTCCTTCCAAACAAACATGTCAAAATAAATGGTGTTTCTAGTTTTCCATTCTTATTATATTTTTCAAAAATTTGTTTCATAGCTTTACAATATTCTTCAAAACAATCATCATCAGGTGTCGGACTAAAAGACCCCGACAACGCTCCATTAATAAATTCATCATAACCTTGGTAGACAACAAATTCAAATATCTTTTTTTCGGCAGAATCATTTATAAAAGGTGAATCTGTGTTACTTTTTCTTCCCAAAACAGGTCTAAAATATTTACGTACTATTTCATGATATTCGTCAGAATAATCATAATGATTCGCACCAAGTGTAGTTATAATAATATTAAACCGTCCATTATTATTTTTTATAATCCTGTTAAATTCATGAACAACTTTATTTCTATTAAACCAATGATATGAATTACCGCAAAATATAAAATCAACCGAATTATCTGGAATATTTGTATTTTCAGCTATACTTTCGATAGTTGTACAGTTGGCAAATTGGCTGAGGTTATTTTTTAGTACCCTAATCATATCTTTGTCAGGTTCTACTGCAAAAACTTTGTTTCCTCTTTTTAGAAAATTTCTTGTAATTTTTCCTGTTCCTGCACCAATATCAGCTATTATTGAATTTGAATTTAATCCAATCTCATTATATAAATATTCAAAAAATGCCATTGGGTAATGTGGTCTACCAGTATCATAACTTTCTGCTTTAAACGCATGCGTATTTCTGATTTTTTCCTCCATATGAGCAACTCTCCAATCGCATATCATAATTTATCTTCATCTCTACACAACTAATTCTAATTTAAAAAGGTTTTGAAGCGCCCGTAGGCGGAGCCCGGGCGTACGCGTGCAATCTTTACGTATAACGTCCGGTACTCGTGAAGTGCCTGAGCTTACAGGTCAGGCAGAAACCTTAGATAGCTCTTATCTTGGTTTCTGGCTGACCGACTCGGTTAGCAAAGGCAATTTGGTGCATTACCTGGACTTTGGTTTCAAGAACATAATTACCGAGGCCTAGACCATGTTCACCTTTACACGAGTGCTTTTGTTCACTGATGTATGACACACTCCCCAGCCGCACGACGGAGTCAAGGCTGGGGCATCTTAATAAAAACATGTGCTATTTTTCCATTAATTTATGCAATGTAACAATAGCACTACAAACAAATTCTCTCTCATTAAAATTTTTACTTCTATCATTATTACAGATTTTCAGCATACTTAATACGTCCTTAAACTTTCTTATAATCAATGTTTCTGCATACAACCCAATCAGCTGCACTTCTGTTTCAGATATATCCTTTTTATTGATATATCCTTCTAATATTGCTTCATATGTATTTTTATCATAACAAAGCTTTATAACAGCCAAATCATGTATTCTCCAACCATATGCACAATGATCAAAATCAAATACTGTGATATTTCCACTATCATCTATATGTATATTGGATGGGTTTAAATCACCATGAATTATGCCGTATGCTTCACTATTGACAGGTAGTTCTCTTAGTTGGTAATATAAGTATTTTTCATAAGGCTCGAAAAAGTTAAGATTTTCAAGACTATGTTTATTGGAATATACTTGCAACATTTCAATAGGTTCACTTACAAGATAATCAATGTCTATTTTATACCTTCGATGCTCGCTTTTAAATTCATTAAATTTTTTATGTAAATCTGCAATAATTTCGCCAAATCTCATAGCTAAATTTTTCTCTAATGTAGTTTTAATAGGTACTCCTTCTGCAAATGTAAACATTGTTATTAACCTTGTTTCATTATTGTAGAAAAATTTAGTTGTAAATTGTTTTTCCTTATTTCTAATTGGATGTGATACTGGTATATTTTTTGAAGCAATAAAGTCAAGTAAATCTAACTCAAAGCTAAAATCACTTATGCTATTAATGTAATACTTATTGTTTAAATAAACTCTCAAAATATATCTATCGTCATTAGTCTGTATTAAGTAATGATCATTGAAACTCCTACGAATAAATGTGCAATCAAACGGTTCAGAGATGCTATATGAATTTACAATTATCTCTTTTATTTTATCGATGTTTATAATCTCATTTAAAGGAGTCATTAATTATCATCCCATTCTTTCTACCAATTAAGTTTGTAGCATTTTCTTTCATGTTATATTAAGCAAATTTGTAATAAGTTTCTTTTCGCCCGACGGCCGGAGGCCCGGGCGACATTCGTGTGTCATATTTCTGAGAACGTCCAGTTTGCCTGATGTCCCTGAACCGGACCCACAGTGCCCTTCTTCTCTA
>OFEK01001866.1_pt1 | contig 12732 bp, 14 predicted proteins | sample 1521131 | NCBI WGS metagenome assembly OFEK01 (sample SAMN05720209, study PRJEB24109) | activated sludge metagenome | isolation source: Anaerobic digester | place: China | collected 2015-12-16
TGATCGAGCGCAACACCACCATCCCGACGCGGAAGAGCCAGATCTTCTCGACCGCCGCCGATGGGCAGACATCGGTTGAGATTCACGTGGTGCAGGGTGAGCGGGCGCTCGCGAAGGATAACTTCACCCTCGGTCGGTTCCAGTTGACAGGGATTCCACCTGCCCCTCGTGGCATCCCGCAGATCGAGGTGACCTTCGATATCGATGCAAATGGTATTGTCCATGTGTCGGCAAAGGATCTCGGTACCGGGAACGAGCAGTCGATCACCATCAAGCCGCAGGACTCCCGTCCATCCGAAGCGGAGATCCAGCGGATGATGGATGAGGCCAGGAAGTTCGAGGAGGAAGACCGGAAGAAGCGTGAGGAGATTGAGCTACGTAATGCCGCCGATACCGCGATCTTCACTGCGGAACGGGCGATAAAGGATGCAAAGGATAATATCGAGGCCTCAGACAGAGAGAAGATAGAGAGTGCGATCGCCGATCTCAAGAAGGCGCTCGAGGGTGAAGACACCGATGTGATCCGGCAGAAGATGGATGCCCTGACCGAAGCGGTATATGCGGTCACGACAAAAGTGTACCAGCATGCGCAGGCGGCTGCTCAGCAGCATGGGAAGACCGCCGCAGGGAAGGATGACGACGTCGTCGATGCCGATTACGAAGTCAAAGAGTGAGATGGATGGGTCCGGAAAGCTACTATGATATCCTCGGCGTTTCACGCGACGCCGACGATAAGGAGATCAAGAAAGCCTACCGGAACCTTGCACGAAAGTACCATCCTGACGTCTGCAAAGAACCGGGGGCCGAGGAACGTTTCAAGAAGATCAATGAGGCTTACAGTGTTCTCTCCGACCCCGAGAAACGCGCCCAGTACGACCGCATGGGACATGAGGCCTACAGCAGTGCCTCCCGCGGTTCATACTCCGGTGGTGGGTATTCCAGCGGGTTCAGCGCTGACTTCTCCGGGTTCGGGGATATCTTTGAGACGTTCTTCGGCGGTGGGTTCGCAGGCGGGGGAAGACAGCATGCTGGCCCACGGCCCGGTGCGGACATCCTGGTGAAGTTGCGGATCACACTTGAGGAGGCGGTTTTCGGGACTGAGAAGGAGGTCGAAGTAGAGCACGTCGAGCCCTGCCTTGAGTGCGATGGAACCGGAAGTGAGACGAAGAAGACCATCATCTGTCCAACCTGCGGCGGCACCGGCCAGATGCGGCAGATGAGTCAGTCTCTCTTCGGGAACTTCGTAAGGTTGAGCACCTGCACCAACTGCAATGGTCGGGGGAGGATCCCGGAGACCCGGTGCAGGGCATGCAATGGCAGCGGCCACCGACGTGCCCGTCGGACTGTGAAGGTCCGGATCCCGCCGGGCGTGGATACGGGTATGCGTCTCCGGATGGAGGGCTACGGCGACTTTGGTGACTACGGTGTGCCGCCTGGCGACCTATATGTGGAGATCACCGTCACACCGCACAGGGCGTTTGTCCGTCGTGGCGATGACCTGGAGACCGCTATCGATATCACACCGGCACAGGCGGCGCTTGGCTCCGAGGTTGAGGTGCAGACGATCGACGGTCGCACCGTCATCCTCAACGTTCCGGCCGGAGTGCAGCACGATACGCGACTCAGGATACCTCGTGAGGGTGTGCGCTGGCAGACAAAGCCCGGGGATATGCTGGTGCGGGTGCGGATAGTCATCCCCGAACGCCTGACGGACGAGGAGCGGGAGTTGTATGAGCGTCTGCTCGAGGTGGAGGGGCACAAACCCTCTTCGACGAAAGGCACGAAGAAGGGCAAGGGTTTCTTCCACGACGTTGTCGACCGGATGAAAGAGACGGTAAAATGAGAGCGGTCTCTCTATTGAACGTTCGGGAGCAGCTGAAGAATTTCTCTTGCCATCCCGGGTGGCATTGGCCGTAGGCTCAAAGACCAGCACGTGTAAGATCCTCTTCTGTGCCTCATCCGCCGTCGTGATCCGATCTTTTGTGGGAAAACGCCTCATTTATGAGGCCATCAGTTCAACGTTCTGAGATATAGACTTGCCACCTATCTTCCTGTATTTAGCTCCATCCGAAACTACCTGGATCTTCAGCCTTATTTTGTCGTTAGATCCGCACTTCAAGGCTCAAAGATCGCTCCCCCTGCAAAAGTACACTTGTTCTGTGGCCTGATATTAGGGTAGCTTAAAACTGCGAAAAATGTGTATCCTCTGCATTGTTGGCGGGCAATTGCCAGAAACACGGGGGAGACTCTGGAGAAGACCTATGCACGGCCATCCGTGGTTGGTGGGGTTGGTCAGCGAAAGGCCGTATCCCTGGAGACGTGTAGAGACGGGGGAAGGGGCGTTCTGTCCACTCCCCGGTCAGCCCCACCTCTGAGGGGCGATTTCCCATAGATACAGTGCCATAGAGGGGGGACCTATTCACCCGGTTTTCCTGTGAGAAACGTCCTGGAGAGTTTACTACTGTCCCCGTGCACGGCCTTCCCTGCTATCGCAATACACTGCCCGCCTCCCGAGGGGGCGGGAGGAGGCCGCGAAGCGGTCGGGTGGTTGGTGTCTGTGTGACACGAGGAGACGGGGGAAGGGGGTGTTCCATCCCCCTCCCCGTCAGCCCCTCTCCAGGGGCAGGGATTCTCCATCGATACACTGCCCTGGAGATATCTGCTTGGTCAACACAACACCATCATCGAAATCTGTCTCTACCCCCCGGTACGGCCTTCCCTGGCAATCACCCTGCACTGCCCCCTCCACGAGGGGTGGAGAAAGCGAACCTTCGCTTTATGTGGAGTTACTGAACCGTGGTGTTCCGGGAGCAGAACATCTGTCGCAATGCCCGTGTAGGGGAGGGTGAGGTCTCGCAAAGTGAGTTTAAACGGCCTATCTACGAGAATCGTGCTACTATTTCTGATAATTGTAAAAATACCGCTGTTGTGAGTGTACTTCTGGTAGGGGTGATCATTACACCTGGCGTTAACCAGAAGACAAAGATCCAGAAGGTGGCTGAATGGTGAAATCTGGAGGAGGCTATCCTGTATTATGCGGGGGTCACCGGATTAACTATGACTTTCAGGCTGGGACATAATTCGAGAATGGGGCGGTTGTTTATATGTGCCAGGTGAAAATAACCCCCGTTTGGGGTTTTATTGCGGTACTCGTGGGGTTGTGTCCCGGCCTGCTTTGTGTCACTAGTGTTGAACACCTTTCTTCGACCACTCTACGGTGGAGCGTGGGCCGTTGTTGGAGATCCTTCCCTGAAAGGCCGTGTTCTGGACGCAGGAGGGTTTCTGCGGGTCTAACGGTGAGCTGACGGGCGTCCTACCCCTCCCAACACCGGACTGCAGCGGGGAAGAGATGATGTGTGACCTGAGCCTCCCTATCCTGTGCACAAACCATGGGGTTAATGATTGGTCGCATGCCGGAGTTACGTGCGTCTACTCCCATTTTATCCCCCTCCAGCCAATATCCTTAAGATGAAGTTGCTCTTCGAACTCTCCGGTGAGCACCCGGATCTGCCGGTAGCGGAACTCGAGTGTGTGGGCCGGGTGCTCTCCAGGGGAACACAGGTTGCGGTCGCTGAGTGCCCTGACCCGAAAGCCGCAAGAAGACTTGCCCTGACACACGTGGTTATGGAGTATCTTGGGGAGTGCGAACCTGCAGGTGCGGATTTTGCAGATCTGCTTCGTGACCTTGCCCTCACAACCACACGGCCTTTTGCCGGCAGGGTGAAGACCGTTCAGGGGGCGCGGATGGATATATCGAGCCTTGAGGCCGAGCGGATGATCGGGAGCCTGATCACCGGCCCCGTCTCGCTGCGTAACCCCGTGGAAGAATACCGCGCCCTAATCTCCGATAATCGCTGTTACTTTGGTCGCGTAATTCTCCGGATCGACCGTGGGGCTTTTGAGGCCCGAAATCCAATGCGTCGGCCTTTCTTCCATCCCGGTGTGATGATGCCCCGGCTAGCAAGGGCGCTCGTCAACATATCTCTTGTGGCACCGGGTGAACGTCTCTTTGACCCCTTCTGCGGCACAGGCGGGATCCTACTTGAGGCGAGGGAGATCGGTGCCAGGATCCTTGGGAGTGATTTCGATCCCGAGATTGTCGCTGGTTACAGGCGTAACCTCCCTGGCCAGGACGTTATGGTTGCAGATGCAGCGGCGGTTCCGGTTCGTGACGGTGTCATCGACGCCGTTGTGACAGATCTACCTTACGGCCAGTCAGTCAGGATCCGCGCAGAGAGCATGGGCCATCTATACGACGGGTCGCTTGCAGAGATCCGGCGCATCCTGCGCCCCGGGAGGCGCGCGGTCGTTGTGACGAACCGTGACATAAAGTCTATCGCCGCCCGCCATTTCACCGTTCTCCAGAGACACGAGCAGCGGGTGCACAGGAGTCTGACCCGCCAGGTACTGGTGCTTGCCTGAGGTCGTCCCCGCCCGGTTTTATGACTCCTGGGGTTGAATATTATTTGTGGAAATAAATTTTAAGCGATACGGCCTGTATCTCGTCCGATGGCAACTCTCGACGCCGATCCTGGCAGGGGTGCTCGCGTTGCTCGGCAGCCTTGGGGCGCTTGTCGCGACGGTAATCGCCAACCTGGTGGGAGGTCTCATCTTCTTCTGGGTCGATCGGTTTATCTTCACCTCCGAAACCTTCGCCGCGCAGTGGGAGGTGAGAGACGATGTCAGGTGCGTGGACTGCGGCAGGGTTGCCCGGGGTTACCGCCTGGTCAGGGCAAAGAACTACGACAGAACCAGCGATCCGGCCCCAGAGTTTCGATGTGAGGCATGTTCGAAGAAGAAGTCTGAAGAACTCAAAAAACTGGGTGTCGAACATTAAGAGGGTGTCGAGCCTGGAAAGGTAGCCTGTTCTTGCGTTGCAGGCCCTTCTCCGGGGAGATGGGCCCGCTTCATCATCTGGCTGTCAAAGTTTGAGTTCTTTCTAACGGCCAGGTAGACCATCTCTCCCTTTTTGGTGTAGTTATGTTCAGGGTTCTTTTTGTTACCATCTGATCCCCGGGATGGTTGCGTTTCCTGTCAATCCAGGCCGACCGGGGTTCTGCCCCTCTTCGGAGACTATGGTGCCGACGAATGTACCTTCCACGATCGCCCTGTAGAGATTATCCGGTTCACGGCCGTCGATCACCAGAAGAGGGATCCCGGAGCGTTCAATAACTTTCCCGGCCACGATATCGAGAACGGTGTTGGCGCCCGCGTTCATTCTGTTTGCTGTGAGGATCTCCAGGAGTTCTCGCGGAGTGAGGTGTTCGTGCCTCACCGCACTGGCATCTTTCTTCGGGTCGGCGCTGTATATCCCGTCGATCGACGTGGCGTTGATGAGGAGGTCGGCACCAACGCTCTCGGCAAGCACCGCCGATACGGCGTCAGTCGTCTGTGCAGGAGTGATCCCGCCCATGACCACGATCTTTCCGCTCAGCGCGAACTCAAGCGCCTCTGTGTAGTTCTCGGCAACACGCGGGTAGGCCGCCTCGCCGAGGCCGGCGATGAGAAGACGCGCGTTCAGCCTGGTCACCATGATGCCGAGTTCGTCCGCCGCTGCCTCGCCGGCGCCAAGGCCGCGAGCGACCCCGATGTACCTGCGCGCCTCCCCGCCACCGCCGACAACAATGAACAGCCGGCATATCCCGGAGATCTTTTTCAGAACGGATACGTATCGAGCGATATTGTTCGATTCAAGCGAGGGGACCAGAATCGAGCCGCCCAGAGATATAACGATCTTCTTCATCCCACCCTATTATTACCCGGATATCACTCATATACCTGTTGTGAAGATGCTGCACTGCCCGGTCTGCAACTCAACCGATGTATGGCCGGTTACCGGAGGATACATCGGTTTTCTCTACCGCTGCAAGCGTTGCGGGTATCGCGGTGCCCTGGTTGTTGAGTATGATAGAGAGGCTGGAGAGGTGGATAAGCGGCACCTCCCGCAATAACTATCATGCTTCCCGACAGGGGGAGATCATATGCATGAGGCGCGACTCTACCAGAAACTGGAGGATAACACCGTCAGGTGCTCGCTCTGCGCCCACATGTGCACCATTAAAGATGGGAAGCATGGTATCTGCGGTGTCCGCATCAACCGCGGCGGCACGCTGTATGCCGCCACATTCGGCAAGGTGATCGCTGAAGCGGTCGATCCCATCGAGAAGAAACCGCTGTATCATTTCCTGCCGGGGAGCCTCTCTTACTCGCTTGGCAGCGTTGGCTGCAACTTCCACTGTGTGCACTGCCAGAACTGGCAGATCTCCCAGCAAACTCTGGAGATGGGAGGGTTCAGGGATATCAGCCCCGAGATGGGAGTGGAGCGGGCGATTGCGTCGGGTTCTGCAAGCATCGCCTGGACATACAATGAGCCCACCATATGGCACGAGTATCCGCTTGAGATGGGAGCGCTTGCACGGCAGAAGGGTCTTGGAACGGTCTATGTCACGAACGGCTACATCACCGAGGAGGGGTTGCGCGACCTCGCCGGTATGCTCAACGCCTTCCGTGTTGACATCAAATCGTTCTCTGATGCCTTCTACCGGAAGGTCTGCGGCGGAAGGCTTCAGCCCGTCCTTGACGCAGCGTTGCTTGCAAAGGAACTCGGTATGCATATCGAGACGGTTACACTTGTCATCCCGGGCCAGAACGACTCTATGGAGGAGATGGAGGGGCTCATCCGGTGGGTGCTTGAGAACCTCGGACCCGACACGCCGATGCACTTCACCCGGTTCCACCCTGAATACAGGATGCTGGATCTCTGGCCGACACCGGTCAGGACGCTGGAGAAGATTTACGAACGGGCAAAAGAACTCGGGATCAACTACCCATACCTGGGAAACGTCGGAGGCCACCCTTACGAGAGCACCTACTGCCCATCCTGCGGAAACCTCATCATCGAGCGGTCGGGCTACGTCACCCGTATAAGAGGGCTTGAAGGGCATTCCTGCACGAGATGCGGCGGGTATATCGAGTATGTCTCAGAGATCAGGTGAACGCCGTTTCCTGACCGACAGGATGCTCGGGACGCTGACGCGCTACCTACGGTTCATGGGCTACGACACCATGAGCGCAAACAGTCTCTCCCCGGGCAACACCCGGGAAGACACGCTCCTCCTCGAGATCGCAACCCGGGAAGATCGGATCCTGCTTACACGTGACCGTGAACTCGCGCGCCGTGGCGTGGAGCGGGTGGTCTACATAACCTCTGAAGATATCATGTCACAGATCCGACAACTTGCTGACTCTGGCCTGATCGAGCCTGAGGTCAGGATGAGTCGCTGTTCGCTCTGCAACACGCGCCTTCGACCGGCCACGCGGCGGGAGATCCGGGAAACCCCCTACGCCCCGCGTTCGCCGCTGGAGAGAGAGTTCTGGTGGTGCCCCGTCTGCAAGAAACTCTACTGGATGGGGTCGCATGGGGCTCGTCTTGAGCGACGGTTGAGAGAGATACGCTTGCTCTCCTGAACCGGGTTGCACATTGTTTCGCGTTCAACCGCGGAACTATTGAGGGGGGGTCGAAAAGTCAATACGAAGGAGTAATCTCTTTTGTAAAGCCTTAATTGCCCTCCCACCCACACTACAGTCTCTCCTGGCTGGAGCCCTGTTGCGAAGCAAAATAGGGAGATCCGGCAGAGAAGCGGAGTATACCTGGCCTAACAGATCTGCTCGATAAAGTTCTCCAGGATCTTAATCCCGACCTCACCGCTCTTCTCAGGGTGGAACTGGACGCCGTAGGTGCGTCCGCACCTGACCGCGGATGCAAATGGGTGGATGTAGGTGGTGTTCGCGATGGTGTTGTCCGGTGCGGCCGCCGCGTAGTAGGAGTGGACAAAGTAGACATACTCCTCCTCGCGGAGCCCCCCAAATAGAGGCGTCTCCGTCTTGATGCGTATGGTGTTCCAGCCCATATGAGGTATCTTCTCCTTGCCTATCGGCACAAACCGTCTCACGTCTCCTGGTATCAGTCCGAGCCCGTGGTGGAGCCCATGCTCTTCGCTGGATTCCATAAGCATCTGCATACCAAGACAGATCCCGAGGAGCGGCGTCTCGCAAGCGGCGTTGACGACGGTCGCCTGGAGATCACCGAGCATCTCCATCCCCTCCCGGAACGCCCCGACACCCGGGAGGATGATGCCGTCTGCCGTCGTGATCTCCTCAGGGTCTGCCGTTATCTTCGGCGCCGCACCCGCCCGTTCCAGGCCGCGAAAAACGCTGCGCAGGTTGCCCAGACCGTAATCAATTATAACTATCCTCTTCTTCATCGGAATTACCATGTCTCCGCCAGAGTCCGGACTCGATCCAGTCAGGATCGAGCCCCTGCTTTTCCTGCCACCGGGCGAGTTTCTCGTGCCAGATCTCCATTAGTTCCGGGTGTGTCTCCCCGATGATCGCAAACGTCGCGAGATCGCTCGAAGGGCACATGAAACAGCCGATGCGGTCGAGTCCTCGTTCGTAAAGACGGTTGTATGGTGCTTTCTCGCGGAAGATGTAGAGCCAGACGTGCATCGCCGTCCACTGCTGGATGGGGGCTGCCGAGACCTGTTGCGGGACGTGCGGGTTTCGCCAGACCCGTCTGCTCCGCATCCGGCGCACCGACTCGTACTTCCGCTGCCCGATGAACGAGAGGCACTCGCCCCAGTTCTCCTCGATCAGGCGACCGACGGGATGGAGTTTGCAGATACGGCAGCACCAGCGGTTATCGACGGCCGGCGGGCCGTTATCCTCGAAAGTCTCCCAGAACGTCTCTTCGTCACAGACGCTGAAGACCTCCAGCCCGTATCGTCTCGCCACCACATCGACGTTCTCATAGGTCTCCGGGAACTCAAGTCCCGTGTCGGCAAAGAGGATCGGTACCGCCCCGATCGCCTTTAAGACGATCAGGAGGGTTGCAAGACTGTCTTTCCCGCCTGAGTATGAGACCGTGGGGGTGCGATGGTCTTCTTCTGTAACCTCCCTAACGAACCGGATACTTGCGGCCTCGTAATTGGCGAGAACGAGTTCGTTTGCTCTGACGGCCTCCTCCCAGGTCGCCTCACCCGGGAGGGGGGTCGCCTCCAGGTTCCTGCGTGTCCGGACTACGACACCCCGCTCCATCGCGTCGGCGGTGGTCGCATCAACCTTTGCCCGCCCAACACCGACGCACTCGCCGCTCGCAGTCAGTATGAAGACCTCGTCGCCCGTGGCAACGGCAGGGTCTATCGAGATAAGGCCGGGTGCAAGGACACTTGCTCCTTCATCACGGATGGACGGGACTGCGCCGTCGTCGACGATGACATAGCGACGGCTCGGTCGCATGTATGCCGCAGCGGCCCGGCGTGGGAGGGGTTCCCAGTGTCTCTCTCCTGGCAGGTAGCGGATCGCACCCACGACGGCGCCGCCAAGGACTATCTCGTCCATCCTGTCGTCCGCGGGGACCTTGTTCAGGAGCGCGATATGCCCTTCCGGTATCAGCCGCGCCCCGAAGTGATCGATGAATATCCTGTTGATCCGATCGATGTCATCGGGGAATGCGGGGCGTGCGTCGCCGGGTGGGGTGACGGCTACCGGGCGGGTCGGACCACCGCAGTTGCAGACCCCGGATAGCACGGGAACGTGGCAGGAGTCGCACCAGTGAAGCGGGATATCGCCGAGGTAGATGCGTGGCATTCTCATACCCGTTGGAGTGAAATGGATAAAAATATTGGTGATAATCCTACATCCTTTCGCGGACAATCTTCTTGAAGGCCTCTTTTCCAGATCTTCTCGGTTGGTTGCGATTCATGTGGACAGGATTAAATACATCCTGGTTGCCATAGTATTATAATGTTTAATCATGTTGAATTGTATCTACAGGAACTTCGCCGGAATATCAACAACTCTAAATTGCTAAATGGGCAGTTCGGGATCTGGCCGTACCTCATATTCTTGGCAGGCGATGGTTGCACCACCTCCTGGATGGAGGGGGCGGGGTGAGATTATGTATGACATGGGGAGTGCAGAAATGGCATCGATGCGGCTTACGCGAAAACCCCTGCGAAGGATCGAGATTCTTGGGCTGATAATATTCATCCTGATGGTTGTGGTCATGCTCGCGGTAGGTGCTCTGCTCTTCTGCGACTGGCTTGATGCACCGGGTTCGGCGCCTGCAGGTAGCCCGGTCGATCCAGGTCCTGTATCGACAGGGTTAAGCATAGCCGGTGCAATCCCCCTCATTCCATTTGTGGTGGGCGTTGAGGTAGCGGGAGCCCTCTCCCTCGCCCTGCTATATCTGGTCTCCGCTCTCGGGCGGAGGAGGTAGCGCTCCCCCACCCCCCGTGCTCAGGGGGTTGGAAAAAAACGACCAATTTTTTCCGGAATTTAACGTTACGCTGTCGAGGGGTGGTAAATTTTATATCCCACCCGGTATACATCACGTATATCCCTCCTTGGGGAAGGGGGTGTATCATGTCAAAGGATAAGCGGCCACAGGATAAGAAGATGGAAGAAAAGAAGGCAGAGAAGGGGCAGGACAAGGCCAAGAAGAACTAAAGACTCTCCATCTATCTCACCACCTCTTTTTTTCGTATGAAGGGGGCAACCCCGGGCCTTCAACACCTGTGAGGAACCATCCTCCGCTCCGTTATGGTGCTGCCGGACTTTGAGCATCAGCGTTGCAGACAGGCGGAGGAGAGGGGGCGGATGTGAGGTCAGAGGTGCCTCCGAGACCAGGTACCTTCGGGCTCAGTTCAGTCTCAGTAACCACGCATTGATCGCCACGATGATGGTGCTGAGGCTCATCAAAACCGCCCCGACCGCAGGTGTCAGCACGATACCGTAAGAGACTGCCACCCCTGCCGCGAGCGGGATTGCAAACGGTGTTGTAGCCTGTGGCCCAGAGCAGGTTCTGTAACATCTTGGTGTATGTCTTCCTGGAGAGAAGGACGATGTCGACCACGTCCCGTGGGTTGCTCCGGACGAGAACGTTATCTGCGCTCTCCACGGCGACGTCCGTCCCGGCACCGATCGCGATCCCCACGTCCGCCTGAACAAGCGCAGGAGCGTCGTTTATACCGTCGCCGACCATCGCCACACGGTACTGCTGCTGGATCTCCTCGATCTTCTTTGACTTTTCGTGGGAAAGGACCTCCGCGAAATAATCATCAAGCCCGAGTTCGCCGGCTACCCATCCAGCCACATAGCGGTTGTCCCCTGTGAGCATCATGCATCGGAGCCCCATCTCCTTCAGTCGGGCGATTGCGTCACGGGACTCGTCCCGGTAATATCCGCAAGAGCCAGTGCCCCGAGAAGTTTCTGGTCTTCCAGGAGAAAGACCCCGGTCTTTCCCTGTGATTCCGCCGTCGCCACCCGTTCATCGCCCACCGGTATGCCCGCCTCGCTGAGATACCCGGGGCTTACCACCAGGCTCGGTGTGCCGGCTATCCTTGCTTCCACACCTTTTCCTGGAATGGCCCTGAAATCTTCCAGCGGCAGGAGTTCAATCCCTCTCTCCTCCGCGCTCTGCACTATTCCCCGTTGCAATCGGGTGCTCGGAGTTCGCCTCAACAGAAGCGGCACGCCGGATGATCTCCTCCTCACTCACCGTGCCCCGGGCGAATACGTCGGTCACGCCGAATACCCCATTGTGAGCGTCCCGGTCTTATCAAAGACGATCGCCTGCAGGTCGCCTGCCCTCTCAAACGCCTCTCGTTCACGAGTTCTTCCAGCGCCCGCGAAGCGCCCATACCCGAGCGCATCTCCACCCAGTGGCCGAGAAGCATGATATCGATATGGGTGGCCAGTTCCCAGAAGAACGGTGCACCGCTGGCCACACCCAGCACCACCATGGCGCTGAAGATGTAGGCGACGGTGATCGCAACAGCGATCAAGGTCATCATCCCGGGCAGCCGTGCCCGAATCTCCTGCGCGATTCCTTTCAGGAATGGATACCCGCCGTAGGCGTAAACCGCCGTGGAAAGGGTGAGGAGGATGAGGGCCGACCCCGGAAAAGAGTATTCAACGCCGAAGAATGCCTGGAAACCCGGGGACAGGATCAGGATTGGCACCGTCAGTATCAGGGAGACGATGAACCGTTGCCGGAAGTCCGTCATCGCATGGGCGTGATCACCCCCAGGTGCTCTGCATGCGCTCCGTCTGCGCCTGTCCCGTGGTCAGTGTGGCTCTCCTGCTTCCGCTCCATCCGATCTATGCCTCCCGGGTACCAGAGTGGTGGCAGCACGTATGCCTCATAACGTTCACCAGCTATATCGTAGGAGCCGGGTGATGGGCTAGATCTCGGGTCTCGTCTCGACCATCGTCCCGCCGTAATACGGCAACTGTTGTCGGACACCGGTTCCAATCACAGCCCGCAGAGAGGGGGGCTCACCGTCGAGGTACCTGTCCAGCCTCTCCACTTCAGTGGCAGTTGCGTTCATTGAGTGATCTCGGGGCTCTGCATCGGTCCCTACCCTGCTCTCCACTGATGCGCAATCGGGGTGATCCCCGGCCCCGGGGAGGACCCCGGAGTTCGTCTCCTGGCATTACCCCAGGAGGGGGTGTTACGGGAGAGGCATTAATCTTGGGTAGCCTCCCTCAACTGAAGTTTGAACCCTATTGGCAGGCGCCAGGAGTGGTCTGATCAGGATCCGTGATATGGTTCTCGACAGCAGTGTCGCGATCGTCCATCCGGGGGAAGGGATCCTGGAGAATGAGTGTATGCGAGGGAAGGGATTCGAACCCTTGAACTCCTTCGAGACTGGACCCTAAATCCAGCGC
>OFEK01001875.1_pt1 | contig 12689 bp, 10 predicted proteins | sample 1521131 | NCBI WGS metagenome assembly OFEK01 (sample SAMN05720209, study PRJEB24109) | activated sludge metagenome | isolation source: Anaerobic digester | place: China | collected 2015-12-16
AATGGTTATTCACTTTTTTTAGTGGTATCCATTTTGAATGGAACGTAAAGCGGACAAAAGCGGAACAGTGCCGTCAGCAGCAGGATAAGTCCGATCACCCCCCACCAGCTTTTGAATACAAAACCGAAGATCAGAATGATCACTCCTCCGATAATTCGTAACAAACGGTCCATGGGCCCAATATTGCATTTCATTTTGTAAGGATTTAATGATTTACAGTGAAACAAAATTTTGGGCGAATAGTTTTCTGAAAACCAGAAGTTTAAATGGAAAAAAGAGGGGTGCGGGCCTGTTTGGCGGCGTCATGGTCAGAACTGTTTTTCCAGGATATCGCACGAGGTTTTCAGGAAGGCCGGACAGCGGGTCTGGAAAACGCCGGCTTGGCTGGCGGCTGTTTTTTCCTCAGGTTTTGAGAGGTCGAAGCCGATTAATTCGCGGCATTTCAGGCTGGGGTGCTTTTGCAGAAACAGCCGGTTGAACTCCCTGATGAGCGCCGCCGTGTGCGCTTTGGCGTCGGGGTCGCCCGAGGCGTGGCCGTGCCGGAGCCCGATGACGAAGTAGGCGCCGGTAACCGCTCCGCAGGTCTCGCCACAGTTCATGCCGCCTCCGAAACCGCTGGCAAGCCGGGCGGCAGTGGTGAAATCCAGCTGCAGCTCAGGGGCAAAACTCAGCAAAAGCGACTGGGCGCAGTTCATGCTTTTAAAGTGTTCCAGGCAGATTTCCGATTTGCTCATGGTTCGTTTTTTTCAGGAAGATTTGATCTGACAAAGGTAGTGAGGTTGTTGAAATATTTTTTCCGAAGGAATTAATCTTCCTTAACTGCTCCTTGTTTGCAGCTTGGATCGGTGTCTTTACCTCGCCTTTTTTCCCACCCCATTGCGTGCCGGGCGAATGGGAATTCAGGCGGGCAAGCCACTCGTACAGTCCGATCCTCGTTAATATAGCCTTTCAATTCACAACATGTTGCCTTGCCAATGCGGGCAGCTTTCATTGTAGTGTTAATGTAAAATAAGGGGAGTTTTTCAGTAGAGAGACACACAAAATGAAATACGACTCAGGAAAATCTGTATCTTTTTTCCCGAAATAATAATACCTATGAGACTCATTTCTTCTTTTTTTGTTTTGTTCTTTCTATTCGTATCCTCGTTGCAAGGCCAGGAAGAACCGGTTCATCTGAAGGTGCTGTGCTACAACCTCCGTTTTGGGGAGCTGGCATCGCTCGAAGAGCTGGCCGGTTTCATCAAAAGTCACAACCCCGACATTGTCGCGCTGCAGGAGGTGGATGTAAAAACCCAGCGTCCGCTTGCCCCACACCAGAACGGTAAAGATTTTATCACCGAGCTGGGGTACCGCACCGGGATGCTGACCGCTTACGCCAAAACCATTCCCCACGCCGGCGGCTATTACGGCATCGGTATCCTGTCGAAATTTCCGTTTGCCGAGACCCGGCGGGTGATGCTGCCCATGCCCGAAGGCTCGAAAGAGCAGCGGGCGTTGCTGCTGGCACAGGTTGAACTTCCCAACGGGAAACTGTTCACTTTTTGCAGCACCCACCTCGATTTTCCCTCGTCGGCCGTGAGGCAGCCGCAGGTGGCAGCCATCAACCAGGCGCTCAAAGATAACCCGTGGCCTGTGATTGTAGCCGGCGATTTTAATGCCCACCCCACGGCTCCCGAAATCAGCCAGGGCATGTCGGCCTGGAAAGAGGTTTCGGCGCCCGATTTTACCATTCCGGCCGATAAACCCAAAGCGAAAATCGATTATATCTTCTGTTTTCCCGCCAACCGCTGGAAAGCGGTTTCGGCAACGACCCCGCAGGTGCCCTACTCCGACCATCTGCCGCTGATTGCCGAGCTCGAATTAACATTTTGAAATTTGCCGGGGGTGTCTCAAAAGTCCGAAATACCCTCTTTTTGTGCGTATTGCTAGCAGAGGCTATTCCAAATATTCAGCCTCTAAAGGATAAATCAGTTTCTTGGAGAGCCTCCTGCTGACCGGAGAATGATCATTTGGGATGCAGTTTCCCGGAATCAGGTTCACTTCATCGAACCGGCTGACTGCTGTGCGAGCGGCATCTCTTCGGGTTCGTAGGCCTGGTTACGGTATTGCGGCACAAAGCCGGCATCGCGGATGGCCTGCTGGATGCCGGTCGCATCCATTTTGTAACTGGCGCCGGCTGCCGACACCACATTCTCTTCCATCATTATCGATCCGAAATCATTGGCGCCGCCATGCAGGCAAAGCTGGCCGGTTACGGCGCCCACCGTGAGCCACGACGCCTGCAGGTTTTTTACGTTGTGCAGCATCAGGCGGCTGACGGCAACCAGTCGCAGGTAATCGTTGGCGGTGGTCCGGTTGCAGATCCCCTGCTGTTGCAGCTCGGTGCCTTCGTCCATAAAAGGCCACGGGATGAAGGTAACAAAGCCGTGTGCGCCATCCGGCTTTTCGCTTTGTACCTGCCGGAGATGCGCCAGGTGTTCGATCCGTTCGCGCAGGGTTTCGATATGTCCGAACATCATGGTTGCCGAAGTTACCAGGTTTAAGCGGTGTGCTTCGCGCATCACGTCGAGCCATTCGCCGGTTTTGCATTTTCCGGGAGAGATTTGCCGGCGCACGCGGTCGGAGAGGATTTCGGCACCGGCACCCGGCAGGCTGTCCATGCCGGCTTCAACCAGTATCTCCAGCACCTCGCGGAAGGATTTCCGCGCTTTCCGTGCCAGGAAAGCCACTTCGGGCGGGCCCAGCGTATGAAGTTTCAGGGTAGGGTAGCGGCGTTTCAGTTCCGAAAAAAGGTCGGCATAAAAGTCGAGTCCCAGTTGCGGGTGCATGCCTCCCTGCAGCAACAGCTGGTTGCCGCCGGCTTTCAGGAGCTCTTCAATTTTTTCGCTGTATTCGTCGAGGGAGGTTACATACGCGCGCCCGTCATCTTTTTTGCAGTGAAAATTGCAAAACTGGCACCCCGACATGCAAACATTGGTGATATTCACGTTCCGGTCGATGATCCAGCCCACTTTATTTCCGGGGACCTGTTTTTGCCGGCATTCGTGGGCAGCCGCCATCAATTCGGCTGTCGGAACGGATTCATAGATGGTCAACCCTTCGTCGACAGAGAGCGGCTCGAGCCGCAGCGCTTTATGCAGGATGGAATCCAGGTTCATGTTCGTCTCTTTAATAGTTCATCTCCGTAACAGTTTAACCGTTCTGCCCCGGAAATGTTGATTGAATTTTTTGTTGTACGGTTAGCCGTTGCCCGGGTGAGCCATCGCACCGGCAGAATGGAAACAGCCGTGCCCCTCATGCAACACGATGGGTGTGGCTGCTCGCAGAATTTTCAAAAATAGCGGTTATTTCTGAAATGCAGGCATCAAAAAAAACAGCCGCCCTATCCGGAACGGCTGTTTCATGATTACAAAGTAAATGAAAACCTTGTTCTTGCTATTGTTATGATTTTATATGAAAAGCAGGTAGATGGCGAAGCAGGCCAGCACCAGCAGCAGCGAAAGCACCCTGAAGTTTTTGTACCAAACCACTCCGCGCAGCTCTTCGCTCTCCTCCTTCCAGATTTTTGTACTCCAGGTGTTGTTGTTTACCTTTTCCGGATCGGGCAGGTGGGTTTTCAGGCTCACCAGCACGTTGACCAGCATGCTCAGCACCATAATAACCGGCGCCATCAGCAGGAAGTGGACCGGGATGGTTATTCCGATCAGGTATTTGGCCGCCATCAGCAGGAAAGCGATGAATAAGCCGGAGATCAACCCCCAGAAAGCGCCGCTTTCATTCGACCGTTTCCAGAAGAGGCCGAGAAAGAAGGTCCCCACAATCGGGGGAGCCAGGTAAGAGACGATCTCCTGGTAATAAGCCACCAGCGAATCGAATTTCTGAATAAAGGGCGCCCATAAGATGGCAATGATCAAAACAACCAGGGAGGTGATCTGTCCGACCCGGACCAGCTTTTTGCTGCTGGCCTTGGGATTAAACCGCTGGTAAAAGTCCATGGTGAATAGTGTTGACGCCGAGCTGAGGGTGGCGCTCAGGGTCGAAGTCAGGGCCGAGATCATGGTCGCCAGGATCAGTCCGATGAACCCCACCGGCAACAGCCGGACGATGAGGCGGGGATAGACCTGGTCAGTGTTGATGCCGTACGCTGATTTCAGGGTGGAACCACTGATCAGTTCGTGGGGCAGGTTTTCCACACCGAAGAGGTTGAGCCCGCGGCCAATCAATCCCGGCATGATGAAGATGAAGAGGGTGAACAGGTAGAGAAATCCAACCAGCAGCACCCCTTTGCGGCCGTGGTCGATCGATTTGGCCGACAATACCCGCTGCACCATCACCTGGTTGTTTGCCCAGAAGTAAAAGCCCAGGATCGGGATTCCCAGGAACATGCCGGGCCACGGCACCGTCGGGTCGCCCATCGGGCGGGTCAATTTGAGCCACACCCCTTCGCTGAACCGGCTGGTGAATTCGTCCCAGCCGCCAATTTCGTGGTTGGCAAAAAAGTAGAGGACCGTTGACCCTACAATCAGGATAATCGACTGGACCACGTCGGCCCGGATGGCCGAAGAGAGCCCGCCAATAATGGTGTAACTGCCGGCAACAGCAGCCATGATGACGATGATCCAGAACAGTTCTGCCTCCGGAAAGATCATTTTGATGATGAGCGCGCCGGTGTAAAGTGTGGCGGCTGCATCCAGGAATACGTTGCCAAAAATGGTGATGAACGAAAAATAGGTCCGCGAGCGTTTGTCGAAACGTTTTTCGAGGAATTCGGGCATGGTGAAGATGCCCGATTTGATGTAGAACGGCAGGAAAAAGAGGGCAAAAAAGACCATCACCAGCACCGAAATCCAGTTGTAGTTGAAAACGGCGATCCCGCTGATAAATCCTTCTCCCGAATGGCCCATGAGTGTCGAGCTGGAGACGCTGGCGGCAAACAGCGACAGGCCGACCACCGGCCAGCTCATGTTCCGGCCAGCCAGAAAGTAGGAGGTGGAGTCGCTGCTTTTGCCATTTTTCAGGGCATACCAGATGATGCCCACAAAAAAGACGACCAGGATGACAATGTCAATAAAATGTAGTTCCATAGCTTAGTCGAGATTGGTGAGCAACAACAGCGACCGGGCCGGAACATCGAACGACTTTCCGTTCAGTTTTCCGGCGGTGGTTTTTGCCGGGACCGGAAATCCGTTGGCATCCACCGCCCGTTCTCCGTCGAAATAGCGGTATTCGTTCCAGTTTTTCACCTTCGGCATGCCAATTCCGTTGAGGAAAATCTCCTGCGGCTGATCGGAGTTGTTCAGCAGGGCGATCGAAACACGGTCATCCTGAAACCCGCACACTACGCGCAGCGGGCTGTCGGCCGGGACTTCCGGGGTTGCAAGGTTCATTCCCGAGGGGAAGAAGCGGCACAGCAGCGACCAGGTGTAAAACCAGGGGCGCAGGTTCTCGTCGTCGGGGTTATTGCAGAGTTCGGTTCCCAGGCTGTTCCACATTCCCCAGCGTTTCAGTTTGGTTTTTTCGCCGGTGTCGCCCTGGGTGTGCATGGCATCGTCGAGGTCCCAGGCAATCGCGCCTTCCAATCCGTTGTTCATGGCCTGGATCAGCGCATCCGCCACATCCAGTCCGTAGAAGAAGTCGTACACAAACATGTTGGAGTCATCTTCGCTGGCGTTGGGATCGGCTTCGGCCAGCGCGCGGTTTTTGTGGTAGAGCTCGCCGGAATATTTCAGTCCGAGTTCTCCCAGGATCAGCTTTTTGCCGGTCGTTTTTACTTTTTGGCTGATCTCGCCATAATATTGGCCAAACTGGCCCGAGCGGACAAACTCGCCATCGGGATAGGCATGGACATCGTAAGCGCCGATCACCGGATCGAGCTGGGCGATGGTTTCGTCAACCCACTGCAGCCCGGTGTAGGGCGATCGCGGGTTGTCGTAGCTGACCACCGCATCGGGGCCGGCAATGGTGAGCTGTTCCTGCAGGCCGATCTGGCGGATCGAGTCGTGCAGCATCAGCACCCCTTTTTTCCACTGCTCCCAGTCGCCGTTGGTCGAGGCCCAGTCGCCGTTGGGCTCATTCACCAGGTTGTAGTACCGGATGCAGGTGTATCCTTTCTGGTTGATCAGGAAGTCGAGGTAGCGGGTGATGAGGTGGATCCAGCGCGGATCGTCGGCCCGGTCAAGATTTCCGGGTTCGTTCCAGAATCCGGGGGCGCCCCACTCGCCAAAAATGACCACGATATTGTTTTTCTGGCAATAGTCCAGTACGTTGAACAGCGCTTTTACCTCGTCGGTTTCAAAATCGACAAGGGGGTTCCCGTCCTGGTCGACGCCTTTGAAATAGCGCCATCCGGCCTGGTCCATCACCCGGATAATTCCGGGTTTGATGAAGTCGAGCCGCTGGTAAACCCGTTCCCATTTTTCGGGCGTCATCAGCGCTCCCCACTCGGCATCGGGCGTGTCGGCATGCGGATAGGCCGACCATTGTACGCCGTTGGCAATGATGCCGGTGTTTGCCGGCTTGTTGAAATCGAGCCGGATCTCTTTTCCCTGGCGGCTGTTTTGGCAGCTCGCGATTCCGAGTGCCAACGCCAGGATCATGATTGGTTTACACATCTCTCTTGGTTTTTAGATAATCAAGCAGTTCGGTTACCGAACAGGTCGCCAGTCCGACATATTTATCGGCGGCGCCATAATAAACAAATAACGTATCATCAACGATTACATTACCTGTGGGGAAGACACACCCTTTATAAAAACCGTCGATTTCGTAATCGAATTCGGGCTCAAGGATGTAGTCGGCAGAGCGGGCAATTATTTTGGTCGGATCTTCCAGGTCGAGCAGGGCTACTCCAACCCGGTAATATCCTTTTCCGCCGTTTTCCACTCCGTGATAGATGAGCAGCCAGCCATCCCGGGTGCGCAGCGGAGGCGTGCTGCCGCCGATTTTTTCTTCCCAGCTTCCGGCTCTGCCCTGCAGCAGCAGATGGCTCTTTTCGTTCCACACCATCAGGTCGGACGAGAAGGTGATCCAGATTGCCGGATGTTCGCAGCCATAGCCGTCGCCGACCCACTGTTTCGGCCGGTGGAGCATGGCGAACTTACCGTTGATTTTTTCGGGGAACAAAATTACATCCCGATCGTCAAGATTGGATTGGGTCATTCGGCCCAACCGGCGCCAGGTTTTAAAATCTTTGGTAAGCGCCAACCCCGAATTGGCGATATTTTCGCGGAAAACAGCCGGTGCGTCCGGTCCGGCTTCGGGCAGCCGGACCACATCGTGCGGGAAAGTCCAGTAACGTCCCGGAGGATAGGGGCGGTAGGCATAGGTGACGTAAAACTCGTCGCCAAACTTGACGATGCGGGCGTCTTCCACGCCGCCCATGTCGGGGCCGTCGCAACTGGGGCTGAAAACCGGCTGGTCGGAAACCCGCTCGAAGTGAATGCCATCTTGGCTGGTGGCCAATCCAAACCGGATGAAATGGTCTTCGTCATCTCCGGCAGCCCGGTAAAGCAGATAGAAGGTGCCGTCTTCATACCAGGCACCGGGGTTGCAAACTACCAGATTCTCCCAATCATTGGCCGGATTCGGTGACAATATCGGATTGTTTTTACATTTCGTTAGCATCATAAATTCAACTGTTTTTTTCAATTGTGGTATTGTGTTAATAATTAATACGGTATCGTTCAACCGTTGACGGTTGAGTTGTTTTGGATGATCGGCTGGTCTTCCGTTTTCAGGGTGTTGCTTCTGCCCTGAAAGAGGAGAGCGGCAAATTTTCAGAATTGAAGATGGTACTGCAGCTGGCGTCGCCCCAGCAATAGCGCACATAACGCGGAAGCCGGACCTGGCTGCTTGAAACCTGAATGGTGCCGGCAGATATCTTGTTTACGGCTGCCGGATAAAAGGTCTCTCCGTCTGCCGAGAGTTCAAATTCGTGACGATCTCCCCGGGGGGTGAGCCCCTTGTAAACATTGGAGAAGCTAAGCACCAGCCTGTTTTGCCTCCTTTTGACGTTGGTTATTTCGGGAAATTTATGGCGGACGGCGGTTCCGTAAGTTTCCGCAAGCGCCAGGTTGGCTAACCGGAAGCCTACTTCCCGTTTTTGGGCCGGGTGGATGTTATCCGGATCGCCAATGTCCATGGTAACCACCATGCCGGTTTTCGGGACCATCTTCACCACGTTGGCCTGTGCTTCGCGGAATTCAGCAGCTTTTGTATGTTGATTACCGCCATACTGGTAGGGCGCGATCTGCACATAGTAAAACGGGAACTCCCGGCCGAAAGCTTTCCGCCACGAATTGACCAGGTCGGCCATCATCTGCGGATAGGTTTTTTCTTCTCCCACGTTGCTTTCTCCCTGATACCACAGGCAGCCGCGGAGGGTGTAACCGGTCAGCGGGGCGATCATGCCGTTGTAGAGCGAGGAGGCGGTGGAAAAGAGGGGTTTCCCTTCACGGGGAAGGGGATCTGCTTCGGCCAGGTCGAATATCTTTTGAAACTGCCACTCTCCGGCCAGCGAGGTTTTGGGAGTATCTTCGCCAAAGGTGTAGTACATATTTTCGGCAGGGCCGGTTAATCCGCCTCCCCACAGAATGTTCAGCACCCGGGCTTCGAGACGGTTAATGCCCGGTTTTATCTTTTCTGCCGGAATGGTAAACTGTACCTGGGCGTAGGAGCTGGAATTGCGGATCTCTTCCCACACCAGCTCGCCGTTGAAATAGACCCGTCCGAGGTCATCCATGGTTCCCAGGCTGATTTGCAGATCGCGGCCGGGAGCAGGCGGGGCGAGATCAATCTCCCTGCTCAGCAACACCTCGCCCATCTGGTTTCCCATCGGCGATTTTTCGAAGTTGACGGGCAGTGTAATTGGCAAAACCTTCTCTTTTCCGTTCCGGCTGCTTTTTTGTTCTGCCCGGGCAATCCAGTCTGACATCGCCGTTTGATATTCAGCCGGCGTTTGGAGAGACGCTTTCTGTTCGGCCCCGCGCTCTTTTTTTACAGAGTGGTACCGGCTTTCGGCATCGATGATTTCCGACGGGATCCAGCTTTGAACTGGAGAGCCGCCGTAGGACGAAACAATCAGCCCGACCGGGAGCTGTAGTTCGGCGGTGAGCTTTTTCCCGAAGAAATAGGCCACTGCCGACAGCCATTTCACCTCGTTGGGCGTGCTGATCCGCCAGTTGTGCGAAAGTACCTCGGTTTGCGGGGTAAAACTCTCCCTGCGCTGGATGTTGACAAACCGGATGTGCGGGTTGTCGGCCCGGGCGATCTCTTCTTCCGATCCTTCCACCAGCAGGTTCCACTCGGGACGGTCCATCAGGATCATCTCCATGTTGCTTTGTCCCGAACAGAGCCACACTTCGCCAATGAGCACATTCGACAGCGTGGTGGTGCGGCCTTTTGAATCGGTTAGCGAAACCGAACAGGGCTGCAAGCTGCCGTGTTCGGTTTTTACCGAAACGGCCCAGTGTCCGTCGGCCTTTGCCTGAACCGGCAACGCCACATCGAGCCACGAACAGCGGAGCAACAGCTGCTCGTCAGGTTGGGCAAATCCCCACAGATTTACTTCTGTTTGTTGCTGCAAAACCATGTTGTCGGAAAAAATGGATGCAAAACGGGCATCCTCCTGGGCACCGGCAATCCAGGCTGGCCAAACAAACAGCAGGGCAAGTAACCATCTCATCATCTCAATCCATATTTGTTATCAGGCAGAACGACTGCCTCGGAATATCCAGTTGTTTCAGTTTGTTTTCCTGTAAATCAATTGTTTCATTCGTTGTTACGGGTTGGGCAAATCCGTTGGTATCGGTTGCCCCGGTAAAAGCTGCCCCTTTTCCCGACTGGTAACGGTAGGTCCTGGCACTTGCAAGGGCGGTTCCGTTTTCCATTCGCAGGTTGACCGAGTAGCTGACCGTGTGCGAATTGACGATGGCAATGGTGTATTTTCCGTCTTTTTCGCCGGCAATGGCACGCAGTCCAACCTTATCGGGAAGGGCCACCTGGCGTATTTTTGTTCCTTCGGGGAAGTAACGGCACATCAGTGACATGGTGTAAAACCAGGGGCGGATATTTTCGTCGTTTGGATTTTCAAATTTTTCAGCGCCCAGGATGTTCCAGAACCCCCAGCGTTTCAGGGTGGTGGCGCCATTGGGGCCTTTGTTGTACATGGCATCGTCGAGGTCCCAGAGGATGACGCCGCCGTAGCCGGCGCGCATGTTCTGGATAACGGCGTCGGCCATGTCGATGCCGTAAAAGGCGTCGTAAACCGACATGTTGCTGTCGTCGGAAGCATATTTGTCGTTGGCAATCCGCTGGGCGTTTTGTTTCCCGAGCTCTGAAGAGCTGTCGTATTTAAAGCCCAGTTCGCCCATCAGCATCTCTTTGGAGGAGGGAGCCGCCTTGCGGTAGGCGGTAATCATTTTTTGGTAAGAGCCGTCGCGGACTTCGGTCTCTTTCGGATAGGTGTGGATATCGTAAGCGCCGATTTTGTTGTCCAGTTCAGCGGCCGTGTTGCTCACCCAGTGGACCAGGTCGGTGCCCCAGACCGCCACATCGGGACCGATCAGCTTCACTTTGGAGGCGATCCCTTTTTCGGTCAGTTTGTGGTGAAACTGTTCGATCAGCTGTTTCCACAACGGGTAGTTTCCGTTGATGGACGACCAGTTGCCGTTGGGCTCATTCACCATGTTGAAATATTTAATACAGGAATATCCTTTGACATTGATCAGCCATTCGATGAAGCTGGCCGAGTTTTCAAGCCACTCCTGGTCGATACCGGTTCCACCCTGGTGTCCCCATTCGCCAAACATGACGGCAATCTCTTCCTGCTGGCAGAAGTCGAGGATTTTCAGTAAAACCGGTTCACTTTTGGCAGGATCGAACTGGCCATTGCTGAGGTAGTTCCATCCGGCCGAAACCATAATGCGGACCAGCGGCGGACGCATGAACCGCACCCGTAGAAAGAGTTTGTCCCAGTCGCTTGGCGACAGGGTGGGAGAGCCGGTCCATATCTGCAGGAGGTCGTAACCGCCCCATTGTACCCCGTTGCCGGTAAAGGCGGGGTTCACAATTTCTGTTTTGACAACCAGGTCGTTTCGTGGATCAACGGGCGGAAGCTCCGGTTCGTTGTTCTCGCCGCACGAGGTGCCCGACAAAAAAATAACTGCCAGCAGGAGCAGACATTTCAGATCAAATATTTTACTCATCAGAAGGTTTTAAAAAACAGTGTTCCAAATTAAATGTGATTCAGAAAGAATAAAGCTATCCCAAAAGTTCCCGGCCGGTTGCTCCGGTTCAACTCTCCCGGAGAACGGGCCGGTGAATGATGCAACCTTTGGGATAGCTTCCTGTCAGCGCTTACTTATTGACGTTTTTGAATGTCAACCCAGTATTTCCGCGGACGTTTTACGAACTTGTCAAAGTCACTGTAAATACTACTCCAGTCGTCCACTCCGTTCAGGCTGAACGAAAAGGCGTGAGTTGTCAGCGTCCGGCTGATGCCATAGCCCAGGTCGTATTTTCCGGGAGCGTCGAAAGAACCTGTTTTGACCGTTCCGTTGGGGAAGGTAAAGGTTACGGTCCCGTTGGCATAATTGCGGGTCCAGGTGCCTTCGCCCTTCGGAAGGGTCCGGTAGAAATTGTTCACGTCTACGTTGGGCGTTTTCCCGACGAAGAGGAAGTTGGCATACTGTCCGTCGGCGCCGGCGTGGTTAACCACCTTTCCGTAGGTGTTTCCTTCGGCGGTAATTCCGTCCATGGTGAAGGTCAGGAAGTTGTCCTGCTCTTTGTCCGGGCCTTCGGCAGCGGGCCAGCACCAGGGTTTGTCGCTCATTTTCATCACGGCAGCGCCCCCGTATTCCGGGCCGGTGCCCCCGAACATCCACAGGGCGGTGATATCCCAGGTTCCCAGCAGGGTTTCGGTAAACGGGTTGAGTTTGATCACCCAGTCGAGCGGTTCGCCGTTGGCCGGTGTAACGGTGATGGTAGCTGTTTTTGAATCATTTTCAAAATTCAGGGTCTCGCCGTTTATTACCGATGCCTTGGCCCCGTAAGAGATTTCGATATCGCTGATTTTTATGGCGCTGAAATCTGCACTGTTGCTGGTGTTGTAAGTAAAGCTGATGGTGGCCTCCTCGCCGTTGCGGGTGATGGCCGCTTTTCCAACCTGTCCTTCAAAGGCGATGTTCAGGATGTTACGCTCCTTGTTCCATCCGCCGTCAGTAATTTCTGACATGGGATCCTTGATACAGCTGAAGAGGCTGACGCCCAGCAGTAACAGGAAGATATATTTTATTCTTTTCATATCCTTGGTGTTTTTTCGTTATCACTAATTTGACACATTTACGTTCAGGTCGACCTCCATTTGCGGGATAGGATAGAAAGCCGCCTGTGCTTCGGTGATCCCGGCAGCAATTGCGCGGGGATCCTTGTCGAGGACCATAGCTTTCCGGCGAAGGTCGTAAAGCCGTTGTCCTTCGAAAGCCAGTTCCCAGGCACGCTCCTGTACCACGGCGTCGCGGAAATCAGCCACTGGTAAGCCCGGGGCCAAATCGCCCAAACCAGCCCGGTTCCGGATTTTGTTGACCCATTCGTACCCTTCGGCAGACGGCCCGGCGGCTTCGGCATAAATCAGCGCTACTTCCGAGAAACGGATCAGGTAAGGTTTGGCGCTCGATTTCTGCCCGATAAAT